>Ga0134125_10008343_pt1 | contig 11677 bp, 10 predicted proteins | sample KB31751_FD_96464 | JGI IMG/M metagenome (GOLD analysis project Ga0134125, IMG submission 96464) | Terrestrial soil microbial communities with excess Nitrogen fertilizer from Kellogg Biological Station, Michigan, USA - KB3-175-1 | ecosystem: Environmental > Terrestrial > Soil > Unclassified ... | reverse complement strand
GCGGGGACTTAATATCTCACCGGCGCAGCGTTCCCTGACGTAGTTTGCTGGGGTGTCGCCAAGTGGTAAGGCAGCGGGTTTTGATCCCGCCATTCGGAGGTTCGAATCCTTCCACCCCAGCCAATCATTATTGAGGCGGTTGGCCCGACGAGCCTATGAGTACGAGCGACACGCTGGCGCTGCTTGCCGGCAACGCCAATCCGGCGCTGGCAACAGACATTGCGCGGCATCTGCAGACGCCGCTCGGGCGGGCGTTTGTCGGCCGCTTCAGCGACGGTGAGGTGAACATCGAGCTGATGGAGAACGTGCGCGGCCGCGACGTCTTCATCGTGCAACCGACCTGTCCGCCGGCCAACGACACGCTCATGGAGCTGCTCGTCATGGTCGATGCGTGCCGCCGCGCCTCCGCCGCGCGCATCACGGCGGTCATGCCGTATTTCGGCTACTCGCGCCAGGACCGGCGGCCGCGGGCAACCCGCTCGGCCATCACGGCGAAGCTGGTTGCCAACATGATCTCGAGCGCCGGCGTCAATCGCCTGCTCACGATCGACCTGCATGCCGATCAGGTGCAGGGATTCTTCGACATCCCGGTCGACAACGTCTATGCCTCGCCGGTGCTGCTCGGGGACGCCTGGAAGCAGGCGTATCGCAACGTCGTGATCGTTTCACCGGATGTCGGCGGCGTCGTGCGTGCACGCGCCTTCGCCAAGCGTCTCGACGACGCGGACCTCGCAATCATCGACAAACGCCGGCCGCGGCCGAACGAGTCGAAGGTGATGAACATCATCGGCGACATCAAGGACAAGACCTGCGTGCTCGTCGACGACATGATCGATACCGCCGGCACGCTCTGTCATGCCGCACAGGCGTTGAAGGATGAGGGTGCCGCCAAGGTGGTCGCCTACATCACTCACGCCGTGCTCTCGGGTGAGGCGGTGGAGCGGATCTCGCGCTCGGTGCTCGATGAGCTGGTCGTGACCGACACCATTCCGCTGTCGGCCGCCGCGCGCGGCTGCAGCCGCATCCGCCAGCTCTCGGTCGCGGCGTTGCTCGCCGAGACGATCCGCCGGATCCGCGACGAGGAGTCGGTCAGCTCGCTGTATGTAGATTGAGATTTTTTCGGGTGTGTCGGGCTTGGTCGCGAGCGCCGGCACGTGTTTGTCAACATTGGAGAACATCATGCGTATTTCATTCAGCTTCGGCGCGGACGCGCGCGGGGCGCAAGGCAAAGGTGCGAGCCGCCGCCTGCGTCGCTCCGGCAAGGTCCCCGCCATCCTCTATGGCGGGCACAAGGAAGCGCAGTCACTCGTGCTCGATCAGCAGAACCTGCTCACCATGATCGGCGATGAGCGGTTCTACTCTTCGATCGTGCAGCTCAAGATCGACGGCACGACGCAGGAGGCGATCATCAAGGACGTCCAGATGCATCCGGCCCGCAATGTGGTCGTGCACGTCGACCTGCAGCGTGTCACCGAGAACGAGATGATCCGGCTGCACCTGCCGATCCACTTCAAGGGGGAGAGCGTGAGCCCCGGCGTGAAGACGCAGGGCGGCATCGTTTCGCACATGCGCGCCGATATCGAGATCGCCTGCCTGCCGAAGGACCTGCCCGAGTTCCTCGAGCTCGATCTCTCGGAGATGAACCTCAACGAGACCAAGTTCCTTGCCGACATTCCGCTGCCGCCCGGGGTCACGATCCCGGAGCTGGCGCATCGCAACACGCCGGTGGTCTCGATCCACGCGCCGCGTGCGGCGGAGCCGGAGCCGGTGGCCGCCGATGCCGCAGCGGCTGCAGCTCCTGTCGAGGGCGCAGCGCCTGCTGCCGCTGGCGCAGCGCCGCCTGCCGGTGCCGCGCCGGCCGGAGCCGACGCCAAGAAGGGAGAGGAGAAGAAGGAGGCCGCGCCCGCCAAGAAGGAGGGCGGCAAGAAATAACGGCGGCGCATGGCGGGTCAGCCGCTCACGCTCATCGTGGGGCTCGGGAATCCGGGCCCCACGTATGCCCGCACCCGGCACAATGCCGGCTTCGAGCTCGCCGACGAGCTTGCCCGGCGTGCGGGTGCAAGCTTCCGTCACGAGGGACGCCATCAGGGCGAGCTCGCGCGGGCCAACATTGCCGGCACGGAGGTGTGGCTGCTGAAGCCCATGACCTTCATGAACCTCAGCGGCCAGGCCGTGCGCAGTGTCGCCGGGTTCTACCGCATTCCGCCGCAGTCGATCCTGGTGGCTCACGATGAGCTCGATTTCGCACCCGGCGTGGTGCGCCTGAAGGAAGGCGGCGGCGCCGGGGGTCACAACGGGTTGCGCGACCTCATCGCGCAGCTCGGTGATCCTTTCTGGCGGCTGCGGATCGGCATCGGTCATCCGGGCGATCGCGGCGCCGTGTTGGATTACGTGCTGGGGCGCCCGCCGGCGGCCGAGGCCGAGCTGATCCGCGAGGCGGTGCTGGCCGCTGCCGATGCCGTCCCGCTGATGTTGACCGAGGGTACGCAGAAGGCGATGAACCGCCTGCACGCCCGCGGCGGCGCCAGTCCCTCTCCGCGCTCCCCGGTGTAAGCGGGCGGCGCCAACAGGAGTCCTTTCCATGTCCATCCGGTGCGGCATCGTTGGATTGCCGAACGTCGGCAAATCGACGCTGTTCAATGCTCTCACGAGAGCGCAGATCGCTGCCGAGAATTATCCCTTCTGCACCATCGATCCCAATGTCGGGATCGTCCCGGTGCCGGACCCGCGCCTCGGGCAGCTGGCCGACATCGTACATCCGGAGAAGATCGTCGCGGCCACCGTCGAGCTGGTCGACATTGCAGGTCTCGTCGCCGGCGCCTCCGAGGGCGCGGGCTTGGGCAACCAGTTTCTCTCCCACATCCGCGAGGTCGATGCCATTGCGCACGTGGTGCGGGCATTCGAGAGCACCGATGTCATTCACGTGGCGGGCAAAGTCGATCCGCTGGCCGACATCGAGACCATCGATACCGAGCTCGCGCTTGCGGACTTGGGCAGCGTCGACAAGGCGCTCGACCGCGCTGCGAAAGCATCGAAGGCCGGCGACAAGGAAGCTCTGCGCAAGCGTGCTCTCCTCGAGCGGGTGAAAGGGCAGCTCGATCAAGTACGCCCGGTGCGGGCGCTCGCCCTGACGGAGGAGGAGCAGAGGGATCTCAGGGATCTGCACCTCCTGACCGCCAAGCCCGTGATGTATGTTGCCAACGTCGCCGAGAACGGCTTCGAGGACAACCCGATGCTCGCCGCCATCGAGTCGCGCGCCTCCCGGGAAGGAGCGGCCGTGGTGCCGGTCTGCGCCGCCATCGAGGCGGAGATCGCGCAGCTCGAGGAGGGCGATCGCGCAGAGTTTCTCGCCGAGCTCAAGCTCAGCGAGCCGGGGCTCGACCGGCTGATCCGGGCGGCCTACCGCCTGTTGGGTCTGCAGACTTTCTTCACCGCGGGCCCGAAGGAGGTACGCGCCTGGACCGTGCGCGTGGGCGCGAGCGCTCCGCAGGCCGCCGGGGTGATCCACACCGACTTCGAGCGTGGCTTCATCCGGGCCGAGGTGATCGCCTTCGAGGATTATGTCGGATTGCGGGGGGAGGCCGGGGCCCGCGAGGCCGGGAAGCTGCGGTTGGAGGGTAAGGAGTACGTAGTGCGCGAAGGGGATGTGGTGCACTTCCGATTCAACGTTTGAGAGGTAGGTCACGGCCGCGAACGCGGATTTTGTTGTGTCGCACGTGACACTGTCACTCAGGCTACGTATGGTGCTGTCTCGTCCCGTGAAGGTGCGAGGAAATGGAGCAGGCATTGCGCCTCCTGATCCTGGAAGACGTGGCTGCGGAAGCCGAGCTCACCGTCAGAGCACTCGAGGCGGCGGGCCTCGACTGCACCTGGCAGCGCGTCGACAGCGAGACGGAGTTCCGTGCGGGCCTGCGTGAGCTGAAGCCGGATATCATCCTTTCCGATTTTTCCATGCCGCGATTCGACGGCATGTCGGCTCTGGCCCTCGCTGCGGCCGAGGCAACCGATACGCCGTTCATCTTCGTCTCCGGCACGATAGGCGAGGAGTGCGCCATCGAGGCGCTGAAGCACGGCGCCGTCGACTACGTGCTCAAGAGCAACCTCGCACGGCTCGTTCCCGCGGTGCAGCGCGCGTTGGCGGAGGCCGTTGCACATCGCGCCCAGCGTCAGGCTGAGGAGCGCGTCGCGCGCCTCACGCGCGTGCTGCAGATGCTCTCCGGAATCAATACCGCGGTGGTGCGGGTCCGCAACCGCACGCAGTTGCTGGAGGAAGCCTGCCGGATAGCCCACACGGTGGGCAGCTACGTGTGCGCATTCGTGGTGCTGATCGATCCGCGCTCGCGTGTCGCCCGTGCGGCGGCCTGGACGGGTGCCGGATCCGACCGGCAGGAGGAGCTCAGCTTCAAGGTAGACGACTCTGACTGGGGCGAACCCGGCGAAAGCATCACTGATCGCGCGTTGCGCACCGGTGAGACGGCAGTCTGCGACGACATCACACAGGTTGCAGGCCCCTGGCGTTACGCTGACATGCTCGCGGCGCTCGGCATCCGCTGCGTCGCCTCGATCCCGCTCCTCATCGACGATACGCCGGTCGGCGCGTTCACCGTTGGAGGCGGCGAGGCTGGGACGTTCAGTGAAGAGGAAGTGCGGATGCTGCAGGAAGTCGGCGCCAATCTCTCCTTTGCGCTGCAGTACCTGCACAAAGAGGATGCGGTTCGGTTCCTCTCCTACTTCGATCCGCTGACCGGCCTCGCCAAACGGTCACTTTTCTGCGAGCGCCTGGCGCGCTCGCTCGGTCGACATGCCGGGGAGAGCCAGGAGGCCGTGGTCGTCGCTTTCGACGTGGAGAGGCTAGGGGCGATCAACGACTCCCTCGGCCGTCATGTCGGCGATCGGGTGGTCCAGTCCGTCGCGGACGCGCTCAGGCGCAACTTCGGCGGCAGCGAGTGGCTGGCGCATCTCGAGGGCGGCAGCTTCGCCGCCATGGTGTTGGATTGCGCCTCCTACGAGGAGGCGGTGCGGCTCATCCACGATCGCATCACAGCGGCTTTCGGCAAGCCCCTGACGCTTGCAGGACACGAGGTCACGGTCGCCGTCAGGGCGGGTCTCGCGCGCTACCCGGAGAACGGCGCAGACGCGGAGGCTCTGCTGCAGAACGCGGAGGCGGCCCTGCACAAGGCGCGCAACACCGGTGAGCGGTTCCTGCGCTACCGTCGGGAGTTGAGCTCGGAAGTGGCCGATCGACTCGCGCTCGAGCGGCGCCTGCGTGCTGCGCTCGACTGCGACCAGTTCAGGCTGCACTACCAGCCCAAGATCAGCATCGCGACCGGCGAGCTGGTCGGCGCCGAGGGGCTGTTGCGTTGGGATGATCCGGAGCGTGGTCTCGTCGGCCCGGCGGCGTTCCTGGCGGTCCTGGAATCGACCGGGCTCATCGTCGACGTCGGGGAGTGGGTGATCTACCAGGCGGCGCGCGACCTGGCGCGGTGGGGCAAGCTCGGCCTGAAGCCCATACGGCTGGCGGTGAACGTCTCGCCGCTGCAGTTGCGGGACCCGGAGTTCCTCACGCGGTTCTTTGCCGCCGCGGGGCGGAATCTGGCGGGCGAGCACGGAATCGACATCGAGATCACCGAGGGCGCACTGCTCGATGATGCGATGTTTCTCGGACGCACGCTGCAGGTGATGCGGGATGAGGGTGTGCGCGTGGCGATCGATGACTTCGGCACGGGCTACTCGTCGCTGAGCCGCCTCGCGGACCTGCCGGTCGACACCCTCAAGATCGACCGCTCCTTCATCAGCCGGCTCGCTGGCGACCGGACGGTGCAGGCGGTCGTCGGCACTATCGTCACGCTGGCACGCGCGTTCGAGCTGAGCACCGTGGCGGAGGGCGTCGAGCGTGAGGAGGAGCTCGCCCTCTTGAAGACTCTCGAGTGCGAGCAGTCACAAGGCTATCTGCACAGCCCGCCGGTGCCGGTGGAAGTATTCGAGAAGCTCCTCGGACACAGCCCCGAAACCCTCGTCCGCTAGCCTCCCGCTGCCTCCTGCGGCTGCTCCGTCATTTTCAACTGCAGGCGGTCTGACCTGCAGAGACTCTCCAACACGGCCCGGAGGCGCCGGGCGTCGTCAACCAGAATGGCGCGCACCCTGAGGAGCGGTGAGCCGAGCGGCACTTCGAGTACACGTGCGGCGGCGGCATCGGCCGGAATCGCTCCCACCGAGCAGGACACCATCGCCGTCGGCGGCCCCAGGCGGTCCAGCATCATCATCACGGATGCCCTGCTCGGGATGGGCCTGCGGATGTTGAGGCCGATCGCCTCCGGCAGATAGGTACGGGTCAGTGACAGCGGCTCACCCTGACTGCATCGCAGCCGCTCGAGGAGGTATGCCGTGGAGCCCAGTTCGGCAGCGAGTGCGCGCAGCGGCGCGGGAACGGGTGCCGGATTGAATTGCAGTACCGTCGTCGTGGTGCAGGACGCGAGCGCAGCCAGGCTCTCGGGGAGCGCGCTCAACTCGAAACAGAGACGTGGTACGGCCCGCTGTGGGCGCGCATAGGTCCCACTCCCGCGGCGGCGCACGATGCGTCCCTCGCGCTCCAGCCGACCGAGCGCCCGGCGTACCGTCGTCCTGGACAGCTCATGTTGGGCGCAGAGCTGGGGCTCGCTGGGTAGCGCGCTCTCGGGGCCGATGGTGCCGTCCTGAAGCGCGGCCGAGAGCAATTCGTACAGGCGGTAGTAGCGGGCCACACCCTTGTCCAGGCGCCGGCTCGCGAGCCTGTTCTCCCTTCTGGGTGATGGCCTCGAGCGCGGTGAGCGGGTTTTCGAGGCCATGCGGGTCTCAGCTCCGCTTACCCGTGTGGTATCGACTGGAGTCGCGGACCTCGATCGACGTGCGCGCCTCGTAGCGATCGGGGCGATAGGAGAAGTTGATGTACGCCAGGATGCGGCCCCGCGGGTCGCGTGCAACTGCACGGACGTTGAGCACAGGTGCGCCGATCGCAAGTCCCAGACTGTTGGCGGCGAGCGGATCGGCCGGCTGGGCGGCAAACTCCCGCTCCAGACTCGAGCTGCGATACCCGAGGGTGGCGAGCAGCGGCAGGATGGCGCCCGCTTTCGCATCCAGGTGCCGCCGCGCCAGCCGCGCGCCGACCTCCTGCGGCAAATAGGCGCTCGCGAGCACTACCGGCTTACGCTGAAGGTAGCGGATCTGCCGGATGAGCAGCGTCGTATCACCGAAAGCAGGGCGCTCGCCCTGGAGGAACCCGGGCGTAGTGACGTGCTCGAAGGCAATGGTGCGGCTGGTCGTCCCCGCCGGAAGGCCGGCCGTGCCAACGAGCATCGGCGAATGCTCAGGTGCAGTGCCGGGCTCGCTGCCACGGCGGGCGTAAGTGCCGCTGCCCCGCCTGCGTACGATGCGGCCCTCCGCCTCGAGCCGCGCCAGCGCTCGCCGGACCGTGGATCGCGAGACCGCATAGTCTTTCATGAGCTGCGGCTCGCTCGGCATCGGTTGCCCCGTGTCGAAGCGCCCGTCTGCCAGCGCCTCGGACAGCACGCTGTAGAGCCGCAGATACCGCGAGACTCCTGCCCCTTTGTTGGGTTTGGTCGTCATTCTTGTTAGAGGTAGCCCCCACGGACAGTATACCTTCTGCTTGGGCGCGGCTGGAGGTCGGATGGGCCAGGGGCGCCCACCCGATCGAGCGGCAGACCCCCGAAATCAGGGGGCAACCCGGTGAACGGGGGACTACCCTGCCGCACGGGGCTTCCCGCTGCCGGGTTGACACTCGCGGCGGCCCCCAAGGACAATGCGCCCCCCTCCTGGCAGGCCGCCCGCATTCGATCCGGAATGGCGGCGCGCGCTGCCGCGAAGAACCGTGGAAAGGTAGCTCAGCTGGTTAGAGCACGGCACTCATAATGCCGGGGTCGAGGGTTCGAGTCCCTCCCTTTCCACCAGCATTTTCAGCCACTTGCAAGCGTCCTGCCGACCGCACGATTGAGAGTGCGGGAGATTTGCGGGAGGCTAGATCACAAACTTTTTCCGCGCACGTAATCAGGTTACTGATATCCGCTGCGGAGTAGTGCGTCGTGATGTGAGCCGCCTTGTGTCCGAGTAAAGCCTGGCGGTCCTCGAATGCGACGCCAGCTGCGCGGAGCCGATAACCGAACGTGTGCTTGAGGTCGTGTACTCGGACGGACCGAAATCCACCCGGGCAAGGGCGACCAAGTTCGCTCTCGTATCTTGCCGCCGCACGTCTGCGTGCCGCCTTCCAGCCTGAATTGTTCATCCTGGCCTGAGGATGTCGCGAGCCATCTTGCTCCTCTGTCGTGAACACGAATTCCTGGTGCTCGCCGCGACAGCCCTCAATTACAGACTTGGCGATGCGGTTTAGGACGACAAACCGCTCAAGCCCATTCTTCACTTGATCCCGAGGAATGATGAAAAGGGAAGTTTCGAGTTCAGGAACTTGAACCTCCCACTCCCACCGCAGTGTGCAGACCTCGTGCTCTCGTGTGCCGGTATTGACCTTGAACAATGCCATCCTTGACAGATGCCCTGCCCGGCGCCAGCACAGGGAGCAATCCGCTGCTTCCAGTAAAGGTAAGCACGCCGACCGTCCTACCGACTGAGCTCAGGCCCACGCTTGAGGGCGCGATCGTTGCACTTGCGCAACGTTTGCCAGGAGCGCGTGCAAGCTGTGGCACTATGGGAACGTGTCGTCAGTAGGGAACTGAATAGTGCTGCGAGCGATGGTCCTGGGAGCCGGCGTTGCCGCAGCTTCTGTTGTTCTGGTTGCCTGCGGAGGCGGCGGTGGCGGCGGGGCGTCGGGTCCTACGCTCAGCTCAACGGCCTTCACAACGAGCGAGAACGTCGCACTCAACGGAACACTCTCCGCGACGGATCCAGGTGGCGGAAGCGTCACCTTCACCCAGGCATCGAGCCCTCAATCCGGAGCGGTCAGTGGCTTCACCGCGGCAGGCGCCTTCGTCTACACCCCGAGTCATAGCTTCACGGGCACCGATTCCTTCACCGTGACGGCTGCGGATTCCGGGGGACACTCGACCACGGCGACTGTCAGCATCACCGTCAACGTCGACCATGCTCCGACCGCGAGCAGCACTATCATCAGAGATGACACACCAGGCGCCACCAGCAGCGCCATCAACGTGCTGTCCAACGCGAGCGATCCTGACAAAGACAAGCTGACCGTCAGTGTCTCGACACCGGCGAGCATCGGCCAAGCCACTGTGAACAGTGATGGCACCGTACGCATCTCCGGACTACCGAGCGGGTTCAAAGGATTGACTCGTTTCGGCTACACCGTGACCGACCCCAGCGGCAAGAGCGCGAGCGCCGGCGCCGCAGTGTTCATTGGAGGGGACCCGTTCCGGAGCACCTTCGTCGCGGATTCCGATCCGAATGGAAGCGGCCAGTACGAGGTCTACCTGACCGACTTCGCGGCAGCGCCCGTCAAGGAGACGGCGGCCACTCAGGGGAGTGCGCGCCTCCAGGGCTACGCGGTATCGAACAACGGCGCAACGATCGTGTATCGCTCCCTCGATCCCTCGAATGCTGCGAGCAATAGCCTGTCGTTCGTACAGACGGCTACTCCCGGCATCGCGACTCGCATCTTGCTTCCGGCCGGTGCACTGCCCCTCGCTGATGGCAACGGCAACGATCAGTTCATCGTCAGCCCGGACGGCAAGTCGATTGCCATCATTGCGGGCACGAGTGCCAACAGCGCTCTATACGTGGTGAGCGTCGATAATCCCACTCAGGTGACGTTTGCCAATCCAACGATTCTCGGAGTCCCTGCGGCGTTCGTCTCCCAGCCGACCTTCACGCCCGACTCGAGTACTCTTTATTTCCTGGCCAGCGCCTCCGGCGGCCAGCACCGCTCCGTCTATCTGGCATCGGTGACCAATCCGGGAGCCGCCGTGCTGGTATCGGCGCAAAGCGACCCGGCCACCAGCGACGATATCAGCGCCTTCACCGTCGCTGCGGACCAGTCGAGCATCGTGGAGCAGGCGAATCGCCTCGGCCGGGTCGGCATCTGGTACGTCAACGCGATGGCGCTGGCCAGTGAAGCCGAGATCGATACGCCGACGATCGGGGTCGCCGTCACTTCCAGCACCGTCGGACGGCCCGCCGGTCTGGGGGGAAGCAACAATGGCAAAGTGGTGGCCTACGACGTAGGCGTCCCGGGCGTTGCACCCACCGCCACCGGTATCTTCGTCGCCAACGTCTCCAGCACACCCAACCCACAACTCGTGGTTCCGCTGGAGACAGTGCTCGGGTTCAGTCCGGACAACTCCAAGCTGCTGTATACCGATTCCGCTCAGGTCGAGGAGGTCAGCGCCGCCGCAGGCAGCTCGGGCGCGCCAGTCGGCACCGGCAATCAGGCCTGGTACGATTCGTCAGGCAACATCGTATTGATTCAAAATCCCGCTGCTTCCGGATCCACCCTCACGTACAACACACGGCCATTCGGCTCGGCCGTCGCGGTCACACCGCCGGGTGTCGTCGCCTACGCCGTCGATGTGTCGGGATTTGCATGGGGAGTGGTGACCGTCAGTGAAGCTCCCGGTGGCGGATCGGCCCCCGCGAACGCGAACCTGCAGCTGGTCAATGTACTGGCGGTCAACGGCCAGGGGACCCAGCCGTTGTACCTCGCCTCGCTCAGCTCGACGCCTTCGCTGCCGTCACCTGTGCATCTGAGCTCGTACGTCTCCAGAGTCGTGACGCAATAGGGCGGGTCACCTCGCCCTGCTTACTTGCGTAAGGCGTTCGAAACGTAATCGAATGTCGCGGCAGGGGCACCGGAGGCACGCTGTGCTGCCAATCCCATCGTGCCTCGCCCTGAAGCTTGTAGATCGAGCGCGCCTCGACGTCGAGCGCGAATGACTTCTCGCGAAATTGCGGAGGATAACGCCGGAACCGCGTTCGGCACTGACCGACCAGGGATACTCCCACCACGAGCTCGAAGTCCGGGACGTCGCGGTGCCACCCGAGGCGAGATCCCGGCGGATACTGCGCGATCAGCGCGCCCGTGAAGTCATCCGGCGGGTGGCCGGCCCATGTGGCGGCTCTCGCCCGGAGCGGGGGCACGATTCTAATCGCGCCGACCACATGCGTCATGATCTGAGTCGCCCTCAAATCTCGCGGAAGAGTATGACCCGAGCGAGATTGCTCCAGTCGACCGCACAGCTTACGAGCGCGGAGTGGGCCATCTTGAGGTCACAAACTGTGACCTCAAGTGCCCAGCATGGTGGCCGCCGCTACCCGCCGTACGCCTTCACTGAACAGGGCGTCGCTATGCTCTCATCCGTGCTCAGAAGTCACCGGGCGATCGCAGTCAACGTCCAAATCATGCGTGCCTAGTCCCCGGAGTGACTTTGACGGGAAGTTCGCGGCCGCGTCGCGTAAGTGCTTGTGCTGCAAAGGGACACAAACGGACACAAGATCCGGTTGGCGATCGCCAAGTTTCTAAATTCATTGAGCTTTTTTACCGGGCATTGTCCTCATAATGCCGGGGTCGAGGGTTCGAGTCCCTCCCTTTCCACCAGAATCAAAGACTTGCGAGTCCTCCTCTAACACGTCTTTCCCACCTTGATGGATTCTTTGCGGAGATCCGAATCGAGAATCGAGTAGGGTCGGGTTCGCCTACTCCGCGAGGTGGCCCGGGGTT
>Ga0134125_10008341_pt1 | contig 11680 bp, 10 predicted proteins | sample KB31751_FD_96464 | JGI IMG/M metagenome (GOLD analysis project Ga0134125, IMG submission 96464) | Terrestrial soil microbial communities with excess Nitrogen fertilizer from Kellogg Biological Station, Michigan, USA - KB3-175-1 | ecosystem: Environmental > Terrestrial > Soil > Unclassified ... | reverse complement strand
TTCAGCCCGGACTCGGGATCCACCTGGCTGCTGCCCCGGCTCGTCGGCGTGGCGCGGGCCCGGCGAATGCTGCTGCTCGGTGAGAAGGTGGGCGGGCACGACGCGGCCGACTGGGGACTGATCCACCAGGCGGTAAGCGGCCCCGAACTCGACCACGCCGCCGACGAGTTGGTGGGCCGGCTGGCCTCCGGCCCGACGGCGGCGATCGGGCTGGCCAAGCAGGCCCTGAACTTCGGCCAGCACGCATCGCTGAACCAATCGCTGAACCAGGAGTTGTTCAACCTGGAGTTATCTTGCCGGACAGGCGATTTCAAGGAGGGTCTGGAGGCCTTCCGGCAGCGACGGGATCCGGATTTTCGTGGACGCTAGCTCCTGGGCGCCGACCGTGGGCGCTACGCACCGGAATTGCCTCAACTCCGTCCATAGCCCCCACGCTCGTGGGGTGCACCGCGCCATACGAAGGGATGATCGATGCCCACTGATTCGTTCGACACCATCAAGTACGAGGTCGACGGGCACACCGCGACCATCACCCTGAACCGCCCGGATGCGCTCAACGCGCTCAGCCCGCACATGATCACCGAACTGCGGGCCGCCTACGACGAGGCCGAAAACGACGACAGCGTCTGGCTGACCATCGTCACTGGCACCGGTCGCGCGTTCTGTACCGGCGCCGACGTCAAAGAAATTCCCGAAGACGGCAAGGTGATCTACGAGCGGCCGTACCTGTCGACATACGACCAATGGGAGGCGCCGCAGGAAGGGACGCCGCCGTTTCGCACGACGGCCAAGCCGGTGCTGACCGCGGTGAACGGCATCTGCTGTGGCGCCGGCATGGATTGGGTCACGACGACGGACATCGTCATCGCGTCCGAGCAGGCAACCTTTTTCGATCCGCACGTCAGCATCGGGCTGGTGGCCGGCCGCGAGTTGGTGCGGGTGAGCCGCGTGTTGCCGCGCTCGGTCGCGCTGCGGATGGCCTTGATGGGCAAGCACGAGCGGATGGGCGCCGAGCGCGCCTACGAGCTCGGGCTGATCAGTGAAGTCGTCGAGCACGACCGCCTGCTGGACCGCGCCCACGAGATCGCCGACATCGTCAATTCCAATGCGCCGCTGGCTGTCCGGGGCACCCGGCTGGCCATCCTCAAGGGCCTGAACGTGCCGCTGCACGAGGCGGAGATACTCGCCGAGACCTTCCGCGAGCGGGTGCTGCGAACCGAGGATGCGGCCGAGGGCCCCCGGGCGTTTGTCGAAAAGCGCAAACCGAATTGGCGGTGCCGGTGAGCAAGCCGATGAAGTTCGAGACCATCCTGCTCGAGGTCGACGCCGCCGATCACGTCGCCACCATCACACTGAATCGGCCCGAGCGGTTGAACGCGTTCAACCGCACCATGTGTGAGGAGATGACCCGCGCCTGGCATGCGGTCAAGCTCGACGAGTCGGTGCACGCGGTGGTGCTGCGGGCCGCCGGCGACCGGGCGTTCAGCGCCGGACTGGACATCAGGGAGTCCTACGGGCAGCCCGAAAACGTCTGGAATCACGAGGATCCCGGCGAAGCGCTGAGCCCCAAGTGGCAGAAGATGTGGAAGCCGGTGGTCTGCGCGGTCCAGGGCATGTGCACGGCCGGCGCGTTCTACTTCATCAACGAATCCGACGTGGTCATCTGTTCGGACGACGCCACGTTTTTCGACTCCCACGTGTCGGCCGGCCTGGTCTGCGCCCTGGAACCGATCGGGCTGATGCGGCGCGTCGGCCTCGGGGACACGTTGCGTATTGCGCTGATGGGCAACGACGAGCGGGTCAGCGCCGACACCGCGCTGCGGATCGGATTGGTCTCGGAGATCGTCTCTTCCGATCAGCTCTGGAGCCGGGCCCATGAGATCGCGGCGACCATCGCCGCCAAGCCGCCGACGGCGACTCAGGGCACGGTGAAGGCGATTTGGGAATCGCTGGACAAGCCGTACCGTGCGGCGCTGGAACAGGGCCTCATCTACACCCGGCTGGGAAACCCGCTGGGCACCGCGGAACTGGCCGCGCAGCAGGTCCCCGGCGGCGCGAAGCTCACACCGACGATCCGCTGATGGCGCAACATCCGCTCAGCCAGCGCGTCGCCGATGTGCTCGACCTACAGCCGGAGTCGAACGCCATCGAGTTTAGCGGCCAATGGATCTCGTGGGCTCAGGTCAGCACCCTGGCTCGGCGAATCGCCGGCCTCACCGCGGGCACCGAAGTCGGGATGCTGCTGCGCAACCGGCCGGGGCACGTGGCGGCCTTTCTGGGCGTGCTGCTGGGCGGCGGAACCGTCGTGGTCATCAACCCCTCTCGCGGCGACGAGCGCACCAAGGCCGACATCGCCCGGCTACAGCTTCCCCTGATCGTTGGCGAGCGCGGCGATCTGGCGGCACTGGTGGCCGCGGGCACCCCGACCGCCGCGATTGCGGGCCCGCTTGACGACGTCGACGTGTCTGGGCAACCCCGCACCGGACCGGCCCCGCCGCCCGGTGTCGCGGTGCGCATGTTGACCAGTGGCACGACGGGCCCGCCCAAGCGAATCGACCTGAGCTACGACATGCTGGCGCGCAGTGTGATGGGCGCCGAACCCGAGCGCACACCGGCGCCCACCGAGCTGCGGCGCGGCGTCGCGATCGTGAACTCGCCCCTGGTGCACATCGGTGGCGTATTCCGTGTGCTGCAATGCATCGCCGAGGCCAGACCGTTCGTGCTGTTGGAACGATTCGAGCTCAACGCATGGGCCGAGGCGGTGCGCAAGCACCGGCCCCGCGCGGCGTCGCTGGTACCGGCGGCCCTGCGCACCGTCTTGCACTCCGATGTGCCGCGCGCCGACCTGGAAAGTCTGCGCGCCGTCACCTGCGGCACGGCGCCGCTGTCTGCCGACGACGCCGACGCGTTCACCGAGAAGTACGGCATCCCGGTACTGACCTCTTATGCCGCAACCGAGTTCGGTGGCGGCGTGGCGGGCTGGACCCTTCCCGACTACCAGCGGTATTGGGAAACCAAACGGGGCAGCGTCGGCCGGGCCAATCCGGGCGCTCAGCTGCGGGTGGTCGCCGAGGACGGAACACCACTGGGCCCGGACGAAGCCGGACTGCTGGAGGTCAAGCCGGGCCAGCTGGGACCGGCCGTGCAATGGATGCGCACCACGGATATGGCGCGCATCGACGCCGACGGCTTCCTGTGGATCGTCGGACGCGCCGACCAGGCGATCATCCGCGGCGGGTTCAAGGTGATGCCCGACGATGTCCGCGCCGCGCTGGAGAGCCACCCCGCGGTGGCGGGTGCGGCGGTGGTCGCCCGGCCCGACGAGCGGCTCGGCGAGACGCCGGTCGCCATGGTCGAACTGCGCGAGCCGTCTGCTGTCGACGCCGATGCGCTGGTGGAGCATCTGCGAGAGCGCCTGGCGCGCTACGAGATTCCCACCGAGATCGCGATCGTCGACACCATTCCGCGAACACCGTCGGGCAAGGCCGATCTCGGCGCGATCCAGGGCTACTTCCGCGAGCCCGCGGCGCCGCGCAACCATGCGCTCTGATTCCTTGACGGTCGCCGCGGCGTTGCGACATCAGGCCCGACTGCGCGGGGATCACCCGCTTCTGGTCTGCGACGGTGACCGCATCGGATACGGCGAAGCCGATCGCCGCTCGGCGGAGCTCGCCGGCGGTCTGATCGCCCTGGGCGCCGGCAAAGGAACCCATGTCGGGCTGCTCTATCCGAATGGACCCGACTTCGTCGTCGGGATGCTGGCGGCGGCGCGCATCGGTGCGGTGCTGGTCCCGTTCTCCACGTTCGTCACGGCCCGCGAACTGCGCGAGCAGCTGGTCGACAGTGACGTCGAAATCCTGTTGGCCGCACCGTCTTTCCGCTCCCATGACTATGTACAGCGCCTGTCCGAAATTCTTCCCGAGGCCGATTTCGCCGGCGATCGGTTGTTTTGTGCGGCGGCGCCGCAGTTGCGCCATGTGGCGTTCGCCCACGAGTCGGTGTGCGCGCTGGGCGGCGCCATCGACCCGACGGTGCCGCCGGCAATGGAAGACGATGTCTACGAAGGTGATCCGCTGGCCATCGTCTACACGTCCGGATCGACCAGCGCACCCAAAGGGGTGGTGCACACGCATGGCGCGCTGCTGGGACACCAGCGGAACCTCAACGCGATCCGCGGCCTGACCGCTTCGGACAAGCTGTTCTGCAATTCGCCGTTCTTCTGGATCGGCGGGTTCGCGTTCGGCCTGCTCGCCACCCTGGTGGCCGGATCGACCCTGGTGTGCTCCAACGCCACCTCCGATACCGACGGAGCCGGGGCGACACTCGACCTGCTGGAGGCCGAAAAACCCACCATGACCAATGGGTTCGCGGCCGGGATCGCTCACCTGGCCGACCACCCGAGCTACGCTGAACGTGATCTGTCGTCGTTGCGGCGCGGCAACCTCTATCCGATCATGTCCCCCGAGACCCGGCCGGCCGACCCGGAGCTGCGGCACAACATGCTCGGAATGACCGAGGCCGGCAGCATCGTACTGATCGACCAGGACGAATCCGACCAACCCGAAACGCGGCGGGGATCATTCGGCAAGCCCGCCCCCGGGTTTGAGTCGATGCTCATCGACACCGACACCGGGAAAGGCGTTGCCGTCGGCGAGGTGGGCGAACTCTGTATCCGCGGGCCGTACGTGATGCAGGGCTATTACAAACGCAGTCGCGAGGAGTGCTTCGACGCCGACGGCTGGTTCCACACAGGTGATTTGGTGCGCACAGATGCCGACGGATTCGTCTATTTCGTTGGCCGGCTGACCACGATGATCAAAACGGCGGGAGCCAACGTGTCGGCGGCCGAGGTGGAGAGCGCCATCGCCAGGGTCACCGGCGCGGAGGCTCACGTGGTGGGCGTCCCCGACACCCAACGAGGAGAGCTGGTGGCCGCGGTGGTCGTCCAACCGGATTTCGACGAAGCCACGGTGCGTGAACGGCTCAAAGGGGAGCTGTCGTCGTACAAGATCCCCAGGCGGTTCGTCGCCCTTGCGCGCGCCGACGTACCACTGCTGTCCAGCGGCAAGGTCGACAGGCAGCGACTGAGAAGGCTCTTCGATGCCTAGCACCATCGATCAACTGGTGAGGTTTCGGACCAAGAACGACGCGGACACACCGATGGTGATCGATCCCGCCTCCCGGGTCACCTACCGCGAACTCGACTCGACCACACGCGAATTGGCTGCGGCATTCGTCGAGGCCGGCGTAGGCAAGGGCACTCGGGTGGGATTGATCATGCCCAACGGCACCCGCTGGGTACAGGTCGCCATCGCGCTGACCCGCATCGGCGCTGTTCTGGTCCCGCTGAGCACGCTGCTGCAGGCCGGCGAGCTCGTCGCGCAGCTGCGTGTCGCCGCCGTCCAGTTCCTGGTGAGCGTCGAGGAATTCCGCGGCCATCGCTATCTCGACGAGCTGCAGACGGTGCGGCGATCCGAACGTCCGGCGTTACAACAGGTTTGGTCGATCGACCAGCTCGACAACGCCCCCGTGAGTGACCGAGCCCGGCAGATCATCGACGCCATGACCGACACGGTCACCCCCGCCGACCCGCTGGTCATCATGTTCACCTCGGGCAGCAGCGGATCGCCCAAGGGGGTCCTGCACTCCCATGGCAACGCGCTGGGCGCCGTGCAGTCGGGGTTGGCGGCGCGGTGCATCACCGCCGAAACCCGCCTGTACCTGCCGATGCCATTCTTCTGGGTGGGCGGGTTCGGCAGCGGAATCCTGTCGGTTCTGCTGGCCGGCGCCACCCTGGTGACCGAACAAATCCCCCGTCCCGAAACCACCCTGCGCCTACTGGAGCGCGAACGGGTCACGCTGTTTCGCGGCTGGCCCGATCAGGCCGAGGCACTGGCGCGGCACGCAATCTCGGTCGGCGTGGATCTCTCGGCGCTGCGACCGGGAAGCCTGGAAGCCCTGCTGCCCCCCGAGCAGCGGGCCCAGCCGGGTGCCCGGGCGACGCTGTTCGGCATGACCGAGGCATTCGGGCCCTACAGCGGCTACCCCGCCGACACCGACATGCCCGCCACGGCCTGGGGCAGTTGCGGAAAGCCGTTTCCAGGCATGGAAGTCCGCATCGTCGATCCTGAAAACGGTGAGCCCGTCGCGGCGGGAACGGCCGGCATGATCCAGATCCGCGGACCGCACACGCTGCGAGGCACCTGCGGTCGCAGCCGCGAAGAGCTGTTCACCGCCGACGGCTTTTACCCCACCGGTGACCTCGGCCAACTCGACGAGAATGGATTCCTGTTCTATCACGGGCGATCCGACGACATGTTCAAAGTCAGCGGTGCGACCGTCTACCCCAGCGAGGTCGAGCGCGCGCTGTGCAGCATCGACGGCGTCGACAACGCCTTTGTCACCAACGTGCCGGGAACCGCGGGCGAACGGGTCGGCGCGGCGGTGGTGTGCGGTGACGCGTTCACCGCCGAGCGGCTTCGCTCGTCGGCCCGAAAGCTCTTGAGCGCGTTCAAGATACCTACGGTGTGGCTACTGCTGAACTCCGATGACGATGTGCCGCGCGGTGGCACCGGAAAGGTCGACGTGCGCCGGCTGCGGGAGATATTGGCCGACGCGAACCGGCCCTAGGGGACCCGCGTCCAGGGTTGACAGTTCTGCGACTCGAAGGCCTTGACCGCGGAATTGATGTTCGCGTACATCGGACCGATAGAGGTGTTCGTCTGGAGCACGTGATCCTTGTTCGCATCGGGCGTGCTGTAGGTGAACCACGAGCACATCGAGTCCTGGGTCGGCACATTGTTGATCCAGACCCCAAAGGCCGAACCCGAACCGCCCGTGTGGTACAGGCCCGGTGCGATATCAGGCCCCACGACAAAAACACCATTGCCGGGGATCGGGTCGACCTGGTCGGCGAGGGCCGGCGGCGCGAGGGCGATGGCTGTCACAGCGGCAACGAATAGGACCGATGCGCCTAGCTTTGCGGGCATCTTGTTCTCTCCGTTCGTTGCCCACCCTGATCGCAGCGTAGGCCCGACCCGGCTGTGCGACAAGAGATGGTGGCGGCTATTCCTCCACCACCACGCCGCGCGCGACGAGGTGATCGATCAGCGGCACCGCGCCGGCAGCGAGATGCTCCGACATCGCGGCGCGCGCCAGCTTGTCGTCGCGCTTTTTCAGCGCGGACAGGATCCGCCGATGGTCCCTCATCGACTGCTCGGGCCAGCCCTCGATGGCCGGAAACACCGATTCGGGTGCATACCGGGTGATTTGCGACATCAGCTGCGCCAGCTTCGGCGAATCGGCGGCAATGTTGATGGCCCGGTGAAATTCGTGGTTCAGGCCGACGGTGTGCTCGCGCTCATCACCGGCATACGCATTTTCCAACTGCGCCTGGATCTCCTTGAGCTCGCGTAGTTGGCCGTCGGTGATGTTGACCGCGGCCCGCGCGGCCAGCTCACCGCCCACGTGCGCCTGCACATTCGCCACGTCGGTGACATCACGTCCGGTGACCGGCAACACCACGAAACCCCGGCGCGGCTGCTGGGCGATCAAGCCTTCGGCGCGCAGCGCAAACAGCGCCTCACGCACCGGTGTGACGCTGATACCGAGTTCCGCGGCCAGCTGATCCAACCGAACATATGAGGCGGCGGCATAGCTGCCGTCGAAGATCCTGCTGCGGATCAAGCGCGCGACGTCCTCGGAAAGTTGAGGACGCGCAGCGAAATTCGGAACGCTCATCGTTTCACACCTGATATTCGGCGAGCAGTCGCTTGCTGATGATGTTCTTCTGGATCTCGCTGGTTCCCTCGCCGATCAGCAGGAACGGCGCGTCACGCATCAGCCGCTCGATCTCGTATTCCTTGGAATAGCCGTAGCCGCCGTGGATCCGGAAGCTCTGCTGGGTGACCTCGCTGCAATACTCGCTGCACAGGTACTTGGCCATCCCGGCGGCGACGTCGTTGCGCTCCCCCGAGTCCTTCAGCCGCGCCGCATTCACCATCATCAGGTGTGCCGCTTCGACTTTGGTCGCCATCTCGGCCAACTGGAAGGCGATGGCCTGGTGCTCGGCGATCGGCTTGCCGAAGGTCTCGCGTTGTTGCGCGTAGCGCACCGCGAGCTCGAACGCGCGAATCCCGACCCCGCACGCGCGCGCCGACACGTTGACCCGGCCGACCTCGATGCCGTCCATCATCTGAAAAAAGCCCAGCCCCGTCGTCCCGCCGAGAACGTCATCGGCACTGGCCCGGTAGCCGTCGAAAATCAGCTCGGTGGTGTCGATGCCCTTGTAGCCCAGCTTGTCGATCTTGCCCGGAATACGCAGGCCGGGAACGACTTCACCGAAGCCCACCGGCTTCTCGACGAGGAACGCGGTCAGGTTGCGGTGCGGCTTGTCCGAGCCCTCGTCCGTGCGCACCAGCACCGCCACCAGCGTCGAGGTGCCGCCGTTGGTCAGCCACATCTTCTGGCCATCGATGGTGTAGGCGCCATCCGCGTTGCGCCGGGCCCGGGTCCGGATCGCGGCGACGTCCGAGCCCAGCTCGGGCTCCGACATCGAGAAGGCGCCGCGCGTCTCACCGGCCGCCATGCGGGGCAGGAAGCGTTGCTTCTGCTCGTCGGTGCCGTGCTGGCGCAGCATGTACGCCACGATGAAATGGGTGTTGAGCACCCCGGACACGCTCATCCACCCGCGCGAAAGCTCTTCGACGCACAGCGCGTAGGTCAACAGCGATTCGCCCAGGCCGCCATACTCCTCGGGGATCATCAGCCCGAACAGGCCCATGTTGCGCATCTGGTCGACGATGGCCTGCGGGTAGGTGTCGGCGCGTTCCAGCCCGGCCGCGTTGGGGATGACTTCCTTCTCGACGAATTGCCGTACGGTGGCAATGATTTCGGACTGGACTTCGGTCAATCCGAGCGTTTGGGCGAGTTTGGTCATGGTTCCCTTCCGACTGCTCGGCTGGCGATGGTCTTCGCGTTCGCCAGGCGCTCGATGTCGGCGGCGGTCAGCCCCAAACGCGCGAGGACGTCGGCGGTGTCTTGTCCCAAGGCGGGGGCGGGCGCGCTGGCGGGATGGGCGCCGTCGATCGCGGCCGGCAGGCCGGGCGCGAAGTAGTCCCCGAGGCCCGGTTGCCGCAATCGCGAAAACAGCGGATTGTCAGTGACTTTCGGTCCCGCCGCGACCTCGGCGAAGGTGCGGTAGCGCTCGAACAGCACCGTGGTGTTCGACAGCGCGGCGGTGATCTCGTCGGCGCTGTGATCGGTGAACCAGGTGGCGAACAGGCCGGATAGCACGTCCCGGTATCGGTAGCGGTCCCCTTCCGACGCAAAGTCGACCCCTAGCGCCTCGGCGAGCGCCGACACCGCGGCATGAGTGCCCGTGACCTCGACCAGATCGCGAAAGTGCCGTTTGGTGAGGGTGACGACCATGAACCGGGCGCCGTCACGACTGGTGAAGTCCTGCCCGTACTGGCCGTAGATGGCATTGCCCAGCCGTTCGCGTTGTGTCCCAGTGATCTGCGGCTCGGTGAGCAACCCCAGATTGGCGGCGGTGGCCAGCGCGACGTCCTCCAACGCCAGGCTGATCCGGCTCCCGGCCCCGGACTGGTCACGGCGACGGATGGCGGTGACGACGGACAGCGCGGCGTACAGTCCGCAGCAGAGGTCCCAGGCCGGCAAGACGTGATTGATCGGACCGGCATGATCGGCCGGGCCCGTGACGAGCGGATAGCCGAGACCGGCGTTGACCGTGTAGTCCACCCCGGTGGAGCCGTCGCCGCGGCCGAGCAACTGGACGTGGATCAGGTCGGGGCGCGTGGCCGCCAAGAGCTCATGGCTGAGCCAGGGCAGGACGGCGTTGGTGACGACGATGCCGTCGCCCTCGACGATCAGCCGCTGGACGAGTTCTTGGCCGCCGGCGGCGCGCAGATCGATCGTGGCCGAACGCTTTCCCTTGTTCAGGCCGGTCCAATAGATCGAGGTGCCGTCCGCCGCCAGCGGCCACCGTTGCACGTCGGAGGCGCCACCGATCGGGTCGACCCGGATCACCTCCGCGCCAAGCTGACTCAGCGTCATGCCGCACAGGGGCGCGGCGACGAAGCTGGACACCTCGATGACGGTGAGGCCGTTCAGTGGCAACCCGGGATCGGTCATCGCGACGCGACCCGCTCGAAGACGGCGGCGAGACCCTGACCGCCACCGATGCACATGGTCTCCAACCCGTAGCGCGCCTGCCGGCGACCCAGCTCGCGCGCCAGCGTGGCCAGCATCCGTCCGCCCGTTGCGCCGACCGGGTGGCCCAGCGAGATCCCCGACCCGTGCACATTGGTCCGCTCGTGGTCGGCGCCCCCGAAATTCCATTCCCGCAGCACCGCAAGCGCTTGCGCGGCAAAGGCTTCGTTGAGCTCGATGAGGTCGATGTCGGACAGCGCTAAGCCCGCCCTGGACAGCGCCACCTCGGTCGCGGGGACCGGCCCGATACCCATGCCGTTGGGCGCGACCCCCGCCACCCCCCAGGACACCAGGCGCACCAACGGCGTCAGGCCGTATTCGTCGGCTTTCTCCGGTGTGGTCACCACACACATCGAGGCCGCGTCATTCTGCCCGCTGGAGTTACCGGCCGTGACCGTTGCCTCCGGATCCTCCTTCAGCAGAACGGGTTTGAGCTTGCCCAACGACTCCACTGACGTGTCCGCGCGCGGGTGTTCATCAGTGTCGATGACTTCCTCGCCGTTGCGCGTGGGAACGGCAACCGGAATGATCTCCTCAGCGAGGACGCCGTCTTTCTGCGCGGCCACCGCGCGCTGGTGCGACCGGACCGCGAGCTCGTCCTGTTCCTGGCGTGAAATGCCGTACTGGCGGCGCAAATTCTCGGCCGTTTCCAGCATGCCGCCGGGTACCGGGTAGTGCCGGCCGCCGGCAGTCGTGCGTCCCCGCGCCAGCCCGTCGTGCACCCGGACGCCGCCGCGGGCTCCGCCCCAGCGCATATCGGTGGAGTAGAAGGCGACGTTGCTCATGCTTTCGCAGCCCCCGGCGACGACGAGATCGTGGTCGCCGTTGCCCACCTGCAGGCACGCCTGGATCACCGCTTGCAGGCCCGAACCGCAACGCCGGTCGACCTGCATGCCGGGGACCGTCACCGGCAGCCCGGAATCGAGCGCCACCACGCGCCCGATCGCCGGCGCATCGCTGTTGGGATAGCAGTGGCCGAGGATCACGTCGTGCACGGCGTCGGGCGCCAGGCCGGTTCGCTCGAGCAACCCCTTCAGGGCGGTGACACCGAGGTCGACGGCGGAAAGCGCCTTGAACATTCCGCCGTAGCGGCCGATCGGAGTCCGCACCGGCTCACAGATGACGGCTTCACGCATGGCGACTCCTGTCTTGATGCCGACCGCTGGTTGTCACAGGTGTCGGCCGCCGGTGATCTCCATGACGGTGCCGGTCATGTACGACGACAGGTCGGAGGCCAGGAACAACGCCACGCTGGCGACTTCGCTGGGCTCACCGGCCCGGCCCATCGGTACCTCGGCGACCTTCGAATCCCAAATGCGCTGTGGCATGGCCTCCGTCATGGCGGAGCGGATCAAACCGGGGGCGATCGCGTTGACTCGCACGCCCAGATAGGCCAGCTCTTTGGCGGCCGCCTTGGTCATGCCGACGATGCCGGCCTTGGCCGCCGAGT
>Ga0134125_10008340_pt1 | contig 11680 bp, 15 predicted proteins | sample KB31751_FD_96464 | JGI IMG/M metagenome (GOLD analysis project Ga0134125, IMG submission 96464) | Terrestrial soil microbial communities with excess Nitrogen fertilizer from Kellogg Biological Station, Michigan, USA - KB3-175-1 | ecosystem: Environmental > Terrestrial > Soil > Unclassified ... | reverse complement strand
CGGCCCCATCCTGGCATCACGTCTTATCGGACTTGCCGTCAGCGAAGCAAACCATCGAGGTCGAACTCATCCCAACCTTTGAGCCTTGGAGGCAGGCCGTCCTTCTCGAGGACGGAGGTCGAGCCAGCCTTCTGCTGGCCTTTGCCAGCCCGTGTGAGAGCAGCCTTGCCAGCCGCGCGCCGCCTGTTTTCCGCAGCGGCGATCGCATCTTCTTCACGCCAGACATCGGGCATTCCACGATCGAGGACATCCTCGATGAGACGCGGGTCGAACACATGGAAAGTGATTTTCCGCGCGCGGCCGCGCAGCTTCACTGTCCGTGTTCCAGCGCTTTGCAGACGGCCGTCCTTGAGCCACCGATGCCGCTCGACCGAGGTGATCGTCAGGATGTCCTCGACCTCTCGCGGAATGACCGGCAGGTCTTCGATGCCATTCAGAATCCTCGATATGATTGCGATGGTGTCGTGGAAGTCATCGTCGCTGTCGTCCGGCACTCGCAGCTCGAGCGCCCCGGACGCGACATCGACTAGCTTCTTCGACGAAAGCGGCAGGCCAGCCCGCACCTCTAGAAGTATTCCTCTGGCACGAACCGACGACCCGACCGTGGCGGCAGTCGAGAGCGGCCATTCCTGGATTAGCTTTGTAGGTTGCGGCATCTTACGGCGTGCAGGCATGGGGCTCAGATAGGTTTTCGAGCATTCAGCCTCAACCCTAAATCTGCTTATCACTGTGCGAGACGAGCGTTGACTTGATCGGTCTCTTTGGTTGAAGGTCAGCTTTTCGGATTATTCGCCTGAAGCTGCTTATCCTCAATCGGCCCCAGACCTGTAGCTCGAGGTTATTCGTTTCTCCATCGGTCAATCAAGGCCAAGGAGAACGGAAATGGGTTATTCTCAATACGATCATGCCAGTAAGGGCCGCACTGCTTGGAATGCCGGAAAGACAGTAGGCACCAAGCGGCCTTTCACACAAAAACAAATCTGGGCGATTCGCTTTTTCCTCGATCGTGAAGGGCGCGTTCGTGACCGCGCTCTTTTCGATTTGGCAATCGACAGCAAGCTACGCGGATGTGATCTGGTCAAAATCAAGATTGGCGACTTGGTCGCTGGGCCGGAAATACGTATGCGCGCGATCGTCGTCCAGCAGAAGACGGGCCGCCCCGTACAGTTCGAGTTGACCAGCGACGTGCGGGCCAGCCTTCTAGCCTGCGTCGAGAGGCGCGGCGGCACAGTCGACGACCATGCATTCTCGGTGTTGACGTCGAGGATGCGCTGCTCTTGGCCGAACGAACTGAAATCTGACTTCGGAGTGCGGTCATCCGGCGATGCAGGATGGCCGCTTCCAGTGCTCACGTCCTTGCTCGTGACGTCTAACCTTGGGTGGATTCTTGCCCGACCGCTTCTGGTCGGCGGAGTTGGGAAAGCGGCCATTCAGGTGGCGGCTGCGTTTCGACGGTAGCGCGCCCAATGTCGCACATTCCGGGGCATTTCCTATTCTCCAGAAGTGGACATTGGTCTGCAACGAAAAATGCGGAATCGATTCACCTGTCCCACGGCACGTCGCTGACGAATAGCATTGTGGGAGGCCCATAGTCGCCATCCGCCAGGCGTGTGCCGCACGGAGGCCTGCAAGTTGCGATCGTCCCGAACTTTTGTGCCACCTCCGAAATGATCCCATGCCAGCAACATGGGATCACATTGATCCTCCCTCAGGTTGGTGCGGCTGTCAGCCAGCGAAACGTTCCTCAATGAATGCTGATACGACGCGTAACCTGACCGTTGCTCTCCCAGTAGGTATGCTTCCTGGCGATTAAGGGATCGTCCATTGCGGGTTGGACCTGCCCTCCCGTACTGACCGCGCGCGAGGTGACGGTATGCTCCCCGGCGGAGGGCTTGGGCCAGTCGACGGACCACATTTTCCAAGCGAAGTCCGCCTTGTCGGTTTCGTCGATATCCGCCGGCATCCACGGCCCGTCGTCGACCTTCACCTCGACCCGGTCGACCGGCGCGCCCCAGGCAGCGCCGACAATCCGGTAGTCATTGCCGATGTGAGTGACCCGAGCCGGTGCCGATTTCAGCCGCGCCCGCCCGACAGAAGTTTCCACCCATACCGTCTCGCCGTTGTGGTCTTCCTCGCGGAGCGTGACATAGTCGCGTCCCATGAACCGGTTCTCGAAGCGCTCGTCACGCACGTCGATGCGCTTGAGCCATTTCGCGTTCGCAATCCCATACCAGCCTGGCGCTATCAGCCGCAGTGGGAAGCCGTTATCAGGCGGCAAGGGAGTCCCATTCATCTCGTAGCAAAGGATATTTTTTGGATCCATGGCATCGACGAGCGACATGCTGCGCGCGAAATTCTGCTTGAACTTGACCTTGTCGTCTCGCGTGATTTCGCCTTCGTCTGTGCCCCAGAAGACGACCTCGATGCCGCTGTCGAGGACCCCGACCTCCTTGAGGATCGGGGCGAGCGGCGTGCCCGCCCAGCGCGCATTGCCAATGCCACCGTTGAAAAAAGGCAGGCCAGTATTGCCCGAGCATTCGACCGTGAACGTGACTTCCTGGCGCGGTCGAGCCTTGATGTTGGCGAGTGTCAACGCCATCGGCTTTTTGACCGAGCCGCCAATTTCGAGCTTCCAGGTGCTTTCGTCGATGACCGGCCGGTTGAAATGCGCGATTGAAAAGAACTTGGCGTTGGGCGTCACCCAGGAATCGAGATCCTCCCAGACAAGCTGATTTTTGATTACCTCAGGAACCGGATTCGGCGGCAGCTGATCAAGCCATTTGATAACTTCCTCGCCGGCCCGCGTTGGAAAAGCGTGGGCAACTCGTGATTGAAGGAACGCCAATGCCGCGAGAGCCGCCCCGCCTTGAGCGATGAACTCACGTCTGGGAAGGTAATGCATAATGACTTCTCCTCCTGTGAAAAGCTGAGTTCTCCTTCAGTGATGAATGCAATAGCGGCCGGAATCGCGCTAAGGAGAAGCCGGCCGAGGTGACAATTATGAGAGCGCACGGAACAACCCGAGTTAGAAGCGCACCATAGTTAAGGCGTAGGCCCCCACTCTCAATCGCCAGCTCACGTCCCAGCTAGCGATCTGCAAACATATGCCTTATCTGTCCTCGTGGCGAGAGCAAACGGCTGAATCTTGCATCACACCTTGCAGCCAATGTTCCCAGCCTTACAAGACCGCCAGACATTAGGGAGTGCTAAATGCCTGCGTTTGCGTGGATTCCTGCCCGTCCGCTTTTGGATATGCAACCCGGATATCAAACATTCATCCGATCGTCGGCGGTCACGCTGGTGGATCGACGGCCGCTTGATCAGTCAAGGTAGCTGACTGAATCAGGCATCGGTAGCCAGCGGGGCGCAGGCTACCCTGCTGGATAGACGGCTCCCCGCCGACAGCGATCAAACTCTATTGCTTCAATTCGTCGAACCAGATTTTCCATTCTGGGACGGCGGCCGCATAAGTCCCACGATGGTTGGTGGCACCAGTCGAGATCGCCTCGACCTTATCGTTACCGTTGCCCAGGCTCTGCTGGTAGGTCATTGCCAGTCGCCCGAGACCGACGGGGATGGCCTCATCGGCATCGCCATAATAGTTGCGCATCGCAACCTTGATGACGCGACGATAGGCCTGCGTTTCAGCCAGCAGTCGACCGAATGCCGATGCTTGAAGATAGTTCGGCTCGAAATACTCCGGCTGCACGAGATCCTTTAAGCTCAGCGGAACATCGGCGATGTCGAATGGCTCGCGCAGATATGCAGCGCGAGCGAGGTCGTAGTGCTCGGACTTTATGATCGAGGCGGCTAAGCCAGGAACATTGTAGTAGTTTTCAAAAGCGAACGACGAGAGAATGAAGGTGGTGCCGATCCACGGCGCGTCGATTTCACGGGGGAAATAAAGCATACCGCTTATGGCTGCGGCGAGGTCGATGGGTGCGGATGCGGTCGCCGCTGCCTTCACAGTTACCCCGATTTCTTCAAGCTTCTCGAGCAGGGCCGTGGTCACGAACCCGCCCTGAGACCAGCCAGCAAGGAACAGTTCGTCTGCTTCAAAGCCCAGTTCCTTGATGACCTTCTGCGCGGCGAACAGCATGTCAGCGGTGGCTTGCTGGTGGCTGCCCTTCACCATGTAGCTTTCCGGATCCTCGGAAATACCCATGCCGAAATAGTCGGCTCCGATGACGATGTAGCCCTGACCCGCGAACTGGGCGATCATCAGTTGCGTTTCTGGCGACTGGTCGGGTATCGAGGGAACCTCTTCCTTTCCATAGACGGTGCCATGCTGGTAGGAGATCAGGGGCAACTTCACTCCCGAGACATCCGGTACGGCGACAAGGCCGGAGGTGCGGATCGGTCGGTTGCCCTGTTCGGGCACCACGGAATCGTAGCTCACCCGATAGAGTCGGACGGCGTTCTGTGCCTGACTGTATTTGACATCGAGGCCAGAGAAGGCCCGGAAATCCTCATTCAGAATCTCGTTGAGCTTTTCCACGCTCCATGTATCGATCAGATCGTATTTCAAGCCAGCTTCGACCTGACTGATATGCTTGGCCGGTTGCGCATAGACGCTGGTCAGCGTCATTGAGGCCAGTCCGCTGGACAGCGCCAAGGCCAGAGAAATTGCCTTGAGCGGTTTCATTAGACTTTTTTTGTTCATGCAATATTCCTTGAGGGCCTGTCAGCCCGTATGGTTGAGATCACCAAAAAGCCAGCCGCCATATGGCGTTCAGCAGTTTCAAAAGCGGGCGAACTAGTCGGTGGATAGAGACACCGACGCATTGCTTCGCAGCTAACGAGACCAAGCTAGCAAAGGAGTGCAGTTACCTCTAGGTATAAAAGATAAGCGACCAATGTCCGGTTTTTGGTCGTGCTATCACTCCAATAAATGGCGTACTTGGGGTCGGGAGTTGAATGGCCGCTTACCGCCGGATTTCTCCTTGACCGGACTGTCCGGAACCGGCCCCAATGCCGTCGGACGGCAATGCGCCCCAAGTCGGTCATTCAAGCCGAATTTGGTGTCACCGGAAAGCGGACGTTGATAGAGAGGGCCCTCAGCTGTTGAACGACACAACATCGTAATCCGTGTTTCATCCGTAAGCGCGAATTTCCCGGCACCTTTTGCTGTTGAGTGCCCTGATGCATGAGGTGTCCACCAAAATAGGTGGACACCAAGTGATGGAAGAAGACGAGCAGAAACTGCGGGTGAGGCTTGTCGGTCGGAACGGGCGACGCCGATACGACCCTGCATCGAAGGATCGTCTTGTCTCGGCCTGCCTTGAGTCTGGCGTATCGGTATCGAGGCTTGCGCTCGAACATGGGGTCAATGCGAACCTTCTTCGGAAGTGGATAAAGAAGCGCGCGGAGACCCAGTCCCTCCCGCCGTCCTCACCACCGGCGTTCATCCCGGTTCAGATTGAAAGCACTTCCGATCGGGCCTTGCTGCGACAGAGCAGCATGCCGCACTGCCCGGCGCGCCGCGTTGTCCCTATTGCAACGGTCTTTGGCACCGTAATTCATTCCATGGGGACCATGTGATTCCGAAGCGGGACGGCGGGGATAATCGTCAAGCGAATACAGCCATCGCGCATCCTTACTGCGATGCGACCTACAAAGACTGGAAATCTAGGACCGCTTAGTCAGGATTTTGACGAACGCCTGCTGAAACGATTCTCCGGTCTCGTCAACTTCAAGCTCCCGAGCAGTTTCCTTAAACCGCTCGGATTGCTCTTTCTGGCTAATCTTTTTCGCCTTTTTGCCGCTTGGCTTTTGGGCGGTATCGGGTCGGACGGTAGATGCCATGGGGCTTCTCACCTTGCACTAGTCGTTTCATAAGTCAGACGCTTGCCTACGACGCCGCCAAGGATCGCGTCGGCGCGCTCAGCATCGTTCACGCCAAGGGCTACGCGCTGATTGTGGCGGAAGTCAAATTCCGCGAGGTAGCGGTGAAGGTGCTTTTCGGCGCAATGCTGATAGGTGCCGCGCATGCCGCGCTTGAAAATCGAAAAGTAGCTTTCGATGGTGTTGGTGTGAACGCCGCCGCGAACGTATTCGCTAGCCGAATGCTTGACGGTCATGTGGCCGAGGAAATTCTTTCCGACAGCCGGATAGAGACGGCTTTCGTCGGTGAACAGCATGCTTTCGGCGGTGATGTTTCCGGTAACGAGAACCACAACGTTTTCTTTGGTGGCAGATGCCACATGGAAGGTGCGAACCGATCCGTTGCGCTCAATCAAGCCAAGCACGGCGCGCTTGTTCGACGGGCCGCTGCGGCCCTTTTTAATGAAGGCTTCGCCAGTGGTGCGAGTGGTACGCTTGTCGGCGCGCTGTCCGAAATAGGTTTCATCGACCTCAACGATTTCGCCGTTGCCGCCGAGCGGGCCAAGATTGCCGTCGCGCATGGCTTCACGAATGCGGTGAGAGATGAACCACGCAGTTTTCAGGGTAACGCCAAGGGTGCAGTGAAGCTGGTTGCTCGAAATGCCCTTTTTGGATGAGGCAATCAAGAAAATGGCCTGCAACCAGTGGTGCATAGGAACGTGGCTGGCTTCGAAGATGGTGCCAATCTTCACAGTGAAGGGCTTGCGGCACTGATAGCACTTGTACGCGCCAATGCGGGTGCTTTTGCCTTCCATCCTCGAAATGCGCTCGACGCCGCCGCAATGCGGGCAAACGGGACCGTTCGGCCAGATGCGAGCCTCTACGAGTTTGTAGGCTTCGGTCTCATCGTGAAAGTGGCGGTCTGACAGGACGGACATCGGGGTAACTCCTTATGTCCATTTTATAACCCGTCGATTTGGGTACGTCAAGTATAATATGCGGACGATGTTCCTATGGCTTGCGCCTGTCAACAAAATCCTATATGACTACCGATAGTCACAGGAGGTATGCAGCATGAAAGAGATTCAGCTTAAGGACGCGAAGGCGACCCTTTCCGCCGTGGTCGATCAGGCCGTTGCGGGTGAGCCTTCCGTCATCACGCGCCATGGGCGCAAGGAGGCTGTCCTAGTCAGTTTCGAGGAATGGAAGAGAGTTTCTAGCGTCCCCTCTTTCGCCGACCTCCTGTTGGCCTTCCCGGGCGAACCGGGAGACATTCCCGAGCGATCGAGGAAGCCCGCCCGCGCCTTGCGCGAAAGCGGTTTCTGATCGTGTTTTTGTTGGACACCAACATTGTGTCGGCGACGGCCCCCGACAAGCGAGCGGTCGGCCCGATGGTTTTCGCGGCATGGCTTCGCCGTCACAGCGCAATGCTCTATCTATCCACCATAACGGTCGCCGAGATCGAGGTGGGTATTGCCCGCGCCGACAGGATCGGAGCGTCGACGAAGGCCGTCAGGCTGCGCAACTGGCTGACGGCCACAGAACACCTGTATGCGGGCCGCATCCTTTCCTTTGGTATCGAGGAAGCCCGCCACGCCGGCGCGATCGTCGATCGCGCGCGAGCGCATGCTCCAGGCTTCGAAGATATCGCGATAGCCGCCACAGCGGCGGCCCGAGGCTTCACAGTTTTGACCGCGAACGAAAAACATTTTCAGCCCTTGGGCGTTCCATGGCTTAACCCGCTCAAGGAACTGCCTGCCTGAAAGGGCAACGGCCAAAAGGCGAGGGTGGCTTGGGGGGAGCCGACGATTGACAGGAGCTTATACTCTGTATCCCGGTTGTCGATCTATGAATTCTAAAAATGCAGACGGGCCGAGGGACTGGCCCGTCTTCACTATTTGCCAAGCCTTCCAGGATCAAGGCCAGGCGAATGGCCTACAATCTAACTGGTGGTTCCTGTATTGTCGTTAGCGGACGGTGGACTGGCGTGTTCGAAGCTGACGGCAAAACCCGCCTCGATAGCGGTTTCCGCTATCACGTCGGCGAGTTCTCGGTCGGTCAAAGGACAAGTCGGCAATACTTGCCGAACAGCGAGGGTAGTCGTGGCTGTAGAGATAGCGACAGCGTCGAGCTTTCCCTTAAGGTAGCTCAAAATCGCATGCTTCACTTCCAGTGACGTGTTTTCCCCTGAGAGCATTTCAATCTCCAGGAGCTAAAGAGAAGTCTCGTTACTTGCGCTGATACCCCCATCGAAAGCGACGGAGACTTTACGATCTATAGCAAGTGCCGCGATCAAATCCGCCATTTCTCGATCCGTCACATCCGTAGGTATCAGAGTGCGAATGGCACGAATGGCACGAGAGATGGAAAGGCACCGATCCTTGCCCCTAGACGAGACATAAGACCTCGCAAGATCTTCAAGAGAACGCTCGCGCGTGAAGAAATGGGCCATGTGCCGCCTCCAAATTCCCTCACTCGGAGAATGGCACCCGTGACAGTTTGTGTCCAGCGTAGTTACGTAAAATTAAGTGTCCAGCGGACGTCACCTTTGCTTCTTCGGGATGATGTCAGACTCGCTGTGAAAATGCGTCGAACAGTGCCCTCTACGCTAAACAGGATATTGCGCTGATTTCATTGCGAAATTGGTGATGGAACGGGGGTCCCGGAAGGTGCCTGTCGTGACCCTTCGAAAACCCTGGAAAGAGCAGAGAGATCAAATACTTGAACCTTCGGGTGCCTGGGGTCACTGTTCTGTGAGTTTTCACACCATGCATCATCAATATGGCCGTCGTGTCGAAGTCGACCGCTCCTGGGCCATCTATCATGTCTTTACCGGCATTCCGGCACGTTTCGGCGGCGATGCCATGACCGGTCTGAGCCGGCTGGATGCAACCAGCGGCATGCTGCGTCTTAACCTGCGCAACGCCGAGCGCCGACGGGACCCCATCGAGCTCTCGTCCTTCAGGACACTCCCGAAACCGGTGGAGCACGGGTCATGACGCTGGCCTTCCCCAACCCAAGCCGCAGCTTCGACGAAGTTCGCAACGCCGTTCGTTTAATGGGCCATGACGGCATGTTCCAGATCCGCTTCTTCATCGAGGCGGGCGCGCTCACGAAGCCGGATGCTGCCGAACGCGAGGCGGGTACGCTGGAAGCCAGGTGCCTGTCGGCTTTCGACGCCTTGCTCACAACCATCTACGATGTCGCGTGCAAGGCATATTCGCATGGACGCCGCGATTCCTACACGCTGACCGCCGCGGATTTCTGCTAGGCGGATCTCCACGCTGATCCGCTATGGCTATGAAATCACGCTGACGTGCCAGCAGCCCACCGCCCTTGGTCTACCTGCTATCGATCCATGAGGATCGCGCGGCCGACATCCGGTTGATCACTCATTCGGCCCGCATGTCCTGAAAGTGCTTCGCCTCTGGACCCGCAAGGGACCGGAACCGATCGGACGGCAAATATTCTCGGCCGATGGTCACGAGTATTGCGACAGAGCGGAACCTTTCCTGCGCGGCGCGCTTGTTAGGCATGCGTCTCACGACCCCGTGAACGACGGCAGATTCAACAAGGCGCCCGAAGGAAACTCCCATGGCAAAAGGAAAGACACTGGAAGATCTCTTCCACGACACGCTCAAGGACATCTACTACGCGGAACGGAAGATCCTGAAGGCCCTTCCCAAGATGGCGCGCGCTGCCTCGTCGCCCGATCTGAAGGCGACCTTCGAGAAGCATAAGGATGAAACCGAGGGTCACGTCGAGCGCCTGCAGCAGGTATTCGAGCTGATGGGTAAGCGCCCCCAGGGCAAGACCTGCGACGCCATCGAAGGCATCATCGCCGAAGGCGAAGAAATCATCGAAAGCTTCAAGGGAACGCCTGCGATCGACGCCGGCCTCATCTCGTCGGCGCAAGCGGTCGAGCATTATGAGATCACACGCTACGGCACGCTGAAGCGGTGGGCCGAGGTGCTCGGCATGGGCGACGCCGCCAAGCTGTTCGACCAGACGCTTGCCGAGGAATCCAGGACCGATAAGGCGCTTACCGGCCTCGCGGACACATCCGCCAACGAAATGGCCAAGGCCGCCTGATCCAATCACAGCCGCCCGGTTCGCCGCGGCGGCTGTTCTTTTTCTACGTTCACTCTTTCGACAGGAGACTATCATGGGTCGCGGCATTCTGCTCTGGCTGCTCGGAATTCCTATTCCGATCATCATCCTTCTCATGCTGTTCATGCGATAGGGGAAGATCATGGCATCAACCATCCTGGCGACAGATGTCGCCGCGCCTGTGGAGTCGTCCTCGTCCGCAGTCAACTGGGGGCCGATCATCGCCGGCGCCTTCGCCGCTTCGACGCTCACCTTCATCCTGATGCTCCTTGGCTCGGGGCTGGGACTCACCATGGTGTCGCCATGGTCCAACGCGGGCGCAAGCGTCACAACCTTCGCCGTGTCCACCGCGATCTGGCTCGTCATCGTCCAGTGGCTGTCGTCGGGCCTCGGCGGTTATCTGACCGGACGCCTCCGCACCAAATGGGTCGGCATCCATACGGACGAGACCTTCTTTCGCGACACCGCACATGGCTTCATGGCCTGGGCCCTGGCGACGCTGCTCGTCGTCTTCGTGCTGGGTTCGGCTCTTTCCGCCGCGATTGGCACGGGCGTTCAGGCGACCTCGACGGTCGCTTCAGGCGCCGTGATGGGCGCTTCCGCCGGTGCCGCCTCCAGTGCAGGAGCCGGCAGCGGATCCGATGTGGGTTCTTACTTCGTCGACTCACTGTTTCGCCCGGCGGACGCTTCACGGCTGGCAGCCCCTGGCGCCGAAGGCGATGCCGCCGCAGCCGCCCAGGCCTCGCGTATCCTGATCGCAAGCGCGGCGTCCGGCGAGGTCTCGGCCGAGGACAAGACATATCTCGGTCAGCTCGTTGCGGCACGCACGGGTTTGTCGCAAGCAGACGCCACCGCTCGTGTCGATACGGTCCTCGCACAGGTTGACGCGGCCAAGGTCAAGGCACAGGAGGCGGCCGATACGGCTCGCAAGGCCGGCGCCACCTTTGCCCTGATCGGGGCGCTGTCCCTGATTATCGGCGCGTTCATCGCCAGCGCCGCGGCCGTCTTGGGCGGCAGGCAGCGTGATGACGATGAGGTTGCCTACCTGACGACCTCGCGTTAGGCGCATCGCCCGGTGCCGGTTCCAAGCACCGGCTCCGGGCCTCGAACATCGATGGACAGACTGGCGAGCGGAACGCTTCTGCCGCCGATACCGCCTGGCGGTCCCAGGTAGTTTCTCATGTATGCGGCAACCCGACATGCAGCGTAAACTGGACCTGCGAACAGGCAGCCCCGTGTGGGAGGCTTATCGCGTCCCCCGAATACCAACGCAAAGGCTCACCCAGGACGTCCGATGCGATGTCCTCGTCGTCGGCCTCGGTATTAGTGGCGCGATGCTTGCGGAAGCGCTGACCGCCGAAGGCCTGTCGGTCATCGGCGTGGATCGGCGTGGAGCAATGCTGGGTTCGACGGCCGCGACCACGGCCCTGGTACAGTTCGAGATCGATCAACCGCTTTCCGAACTCAGCCGCAAGATCGGTGTTTCCGATGCCGAACAGGCATGGCGGCGCTCGCGTTTGGCCGTGACCAACCTGCGAGGCCGCATCGATGAGCTTGGCATTGACTGCGGCATGGCCGCAAGATCATCCCTGTACCTCGCAGGAAACGCGCTTGATTCTGGTGAGTTGCGCAAGGAGGCCGAGGCGCGGCGTAGCGCAGGCATCCGCGCCACCTATCTGAAGCCTGCGGTCCTGAAGGAGAAATTCGGCATAGCCCGCAAGGGCGCGATCCTCAGCCACGACAACAT
>Ga0134125_10008339_pt1 | contig 11683 bp, 9 predicted proteins | sample KB31751_FD_96464 | JGI IMG/M metagenome (GOLD analysis project Ga0134125, IMG submission 96464) | Terrestrial soil microbial communities with excess Nitrogen fertilizer from Kellogg Biological Station, Michigan, USA - KB3-175-1 | ecosystem: Environmental > Terrestrial > Soil > Unclassified ... | reverse complement strand
GGTTGCGATTCCAGGCCGATGCCGGGTGTGCGCTGCACTGTCTGCACCACTTCGCGCACCGTAAATGCCGCGCCGCGATATTCAAGCGTCGCGCTGGCCGACAGTGGATAGGGCGCCAGCGGCAGATTCCGGTAGCGCGGATCGTTCAAGTCGTAGTACGGCTGCTCTTCATTTGGCCGTTCGAAGTATGGCTTGGTCAAACCTGCATCTTCTGGCGCCTTCAACTCAAATTTCATCTCTCCAAGATTGCCCGCCGCCACCTCGTGTAGCGCCTTCCCTTGCACATGGATAGTCCAATTGTTTCCATCGCTGGGCGTCACTTCAACCTTGTCAACTGCGATCTTCTCCGGGCCCGAATTCATCAACCGGATACCTACGCCGAAGGATTGACCTGGAATGCCAATGGTGAAAGTGGGCGGCGGCCCGCCGTAATGCGCGAACGGTCCGGAGGCGGGATGTGGCGGCTCCACGGTGGCGTTGAAGGATACGGCGAGCGATGCCGCCAGCGCCTGCTCGAATTCTTGTTTCTTCGCGCAAAGCTCAAAGGCGATATCGGACTTTCCGGGCTCGGCCAGTTGGCTTGCTCGCAGTTCGGCAACTAGCGCGCGAGTCGCTGTTAGGCCTTCGGCGAGAACCGGCGCGATCGCTGCGGGACGATCTGCTTCATACTGTTTGCGTGCTTCATCCGCGATGGTTGCAATTTTTGCCAACCCATCGCTCAGAAACTGTGGGTCCTCCGTTGCCAGACTTGCGATTCCCCGCACGGAAACGTCAATGCCATCGAAGAAGGATTCTTCGTGCTCGGCCGCCGGCACGCGCGAATCATAGCGATGGTAGGAGGTTTTCACCGGACCCGGCGGCGGTACGGTGCCTCCGCCATTCTGGGACTTCTGATGACCCCAGCCATCGCGCGCGATTTGCAAAAACGTCAATCCGGCGGCGGGAGCATAGCTGCCTTCCGAAATCTGGATATTCGTGGCCGGCTTATGATCGATCCATTTATGGTGGATGTAATCGTAGAACCGCACCGGAACGTATTTGTCCGTTGCGTAGTCGAACATGCCCTTGGGCGTCACCGAAAAAAATGGCGTACGCTCATAGACCTTCAGGGGTGTCCACGGACGTAAGCCTTCTTTGATCTGTTCGGGGAAACGTTTCGGATCGCCGGCGGCAGCGAATGCTTCCTGCGCCATCTGCCCGGCTACCTGGTGATTGCCATGGCCATCGGTGGGCGCTCCTACAAACACGGATGTAATCACCAGCGGGCGGGTCATCCGGATCACACGCACGACATCGGCTAGCACTCGGTCGTGCCCCCATTTCTGGAGCGCTTCCTCGCGTGTCTTCGAAAAGCCGTAGTCGATGGTGTTGGCGAAATATTGATCGACACCGTAATAACGATCGGCCTCGAGCAGTTCCTGCGTACGCAACAGGCCCAGAGCGTCGTACATATCGATGGACATCGCGTTCTGGCCGCCTTCGCCGCGATTCAGACTGAGCAGAATGCCGCGAGCGCCCTGGCCGCGCGTCTCATAGGCGAGCATGCCGCCGTCTTCGTCGTCCGGATGGGCGGTCACCATCAGAATGCTGGCGCGTGTTTGTAGCTCGCGAAGCAGCCGCGACAGTTCAGCCGCGCCCCGGTCCACGGCAATCGGGGCGGCATCGAGCCTAGGCTTCGATACAGGACAACCTGAATTCTCGGCCGGCAGTAATCGAATTACAAAAACAAACCCACAGAGTCCTACGACCAGCCCGAGCGCTACGCCCTGCCGGTGAAAGCGGCGAAGTCTTTTCATTCTTTTCTATTGTGCCTTGCCGATGGCGGAGAAACCGATTCAGATTGCCTCGACACAGAGCCGCATCGCGTGAGCGAACGGGTTCTGGCCGCCGTAAACCGCGCACGCGTGCCGTGCCCCCATCGGCGTTACTGATCGGACTTCTTCTCGCCGGGCCGGTACAGCGTGGGCTGCTTCTTCTTCTTTTCCTGCTCGGCAGCTTCCACTTTCTTCTTTTCCGCCACTTCCGACGGCCGCATCATCGATTCCCGCTTCTTCTCCTCTTTCGCGTCGTGCGAGGCGATTTCGGAGGCGCGGCTCCCGATATTTTCTTGAGACAGGTCGAGACTGTCGTTGGTTGCATCGATGGCTTGCTGAAGAACGAAATTATAACGGCTGATGTCGGACGGGTTCGCCGGCTCCACCTGGTTCAGCTTAGCGAGGAAATCCTTTTCGGATTTGACGACATCCACCTCGCCTTTGTCGATCGGCAGCTTGCGCCGAAGCGCGTCGTCGCCGACTGTGTCGATCGCGTCGATGATTTTGGAATAGTCGTCCAGCGCATCATGAATCAGCAAGCTGCGGCCAGGCTTGTTGTTTTGGAGTAATTGCTCGACCAGATTAAGACGATTCTGCGCAAATTCCAGGTACAATTTCAGCCGTTCGTTGGGCTCCTGCGTGAGGCGTACCTGGTCGACTTCATCCGATGTCAAAAAGTCCCGCTGCGCGAATAGCGCTGGGGCAAATACCGCGGGAATCATCACCGCGGCCAACAAGACGCGCACCCATTTCATTTCGCCATGACCCCCGCCAGCAACTGGTCGTGAACGCGGCTGAGATGCGTCTCGAGTTCCTGAGCCTTGCCGCGCTCATTGTAATCGAGATCGGCGATCAACGAGTTAACTCGGCGCATGAGAGCTGCCACCTTCAATTCGGCTTTCTTCCAGTATTTCGACTTGTGCGCCTCCTCCACGGAGGTCAGGCACTCTGTGGCCAGACTGTCGATCATATCCAGTTCCGAATCGCCTTTCAGCGAGTTTCCAGAGACGTAGTACTCGCGGGCTTGATCGAGAGATTTATCCGCAAGCTGCAGGGCGATCTCCGATCGCTTACCCGGCTTGCGCTCCGCTTGCGCTTCATCGAGAAAGGATTCTGCTTTCAGGACGGGAACGAAAAGGGAAAGGAACAGGACGAACAATAACGGTTGCATCATCGCCCATTTACCTCATGTTGAAGAATCTTTGCACGCTGGCGAGCTTGAAACTCCTGATCCGGGTTTTGGCCTCTGCTCAGTTCGAGGAATCGTTGGTAATTGGCCAGCGCGGGTTTGGGCTGGCGCAACTTGTCGAGGACAATAGCTCGCAAAAAGAAATGTCCAGGTTTCTCAGCGTTCAATTCATGCAGTTTTTCGAGCGCGCCCAACGCCTGCGGGTACATTTGAGCCAGAACGCAAGATCCGGCACGTTCGCTCCACGCTTCGGCTGAATCGGGCTTTAGTTTTGCGGCGGCGAAGAAGTGATCCGCCGCTTCCGTTGAATTTCTCTGATCGCGATAGATGCGGCCGACCGCCATCTGTAAATCGTAATCGTCAGGCGAACTCGCAAGCGCATCTTTCAAGATAGGCGCCGCCTTGTCCTGCTGGTTATTCCTCAGGTATGCCGTCGCGAGAGCCAGACGGTTGGCAGGTGTTGGTGAGATCTGAACGGCAGCTTCAAACTCCGGAACCGCCTTCGCCGCTTGCTTTCCGGCAAGATAGATTTGCCCCAGTTTCTCCCGCGCTCCAGGATCGTTCGGGAATTCGGACAGTAGCGGAATGGCGGCCTCCTGATTATTCGCGCCGGTCATCGCGACAGCCAATTCGAGCAGGTACGATTTAAACGCCGGATTCAACGCCGCGGCCTGCCGGTAAAGTGGTTCCGCTTCGGATAGCTTGCCCTGATGCATCAGGCTCTGGCCAAGCTCTAGTTGTGCCGCTGCGTTCTTCGGGTCGCGCTGAACTACCCAGTGAAGCTCCTGCTCAGCGTCCTCCCATCGGCCGGCCGCAGCCAGCGCCTCGGCGAGATATTGGCGCGGCTTCGGCTTCTCGGGATCCGCCTTAATGACCGATTCGAGCAGCGGGATGGCTTCGGCCCCCCGCTTATTGCGAAGATAGAGCATCGCCAGATTCAGTTCTGCCGGAAGGAGGCCGGGCTTAAGATCGAGCGTCTGCTTAAAATACTGAATGGCCTTGTCGTCGTTTTTGAGGCCTGTCTCGGCGAGGGCAAGATTAAAGGTCGCGCTGTAGTCCTTCGGATCATTTCCGACGAGCTGAGTGAAAATCTGCTCCGCTTTCCCGTAATCTTGCTGGTCCAGCGCTTTCAAACCCTTAGTTTGCAAGTCTGCTGAATTAAGTACGCTCAGCAGCGCAACTGCGACAACTGCGATCAAGGCCTACGTGTCCCTTGGGACCATTTTAGCGATGATGGTTCAGCTTGTCTTCGCCCAAGTCACCTTGTGGCCTTGCTCATTTCGGCCGCGCTGATTGCCTCGCGGCGAAGGTGGCTCATCTTGATGCCGCTGAGAATCAGGATCAGGAATCCCACCACGATCAACGGGATGGTGGCGACGCCCCACAACACAAAGGAAAAACGCTTGGAAATGGCCGCGGATACACCGAACAGCACCAGCGTTCTGAACGCAATCCCTTGAAATAAACCCAGGTTGCCCGGCGCCTGCGGCACGACTGAACTCAGGCGGAGCAGCACCATCATGGCGAAACTGATGACCCATGGGGACCCGGTGTCCAGACGGTATCCGCGGATCACGGCGTAAATCGGGAAAATTTGTACAAGCAGAAACGCGCCGCTGATGAAAAAAGAGTAGTAAAGGTACCGGGAGTGTCCGATCAGGTGCAAATCCGCCACGAGTGTCTCAAACCAGCTCGGAAACGAGAAACCGAAGAGCTTGTCAATCGACTGTTCTTTCGCGTACATACCGAAGCCGATAACGACCGCGGCCAGTACGATGATGATGCCGAGAATATAACCCCCACGCTCAAAGATGTGCGGCAGGGCAGCCATGCGGAGCGTCAGGAAAAAGCAGATCATCAACCAGATGCCGTCGAAAATCCGCTCGATCAAGGCCGAGGCGAAGCTGACCGACAATGGCACCCGAGACCAGCGGGTGATAAGAAAGCAGCGGATCAGCTCGCCCGCGCGAAGCGGCAGCACTTCGTTGGCGAATAATCCGATGTAAACGGCGCGGGTGCACGTCCACATCGTGACGCGCTCGACCGGGCGAAGGATCAGCGCCCACCGCCAGCTCTGGAGCAGAAAAAGAAGAACTGTCGCGACGATCGCGAACGTCACCCAGCCCCAGTGCATGTGCTGGATCTCGCCCCAAATCAGGTTGATATGAGCGCCTGAAAGGGCGTAATACATACACACGGCCGAAACCAGATACATAAGGACGATCAAGGTCCAATTTCTGATTTTCCGGAACCGCTCTGAAGTTAGCGTGGAGCTAAAAGACGCGCCCAAACCACCATCATAACGTTGTAGTAACGCCCGTCAGTTCGTGGAGCCGGTGGCGCCGGCCTGACCGGCTTCAGCTTAAGCTGAAAGCATGGTCTTGGCAGGCCGCAAGAAATCGATCGCGTTCTTCATTGCTCTTGGAGCCGGCCTCATTTCGGTTATCCTGCTGCTCTATATCGGTTGGGTTCTTCTGAACTGGCGAACCGGCATTCTGCTCTTTTTTGGAGTGTTGTTGCTGCTTATGATCATCAGCGGCGTCGTCTTGAACACAATCTTTCTTGTCCGCGAAATTCGCCGGAATGAACAGCATGATGCTTTCATCAACGCGGTCACGCATGAGCTGAAGACCCCCGTAGCATCCATTCGGCTGTATCTTGAGACGCTGCAAGCCCGGAGTGTAGACGAGGAGAAGAGGAAAGAGTTTTACCAAGTCATGCTCGAGGACACCAACCGCCTGATGAGCACAATCGAGCAGGTTTTGCGCACCGGGAGGATCGGCGCTGCCGCGCGCAAACCCAATCTGTTTCCGATCGAGTTTGGCGCGGTAATCGATGAATGTGTCGCTCGCGCGCGCATCCTGCATCGCGTGCCGCCCGAAGCCTTGGACTATCAACCCGGATCGCCAGTCATTATATTGGGGGACATGGATGAGGTGCGCGCGGCTGTCTCGAACCTGATTGACAACGCGATCAAGTATTCCGGCAGCATGGTAAAGGTCAGTCTCGAAACCTCCAATGTTGAAGGGAAATATATCTGCCTGCGAGTTAAGGATCAGGGTGTGGGCATTCCGAAACCGGAGCTGAAACGGGTGTTCAAGCGCTTTTATCGTGTGCCGGGGCCGCTGGCAAACAAAGTGAAGGGGACAGGGCTGGGCCTTTTCATCGTTCGCGCCGTGGCCAAGCGGCACCGCGGACGCAGTTGGGCGGAGAGTGAGGGGCCCGGGCAGGGCAGCACATTCGTGCTGCAATTTCCGATCGCAAGATGACACGCGTTCTGGTGGTGGAGGATGAGCAGCACCTTGCAGAGGGTCTGCGCTTTAACCTTGAAGCGGAGGGCTACGAAGTCCAGGTGGCAGACTCCGGCGAGGCTGCGCTTGGAGTGCTGCTGGCCGGAGCCCAGCGTTTCGATGTGGTGATTCTCGATATCATGCTTCCCGGCGTGGATGGCTTCCATGTCATGTCGGAGATGCGGCTCGGTGGCCAGTTCATCCCGACGCTGATGCTCACGGCTCGGGGGAGGCCCGACGACGTTCTTCGCGGCTTTGCGGCCGGAGCCGACGATTACCTAACCAAGCCGTTCGACCTCTCAATTTTGATTGCGCGAATTCACGGACTGCTGCGCCGTCGGGACTGGCTGCTCTCCTCGACTAATCGAGGTTCGGGGCCAACGGATGAGAGGGATACGTTCACATTCGATGGCAAGACGGTCAGTTTCGACACTCTGGAATTGCGCGTCGGCGATCGCGTGTTTCCACTCACGCTGATGGAGGCGAACTTGCTGCGCTACCTCATTCGTTACGAGGGGAAGCCAGTTTCGAGGAAGTCGATGCTCGAAGAGGTCTGGGCGTTACACGAGGACACAGATACCCGCCCCATCGACAACTTCATTGTGCGTTTGCGGCGGTATATCGAGGACGACCCTAAGCGCCCGCGGCACCTGCTGACGGTTCGAGGAATTGGCTACCGTTTCATCGCCGCGCCTGGGCTCGACTAGCCGGCGAATCACAAAACACGCACGTGGGCCGGCAAGCCTAGGATTAGCGGAATGCCTTGGATATCGCATCCAAAGATGTAACGAGTTGGATCTCTGCCCCGAAGCCATGTTCTCCATGCCAATAATCGTTACCCCAATATCCGGCGTTGCGATTTGAGTAAGTGAGCCCTGCTTTTAGAAGTTGCAAGCGGCTGAGGCGATATCCCCAAACCAATTCTTCCGTCTCCTGGCGCGCGGCTATCTGTGAAGAGGAATTGTTGAAGGAATCCGTGGCAGGACCAGGTTGTTGCCCGGAGCTGCGAAAGGCAATATAAATGCGCGGCGACAATATACGTTTGACTTCTAAATACTCAGCTTGATCGGAAGGCGAGACGGTCCATGCCGGGAGTGAAAATACGAAACGTTGCCATTCTCCATTGAACGACCAGGGCCCACGGGAGAAAGTGGCGTCGATGCCAATACCCGAAGCCGGATAATCGCAAATTCGTTTTCCCGATGGCAACAGCGGCAGCAGAACGTCTTCGAGATAGGGGCCGCGAAAACCGGAGATACCGAGATGAAAACCGCCGTGAAAGCTATAGCCGCCTCCGGCAGTCCACTGGAGAGACTGGCTTCCGGAAAGAAGAGATTGTGGATTCGCCGGTGAACTGTTAGTAATCTGAAGCCGCGCATCCATTCGCTTCCAGGAGACCTGGGTCTCGAAGCCAGGGATGCCGTATAAGGTCACCGGGACAATCCCTCGACGGTTCTTAACGGGCCCATTGCAGTTGAACCGGACACCGTCCTCGTAGCCCTGGTACAAGACGTTGAAGAGATTGCAAGGAAGTTGATCCGGACGCAGTGGCAAGTTTGCGGTGTATGCCGGCGGCGGTTCGATCAATGCTGTTTTCGCGTCATCGTAGTCCAGTGGATACAGCCCGAAAGCGGAGACGAGGCGCCCGGCTTTCACGAGGATCGAGGCTGATTTCAAATCGGCTCTGTAGCCAATGTAGCCCTGCATCAGGCTGGCCTTAACTGGGCTGCCGCTGTCCCAACCTACTTTGTAGCTGAGATAATTCGACGATTGGACATCGACAACTGAATACGCAAACCAATGAGAATTGAGCCGGAGCGACGGTGAGAGGAGGGCGCGAAAGCCTGCGGTTGCCCGATTTTGCGCCAACTCCCCACCTTCCTGCGATCGGACCACGCGGCCATCGGCGCTGATTGTTGCGGCAATTGATAATCCCGAACTGGCTTCCTGAGCGGCGAGCCACGAAGTCGTGAGTGATGCCGCGACAAAGACGGCCACGTAGCGGGTCATCGCGCCACTATCGCTTGCTGCTGGATTAGTTGGCCGCTGGTTTGCTCCACGACGCAAACGGGAAGAGTAAACCAGAACGTCGAGCCGGCGCCGGGACGGCTTTCAACGTGGATTGTGCCTCCCATCAATTCAACGCTGCGCTTCGCTATGCAAAGCCCGATCCCGGTTCCACCCTGGCGCCGTGTCAGGGATCCGTCCACCTGAGTGAAGCGGTCAAAAATCAGATCGAGATATTCCGCCGCAATTCCGATTCCCGTATCTTCAACCGAAAACTTTACGATCGCCTCGGCGTCCATTTTGCTCAGGCACTGCAGGGAAATATGAATCGAACCGGATTGCGTGAACTTCACGGCGTTCCCGCAGAGTTGCTTAAATACTTGGAGAAGCCGTGATGCGTCGCTAAGCACCCAACGTGGAACTGCTGTGTCGAACATCCCCTCTACCGTTACCGGTTTACCTTGCGCTCGCGCGCGAGTGGTGGCATACGCATTCTCGAAAACGGCTTTGAGATCGCATACTGAAGGCGCCAGATTCGCCTTTCCGGTTTCGATTTGCGAGAAATCCAGTATGTCGTCGATTAACGCCAGAAGATCGTGGCCGGACTCGCGCACGGCTTCTGCATATTCTTGCTGCTCCTCGTTGAGGGGAGTGGAGAAAAGCAGTTCCATCATTCCGAGAACGCCATTCATGGGAGTGCGGAGTTCATGACTGACATTGGTCATAAACTCGGTTTTCAGGCGATTTGCCGATTCCGCATCGTGTTTCGCTTGAATAAGTTCGGAACGGGAGCGGCGCTCAGCTTCGGCGACGTGGTTAAAAGCGCTTACAACCAGATCGACTTCTTGCACGCCCTTACCCGGATCGAGTTTGTCGGGGAGCACGCCTGATTCGGCACTGGCGTACAACTGGGAAGCGAGTTGAGACAACGGCTGTGAAACCGAACGGGACGTCAGAAAGGTGCAGAGCAGCGCGAGCAATACGCCTCCCGCGCCGATCTCGAGCATTATGGGCACGAACGCCCGGTTGAATGCCCGTAAGCCGTCATCGAGCGAGCGAAAGCCAAGTAGTCGATAGCCCCGGCCTAACTGCGCGCGCTGAAGGTCTGACACGACATACGACTTGCCGGCTACTGATATTTCACAACCGGCTTCTAATTGCGGGCATGTGCTCTGAATGTGGGCGGTTAGCTCCCGAGTGACCGCGGCCGGAAATGTCGAGAGCACGACCTTGCTGTTCTTCAGAAGAACCGCATCGCCGGCCAGGACGGAACGGGTGAGGTTGAACCGGCGGCCCAAGCTCAGCGTTGCTGCGGTCTCGCCGCCGATGTCGATCGGCACGGATTGAAGCTGAAACAAGATACCGTCGATTTCGGCCAGTCCGGATTGTGCTGGAACTGCTGAAACATCACCAGACAGTTTTCTGGAGGCGCAAATCGCGGCGACAGTGTGTCCGCGCAGATCTGATATCGCCAGCAGGTCATAGAACGAGGCGTTCTGCAACTCCCACAGTTGTGCTTCGATTGTGGAACGCACCTGATGGCGTAGCGAGGGATTGAGGCCCGCTTCTGCGAGGAGGCCTACGGAAGCTTTAATTCCGGCGCTATCGGTCATCTTGGCAAGAAGCGCGGAGTTTTCACGGGAGAATTCAGCGTTGGCAATGTTCAGGAGGTGGTCGGCATTCTGAAGATTGTCGCGAAGGTCTTGCCTGATTCTTTGATGGACGGCGGCCGTGATAGCGACAAAGCAAACCAACAAAACCGCGCAAACGGGAATAAAGGAATAAAGGAAGGCGCGTGTTGCGAGAGGAAGCCTGCGCATGCTTGGCGGTCGCATCTTACCGGGCCGTGTCTTCGCTTTCTTCGGGCAGCCTCACCTCAACCTGAACGCTGCCGGATTGTGGAATCGTTACTCGCTTCTCTTGCAGCCCCGCCGAACGTTGCCAGACCATTAGCCGGTATTTCCCGGCCGGGATGTCCGGCCAGGAGAAGTTTCCATCGGGATTGGGGTGGGCTGTCCATTTGCTGGAAGTAACGATAACCACGCCGTACATTTCCGGATGGATATGGCAATAAACCTGGACAATTCCTGCTTTCGGAAAGACCACGTCGCGGCTCTTCCCTTCGGAGTAATAGCCGAGGTCGAATTTCCGCGCCCGGGACAAAGAAAAAATGTTGTGAAAGATCGGATCTAGATTGGGAAATGAGATCTTGGATCCGGTTGGAACGATTAGAAGTTCAGGTTCGAAATGACGGCCCTTCTGATTCATAGTGGCAGCCACCGGGCCGAGAAAGTTCGAATCTCCACCCTCTAACCAGACCGCCACCCTTCCAAATGTCCCTTGTCCCGGACTGTAAGCGGGCCTGTCCGCGACGGCCATGCCACGCAGATCGTACACTGCGGGGGCGAGCGATTTCCTGACCATTTTGCGGTCGAGGGTGATCTTTCCGGCCAACTCCGAACCCTGCATGGCCGGACTGGATACAACGAGAGCGGCGAGAGTCAAGGCAAGCCCGCGCATGGTGACCTAACAACAGTTGTAGGTATTGCTCGCGGTTTTTCTCAGCTATTCGGGCACAGCGACATCAAAATAATGCATCTGCCGGTTGCGGCCATTCGCATCAGCGCGCGGCGGTTTTCTTCCAGGCCGTTTTCAGCCGCCATATCTTCAGCGCCCGTATGCGCGCATCTCCCCCTTCGCTGAAAATACTGGCGCCCGTGCTGGCGGAGCCTGGGTACACGCGGTCGGCGAGCGTGGTTTCGCCGTCGTTTGCGAACACTTCGACCGAAGACTTGTCGAGGAAAATGTGCAGCGTCACGGTTTTACCAATGTGTACTGGGCCATCGCTCCGGCATGGGAAATCCTTGTCGAAGGCCACCAGCCCGGAATTGCGCCGGTCGACAAATACCGTCGAGCGGCCGCGGTCCACGCCCACCAGCGTCTGTTGGTGCTCCCCTTTGAAAACAGCTATTCCAAACCTGTGAGCGGAGCCGGCGTCGAACGCAAGCTCCATCTCGATGGCTTTTGCGCCCGCAATCCCCTTTCGAAGCAATTTGTTCGCGCCGCTTATGTCGATCGGTCCGCTTTGCACGATAGAAGGAACACGCAGGCTTTGCAATTCGGGGACAGGCTGCTGCTGTACTCGGACGCCGGATGAAGTCTTTACCAGTGCGATCCTGCGGGGCAAGCTCATCGCGCCGCGCCAATCCGTTTCAGGCGTATCGTTTGCGTATTGCCAGTTTGAGAACCAGCCGATCATGATTCGGCGAGAATTCGGAGCGCCGAAATAGGATACTGCCGCATAATAATCTTTGCCGTAATCCATCCAAAGCTGTTCCGAGCCGGCGTTCTCGTTCGTGAACCGCGTGCCGTCGAAACGCCCG
>Ga0134125_10008338_pt1 | contig 11684 bp, 13 predicted proteins | sample KB31751_FD_96464 | JGI IMG/M metagenome (GOLD analysis project Ga0134125, IMG submission 96464) | Terrestrial soil microbial communities with excess Nitrogen fertilizer from Kellogg Biological Station, Michigan, USA - KB3-175-1 | ecosystem: Environmental > Terrestrial > Soil > Unclassified ... | reverse complement strand
GTTGCTCGTCTCCTCTCTGCTTGCCGGCGAGTGGGCGGATGCCGCCGTGTTCAGTCGTTGTCGACTGGTCGGAGTTGAATGGCCCACCGGTCTTTTACCTGGGCCGGCGTTCGACGCGCCGGAGAAGGTGCTGGTCGGGGCGATCGTGAAGCCATCACTCGGCTTGCCGCCGGCAGAGGTCGCCGCGACGGCCGAGAAGCTGGCCGCGGGAGGCGCAGATCTGATCAAAGACGACGAGCTTCTCGGCGATCCGCAGTGGTGCCCGCTGAACGAGCGCGTCTCCGCGGTTCGTGCCGTGCTGCCGGACGGCGTTCGCTATGCGCCGAACGTGACCGGCCCAGTCGACTCGCTGCTCGAGCGGGCCGCCCGCGTCGTCGAGCTCGGTGCGGGAGCGGTGATGGTGAACGCCTTCGCCCAAGGCCTCGATTCGCTCCGCGCGCTGCGCGAAGCGGAGCTCGGCGTGCCGGTCTTCGCCCACCGCGTCGGTGCGGCGCTCTGGGCCAGGAACCGCACGATCGGCGTTGCCGCGGATGTGATCGCGGAGCTCACGCGGTTGTGCGGCGCAGACTTCGTCCAGGTCGGCTCGTTCACCGGAACTGTCTACGACACCCCGGAGGAAGTCCGCGCGCAGATCGCCGCGTGTCACCGTGCCGCCGGTATGGCGAAGCGCAGCGTCGCGGTGCTCGGCGGAGGCGTCGGGCCCGACAACGCCGCAGAGCAAGTAGCGGCTGCGCGAACCCGGTCCGGCGTGATGGTGCTGCTCGGTTCTGCCGCCTACAGCGGCGAGTCTCCCGAGGCGGCCGTGGCCTCGGCCATTGCGGGCGTCCGCGAGAACACTGCGGCTGCGAGTGCGTAGAAAGCTGCGATCAGGCCGAACAGGATCAGGCTCGCGGTCGCGTTGACGAGCGCGAGCACCGTCACGAGCCCGTAGATCGGCACCCCCGGCAAATAGCTCCGCGTGATGCCGCTGACGACACGCGGATCCGCGTTGGGATGCAACACGTGGCGCGATCCGTAGAACCAAAGTGCGAAGAAGCAAATCGCCGTGATCGTCATCGTCAAGCCGTAGAGCAGCGCTGCATCCCGACGATCGGCGTCCGAGCGCGCGAACTCCGCGACCACGCGCGTCGGGAACGGCACAAAGGCGATCAGCATCAGTAGGAGCACGTTCAGCAGCAACAGCGGCCCGTCGACACGTGCGAACTGCCTGAAGACCAGGTGGTGGTTGACCCACATGATCCCGATCGTCAGAAAGCTGGCCGCGTACGCGAGGTAGGCGGGCCAGAGGCCGGTCAGGTAGCTACCGAGGTCCCCATGAGGCACGTTGTCGATCCCGACGGCGAGAATCAGCAGCGTGATCGCGATGGCGAAGACGCCGTCGCTGAAGGCCTCGACCCGGTTCGTCTCCACGAAACGGAAGCTACACTTCGGCAACCGCGGGGCTATAGCTCAGTTGGGAGAGCGCCTGGATCGCACCCAGGAGGTCGCCGGTTCGAGCCCGGCTAGCTCCATTTCACGAAGCCCCTGCAAATCGACTTATGACTTGGGAACGCGCGAATGTCTCGCTCATTCGCGTTTACTGTTCGCCTAATACCAGCGAGGACTGCGGCGGAAAGGGGAGTTATGTTTCCGTGGGTTCGCAGACCGTCGCCGGCGATGGTCGTAGCTTGCATCGCTCTGATCGTCGCGCTTAGTGGGACGAGCTACGCCAAGATCCTGGCGCTCCCGTTGAACAGCGTCGGCACGCCGCAGCTCAAGGCGAATGCCGTCATCTCGTCGAAGGTGAAAGACCACACGCTGCTCGCAGCTGACTTCAAGCCGGGCCAGCTGCCGCCGCGGGGCATCCAAGGCTACGAAGTTGTAAGCCCGCCGCCGAACATCGTGATGAACGACATCCACAACTCGATCTTCATGACGTGTCCCGCCGGGAAGAGAGCGATCGGTGGTGGCGGTGCTACCGGGGGCGGAATCGTGCCAGGGGACGGGCCCTACATCACATCCAACCTGCCCTCGGTCGACGGCACCGGCTGGTTAGTCGACACGACGCGCGCGGTCTCGGGTTATTCCGCGTTGGTCGGACGCATTATCTGCGCCGACGTTCCATAGCGTGCGATACAAGCAGCTCGGAGGCCTTGCTGTGTCATCGCGGACGTTCTACTTTACGGTGCTACCAAACTGAGAGAGCTTCACTGAACTGAGAGCACGTCAGACCGCTTGAACGAGCGGCATACGCATCAGCGAATCACCATACGGCGTTATCGGACCCGGAAAAGCCGTGTTCGGCGTGCTTTGGGGCGCGACGGAGTGCGGATCTCTCCTGGCCCGCGCCGGCCAGGTCTCTACGCAGCTCCTCGTTTGGTGAAGCGGCCATAGACATTTGTCGTTGACCGTCGTAGAGTCACTGGCGCCGGACAATCGAGAACTGCGGCAAGGGGAGGGGAGCCCTGTATGCCGACATTCGCTTCGAGAGTTCTCGGTCGTTCGGTTGGCAGGCCAACGACAAGGCACGGCAAGGCACCGGTGACCAGGCGGAATGGCCGCCGTTTCAGATCAATCGACCTTCGCGACGAGTTCGCGCTGGCTCTCGCAGGCAGACGCTGCCCGAAGGAACCCGCGTCACGTTCGACTGGATCAGGGACTGACGGTGAGGACTGCTCCCGTGTGGGCGATCAACGAACACCTGATTGGGCTCTTATGAGCCGCTTCGGAGGGACACGTAGTGCCTGATCAGTATGACTGGGGCTTGTGGTCTGGTAGTGAGCGCTACCAGCTTCCTCACAGCTACGTGTACCGGCGAGACGTGTCCTTGCAGGCTGGTACGACGTACCACTTCCTGACGCGCAACTTACTGCCGTTGACGTACGCCGACCCTGACCCGGTGATGTACCTGGTTCGAGGCAATGACATCGTCGCGTTCAATGACGACTACACGAGCTATGCCTCGGAAATCATCTATACGCCGCCCGTGGAGGATTCCTATCGCCTCGATCCAGGCGATGACATCGGTGCGTTCAATGACGACTCCACGGGCCTTGGCGGCGAGATCATCTCGAGACCGCCGGTGCCCGACACCTACACGCTCGTGATCCGCGCGTACGCCACAGCGACGCCCGGCTTCTGTGATGTCTACCAGGGCGCCGGCGGAGCGGCGCCTGTGCTGCTCGAATCGAATGTGATGTTTGGCGGAACCTACGTCCAGGTGCGGTGGAAGCAGGGCGAATGGTTCGAAACTGGCCCGCCTGTCGTTCTCGAGTTCGGCACGAGCTTCAACGGGGGTGGTTCCGGTAGTGGTGGCGCTCCTGACCCCTTCCTGTTCTTGATCTATCCCGAGCACGCAATCGGCAGCAAGATGTATTGGAACGACGACGGCGCCGGCTTCCCCGATGCGAAGATCGTCCCGCCGTCTGGCGGCACCGGAACGCTCATCTTGGGAGCGTTCTCCCGCTACACCGGTGGAGAGTGCCGGCTGGCCCTGGTCGGGGAGAGCTACACGGCACCATGGATGTCACCCGCTCCCTGGTCGACGGTTGCCGAACAAGTCCCTCCGACACCCGCAGTCACGAAGTACCTGGAGGAATTGAAACGGCGAAAGCCGGGTCTGGAGAAGCTGAGTCCAGACGAGCGCGACCGAGGAGTCTTGGAACTACAACGAAACGTGCTCTCGGAAGAAGAAATCCGCCGACAACTGCCTCGCATGCCCTCCGTGTCGACCGAACTCGTCCGGCGCCAAAAGATCTTTACGGAACGCTACGGGCAGATGGAAAAGGACCTCGAGCAGATGTCATACGACGAGCGTGCAGCGAAACTCGCGCACGTAAAGCGAGCGACGCTGGGGAGGGAATACGCGGAGCCGGAGGGGCCTCGGCCCCCTGAGAACGAATTCGGAGGAACACGAAGTGCCTGACCAGTACGACTGGAGCTTGTGGTTCGGTGACAAGGGCTACCAGCTTCCGCACAGCTATGTCTATTACCGAGACATCACCTTGGAGGCTGGTAGGACGTATCACCTTCTGACGCGCAACTTACGGCCTGTCACGTCCGCCAACCCGGACCCGGTGATGTACTTGGTTCAAGGCGATGACATTGTCGCGTTCAATGACGACTACACGGGCTATGCCTCCGAGATCATCTATACGCCGACGGTGAAGGGCAGTCACAGGCTGGTCATCCGCGCGTTCACCACGAGCACGCCCGGCGTGTGTGACGTGTACCAGGGAGTCGACGGAGCGCCGCCTGTGCTGCTCGAGTCAAATGTGCCATTTGCAGGGACGTACGTCTGGGTGCGTTGGAAGCTGGGCGAATGGTTCGAAACGGGCGCCGGACGCGATGTCGTTGTCGATGTCGGCGGGGATCCCTTTACGGGCACTATCACGGGTGGTGGCAGCTCCGATCCCTACCTGTTCTTGATCTATCCGGAGAGCGCGGTCGGCAGCAAGATGTATTGGGACGATGACGGCGCCGGATCTCGCCAGTCGAAGATCGTCCCGCAGTCCGGGGGTACCGGGACCGTCATCCTGGGCGCCTGGTCTCGTTACACCGGCGGACAATGCCGACTGGCCCTGGTCGGGCAGAGCTACAAGGCGCCGTGGATGTCGCCCGCTCCCTGGGCGTACGTTGACGAGGAAGTCCCTCGTCCAGCTTCGGTCACGAGGTACCTCGAGGAATTGGAACGGCAAAAGCCGGCTCTCAACGAGTTGAGCCCGGACGAGCGAGATCAGCGAGTCCTGGAGCTCCAGCGAAGGTTGCTCTCGGAAGAAGAAATCCGGCAACAAGTAGCTCCCACGCGCGCGGTGTCCACCGAACTCGTGCGCCGCCAAAAACTCTTCTCGGAACGCTACAGCCAGATGGAACAGGATCTCGTACAGATGTCGTACGAGGACCGTGCCGCGAAACTCGCCCAGGTGAAACGGGAGTCGATGGGAAGGGAGTACTCAGAGCCTGAGGTATCCCTGCTCCCCGAAGGCCAGCAAGAGAACAGCTAGGCATTCCGCGAGACGCCAGTCAGCGTCGAACGAGTTTTGCGTTCCCCGCCGATATGCGGTAGTCCGATAGCGCCTTCATGAGCTTGGCCCCGTCTTCGATCGCTTCGAGTTCCGCGGGGAGCTCGACCTCGTGAATCGTCTGGCCTTCCAGCGGCTCCGGTACGAGCTCTACGTGTAGCTCGTGCTCTTCAGCGTCTTGCGTCGTTACCGAAACACCGGGAAGCGTCGTCTTCACTTCGTGTGCGCCCGAGGGAAGAGTTGCGATGATCCTTCCTCGCGAGTCCTGGATCAGATGAACGCGCATTGGTTGCGCGCCTCCTTTCTCGGCCAAAGATCAGAAATCAAGATCAGCAAGCGTGGCGAGCGGGCCAATGTTCGTGACGCTCGTCCGATAGGTGAAGCTCCCTGTCGGGTTCAGCACGTTCCCCTGAGCAGTCGAGAGCAGCTCCCCGGCCGGGTTACGGGGATGGCCCATCGCGAAGCGCGGTCCCCAATCGCCGCTCGGGTTGAAGGGGTTGGTCACCGTCATTCCGAACCTGACACTGCCGCCCGGAGCAATGAAAATACCGAACAAGAAACGGCCCATTGCTACCTCCTTAGGTCGCGCGAAGTCGCCCTGTCTTGATCCCACGGCCGGATCTCCAGCCGAGAGCGGACGCCGCAGCTGCTTGCTCGCCTTCCACCGGCAGCCTCCTTCGCCCGGCCAGATTCCCAAATCGAGCAGCGGCCGTCAACCCGTGCTACCAACCGTGGTACCAAACTGAGAGAACGTGGCCGAACTGAGAGCACATGAGAGCGCTTGAACAAGCCGTACAAGCGCCAGCGAACCACCGTGCGGCGTTATCGCACCCAGGAGGTCGCCGGTTCGAGCCCGGCTAGCTCCATGAAAAACTGAGGAGTCGCCCGTATTGATCGACGCGGTCGGTCGCCGGCTCCGCGAACAGATGGACCCATGAACCCACCGGAAGCAGCCTCTTCCTGGTCAGCGATGCCGCATGGCCGTAACGATCGGCGCGACGTAGAGAGGGCCTCGCCAGTCCGGTTCGTCCCGGATGCACCCCTCGAGCGCTGCGAGCGCGGCCGCAGGGCGGACGAACAGGGCGACGGGTGGGGGGACGAACATCCCCGGAATGTCCCGTTCTCGCTTAATCAGCCGCCATCAGCGCCGTCTGCCTCGGCACCTATCAGGATGACCAGCGAGCTCAGCCAAAGCCAGAGCAGCACCACGACGATCGAGGCGAGCGCGCCGTACGTCTTGCCGTAGCTCGCGAAGTTCGCGGTGTACGCGGCGAAGAGGGCTGACACGACCAGCCACGCGACCATGGCGACCACCGTCCCGGGCGTGAGGAAGCCGGCCCACCCGGTGTCGGTGTCCTTCAGGGAGAAGCGGTACAGCAACCCGATCCCGAGGAGCATCGCTGCTGCAAGGATCGGCCAGCGCAGGATCTGGAACGCTAGCCGGCCGGTCGAGCCGCCGACATCCGACGCGAGCGGCGGAACCGCGACGATCAGGAAGATCACGGCGCCGAGGAAGACGATCGCGCCGATCGTGAGGAGCAGCGCCTTGCCGCGCTTCTTGACGAAGCTCTTTGGCTCGTCTTTCTCGTGCGCGATGTGGATGGCCGTGATCAGCGCGGCCATGCCGCCCGAGGCGCTCCACAGCGCCAGGGCGATGGCGACGAACGCCGCGATCGACACGCCCGCGTGGCTGGCGTTGACGATCTGCGTGAGCTGGTACACAAGGAAGTTCTGGACCTCCTTGGGGAGGGACGAGATGTCCTCGACCTGGCGCGTGACGTCCTCCGGGCTGGAGAAGAGGCCGTAGACAGATACGAACGCGATCAGCGCCGGTATCAGAGCCAGGAACGCGTAAAACGCGACGCCGGCTGCGACCAGCGTGAGGTTGTGCTCTCTGACACGCTCGGGAACCTTTGAGGCGACCGCCCTTGCGCGTGTCATAGCGCCTGGCCCACGTAGCGGATGATAGAGGCACGCTGCGCGCCGTCGGGTCGTCAGAGGATGACCACACTGAGGGGCGCAGAGTCGTTCGAATAGCGGTCACCGTGCCTTAAGGTTCGAGTGGGGCAGGCTAGGAGGCGTTGTCGGGGCAGTGGCACAGCAGAAGCATCTCGTCTTGATCCTCGCCCGCGAGTTCGCGTCTAACCTGGCAACCCCGATGGGAATCACCGACGAGCAAGGACGGCTCGTCTACTTCAACGAGGCCGCCGAGTCGATCATTGGCACGACCTTCGCCGAGGCTGGTGAGATGCCCTTTGAGGAATGGTCGGCGAAGGCCGCTCCTCGAACGCGCGAAGGGGAGCTGCTTCCGCCCGAACGTCGTCCGGCGGCGATCGCCTTGAACGAACGGCGCGCAGCGCACGAGCGAATGAAGGTGACCGGCCTGGACGGCGTCGAGCGTGAGATCGCGGTCACTGCTTTTCCGCTTTTCGCACACGCCGACGAGTTCGTCGGGATGGTGGCGATCTTTTGGGGTTCCTGAACGGGAGCGTTCGCACGTGCAGGTGACGATCTGGGGTTGCCGTGGTTCGCTCCCGACGCCGGGCCGTGACACCGTCCGCTACGGCGGCAACACGTCTTGCCTGGAAGTCGAACTGGCGAACGGGTCGGTGTTCGTGCTCGACGCCGGTACCGGTATCCGCGAGCTCGGAGCGAAGCTCGAGCGGCGAAACGTGCGGCGCATCCAGTTGCTGCTCACTCACCTTCATCTCGACCACGTGGAAGGGTTGCGCTTCTTCGGGCCATTGTGGGACGAGCAGGTCGAGATCGACATCTGGGGGCCGCCTTCGCCCCTTGTCAGCCTGCGCGATCGAATCGCCCGCGCATTCTCGCCGCCGCTCTTCCCGATCGAGATCGCAGACGTCCCAGCCCGTGTCAACTACAACGACGTGCCGCGCGAACAATGGACCCTTGACGGTGCAACCCTGCGGGCGGAGACGGTCGTCCATCCGGGGCCGACCGTGGGTTACCGGATCGAGAGTGGCGACAGAACGCTCGCATATCTGCCAGACCACGAGCCGGCGTTGACCGGCTCGATCAGCGAACGCTCACTTGACTGGATCTCAGGGGCCTCACTCGCCGCCCGCGCCGACCTGCTCGTGCACGACGCCCAGTTCTCCGAAGAGGAATACTCGCAACGGGTCGGCTGGGGCCACTCGAGTTCCGCCGACGCGATCGCGTACTGCAGGGCCGTCGGCGCTGACAGAGTCGTGCTCTTTCATCACGATCCGAATCACGACGACGTCTGGCTCGATGAAAGCGAGCAGCTAGCACAGCTCGTGGCCGGCTCGAACGGAATCGTCCCGACGCTCGCACGTGAAGGGATGGTGCTAGCGGTCAGCTGAGCCAAACTGGTTGAGCCAGGCTAACGTCAAGAAGAGCACAGGCGTCTTGGGAACAAAATACGGGGCCGGCACGACCGTCGACCGACGCGTCTGGGCCCGACACGGCCGCGTCAGGTATCGGCATCGCCGCGCTTGAGGACCGTTGTGGCGATCTTGATGCCGAAGCGGCCCGGCATGAGCACGACGTCCCACACCTGGTTGACCACGCTGCCGCCGGGCAGGTCGTCCGCAATCGACTCCACGATGTCATCGGAGGCTTCGAGGAGGTCATCTCCCGCGTCGATCACGCCGCTCGCCATCCCACCGGCGAGCGGGAGTGCCGCAGACGCGATTTCCACGGTCACGACAGGCGCAAGTCGTCCGAGCGTGTCGTACACGGCCTGCTCGGCCTCCGCCCGGGCGCGCTCGAGACGGTCGCTGCTTTCCTCGGGACCAGTCGTAAACACGCGCCACCACTTCCAGCCCGTCACCCGGCCGGCGCGAACCATCAACGCAACCAGGAGTGCTGTGCCAACACCGATCCAGATAGCCGCAAGCAGGAGTGCCGCCAGCCACCACGACGTTGCACGCGAGAGTCCATAGAAGGCCGCCACGTTCAGGAAGACGAAAGCGGTTGCGAATGCAATGGCGACGAACACCGCAGCCGCGATGTCGCGGGCCGCCCGCCGCACCTCGGGTAGGTTGCGCGAGATCGCGAGCCGCACCTCGCACGAGGCCAGCACGCTCAGATCACGGCCGAGCTCGGCGAGCAGCTCCGTCAGGGAAGGAGACTTTTCGTCGGGCTTCTCCGGCTCGTCCTCTGAGGGGGAGGCGGCTCCGTCGACTGCCTCCGTCACGATGTTCCTCCCACTTCGCCCTATCTGTCAGGGTCGTTCCGCGGGCGAGTGTACTGCGTCGCCTGGCTACGCGATCCTCACATCCACGTCCACCAGTCCGTCGAGGGGCACGGACAAGCACTCAGACGGGAACGGTCCGAACAAAACCGAACGGTCACGACGCGATCGAGGACTTCACTGATGCGAGCACGTTTGCTTCCGGCTCAGGCCGGATCGCGCTAGGCTCCACGCGATGGTCAGCTTGGGCGCCGACAGCCGGCTGGCCGGTGTCGTGTGCGCGTTTGCGGCCGCAGCGCTCGTGCTGGCCGTCGGAACCTGGGCTGAGCCCAACAGGTCGAGTCGCGTCTCCCACCTCGTCAAGGGCACGAACGGAAACGACCTCCTCCGTGGATCCAGGAGCGGTGACGTCTTGGAGGGCCTGGGAGGCAACGACCGACTCTACGGCCGGGCGGGCGCCGACCGCTTGTACGGCGGAGCCGGCAATGACCGTCTCTTCGGGGGTCCCGGCAACGACAAGCTTGCGGGCGGTCCCGGAGCCGACCGCTTCAGCTGTGGGAGGGGGCGCGACATCGTTTACACCACTCCTGCAGGGGGTGTGAGTCGCGACTGCGAGATCGTCCACCGCGGTGCGAGCCCCGCCAACGCTACCGGCGGCACATACCGCGGGGATAGCGTCAGCTTCCAGCTCTCTCGCGACCTCAAAACGATCTCGCAACTCATGATCGACTTCAACGGACAGTGTCCCGCGGGAACGACGACTCGGATTCAGATTGCCAGATCAGGTCCATTCATGGTGGAGACGGACAAGACATTTAGCCTCGACGAGCAGGAGGCCGACGGAGACAAGATCAAGCTGAGTGGTGCAATCCAAGACGGCGGGCAAGCGACCGGCACCTTCGAACTGCAAACCGCGCTGTGTGACACCGGAAGCGTCACTTGGACTGCCGCTCGAGGCGGATAACGCCGATCAACCGCGGCCGCGCCGCCTTGGCTCAAGGGAGGACAACATCGGCTGCCTGGAGAGCCAGCAATGGAAGGAGCGAGGGCTCCACGGGATCGGCGACGAAGGGCTTACTGCGGCCCTCCCGGGAACTCATCCCTCCGCGGCGGTTCAAAGTGCTCCGGCGGCTCCTCCTCGTGATGCTCAGCGATGATCGCCATCAGGTCGCCGAGATCGACCGGCGCATCAAAGTCGAAGTCCGGATCCACGAGCTGAGCACGAAGCTTGTCCGCGAGCTTCGTGTAGCCATCGTCCTCCGCTGCCTTTTCCTCGACCACGCGCAGGATCATGGCGAGGAGCTGACCTCTCGGAAGAGTCCGACCTCGTGCCTCACCGAGATAGTCCCCCTCGCCCATTGTGACCTGAGTCTAAATGACACCTCTACGTCCCAAAGCGTCCCTAGTAGATGTGCAGCTTCTCCAGTAGCGCGAGCGAGTCGTCGAGCGATTCGAACAGATCCTTGTTGTGCTTGATCATCTTGCTGCGCATGTAGACGCGAAGCCACTGCTTGTAGCTGTACAGCTCATAGCGATCGAGCATGTCTCTGAGCGATAGGTCACGCTGCGCGATGAGTCCCGCCAGGTACATCGCACACTCGAAACCGAGCGAGATCGACTGAAAGTACGGAGAGCCAATGGCAGAGTCGCCGGCGAGGAACACCGGTGAAGTGGCCAAGGGGTGGTCGGTGGGGCCTGCTGTCAGCCACTGCCGACTGGTCGCATTGCGAGCTCGATAGAGATCAAGTGGAATCCGGACGATCTCGAGGTCGCCGAGTAGCTCGCCCTGCGTTTCCTCCTTGACCTTGTCGATGAACCGGTCCATCGACTGGGCGACACTGGGAAAGTTGCTGCGAAGCCATTGACCGTCGAATCTGGACGGCATCGCGTCGAACTCTCGGGCGCTGATGTTGACGATGCCCGTCACGTGGCTGACGCTGCCGTCGTAGTGCGTGCGGTGGACCATTGGAATGAACTTGTAGCGCGGGTTCTCGATGTTCTTGTGGTACTTGCAGTACTCGTTGCAGTCGTACTTCTGTCCGTATAGGAAGGTGATGACGAGGGCGTACTCGAGTCGGATCAAGAGCGTGTTTGCGGCTCCGTCCATCTCTTCGGAGCCAGGCACCAGGTGATCTCGGAGCAGCGACCTAGCGCCCGTGCAGTCGATCAGGATGTCTCCCGGCTCGAGCATCGCCACCGCGTCCTCGGCGGTCACGACGGCAGCCGTGCGCTGCACCCCATTCGACCCGCGCGCATCGATCAGATCGCTGACCGCGCGCTCGATCGAGTTGAGAGGGCAGAACCCCAACGTCCAGCCGCGAAGAAGCGCCATCAGGTCCGCGGGAATCGACTGTCTGAAGGCGAGGCCTTCGTCGAGCTCGGCTGGATCGAAGACGGCCTCGACGCTGTCCCCGTCGATGTAATCGGTGCGGTAGCTCTCCACTGAGTCGGCCACGAGGTACGGCGCGAGCTGGACCATCCGGGTGCGCGTGTACTCGTGCCGCTTC
>Ga0134125_10008337_pt1 | contig 11685 bp, 10 predicted proteins | sample KB31751_FD_96464 | JGI IMG/M metagenome (GOLD analysis project Ga0134125, IMG submission 96464) | Terrestrial soil microbial communities with excess Nitrogen fertilizer from Kellogg Biological Station, Michigan, USA - KB3-175-1 | ecosystem: Environmental > Terrestrial > Soil > Unclassified ... | reverse complement strand
TGCTGATGGCCGTCGACCCTTCGGCCAGGGTCAGCTACATCGATACCGGCCTGCTCTTTCCGCAGACCTACGAGCTCGTTGCGGCGGTCGAAAAGCGTTACGGCATCACCGTCGATGCGATCCGCAGCGACGTTTCCGTCGACGAGCAAACCGCGCTCTACGGGGACGAGCTCTGGGCGCGCGACCCCGATGCCTGCTGCGGGGTGCGAAAAGTCGCGCCGCAGACGACCTACCTCGGGCAATTCGACGCCTGGGTCACGGGCCTGAGGCGAGATCAAAGCGTGGACCGCAAGCACGTGCCCGTGATCGAATGGGACCGGCGCTTCGGCCTGGTCAAACTCAACCCGCTCGCGGCATGGGACGAGCGCGCGGTGTGGGCCTACGTCCTCCAACACGACCTTCCTTATAATCCGCTGAACGACCGCGGCTTCCCGAGTGTCGGCTGCACGCATTGCACTCGTGCAGTTGGTGCGGGAGAAGATCGGCGCGCCGGCCGCTGGTCCGGTTTTCAGAAGACCGAATGCGGCTTGCACGCATCGGCCGGGAGTGGAATTTAGTGAGCGGCCCCAGCAAAAACGAAGCAATCAAACTCGAGAGCGAGTACCTGCGCGGTACGCTTGCCGCCGAGCTCGCGCTGCCGACGACGCACTTCGAAGAGAACGACGTACAGTTGCTGAAGTTTCACGGAAGCTATCAGCAGGAAAACCGCGACGAGCGCGCCGCGCGCAAAGCGCAGGGCCTCGAGCGCGGGCACGACTTCATGATCCGCGCTCGCATTCCGGGTGGCGCTCTCCGTGCGGAAACGTACTTGGCGCTCGACGATCTTGCGAGCCGCTACGGAAACGGAACGATGCGCGCGACGACGCGGCAGAGCTTTCAATGGCACGGTGTCCTCAAGGGGAATCTCAAGGCCACGATCCGGGCGGTCAACGACGCGCTGGTTTCGACGCTTGCCGCTTGCGGGGACGTGAACCGGAACGTCATGGCGTGCCCGGCGCCGTTGTTCGACCGTCAGCACGCGCACTTGGACGAGACCGCCCTGCGCATCGCGATGCATCTGGCGCCGCAGACGCGGGCGTACCACGAGATCTGGCTCGACGGCGAGCGCGTCGCGGGCTCAGAAGAGGAACCGATTTACGGGCCGACCTATTTGCCGCGCAAGTTCAAGATCGGGATCGCGTTCCCGCCCGACAACTGCGTCGACGTTTACACGCAAGACGTCGGGCTGGCGGCGATCCTCGAGGGCGGTAAGCTGGTAGGCTTCACCGTCGTCGTCGGCGGCGGCCTCGGCATGACGCACAACAAGCCCAACACGTACCCGCGAGCTGCGACGCCGCTGGCCTTCGTGAGGCCGGACGACCTTCTCGAAGTCGTCGAAACGATCGTGAAGGTCCAGCGCGACCACGGGGATCGCAGCGATCGCAGGCACGCGCGAATGAAGTACCTCGTCGAAGAGCGCGGCATCGTTTGGTTCCGCGAAGAGGTCGAGTCGCGGCTGGGACGGCAATTGGCCGACCCGCGCCCGATCGTGTGGGACGGCATCGACGATCACCTGGGTTGGCACGAGCAAACGCCGCAGACGTCGTTCCTAGGCGTCTATATCGAAAACGGGCGCATCAAGGACGAAGGGATCTTGCGCCTGCGCAGCGGCTTGCGCGCCGCGATCGAGCGCTTCCGTCCCGAAGTCCGGATGACGGCGCAGCAGAACGTTCTCTTGACGGGTATTCGGAACGAAGACTGCGCCGCGCTCGAAACGCTGCTGGCGGGCTACGGCATCGAGACCGATCCTCGGAAGCTCGGCTTGCGCCGCGATGCGATGGCGTGCCCGGCCATGCCGACCTGCGGACTCGCCGTTGCCGAGTCAGAACGTGCGCTGCCCGCGATCGTCCGCGCCTTTCAGCAAGACGTCGACGAACTCGGCCTGCGCGCGGAACGGATCAGCATCCGGATGACCGGGTGCCCCAATGGCTGCGCGCGGCCCTATATGGGCGACATCGGCATCGTCGGCCGTTCGGCCGGGCTGTACGACGTTTTCGTCGGCGGAGATTGGGAGAACACGCGGCTCAACACGCTCTATCGCAAAGGCGTGAAGGTCGACGACTTGCGGTCGACGGTGCGTAGCCTCCTCGAACTTTGGAAAGCGGAGCGAAACGACGGCGAGCGCTTCGGCGACTTTTATCATCGCGTCGGATTTCCGGTCCCGGTCTAAGGAAGAAGAGGATGATGTCCAAGGGTTTCACGATTTGGTTAACGGGGCTTTCGGGAGCCGGCAAGTCGACGATTGCCGAGTGCCTCGAGGCCGAGCTTATCGCGCTCGGTCACGGCGTCGAGGTTCTCGACGGCGACGTGATCCGCACGAATCTCTCGAAGGGCCTGGGATTCAGCCGCGAGGATCGAGACGAGAACATCGCTCGGATCGCGTTTGTCGCGTCGTTGTTGACGAAGCGCGGCGTAGCCGTCGTCACGGCGGCTATCTCGCCGTTCGCCGAAGCCCGTGCCAAAGCACGCGAACGGATCGGCACGTTCGTCGAAGTGTACGTGCGATGCTCGATCCCGGAGTTGAGCCGCCGCGACGTCAAGGGACTTTATGAAAAAGCACTGCGCGGGGAGATCAAGAATTTCACCGGTATCTCGGACCCGTACGAAGAGCCGCAGAACCCGGAGGTCATCGTCGACACGGAGCACGAGACACTCGAGGAAAGCGTCGCGAAGATCCTCGACTATCTGCAGAAGCGCGACTATATCACGGGTACGGAGGCCGTCGCATGATTGCCTCACGAGACTCGATCGTCCTCAACAATCGCCAGCTCTGCGACCTGATCCTTATCGGAAACGGCGCCTTTGCTCCGCTGGAAGGTTTCATGGGCGAATCCGACTACGAGCGCGTCGTCGCCGAGATGCGCCTTGCGAACGGGGACGTCTGGAGCATCCCGGTGACGCTTGCGGTCGACGAAAACGGAGCGGCCGAGGTCGGTTCGTCCGTCGAGTTGCGCGACGGCGAAGGACGTCTGCGCGGGTCGATCGAGGTGCGCGAGCGTTACCGATACGATAAGGAGCGCGAAGCGCGCGAAGTCTACGGCACGACCGATCGAGCGCATCCCGGCGTCGCCGCGCTGTATGCGCAGGGCGATCTATTGCTTGCCGGTCCGCTCGACGTGATCGAACACCAACCCGCGAACGGCTATGCTCTTTCACCCGCGCAAACGAAGGCCGAGTTCGCGCGGCGCGGCTGGAAGACGATCGTCGGATTTCAAACCCGCAATCCCGTCCATCGTGCTCATGAATACATCCAGAAGTGCGCCCTCGAGATCGTCGACGGCCTGCTGCTGCATCCGCTGGTGGGCGAAACGAAGTCCGACGACATACCGGCGGACGTTCGGATGCGTTGCTACGAAACGCTGCTCGAGCTCTATTATCCGAGCTCCCGCGTGCTGCTGGCGGTCCTTCCGGCGGCAATGCGCTACGCGGGACCGCGCGAGGCGATTTTTCACGCGCTGATTCGTAAGAACTACGGCTGCACGCATTTCATCGTCGGTCGCGACCACGCGGGCGTCGGCAACTATTATGGCACGTACGACGCCCAGCGCCTGTTCGAGCGCTTCACGCAGGACGAACTCGGTATCATCCCGTTGAAGTTCGAAAACTCGTTTTATTGCCGTGCATGCGAAGGCATGGCCTCGGAGAAGACCTGCTCGCATCCGGCGGAACAGCGCGTTATCCTCAGCGGAACCGCCGTTCGCGAACTGCTGCGCGCTGGGAAGCTGCCGCCGCCTGAATTCTCGCGGCCCGAAGTCGCCGCAATCCTTCGCGACGCAACCGTGTAGGAGCGATCGTGGAACCGGCCATCATCGCCGTTGGTCTCATCGCGGGGATCTTCATCGGAATCTCCGGCGTCGGCGGAGGATCGCTCACGACGCCGCTCTTGATCATCATCGCCGGCATCAAGCCGCTCATCGCCGTCGGAACCGATTTGGTTTACAGCGTTCCGACGAAGCTGCTCGGTGCCTACATCCACAAGGGCCAGAAAACGATCGACGGCCGCGTCGTTCGCGCGCTTTGCACGGGCGGAATCCCGGGAGCCCTTGCCGGTATCGGCGTCCTGTTCGAGGCGCAGCGCATGCTGCCGATTGCCGCGATCGATACGCTCATCCGGCACGGCGTCGGAATCGCGCTGTTCGTTTCTGCCGTAGCGCTCGTCGTGACGCCGTTTTTCCGCCGAGCCGTCGAGACCGGCGAGCAAGACGTGAGCCGCCCCTTCGGGCGCTTAGTCGCGATCGGTGCGCTCGTCGGATTCGTCGTTAGCTTGACGTCGATCGGCAGCGGCTCCTTGACGCTCCCGCTCTTGTACGCCGTCTTGCCGTTGATCGCGCTGCGCGTCCTCGTCGGCTCCGACGTCGCGTTCGCAGCGTGGCTGATTCCCGTTGCTGCGCTCGGGCACCTCACGATCGGCAGCGTCGACTGGCGCTTGTGCTTGAACCTCTTGGTCGGGTCGCTGCCCGGCGTCTACATCGGCTCGCGGCTCTGCCGCTGGATTCCGGATTCATACTTGCGCCCGACGGTTGCGACCATCCTGATCTTTGCGGGGACGCGCCTGGTCTAGCGCGTAGAACGGTCGGGATGATCGTTCGTGTCGGACTTTAAGCCGGAAGAAGGGGTCGCCGAGGCGACCGAGCGCCGCGAGCGCGCGGGAGGCTCGCGCTGGACGCCCATTGCCGCGGCGATCGTCGCGGTCTTCGCCGCATTCACCAACCTCCAGGCGACGCAGCGCTCGACGCAGTCGTTGATGCAGAAGAACGATGCGATCGTCGCCCTTACCCGGGCGAGCGACACCTACAACTACTATCAGGCGAAGGCGACGAAAGAAGAGATCTACAAGGCGGCGATCCTTGCGGCAAAGTCGTCCAACCCCGTATTGCGGCAGACCGCCGACAAAGAGAACCGCGAGAAGGGTCCCGTGCTCGAGAAAGCGCGTGAATACGACCGCCAAGCCGCAGAGGCCAACGAGCGCAGCGAGCATTTTCTGCGATCGCAGGAGACGCTCGAGATCGCGGTGACGATGCTGCAAGTCGCGATCGTCGTCCTCTCCATCTCGACGCTTGCAAGCGCCGTCTTCCTAACGGTCGTCGCAGCGGGGGCGACGGTTCTCGGCGTCGGCTTTGCGGTCGTGGGCCTGCTGCCCTGAGCTCCCTCGCCCAAACTTCGGGGCGGCGTTTCAACGGCTCGGTTTTCCACAACGAGCAGGGCGGTTCGACGATGCTCGTCACCGTCACCGTGATGCTGGGCCTGATCATGGCGATCATCGACTCGTCGATCGTCAACGTCGCGCTCGATACGATGGCGGGCAACTTGGGAGCCTCGATCGACGAGATCTCCTGGGTGGCGACGTCCTACATTCTCGCCAACGTCGTCATCATGCCGCTCAACGGATGGCTGACGGGATATTTCGGGCGGAAGAAGTTCTACGCGGCGTGCGTTGCGATCTTTACGGTTGCGTCGTTTCTGTGCGGGACGGCGACCAACGTTTGGCAACTGGTGGCGTACCGGATTCTCCAGGGGCTCGGCGGCGGCGCGTTGCAGCCGACGGCGCAGGCCATCCTGTTCGAGTCGTATCCGCCGGAGAAGCGCGGGCAAGCGATGGCGGTCTTCGGTCTGGGCGCGATGGTCGGCCCGACGTTGGGGCCGACGTTGGGGGGCTACATCGTCGACAACGCGAGTTGGCCGTTGATCTTCTACATCAACTTGCCGATCGGCGTCATAGCGTTCCTCATGACGCTCGCCTTCATCCGGGACCCGTCGTACATCGCGAAACCTGAACGGGGCATCGACTGGTTCGGCCTGGGAATGATGACGGCCGGCATCGCGGCGCTACAGTACGTCCTCGAGCGCGGTCAGCACGACGACTGGTTCGACTCCCCGGCCATCGTCATCCTGAGCGTCGTCGCCATAGCAGGCATCATCGGCTTCATCGTTCGAGAGCTAGCCGAGAAACAACCGTTCGTCGACCTCAGAGTGTTCAGGAACCGCGCTTTTGCGGCGGGAAACATCATCGGCGTCGTGACGGGCTTCGGGTTGTTCGGACTAAACCTGATCCTGCCGCTCTATTTTCAGGACGTGCTCCGGTTCAACGCCTGGCAGTCCGGTCTCGCGCTCCTGCCGGGCGCTGCAGCGACGGCGCTCTCGATGCCCGTCGCCGGACGCCTCAACAACAAGGTCGATCCACGCTGGATGATCGCGGTAGGGCTCACCATGTTCGGGGTCTCGTCGTGGTTGATGGGCGATTGGAATCAAAACATCGGCTACTGGGACATTTTTTGGCCGCGCTTCGTACAAGGCTTCTCGATGGGATTCTTGTTCGTTCCGCTCTCGACCGCGACGCTTTCTTCGATCGAGCGCGGCCAACTTGCGAACGCGACCGGTCTCTATACGCTCGTCCGCCAGCTTGGCGGAAGCTTGGGCATTGCGATCCTGACGACGTTGCTGCAGCGGCACGGCGCGGCGGTGCAGCAAGGTTTGGGTGCCGGGATCGACATGTCCAACCCGTCCATCCGCGCGTTTCTCGCCGACCCGTCGACCCGTGCCGCACATTTGGCGCAGCTTTATGCGATGGTGCAGCAAAACGCGGTCGCGATCACCTACAACTACTTGTTCCGGTTGTCTGGCCTGCTGTTTTTGGTTTCGATCCCGACCGTCTTCTTGCTTGGTTCGCACCGGCGGAACGCCGCGGCACCGGAGACCGTTATCCCGGAGTGAAGCAGGCGTGGCTCGCGTTGTGGCTGGTTCTCACGCTGGTCGCGCCGGCCGCGCCGGCGCGCGCGGCATCCGCCGTCACGATCCCGTTCGATTTCGTCGACAACCGCGTCGTGGTCCACCTCAAGCTCGACGGAAAGGGACCTTACGCATTCGTCCTCGACAGCGGTGCCGGATTTACGATTGCGCCCCAGGTCGTCGCGGCGCTCGGCCTGACGTCGAGCGACTCGTTCTCGATTGGGGGAACGGGCCCGGCCCGGGTTCGTGCGAGCCGCGTCAAGATCGCTACGCTGACGCTCGGCGCGGTGACGATGCGCGATCAGACGTTTACCGTCTTGGACATGGACGACATCCGCAAGGCCAGTGCGTTGCCTGCCTTCGACGGGCTGATCGGGAGCGAGCTCTTTTCGCGTTACGTCGTGCGCATCGACTATCGCGCTCACGTATTGACGTTGACCGATCCGGCGCAGTACGCATATCGTGGAACGGGAACGATCGTGCCGTTCGTTTTCGGCGGCGGCATTCCGCGGGTCGACGCGACGCTCGACGGGATCGCGGGATCGTTCACGATCGATACGGGTGACCGCATGGACGTCACGTTCATGGAGCCCGTCATTGCGCGCGAGCATTTGCTCGAGCATTATTCGCCGCGCGTCGAAACGATCACGGGATGGGGAATCGGCGGAGCGGTCACCGGCTACATCGCCCGCGCGCGCGATTTGCGGATGGGAGCGCTCGACGTCAGGGATCCGCTGCTACGCTTACCGACCGTGAAGGCCGGCTTTTTCACGTCGCGCCGGTTGACCGGCAGCATTGGGACGGGCGTCACCGATCGTTTTACCGTCACATTCGACTACTCGCGCAAGCGCCTCATCTTCGAGGATCCGGCGTCGAACGGAAGCAATGCGTACGACCGTTCGGGCCTATGGCTCAATCAGGGGACAGACGGTTTCGACGTGGCGGCGGTGGCGCCGCAAAGTCCGGCGGCCGTGGCGGGAATATCGGCGGGCGATCGCGTCATTGCGGTCAACGGGATTCCGGCGCGCGAGATTCCTCTCGCCGACGTCCGCACGTGGCTGCGCGCCGAGCCCGGGACGCGCGTGACGGTCACGCTCGAGCGCGCAGGAGGGCTGACCGAGGTTCCCCTAACCCTGCAAGATCTCGTTTGAAGGGGAGCTCTGCATGAAACCGTTCTGCGTGAAGACCGCCGACGTCGAGGTCCTCGATCGCGGCAACGGGATCAAGACGCGCCTGCTCGTGGGCAAGCACAACGGCGGATCGGTGACGACGGGGACCACGACGCTGCTCGCCGGTCAGGCTGCTACGTGGCACTCCCACAACTGCGCCGAGCAAATCATGCTGCTCGAGGGGACGGCGCGCGTCGAGTACGCGGGCGGCGCATTCGAGGTCGGGACGCACGACGTTTCCTACATTCCCGGCGGAATCTCACATCGCTTCGTCAACACCGGCCCGGGGCCGATGACGATGTTCTTTATTTACGATTCTCCGGACGTCACGCGCACGTTCACTGCAACCGGCGAGACGGTCGAGCACCTTTCCGCTAAGGACGTTTACCGCGGAGAAACGCGCTGAGATCGGCGCGATACGGAAGCGAACGAAAGTAGCGGTCCTGGTTGATCGCCCAGTCGACGATGGTCGTCACGGTCCACGGGCATTCGCATAGCGTGCAGCCCTTAAGAGCGTGACCGCCGATGCCGTGACCGCAGCGGCACGCGATGATATTTTCGAATGCGCTCTCGCCCAGGTTTCCAGCCGAGCGTCGCATGCCCATGGACATCTTCTCTTGCTCCCTGATGCTCGTCGGGCCGGTTGCGCTAGAGTCCCATGGCCCTAGTAAAGACACCCAAGAGTATTACCGCGTCCCGGGCCGGACTAACCCACAAACTTAGAGACTTTAGTCCCTACTTGCTTAGACGCGGACGTCGATTCCGATTTCGATTACTCGACCGGCCGGTAGCTCCAGCGCATCGGTCAGTGGGCGTGCGTTGCGAATCATGAAGTCGTAGAGGCCGCGGCGCCACGCCGGGAACGCATTCTTTTCCGGTAACGGCAGCACGTGCGGCCGGGCGATGAAGAACGTCGAGGTGCCCAGGTCGAGGCCTTCTTCGATCTGGCAAGCCTTCAGCACGCTGTCGATCGTCGGATCTTCCATGAAGCCGAAGCGCGCGATAACGCGCGAGAGGTTTGGGCTAATGCGTTGAAAGTCGACCCGGTCGGCCGGGTCGGCGTAGGGCCGTTCCTCGTTGATGAGGGTCATGAGGACAACGTGCTCGTGCAACAGCTGGGCGCGTAGCCACTCGTGATGCATGATGTAGGGAATCCCGTCGATATGCGGCGTCAGGAAGACGGCCGTTCCCTCGATGAGGGACGGGTGCGTCTCGACCTCGCGGGTGAATTCCTCGATCGGCAAGGTCTCGCGGGCGAGCCTCGCGCCGAGCTTCGCCCTGCCGTCGTTCCAGGTCGTGAAGGCCGTGAAAATCACGAGCGCGATCGAAGCCGGTATCCAGCCGCCGGCTGCCAGCTTCGGCAAGTTTCCGATGAGGAACGAAACGTCGAAGCAGAGGAAGAAGCCGACAACGGGGATCGCTTGCCAGAGCGGTCGTCGCCACGTTTGGGTAAAGACCGCACCATACGTAATTGACGTCGCGAGCATCGTAACCGTTACGGCTAAGCCGTAGGCTGCGCCCAGCTTATCGGAGCTGCGAAACGCAACGACGAGCGCGATGCACGCAACGGTCAAGAACGCGTTCACGGCCGGCATGTATATTTGGCCCGAATGCTCGTGCGAGGTGTGGACGATGCGCAGACGCGGAGCGTAGCCCAGCTGGATCGCTTGCTGCGTGAGCGAAAACGCGCCGGAGATCAGCGCCTGCGAGGCGATGACCGTCGCTGCGGTCGCAAGTGCGACCATCGGGATCACGCCCCAGGCCGGAAGCAAGCCATAAAACGGATTCTCGAGCGCTTTCGCGTCGCCGAGCACGAGCGCTCCCTGTCCGAAATAATTGCAGAGAAGCGCGGGAAAAACGATAAAGTACCAGGCGGCGCGGATCGGGCTTCGGCCGAAGTGTGCGAGGTCTGCGTACAAGGCTTCGACGCCGGAGACGGCGAGCACGACGGCGCCCAGCACGAGCATGCCTTGCCAGCGATACGTCGTCATGAAAGCCGCGCCGTACGCCGGGTCGAGAGCGGCAAGAATTTGCGGGTGCGCGGCAACGGCGACGATCCCCGCGACGGCGATGGCGGCGAACCAGAGGAGCATGATGGGGCCGAACAGCGCGCCGATCTTGCCCGTGCCGCGCGACTGAATCATGAAGAGCGCGAGCAAGATCGCGACCGTGATCGGAACGACGTAGGGCTGGGCCGCCGTCGTCGCGACGTTGAGCCCTTCGACCGCGGAGAGGACCGAGATGGCGGGCGTGATGACGCCGTCGCCGTAGAGCATCGCCGAGCCGAAGAGGACGAAGAGGGCCAGCGGCCCGAGCTTGATGGCGAGATCCGTCCGGCTGCGCTTGCGCAGAAGCGCGTAGAGCGCAAGCGTTCCGCCCTGACCCTCGTAGTCCGCACAGAGCACGAAGATCGCGTACTTGACGCAGACGACGCCGACCAAGGCCCAGAAGATGAGGGAGAGGATGCCCAGCACGTGCGCCGGCACCGGCGCGAAGCCGCCGCCCTCGCCGAAGCATTGCTTGAACGCGTAGAGCGGGCTGGTCCCAATGTCGCCGAAGACGACCCCGAGCGCTCCTAGGGTCAGGGGGCCGAGCCGCCCGCCTCCTTCCTTCACGCTGGCGAGCGTTAGACCGCTGTCCGCAAAGGCCTCTGCGGGCGGTCGCCCGGAGCCGGAAGGAGCGCCGTGGGGCGACCTTGACGGGTCTGGACCCCCATGCTATGCTAGGCGCCTATGTCCCGCATCGCGTGAGCAGGACGAGAGGGGAGCGAGAGATCGGCTCTAGCTGGTTTCGCGCGTCTTTTTGCTTTGTATTCACGCTGCCCGAGTTTTATTGAGAGTAGATAGAGATGGCGAAGTCGACGGTCCCCAAAGATAGCACCGGAAAAACGTCCGGGAAGGGGACCCGCCCGAAGCGCGGCACGGCCACGCAGACGGGGAACGGCGGCTCGACGGGAACGGCGCTGTTGCCGACCTTTGTCGTTCCGGCCGAAGCGTTCACGGTCGAGTCCTACGACGATCCGGGTCCTACCCGCGAGCGGCACAGCTTTGCGAAGATCCCGCACGTCCTTGAGATTCCCGACCTCATCGAGCTTCAGAAGGCCAGCTTCCAGTGGTTCATCACCGATGGACTAAAGGAAGCATTCGATTCGATTTCCCCGATCAAAGACTTCACCGGTAACCTCGTCCTGGAGTTCGGCGACCATTCGCTCGGCGAGCCGAAGTACTCGGTCGAGGAGTGCCGCGAGCGCGACATGACGTACAGCGCGCCGCTGCGCGTCCGCGTTCGTCTTATCACGGCGGAGTCGGGCGAGATCAAGGGCATCCCGGACCAAGAAATCTTCATGGGCGATTTCCCGCTCATGACGGAAAAGGGCACGTTCATGATCAACGGCGCGGAGCGCGTGATCGTGAGCCAGCTCGTCCGTTCGCCGGGCGTCTACTTCTTGACCGACGTCGACACGAACAATCGCCCGACGTGTAACGCTACCATCATTCCCAACCGCGGCGCTTGGATCGAGTTCGAGACCGACAACGGGACGAAGAACGACGAGACCGAGGGGACGATCGGCGTCCGGATCGACAAGAACCGCAAGATCTACGCCACGACGTTCATTCGCGCGCTCTCGCGCCCCGACATGGGCTTCAACTGGGAGAGCGACGAGGCGATCCTCAAGCTGTTCGACGACAGCCCGCTCATCAAGAATTGCATCGACAAGGACAAGGACGTCAAGACGCGTGAGGACGCGCTC
>Ga0134125_10008335_pt1 | contig 11686 bp, 12 predicted proteins | sample KB31751_FD_96464 | JGI IMG/M metagenome (GOLD analysis project Ga0134125, IMG submission 96464) | Terrestrial soil microbial communities with excess Nitrogen fertilizer from Kellogg Biological Station, Michigan, USA - KB3-175-1 | ecosystem: Environmental > Terrestrial > Soil > Unclassified ... | reverse complement strand
TCATTTGGTCATTCTCAAATGTCGAAATGACCAGATGCCACAATGCCAAAATTCACTGTCATTCAGTCGTCCACGACCCAGCCGTCGCGAAGGTGAATTACGCGAGAGCCATATGACGCGTTGGTGTCCGAGTGCGTGACCTGGATGATCGTCGTGCCCGCCTCATTGAGCGTTCTGAACAGCTCCATGATTTCTTTCCCCTGCGCCGAGTGCAGGTTGCCCGTCGGCTCGTCGGCCAGGATGATCTGCGGGTGCGCGACCACCGCGCGCGCGACGCCGACGAGCTGCTGCTGTCCGCCGGACAGCTGGTTCGGGTAGAGGTCCTTCTTGCCGACGATCTGAAAACGATCGAGCACGTCGGCCACCATCGCCTGCCGCTCCTGCCGCCCGATGTTGCGGTACGACAGCGGCACCTCGAGGTTTTCGTACACCGTCAGGTTGTCCAGCAGGTGATAGCTCTGGAAGACGAAGCCGATGTGGCGCTTGTGCAGCTCCGCGCGGTCCTTCGGCTTCAGCCGGTCGACGCGCGTGCCGAGAAACTCGTACTCGCCGGACCAGTCGGCGTCGTGCATGCCCAGGATGTGGAGCAGCGAGGACTTGCCGGCGCCCGACGGCCCCATGATCGAGATGAACTCGCCCGGCTGGACGTCGAGCGTGATTCGGCGGAGGACGTACGTGCGCGACGGGCCTGCGGCGTACGACTTCTCGAGGCCGCGAAGGGACAACAGCACTAGAGCGTTCCAGGCGCCGGGCTGAACGCGCGATCGTCGCTCAGCGGCTCGGGTTCGTCCACGACCTTGCCGTCGAACAGATAGATGTTCCGTTGGGCGTGGCGCGCGTAGCGCGGGTCGTGCGTGACCATGCAGATGGTCGCGCCGTTCATGTACAGCTCGTGCAGCAGCTCCATGACGGACTCGCCGCTCTTGCTGTCGAGATTGCCCGTCGGCTCGTCGGCCAGAAGAATGACCGGCTCGCCGGCGACCGCGCGGGCGACGGCGACGCGCTGCTGCTGTCCGCCGGAGAGCTGGCTCGGCAGGTGCTTCGCGCGGTGCGCCATCCCGACGCGCTCGAGCGCTCCGGTGACGCGCTGCCTGCGTTCCTTCGGCAGCATGCCGCGGTAGGTCAGCGGCAGCTCCACGTTCTCGAAGACCGACAGGTCGCCAATCAGGTTGAAGCTCTGGAAGATGAATCCGATTTCGCGGTTGCGGACGCGCGCGCGCTCCCACGCCTTCAGCTCGGCCACCTCGCGGCCGTTCAGCGTGTAGGAGCCCGCGGTGGGCGAGTCGAGCAGGCCGAGGATCGACAGCAGCGTCGACTTGCCGCAGCCGGACGGACCGGAGATCGACACGTACTCGCCGCGTTCGATCTCGATGTTGATCTCCTCGAGCGCATGCGTCTCGATTTCGTCCGTGACGAAGACTTTCTTCAGGTGGTCGAGCTTGATCACCGGCGGCGGTCCGAAGTCGTTCACACGCAACTCCTGGTAATGAAGATCGCTATTGCAGCCGGATGCGATCGAACGCATCCCAGTTCGACATGTCCGAGAGAATCACCTGGTCGCCGGCGCTCAGTCCCGAGCGGATTTCGACGGCGTTGACGGAGGTCGCGCCGAGCTTCACCTGCACGCGCGTCGCCGTGCCGTCCGGATGGACCTTGAAGAGCCCCGCCGCGCTCTGCTCCTGCCCGAACGCGGGACGGCCGACGTAGAGGACGTCGCGCAGATGCTGGAGCTCGATCGTGCCGTCGACGCTCAGATCGGGACGCGCCCCCTTCGGCATCGCCTCCGTCATCGTGACGTCGACGGTGACCGTGCCGTTCTGCACCGACGGATCGATGCGGACGACCGTGCCCGCCACGACGCCGTTGCGCGTGTCGATCGACGCGCGCTGGCCGGGCTGAATGTCCTTGGCCTGGGTTTCCGGAATCTTCAGTTCGGCCTTGAGATGGGAGGGATCGGCCACCCTGGCGAGGTTCGCGCCCGGGGCGACCTGCTGGCCGACGTCGACGGGCACGACCTGGAGCACGCCCGCAAAGCCCGCGTGCACGTGGAGGTCGTCGACCTGCCGGTGCTTCAGCCGCACGGCGGCGCGCGCCTGTTCGACTTCCGACTGCTGCACGTCGAGGCGCGCGCGGGTCGACTCCGCGTAGCTCGCGAGCTGCTTCTTCGCGATCGCGAAACGCGCGGCGAGCTGGTCGGCGTCGAGCTTCGACTGCTTCAGCGTGATGTCGGGGACGAGGCCCTTCGTCGAGAGCTGCTCGTTGGCCTCGACCTGCATCGCCGCCTTCTTGTATTCGGCTTCGATGCCGGCGGTGGCCGCTTCCTGCGCGAGCGCGTCGTTCTGCGACTGCACGCGGAGGTTCGCGAGGCTCGCTTCGGCGCCGTTGAGCTTGAGCTCGGCGTCGCGAAGCTCCTGTTCGAGCTGGGGATTCGAGAGATCGAGGATGACGCTCGCGGCCGTGACCGGCGTGCCGGGGCGGAGGTGGATCCGCTCGACCCGCCCCTCGGTCGTCGCCGGGATCCAGCGGATGTCTTCGGGCACCAGGGTGCCCTGGCCGCGGACGTCCACGACCATGTCTCCGCGCCTGACGCTGTCCACGAGCACCGTGCCGCGATCGACGCCCGGCGCCGCCGGCTTGAGGCGGGAGACCCCGAGGGTGATCGCGCCGACCGCCAGGACGGCGATCGCGCCGTACAGCGCCCGCCGGATTCGTTTTCGTCGTGACTGATCGGGCCTTGCGATGTCCATGGCCTGTTCCTTAGACGGAGGACGCCGGCGATCGGTTTACCTGTGGGAAAGCCATATCAGACTGACACACCTCCTATTGGAAGGCAATAGCAAATGTGTTGACAGGCAACAGGAGAGGCGCTACTGTCATGTGGCCGGACAACAGGAGTACACATCTATATATGGCGCCCGACGCAGACATCCCCTACGGCACGCTCGACCTGATGGTGCTCAAGACGCTCGACGTCATGAGTCCCCTGAACGGCTACGCGATCGCGCGGCGCATCGAGCAGATCGCGAGCGGCTCGCTGGCGCTGAATCAGGGCACGATTTATCCGGCGCTGCTGCGCCTCGAGCAGAAGGGCTGGATCGCGAGCGAGTGGGGCACGAGCGACAACAACCGCCGCGCGCGGTTCTACGAGATCACGAGAGCCGGAAAAAAGCAGCTCGCGGCGGAAACTGAAAGCTGGCAGCGGACCGTCGCGATCATGACGCGCATGCTGGAGCACGAATGAGACGCCGATTCAGCGACGCGGACCTCGACGCCGAGGTGCGGGACCACCTCGAGCGGCTCACGCAGGACCACATGCGCCGCGGCCTGTCCGAACGCGACGCGCAGGCGGCCGCACGCCGCGATTTCGGCGGCGTCGATCAGATGAAGGAGCAGTATCGCGATCAGCGCCGGTTCGCCTGGCTCGACGTCGTCCGGCAGGACGTGCGGTACGCGATGCGATCGCTTGGTCGCTCCCCGGCATTCACGCTCGCGGCCGTCAGCACGCTGGCCATCGGCATCGGCGCGACGACGGCGATTTTCAGCGTGGCGAACGCCGCGCTGCTGCGGCCGCTGCCGTATCCGCATGCGGAAGACATCCGGACGGTGCGCACGACGTTCACCGACGGCCGCGTCACGCTGGGGCTCGTCGCGCCGCTCGAACTGAGCAGGCTCAAGGATCCGTCATTGCCGATCGTGCGCGCGGGCGTGTCGGCGCACGTGGACCTCACGCTGCTGCGCACCGACGGTCCGCCGCTCGGCATCCTCGCCTCCGGCGTCGACGAAGGATTTTTTCCGCTCTTCGGCCTTCCGGTCTCGATCGGAAGCGCGTTCACCTCCGAATACTTCCGCCAGAACGGACCGAACGGCGCGATCCTCTCGTATCGCTTCTGGCGCAGCGAGTTCGGCGCCGACCCGCAGGTGCTCGGAAAGACGCTGACGCTGTCCACCGGCAGCATGCCGATCATCGGCGTGGCGTCGCCGGACATGGACGTGCCGCGCGGCACCGACGTCTGGTTCAATCTGCAGCTCAATCCGCAATCGACCGACCACGGCTACGACGGATATCTCAGGCTGCGTCCGTCGACGCCCGATCGCGCCCTGTCGCAGCGTCTGTCCGCGGTGGCGGCGGCGCTCGGCCACGACTTTCCCGGGCCCGAAGGCAACCGCGCCTTCATCGTCGAATCGCTGATCGACACGATGGTCGGCGACCTCCGGCCGATGCTGATCATCGTGCTCTCGGCGACGGCGCTGCTGCTCGTGCTCGCGTGCGTCAACGTGACCAACCTGCTGCTTGCGCGCGCGTCACGGCGGTCCCGCGAGATCGCGATCCGAGCGGCCGTGGGCGCGAGCCGCGGGCGGATTGCCGTGCAGCTGCTCACCGAGTCGCTGGTGCTTGCGGCGGCGGGGATGACGGCGGGGCTGGCGCTGGCGTACGCCGGCGTCCGGATGCTGCTGAGCTACGGCGCGAGACAGCTTCCGCGGCTCGAGACGGTGTCCTTCGATGCCTCCGTGCTGTTCTTCGCCGTCGGCATGCTGGCGGTGTGCGCGCTCGGCATCGGCCTCGCCCCCGCGGCCCGGCTGGCGGCCGCCGGCGTGATGGAGCGATGGCTCCGCGAGAGCGGACGGTCGGTCGGCGGGGCGCGCTCGACGCATCGCGCGCTGCGAATCATGATCGTCGCCGAAGTGGCCGTGGCCGTCACCATCGTCGCCGGCACCGGACTTCTCGTGCGGAGCTTCCTCAATCTCCAGCACGACGATCCCGGGTTCGACAGCCGCGGCCGGCTGGCGTTCGACGTGCTGCTGCCGGCCGGGCGCTACCGCGACGCCGGAGTGCGCGACGCCTGGATGCGGACGCTCTTCACCAACATCCGGGGCATTCACGGCGTGACCGATGCCGCCGCGTCGTCGGATTTCCCGATGGGCAATCCCGGCAACCGGCTGCTGATTCAAATGGACAACTGGGACGAGTCGCACGTGCACGTCGTGGCGCGGAGCAGCGTGGTGACCCGATCGTTCTTCAGCGCGATGGGCATGCGCGTCATACGGGGACGCGGCTTCACCGACGACGATCGGGCGACGACGGCGCCCGTGCTGGTCGTCAACGAAAGCTTCGTCCGCAAGTATCTCGACGGGCGAGATCCGCTGTCCGCGCGGATGGCGTTCGGATTTCCAAAGCCGAACCCCGCGAACGCGCGCCGGATCGTCGGCGTCGTGAACGACGTGAAATACGCGTCGCTGTGGAGCAGCCCGGATCCGGTCTTCTATCTCGCCGACACACAGGCCGGAGGCATGTTCCGCACGAACGTCGTGGTCTCGACCGCGCTCGACGATCCGAACGCCGTGATTCCCGCCGTACGCGCCGAGGTTCAGAAAATGGATCCGCAGCTCGCGTTTACGGTCCGTCCGGTGACGGAGGTCATCGCCGCGACGCTGACGCGGCAGAAGCTGGGGACGACGCTGATGCTGCTGTTCGGGGCGATCGCGCTCGTGCTGGCGGCGATCGGGATCTACGGGATGATCGCGTACGCCTCGGCGGAGCGTCACGGCGAAGTCGCGACGCGCATGGCGCTCGGCGCCACCCGCGGCAACATCTTCTGGCTGCTGTCGCGGCAGGGCCTGCTCGTCGCCGTCACGGGCGCGGCCGTCGGCCTCGGCGTCGCGTACGCGGCCGGACGGGTCGCGTCGAGCTGGCTCTACGACGTGCGGCCGTCCGATCCGCTGATTCTCGCGTCCGCGCTGGCGCTCGTGCTCGGCGTCACGCTCATCGCGACGCTGATTCCCGTCGGCCGTGCGGCGCGCATCGATCCCTCGCGCGCGCTCAGATTCGAATAGGGATTGAGCTCAAGGCCGAGCGGAGCTGCGCGAGCCCGTCGGTCAGCGCTGCCGGACCGGGCTGCAGGATGTACGTGGACTTGATCTCGTAGATCCGATCGTGCCGGACGGCCGACACGGCGTTCCAGCCGGGCCGGTTCACGATCGTCGCCTTCTTCATCTTCTTGCCGCACCACGACGCGAAGATCACTTCCGGATCCCGCCGCGCGACTTCAGCGGGATCGACGATGCGATCCTTCGCAAGACCGCAGGCCGTCAGCTCGGGAAAGATCGGATCGCCGCCGGCGATCTCCACGAGCTCCTCGACCCAGCGGATGCCGGAGATCAGCGGCTCGTCCCACTCTTCGAAGAACACGCGCGGACGCGTCGGCAACGACGCCGCCGACGCGCGAACGTCCTCGAGGCCGGCGGCCAGACGATCGGCGAGCGCTTCGGCCTGCGTCTGGCAGCCGACCAGCCCGCCGACCATGCGGATCATCTGCAGGATTTCCGCGACGCTCCGCTGGTTGAAGGTCACGACGTTCAGCCCGCGGCGGACGAGCTCCGCCGCGAGATCGGCCTGCAGATCGGAAAAGGCGAGGACGAGATCCGGCTCGAGCGCGGTGATCTTGTCGAACTTCGCGTTGATGAACGCGGAGACCTTCGGCTTCTCGCGCGCTTCAGGCGGACGGACCGTGTAGCCCGACACGCCGACGATGCGATGGCCCTGGCCGAGGAGATAGAGCGTCTCGGTCGTCTCTTCGGTCAGGCAGACGATGCGACACGGGAATTTCGGCATCTGGCTATCCGGTCACTGTGGCATCTGGCATGACGTCGGCGAAGACGAAGCCGTCGCGTTCGACTACGTCGCCCGATCTGATCGGGATTGATTTCGAGAACATCGGCCCGCCGTACGCAAACGAGTGGAACTCGCCGCGCTCGCCGCACGGATCGACCGACGCCGGCAGCTCGTCGAGCAGCGACGCGTCGAAGTCGCGGCCGGCGAACTTCGCGTCGAGCACCTTCGGGTTGACGCACGTGAGCCGCGCCCTGAGTCCGCCCGCGACCATCTCGCGCGCCAGCGCCGTCGTGTCCGCCCCGAAGAGCGGAAAGATCGGCGTCAGTCCCGTGCCGGCGAGCTTCTCTTCGCGATAGCGGCGGATGTCTTCGAGAAACAGATCGCCGAACGCCATGTGCGTGAATCCCTCGCCGACCGCCCGCGCCACGGCGGCGCTCATCGCGCGCTCGTAGACATCGTTCGGACACGGCGACGGAATCGGCACCGTCCACAGCGGCAGCCCGAGCGCGTCGGCCTGCGCCTGCAGCAGCTCCACCCGCACCGCATGCATCGCGACGCGCTGGTACTTCTCGTTCACCGTCGTCAGCACCCCGGCGAGCTCGATGTCAGGCTGCTGCCTCAGCACGTGGATCATCCATGCGCTGTCTTTGCCGGATGACCATGAAATTAAGCATTTGGTCATTTGGTCATCTGGTCATTTGGTCATTTGGTTAGTTGATCTGGTGTTGGTAATGGATTTGCTCATGCTCGCCGCACCATTCAGAGGACTCGATATGAGTGAATTGAGTACCGCGCTCAAGGAACGTACGATCACCTTTGCGCTCAACGTGTTGCGTCTGGTCGATCGTTTTCCGCAGACGGCCGCAGCGAAAGTCATCGCGTATCAGTTAGCAAAATCTTCAACGTCCGTCGGTGCAAACTATCGCAGCGCTTGCAACGGTCGCTCGCGTGCCGAGTTCATCGCGAAGCTGGGCACTGTCGTCGAGGAAGCAGAGGAAAGTGTCTATTGGCTCCAGATAGTTGATCGTCTGCATCTGACACCAAACTCCGAAGTTCCCGACCTCTTACGTGAATCGACCGAGCTGCGCGCCATCTTTTCCCGATCATTGGGGACGGCACGCCAGAACTCGCGATCCCAGCGTGCCGCCAAATGACCAAATGACCAAATGACCAGATGACCAGATGACCAGATGCCACATTGTTCCAATTCACCACCCGACCTCCGGGTGAATCGCAGCCGCCATCTTCGCGACCGCGTCGGCGACGCGGGGACCGGGGACGACGAACTGGTCGCCGGTGAGGACGATCACCCGGTGGTTCTTCACGGCCGGCACGGCCGAGACGCGGTTCCAGACGTCGAGGTCGGCTCTGTTGATGGCCTCGTCCGTGTATCGAAGCTCGATGATGACATCGGGCGCGCGGGCGAGCACCATCTCGTTCGACACGTCCACCGACTGCCGCTGAATGTCGGCGAGCGCATCGGTGCCGCCGGCCGCCTCGAGCATGTCGTGGAGAAAACCGACGCCGCCGCTCGCGTAGATGTTGCGCAGCGCGCCGGGCTCCCGCCCCATGACGAGCAGCGTCTTCGGACGCGGCCGGTTCGCCACCCTGGCCCGGATGGCGGCAAGCTGTCGCTCGAGCCGCGCCGCCAGCGCCTCGCCCTGCGCCGCCATGCCCACCCGCATCCCCAGTGATCGCATCGTCGAGAAGATGTCGGGAAGCCCTTGATGCGAGTACGAGTAGTACGGGATGTTCGCGCGCTCGAGACGGCGCTCCAGCTCGGTCTGCGTGCCGTAGACGACGACGAGATCCGGGCGCATCTGCAGAATCTGTTCGACGTTCGGATCGACGAGCGCGCCGACGCGCGGCAGCTTCTGCGCCTCAGGCGGGTATTTGTCGTACGTTCCGATGGCGATCACGCGATCGCCGGCTCCCATGGCAAACAGCATCTCGGTCGTCGACGGGATGATGGAGATGATCCTGCGCGCTTGGGCGAACAGGGCTGAGGGCTGAAGGCTGAGGGCTAATCCGAGAATGAGCCCTAAGCCCTTGGCCCTGAGCCCTATCTGCCGCGAAACAGCAGCCATAGAAAAAATGGGCCTCCAATGATCGCCGTGATGATGCCGACCGGCATCTCGACGGGCGCGACGATCGTACGCGCGATCAGATCGCACACGATCAGAAAGGACGCGCCGAAGAGCGCCGACGCGGGCAGGACGAGCCGGTGGTCCGCGCCGACGATCAGCCGCACGATGTGAGGGACGATGATGCCGACGAAGTACACCGGGCCGCCGAGCGAGACGGCCGCGCCGGTGGACAGCGACGCGCTGACGAGCGCGATCCGCTCCATCCGCACGACGTCGACGCCGCGGGCTTCGGCCGCCGCGTCTCCGAGACTGATGAGGTCGAGCACGCGCGGCAGCGTCACGAAGCCGGCGCACGCGATCCCGAACGGCACGAGCGACGCGACGATCGGCGCATAGCTCCCGACGTCGAGCGAGCCCATCAGCCACTGCACCGTCTTGAAGGTGTCGGTGACGTCGGCGAAGTACTGGATGAACCGCCCTGCGGCGGCCAGCAGCGCGCCGATGGCGATGCCGGCCAGCAGCAGCACCGTGCTCGACGTGCCGCGGCGCCGTGCGAACGCAATGGCCATGACGATCGCCAGTGCGCCGATGGTGCCGGCGAAGCTCGTGAGGGGCACGACGCCGATGCCGAAGATCGTGAAGTCCGCGTGCGCCGTCAGCGCGAGCATCGCGCCGAGCGTGGCGCCGGCCGCGACGCCGAGCGTGTCGGGAGACGCGAGCGGATTCCGCAGCAGCCCCTGGAACACGACGCCGGACAGCGCGAACCCGGCGCCGACGAGGGCGGCCGCGATGACCCGCGGCAGGCGCGCGACGAAGAACACCTGCGCGTCGACGTTGTCGGAAAAGGGAATCGATCGATCGAAGACGCGCGACAGGCTGATCGACGTGCTGCCGACGAGCGGCGCCAGCAGCATGACGATGACCGTCAGCGCGCCGAAGCCCGTCAGCGTCAGCGTGAGGCGGCGGCGGACGTCAGTCCGCGCGGGCAACGGGCACCACCGTCAGATGACCCGCGCGCGGGTGAAAGACGACGTCGGCGTCGACGTCGTAGAGCCGGCGGATGTTGCCGGTCGTGAGCACGTCCTTCGTCGGGCCGACCGCGAGCACGCGGCCCGCTTTCAGCAGCACGAGCTCGCTGCACAGCATCGCCGCGAGATTCAGATCGTGCGTGGACACGACCATCGTCGTCTTCCGCTCGCGGTTGAGCGAGGAGAGGAGCGACGCGATCTCGAACTGATAGCCGATGTCGAGCGCCGTCGTCGGCTCGTCGAGCAGCAGGATCCCGGAGGACTGCGCGATCGCGCTCGCAATCACGACGCGCTGTTTCTCGCCGCCGCTCAGCGTCGCGAACTGGCGCGACTCGAGCGGGGCCGTGCCCGTGGACGCCATCGCCTTTCGGGCGATCGCCACGTCGTCGGGCCCTTCGATCGCGAACGCGCCGAGATGCGCGTAGCGGCCCATCAGCACGATCTCGAGCACCGTGAAATCGAACGTGACCTGCGTTTCCTGCGGCACGACGGCGATCCGCTTCGCCACCTCGAGCCGGCGCATCGTCGAGAGCGCGGCGCCGTCGAGCGACACGCGGCCCGCGAGCGGCGTCAGCGTGCCGTTCAGCAGCCGGAGCAGCGTCGTCTTGCCGGAGCCGTTCGGTCCGATCAGGCCGACGACCGATCCGGGCGCAATCGACACGGAGACGTCGTCGAGGATGCGCGAGCCGCGCGTGTAGCCGAACGCGACGTTCCGGGCCTCAAGCATCTGGAATCACATCGATCGCCCAGCACCCGCCGTGCTGGACGACCTCGCCGGTCGTGATCGACAGCGGCCGCGAGAACAGCGGCGAGTTCATGACGGCCGTGTGGTACTCGCCGCGCTCGCCGCACTTGTCCACGCCGAGCTTCGCGAACTCCGGCCCCATGGCGGCCGTCAGCGTTCTGCCGAGCCACGTCTCGTCGAGATACTGCGCGCGCGCGGTGACGATGCGCGCGTCGGCGCCGGAGGCGATCCACTCGTCGAAGAGCCTGTCGGTCGGCTCTCCCCACAACGGTTCGACGGCGGTGAGGCCGGCGCCCGCGCACATCCGCTCGGCCCACAGCCGGTGCTCGTCGAACATGATGTCGCCGCAGACGACGTGCGTGACGCCGCTGCGGGCGACATCGCCGAGAACGCGCTGAAACACCGCGCTGTAGCTGTCCCACGTGCACCGGCCGATGAACTGCGTCAGGCCGAGGCGCTGTGCCTGCGCCGTGATCAGCTCGGGCCGGAGGCCGTGCGAACGGCTGCGCAGCGCCTGCTCGTCGAACATCGTGATCATCGACACGACGTCGAAGTCGCGATGCACGCGATGCAGCGCGGCGCAGCTGTCCTTGCCGCCGCTCCACGAGACCGCCGCACGCGGACGCGCCGTCATGCTTATCGATCGCCTCCGAGCATGAGCGTGACGCCGGTGCGGACGGTTGCCGGCAGCGCCGGATATCCGAACGCCGTTTCGTACTTCGAGTTCGCCAGGTTTTCGAGACTGAGGTACCACTTCAGCCTCGGATGAATGCGGTACGACCCGCTCAGGTCGAGCTTCGCGTAGGCCGCATCGAGGTTCTGGTTCGGCAGCAGCATCGAGTTGCCGAAGTTCTGATCGCTCAGGAACGTGCTGTCGTCCTGCTTCCCCGAGAAGTACCCGGCCAGCGCGATCTGCGCCTTGCCGGGCGAGTAGGAGATCAGCAGGCTGCCGGAATTCGCCGGACGACGGAAGGGACGGTTGCCGATGAGCGGCGAGAACGCGCCGATCGGAATGCCCGGGAACGCCGGGTTCGTCGCGGGCGTCAGCGCGCCGCCCGACAGCGAGGCCGTGACTTTCGCGTCCAGATACGTATACGACCCGTAGACGCGCACGTTCGCGCCGAGCATGGAATCGAGCGACAGCTCGAGGCCGCGCGCGTCGTAGGACTGCGAGTTCACGTAGGCGCCGAAGCCGGAGGCGTTCGCGGCGGCGGTG
>Ga0134125_10008333_pt1 | contig 11687 bp, 12 predicted proteins | sample KB31751_FD_96464 | JGI IMG/M metagenome (GOLD analysis project Ga0134125, IMG submission 96464) | Terrestrial soil microbial communities with excess Nitrogen fertilizer from Kellogg Biological Station, Michigan, USA - KB3-175-1 | ecosystem: Environmental > Terrestrial > Soil > Unclassified ... | reverse complement strand
GTCGATCCCGAAGGAGCTCGACGATGCCGCGCGCGTCGAAGGCGCCAATACGCTGCAGACGATCTGGCGGGTCTACCTGCCGCTGGCACGGCCGGTCTATGTCGCCTATGGTCTGGTCTCGGTCAGCTATCACTGGAACAATTTCCTGTGGCCGCTGATCGTGACCAATTCGGTCGAGACCCGTCCGCTGACCGTCGGCCTGCAGGTCTTCGCCTCGGTCGATCAGGGCATCGACTGGTCGGTGATCTGCGCCGCCGCACTGATGACCTCGGCGCCCCTGATGATCGCATTCCTCCTCTTCCAGCGCGCCTTCATCCAGAGTTTTCTGCGTGCGGGAATTCGCTGAGGACTTAACTGCCGTAAGCTGCCACCGACAAGCGAGGTAGCTTTCCCATTCCGGGGGTTTGGCTTGCCAGTCACCATCCGAAGCCCAACGCGCGAAGAACTGTCCGGCCTCTCCGACCTCTGTTTCAGATCGAAGGCCGTATGGCGCTATGATGCGGCGTTCATGGATGCATGTCGGGATGAGCTGACGTTCGATCAGCACGAGCTGCAGTCCACATCCATTGCCGTTGCCGAGCTCGGCGGCAACGCGATCGGGGTTGCGCAGGTGAAAGTCGTTGGCAGCGAGGCCGAATTGCTCAAGCTGTTCGTAGAGCCTGCCGCGCTGCGCAAGGGCATAGGAAGGACATTGTTGAATTGGGCGATCGAGATCTCCAGCGCCAAGGGCGCGGTGCGCTTGACGATCGATGCGGATCCCGACGCGGTCCCGTTTTACCTGAGAATGGGCGCCCGCCGCGCGGGAGAGGCGCCGTCCGGCTCAATCCCGGGAAGGATGTTGCCGAGACTCATAATCGAGCTTTGACCGCGATCGGTGCGATCAAGCCAACCCGAGACGAAACATGGCTAATCGTCGGCGGCCGGTCCACACCAGCCCGGCAAGTAAATCGCGTCGTGACTCTTCGCGGCCTGCAGCGCCTTTTCCAACGCGTGACCGAAGTCCTTCTCGATCAGCTTGCGTGGCACCTGGCGGCGCAGGAAATCCGCCCACAAAAACTCGGAAAACGGCGTGGTGTCCTTGGCGAAGCCGCCGGCGCGTCGCAACTCGCCCGCGAGGCTGCGGTACGGATCGTCCTTCAGCTCACGGATCGATTTGGGCAGGTCCTTGAAATGCCGACGCTCACCCTTGGCGTCGTAGGGATAGACCCATCGCTTATTGTCCATCACGCCCCAGAAGGCGTCCTTTGCAACCATCCTGAGATCGCCGATCACGATCACCAGAATGTCCTTGATCTCTTCATCAAGAAGAGCGCGCGCCAGATGATGATGGTCGACGACGTAGTAGCGCTCGTCCGGCCCGAATACCACCGGGATCATGTGCTTACCGATCAGCTCTTCCTGCTTCTTCCTCGTCCCGCTTTGGCGGAAGCGCTTGCGCTTTTCCTCGACCTCGCGCATCCCGACCGTCATCTGCGTCGGGCGCAGCGCCAGGATGGGGATCGGATGGACTCTGGGCTCGCGCGTGTTATGCATGACTTGACCCTCGGTCTGAATTTTCAAGAATGCCTTCTTGAAAAGGCAGTGATTATGACATGATGGCCAAGGGATGGCTAACTGATCGCCAGGCAATCGCCAAGTAGTGGCCGAGTAACCGCCGAGGCACTCGATGCCCTACCCTGATCGTCGAATTTGGAAGAGATCTGAAAAGAATGTTCAACGGCCGAAGCGAACGGACAGCGAAGGCCCGCATTGTCCGGCTTGGCGGCCGTGAAATCATTGCTGAAGGCGCGCATCTCGATTTCCGGGCCGACCTCAGCCATCGCTGCATGACGGCGTCATGGCCCGCTTTCATCATCGGCGCCGCGCTGGTCTTTCTCGGCTTCAATGCAATTTTCGCTTCCTTTTATTGGCTCGGGGATCAGCCGATCGCCAACGTGCCCGCCGGCGCCTACATCGACTACTTCTATTTCTCGATCGAGACGCTCTCGACGGCCGGCTACGGCGACATGCATCCGCAGACCCATTACGGTCATTTCGTCGCCACGATCGAACTCTTCACCGGCATCTTCTCGATGTCGTTGATGACCGGTTTGATCTTCGCCCGCTTCTCGCGGCCGAGTGCGCGGCTGCTATTCGCCAACAATCCGGTGATTTCGAATCATGAGGGCCTGCGGACCCTGATGATCCGCTTGGCCAACGAACGTCACGACATCATCGGCAACGCCACCGCGCGGCTATGGATGTTCAAGAACGTGGTCACCGCGGAGGGCAAACCACTTCGGCGCTTCTGCGAGTTGCCGCTTCTCCGCAACGAGAGTCCGGCGCTTGCCTTGAGCTGGACGCTGCTCCATGTGGTCGACGAGAATAGCCCGCTTTACGGTATGACCTCTGAGGACCTCGAAGCCGGCGACGTCTCCTTGGCGGTGGTGGTGTCGGGCTACGATGTTGTTGCGGCGCAAACGGTCCATGCGCGACAGTCCTACGCGTATCACACCATCCGTTTCGGTCACCACTATGTCGACGTGCTCGACGTCGACGAGAACGGACGGGTGCGGATCGACTACAGCCGGTTCCATGATACTGCGGAAAGCTAGTTCACGGGATTTGGCGTTCTCTTCGCAACAATCTTTGTGCGCGGCCTCGCACGCGTGCTAAATAGCTGGCTTGATTTTCCGGAGCCGGCAGCCGTGAAGACCCAGCGGCCCATCGCAGCAGACGACGAGCACCGCGTGCTGCAATTCCGGCCGCGCAGCGCGCTGCACGCGCCCCAGTTGCGCAACTCTCCCACGGCCGCGCAGCCCCGGCATCAGGACGATCCGCCCGAGCCGCTGGACCTGTCGCGCTACGAGCGGCCGCGACCTCAGCCCGACGATTTCCGCCAGCGCATGCTGGCCAACATCGCCGCCTTCGCCTTCACCGTGGCGCTGACAGCTGTCGGCATTTGGCTTGCGATGAGCATCTCCGACCTGCGCAAGACCCAGGACTGCGTGCTGATGGGGCGGCACGACTGCATCCACATCACCTCCCAATAGCTCAGCTCCAGCCGCAGGACGCGGCTGAAAACAGCCCAAATTTCGCCCGATCGTGACCTTTCCGCCTCCATTGAACTAACGGCGACGCTCCGATATACGGGCACTCGACTCCCGGCCGACAGGTGAGTACAGGGCTCTTTCGGCGCGGATCGCCCGCCCGCCGCGCCGCTTTGGAAATTATCTCAAAGATATCAAAGGCTTAGTGATGTCCTCAACATTCGATCAGGTCGCCACGATCATCGCTGAAACCTGCGACATCCCGCGCGACACGATCACGCCCGATAGCCATGCCATCGACGATCTGGGCATCGACAGCCTCGATTTCCTCGACATTGCCTTTGCCATCGACAAGGCGTTCGGGATCAAGCTGCCGCTGGAAAAGTGGACCCAGGAGGTCAACGACGGCAAGGCGACCACCGAGCAATATTTTGTGTTGAAAAACCTGTGCGCGCGGATCGACGAACTGGTCGCCGCAAAGAATGCCGGTGCCTAGCCGCAGGTCATGCAGTTCGAATATTTCCAGCTCATCGACCGCATTCTCGACCTCAATCTGGACGAGAAGACGATCACGGTCGAGGCCCTGGTCCCCACAAAGAGCACGATCTTCGAGGGACATTTCCCGGGCTATCCGATTATGCCCGGCGTCCTTCTGATCGAGTCGATGGCACAGACCTCGGGCTGGCTCCTGCTCGGGCTGTTCAAGTTCGAGCGGATGCCCTTCCTCGCCGCCGTCAAGGAAGCGAAGATGCGCGGCTTCGTGCCGCCTGGCGAACGGCTGACCGTCGAAGCAAGCCTCGTGCATGAGGGCTCGGGCTACGCGATCACCGACGCCCGGATCAAGGTTGGCGGTAAAATCAGGTGCAATTCGACGCTCACGTTCAGCCACATTCCCTTTCCCAATCCAGATCTGCGCGGGCACATGGACGCCCAGGCTAAGCGCATCGGTTTTCCGCAACAGGCCTGCCAGCCATGACCGAAACCAAGCTCGCGAAGGTGGGACCAGCGGAAGTCTGGATCACCGGCATCGGCCTTGCCACTTCGCTTGGCGAGGGACTGGACGCCAATTGGCAGGCGCTGCAGGAGAAGCGTATCAACGTCGACGAAAAGACGTTTGCGCCTTACGTCGTTCATCCCTTCGCGCCGGTCAATTTCGATACCCAGATCCCGAAAAAGGGCGACCAGCGGCAGATGGAGGCCTGGCAGCGCATCGGAACCTATGCCGCCGGCCTGGCGCTGGACTCCGCGGGCGTCAAGGGCAACAAGGAAATTCTCTCGCGCATGGACATGATCGTCGCCGCCGGCGGCGGCGAGCGCGATCTCGCGGTCGATGAAGGTATCCTCACCGCCGAGGCCAAGGGCAATGCCGCGCCCAGCTTTCTCAATGAACGCCTGATGAGCGATCTGCGTCCGACGCTGTTTTTGGCGCAACTGTCAAACCTGTTGGCCGGCAACATCGCGATCGTCCACGGCGTGACCGGAACGTCGCGGACCTTCATGGGCGAGGAGACCGCCGCGGTCGATGCGGCGCGGATTGCGCTGGCCCGCATCGTGGACGGCCAGAGCGACATCGCTCTGATCGGCGGGGCGCAGAACGGCGAGCGCAAGGACCTCCTCGTCCTCTATGAATTCGGCGACTTCAATCTGAAGGACAAGTTCGCCCCGATCTGGGCCCGCGCCGAGCATCCCGGCTTCGCGCTGGGCTCCGCCGCCGCCTTCCTGGTGCTCGAATCCAAGGCGCACGCGCAGGCGCGCGGCGCAAAGGCGTTTGCCCGGCTGACGAATGTCGTCGGCGACCACGCGCGGCGTAAGGAGCCCGGCCAGGTCACCCAATCGCTTGAAGCCATGTGGTCGAAGCTCAATGTGACCAGCGACGAGGCACCCGTCATTACCGGTGCAACTGGCGCCGAACCGGTGACATCCGAGGAGCGCGCATTCCTCGCCGCGCATCCCGGCTGCGCCGTTCGGGCAACGGGAACGGCGTTCGGCCATACGATGGAAGCGCAATTCCCGCTCGGGATTGCACTGGCCGCACTGTCCATCTCGCGCGGGGCGCTGTTTCCGGCCAACGATTCTACCGGCTTCGAGATTGAAATGTCGGCGCCCCCGAGCCAGATTGTCGTGATTGGAACCGGTCACTGGCGCGGCGAAGGCATGGCCTTGGTCGAGGCGATCAGCTAAAGCGCGATGAGATTGGGTTGAATCGTCATCGCGCTTTGGCCCTTTGATTGAGCATGATCTTTTCGGAAAACCGCTGCACACTTTTCCGGATCATGCTCTAGAGCGTGAATCGGAAAGCGGCGTGCCGGTTTTCCGATAGGTCGATCACACGGCGCTGGCGGGGGATACGATGACAGCACCACGCGATAAATTCGGAAGGCCGATTGTTGTCGTCACCGGCGTTGGCGTGGTGACCTCGCTGGGCGCGGGTAAGTCCGACAATTGGAAGAAGCTCACCGCCGGCGAATCCGGCATCCGCACTATTTCGCGATTTCCCATCGATGGCTTGCGGACAACGATGGCTGGAACCGTCGATTTCGTACCGGTCGAGCCGTTCTCCTCGACCGATCTTTCCGAGCGCCTCGCCGACCTCGCCGCGGAGGAAGCCATCGCCCAGGCCAACATCGGCAGTGCGGGCGATTTCCCCGGGCCGCTGTTCCTTGCCAACGCGCCGATCGAGCTCGAATGGCCGCATCGCAACGAGATGGCGCGGGCCATCGCCAAGAGCGAAATCACCTATAACGATCTGCTGCAGGTCAGCGGTGGCGGAAAATTCGCCGCATGGCACCGCCGCTTCCTGTTTGGGTCGGTGTCCGATCACCTTGCGCAGCGCTTTGGCACCAAAGGCTCGCCGATCTCGCTCTCGACCGCCTGCGCGTCGGGCGCGACCGCCATTCAACTCGGCGTGGAGGCGGTCCGCCGCGGCGAAACCGAGGCGGCGCTCTGCGTCGCAACCGAAGGCTCGGTCAACCCTGAAGCGCTGATCCGATTTTCGCTGCTCTCTGCACTCTCGACCCAGAACGATCCGCCGCAAGCGGCTTCAAAGCCGTTCTCCAAGAATCGCGATGGCTTTGTCATGGCGGAAGGTGCCGGCGCGCTGGTGCTGGAAAGCTATGAGGCAGCCACCGCACGCGGCGCAAAAATCCTTGGCGTCATCGCCGGCTGCGGCGAACTGACCGATTCCTTCCACCGCACCCGCTCAAGCCCGGACGGCAAGCCGATCATCGGCTGTGTGCGCAAAGCGCTCGCGGATGCCGGCATGGAACCCGAGCAGATCGACCACATCAACGCCCATGGCACGGCGACCCCGGAAAACGACAAGATGGAATATCTCGGCATCTCGACCGTGTTCGGCGAGCGCGCCAAGCAGATTCCGATCTCGTCGAACAAATCCATGGTCGGCCATACCATTTCGGCGGCCGGCGCTGTTGAAGCGATCTTCTCGCTCTTGACGCTGGAGCACCAGCGGATTCCGCCGACCATCAACTACGAAGTTCCAGATCCTGCCATCCCGTTCGACGTGGTGCCGAACAAGGCGCGCGACGCCAAGGTAACGTCCGTCATGTCGAACTCCTTTGGCTTCGGCGGCCAGAACGCTTCGTTGATCCTGACGCGCGAACCGGCCTGACTCCTGAATTGATGCCCTCACTGCTCGTTCGCACCAAGGCCGGGCTTGGCCGCGCCGTCAAGCCGATCGGCGAAGCCGTGGTCGGCGCCATGACCGTCGGCCTGCTACGGACCACCCGCTATTTCGATCCGGACAAGACTGCCGATGTGCTCGGCCGCATCACGCGCCTGATCGGGCCGCTCTTGCGCGAGCAGCGCATCGGCCGTGCGAACCTCACCGCAGCCTTCCCCGAAAAATCACCCCAGGAGATCGAGGAAATTCTCGCCGGCGTCTGGGACAATCTCGGGCGGATGGGGGCGGAGTTTGCCCATCTCGACCATATCTGGGACTATGAGGAGGAGCACCGCGAGGGAAAACGCATCGAGCTTTCCCAGCGCACCTACGAGCTGTTTCATCAGCTCCGCCTCGACGGCAAGCCGGCGCTGATCTTTGCAGGCCACCTCGCCAACTGGGAAATACCGGCGCTTGCAGCGGTGGCCCATGGGCTCGATGCCGCGATCCTCTACCGCAAGCCCAACATCGCCTCCGCCGACCGGATCATCCAGGAGATCCGGCAGGTGAAGATGGGAACGCTGATCCCCGCGGGGCGCGACGCGCCGCTGCGGCTCGCGGAAGCGCTGAAACGCGGCCAGCATGTCGCCATGCTGGTCGATCAGTACCTCGGCAGCGGCGTCGAGGTCACCTTCTTCGGCCGCAAGACGCGCGCCAATCCGACGTTGGCGCGCCTGCTCAGGCAGGTCGATTGTCCCGTCCATGGCGTACGCATCATCCGCCTCCCCGGCTATCGCTTCCGCGCCGAACTCTCCGAAGAGGTGAAGCCGGTGCGTGACGAGAGCGGCCGAATCGACGTGCAGGGCACGATGCAGGCGGTTACCTCGGTGATCGAGGGCTGGATTCGCGAACATCCGGAGCAATGGCTGTGGCTGCACCGCAGGTGGCGATAGCGAAAGGTCGCCTCCGCGTCATTGCGAGCCAACGGGTCGGCGCGAAGCGCGGCCCGATGACAGGCTCCGCGAAGCAATCCAGATTTTTCCGCGGATGCAGTCTGGATTACTTCGTCGCTTACGCTCCTCGTAATGACGGCCCGTCTTACCGACCCGTCTTCACCTTCGTCCAGAGCCGGTTGATCGTGCGCTGGGTAGCCGGATCGCGCGCGGTGATAACGAACAGCTTCTTCAGCGTCGTCTCATCGGGATAGATGTTCTTGTCGTTCAGAATCTTCGGATCGATCAGCTTCTGACTCGCCAGATTGCCGTTGGCGTAGGACAGAAAGTTGGAATTCTTGGCGGCGACGTCGGGCCGGTAGAGATAGTTGATCAGCTCGTACGCCTCCGCGACATGCTCGGCATCGGCGGGGATCGCGAGGTTGTCGAAGAACATCTGCGCGCCCTCCTTCGGGATCGAATAGCCGATCTCGATGCCGTTCTTGGCTTCCGCGGCCCGGCTGCGCGCCTGCATCACATCGCCCGACCAGCCCACCGCGAGGCAAATTTCCCCGGTCGCGAGCGCGCTCAAATATTCAGACGAATGAAACTTGCGAACATAAGGCCTCACCTTGCTCACAAGGTCGGCCGCTTTTTGCAGATCGGCCGGCTTGGTCGAATTTGGATCAAGGCCGAGATAATTCAGCGCGGCGGGAAGGATATCGTCGGCGGAGTCCAGCATGTGGACGCCGCAATCCTTGAATTTCGCCAAGTTCTCCGGCTTGAAGACGATATCCCAGCTGTCGATCTTGGTATTGGGCCCGAGGATCTTCTGCACCGCCTTGACGTTGTAGCCGATGCCCGTGGTGCCCCACATGTAGTTGACGGCATAACGATTGCCGGGATCGTACGTGGCCAGATGCTGAGTGACCAACGGCCACGCATTGACGAGGTTGGGCAGCTTCGACTTGTCGAGCTTCTGGAACACACGCGCTTTGATCTGCCGCTGCAGGAAATAGGCGGTGGGCACGACGACGTCGTAACCCGACTTCCCCGCAAGCAACCGCGTCTCCAACGTCTCGTTGGCGTCGAAGGTATCGTAGACCACCTTGATGCCGGTCTGCTTGGTGAAATCTTCCAGGACGCCCGGCGCAATGTAATTCGACCAGTTGTAGAAATTGACCACGCGCTGTTCCGCGTTGGCCGGTGGCCAGAGCAACGCAAGGGGAACGAGTATGGCGGCCGCGAGCTTGAGGTGAAGCCGGACCAAGCCCTTCATCATGCGTTGGCCTTCTTGCGGTGATGCACGGCATCCGCAAGGCGCTCCAACGCGGTATCCAGCGTCGCGTCCTTCTTGGCGAAACAGAACCGCACCACCGAGGTCACCGCATCCTGCTCGTAGAACGCGGAGACCGGGATCGCCGCGACCTTGTAGTCGGTGACGATGCGCCGACAGAATGCCTCGTCGGTCTCATTCAAGCCGAGCGGCGACAGGTCGACGGTGAGGAAATAAGTGCCTTGCGAAGGCAACACCGGAAACCCGAGGCTCTTCAACCCGTCGGTCAGCCGGTCGCGGCTGCGCGCCAGCTCTTTGCGCATGTCGAAGAAATATCCGTCGGGCTTTCCGAGCCCGTATGCCACCGCGACCTGCAGATTGGGCGCGGTGGTGAAGGTGAGAAACTGATGCACCTTGGCCGCGACCCTGAGCAGCGGCGGCGCGGCACAGACGAAGCCGATCTTCCAACCGGTGAGCGAAAAGATCTTGCCGGCAGAGCCGACCTTGATAGTGCGGTCGCGCATGCCGGGGATGGTGATCAGCGGAATATGTTCGCGGCCATCGAAGACCACGTGCTCCCAGACCTCATCGCAAATCGCAATGCTGTCGAACTCCTGGCAGAAGCGCGCCAAAAGTTCGAGATCCTCGCGCGGATAGACCACGGCGGCCGGGTTGAGCGGATTATTGAACAGCACCGCCTTGGTCTTGCGGTTGAAGGCGCTTCGCAGCATCTCCTCCGACAGTCGCCAATGCGGCGGCTCGAGCTTGAGCAGCCGCGGAATGCCGCCGGCCTGGCGGATGATGGGCAAGTAGGAATCATAGACCGGCTGAAAGACGATGACTTCGTCGCCCGGCTCGACCACCGCGAGGATCGCCGAGGTCAGCGCCTCTGTGCCGCCAGAGGTGACCATCACCTCCGTCATGGGGTCGAGCTTGAGCCCATGCCAATGGCCGTAATGGGTCGCGATCGCCTGCCGCAGTTCCGGGATCCCCATCATCGAGGGATATTGGTTGTAGCCGTTGAGAACGGCGTCTGCGGCCGCGCGACGGATATCTTCCGGGCCGGGATCATCGGGGAAACCCTGGCCGAGATTAATGGCGTTGTTGTCGCGGGCAAGCTGCGACATCGCCTCGAAAATGGTGACCGGAAGGTCGCCGAAAACCTTGTTCAGAGAGGCCATGGCAGGGCTCAGCCGCCGGCCTTGGTCGGCAGCCCCGCCGCTTTCCAGCCGAGCATTCCGCCGGCCAGGTGCTTGTCGTGAGGAAGGCCCGCAACCTGCGCGGCGAGCGACGCGGTTACCGAGCGTTTGCCGGAGCGGCAGGCAAACACCACGTCCTTGCCTTGCGGGTCGGGAATGGCCTGCGGATCGAAGGTCGACAGCGGAACCACCACACCGCCGGGATAGGCCTCGGCAGCCACCTCATTCGGCTCGCGGACGTCGACCAGGAGATAGCGCCCCTCCGCCATCCCTTTAGACACCTCCTGCGGCGTCAAATCCTGCACCCTGTGGTCCGCCACGTACTTCCTCCAACAAGTTCATCCCGAACGCGAACAACCCGTCGCGGGCTGCAAACTCGCGCCTAATGCGGCAAAAATCAAGCGCGACAAGCTCTTAGGGCGTGCCCCAAAGCTTTTGATTGAGCATGGTCTCCGCGCAAACGCTCCGCGTTTGTTAGCTAAGGACCTCCACTTTACGCGGACGAGCCCCTTCGGCTCCGGATCACGCGCCGAGGCACAACTCGGACCTAGACTGTGATCTGCGTCCCGACCTCGACCACCCGCCCACTGGGGATCTGGAAATAGTCGGTGGCGTCGTTGGCGGTGCGGCTCAGCGCAATGAACAGGTGATCTTGCCAGCGCGGCATCCCCGAATGCGCGGCGGGTTTGAGCGCGCGGCGGGACAGGAAGAACGAGGTCGACATGATGTCGAATTGCCAGCCAAGCTTGCGCGCGATCGCGAGCGCCTTGGGCACGTTTGGTGTCTCCATGAAGCCGAAGCGCAGCGTCACTTTGCTGAAAGTGGGACTGAGCTGCTCCAGCCGGACCCGTTCGGTCGGGTCGACCCGCGGCGTGGGCGCGGATTCGATGGTGAGAATGACGTTCTTTTCATGCAGCACCTTGTAATGCTTCAAGCTGTGCATGAGCGCGGTCGGTGCGCTGGCGGGATCGCTGGTGAGGAACACTGCCGTACCGGGGACGCGTTGCGGCGGCTTCTTTTCCAGCATCGTCACGAGATCGGCGAGCGGGAATTCCAGCTTGCGCGACTTCTCAAACAACAGCCGGTTGCCGCGACGCCACGTGTACATCAAAAGCATGACCATGCCGCCGAGCACTAGGGGCACCCAGCCGCCTTCGAACACCTTCAGCAGATTCGCGGTCAGGAAAGTGAGATCAATGAACAGGAACGGGGCGATCAGCGCGGCGGCTGCCAGAACCGACCAGCGCCAGACTCGCCAAACCACGACAAAGGCCATCATCGCGGTCACAACCATGGTCCCGGTGACCGCGATGCCGTAGGCGGAGGCGAGCGCGCTTGATGATTTGAACATCAGGACCAGCAGCAACACGAATACGAGCAGAAGCGTGTTCACGCGCGGCATGAAGATCTGGCCCGATTGCGATTCCGAGGTGTGGCGGATCTCGAAACGCGGCAACAGCCCAAGCTGGATCGCCTGACGTGTCAGCGAATAGGCACCGGTAATCACGGCCTGGCTCGCAATCACGGTCGCCACCGTCGCAAGCGCGACCATCGGCAACAGCGCCCAATCCGGAAACATCAGGAAGAAGGGGTTCTGCGCCGCCTTGGGATGGACGAGCACGATCGCGCCCT
>Ga0134125_10008332_pt1 | contig 11687 bp, 10 predicted proteins | sample KB31751_FD_96464 | JGI IMG/M metagenome (GOLD analysis project Ga0134125, IMG submission 96464) | Terrestrial soil microbial communities with excess Nitrogen fertilizer from Kellogg Biological Station, Michigan, USA - KB3-175-1 | ecosystem: Environmental > Terrestrial > Soil > Unclassified ... | reverse complement strand
TGGAGCCGGCCGGGGTTGCGACCATCTCGCCGTTCACCGACGCGGACCCGGCACGAAAACTCAAGCACCGCAACGCGCGCAGGTGCTCGATGTTCACCCGCCGGGCATTCTCGATGTTCGCTGAGTACCTCGGCAACGCACAGGTTTTGGAAGGTCGGGGCGACTCCACGGTTGCCTCACCGGTGGATGCCGACCTGTCCTCGTTGCCGCCGGTGACCATTCACGCGAGTTCGGACGAATTGTTGGTCGCCGACGCAGAATTGATGGCGAAGCGCCTGGAAGGCAGCGGAATCCGCTGCGACCTGCACCTGTGGGACGGGCAAATTCACGACTTCCCGCTGGCCGCCGACATCTTGCCCGAGGGCAGGCGGGCCATCAAGTACCTCGGGGATTTCGTCAAGGACGTCACCCCTGTCGGAAACAAGTTCGGAAACAAGGCCAGGAACGTACGCCGCCTGCGCAGCGCCGCGGCGGCGGGTTGAAACCGCCGAAAGTAACTGTGCAGCAGGGTGATTGGGTCGGCGACACCCTTGCTCGCTTCCGGGAGCTTCGGTTGCCTCACGCTGCTGGCGGCGGCGGAAGGCGGTACCCGGGAATGAACGGGACGCCTAGGTCGCGCCGGTGCCGTTACAGTGGGTCCTGATGACCCCACCAGCCCCGCCTGCGCTGACCGTGCGGTACGAGGGAGCCGAGCGCACCTTCGCGGCAGGAAACGATGTAGTGATCGGGCGCGACCTTCGCGCGGATCTCCGCGTCGCCCACCCGCTGATCTCCCGCACGCACCTCATCGTGCGATACGACCAGGGCCGATGGATGGCCGTCGACAACGGCAGCCTCAATGGCCTCTATGTCAACAGCCGCCGCGTGCCGGTCGTCGATATCCAGGATGGGCTGCGCGTCAACGTCGGCAATCCGGACGGTCCGGCGTTGTCCTTCGAGGTCGGCCGCCACCGGGGTTCGGCCGGGCGCCCGCCGCTGACGACGTCGATACCGATCGTCAGCACCCCCAGCGGACCGATGGTGGGGGCGCCACAGGGCCCCCCGACCGGCGCGCAACGACCCGACCAACCCCAGCAGCCGGCGTCGGCCTCGTTGCGGCACCCCGTACATCCGCCCACCGCCGCGCAACCCAGCCACCCACCGAGCGGACCCATCCCGAGCCAGCCGCCCAGTGGAACGACCCCGAGCTACCCGTCGGGTCCGCAGGCGCGCTATCCCACCAGTGGGCCCCTGGCCGGGCCGTCCAGCGGATCCCAGCCCGCACCGCAGATCTACCGGGCGCCGTCGATGCACGCGGCCCCGCCCACGGGCCGCATCGGCGGTGACTCGTCGATCCTCGCGACGTCGATGATGAAGATCCTGCGGCCGGGCAGGGCCGGGCTGGAGTCGACGCCGGGTGCGACCACGATCGGCCGCGCCAACGACAACGACATCGTCATTCCCGAGGTCCTGGCATCGCGCCACCACGCCACCCTGATCCCGGCGCCCGGCGGCACCGAGATCCATGACAACCGCAGCATCAACGGCACCTTCGTCAACGGCGTCCGGGTCGATTCGGCCGTGCTGCGCGACGGCGATGTCGTCACGATCGGCAACATCGACCTCGTCTTCGCCGGCGGCACCCTGGCCCGCCGTGACCAGACCGCGACCGCGACGCGCACCGGCGGCCTCGACGTGCGCGGGGTGACCTGGACGATCGAGAACACCAAGACGCTGCTGGACAACATCTCGCTGACCGCGCTTCCCGGGACGTTGACGGCGATCATCGGGCCGTCCGGCGCCGGCAAATCGACGTTCGCCCGGCTGGTCGCCGGGTACACGCATCCCACTACGGGCACGGTGTCGTTCGAGGGCCACAGCGTGCACGCCGAGTACGCCTCGTTGCGCAGCCGAATCGGAATGGTGCCGCAGGACGACGTGGTGCACGGCCAGCTGACCGTTCAGCAGGCGCTGATGTACGCCGCCGAACTGCGGCTGCCGCCGGACACCACCAAGGACGACCGCGCGCAGGTGGTGGCCCGGGTGCTGGAGGAACTCGAGATGACCCAGCACCTGCACACGCGGGTCGACAAGCTGTCCGGCGGGCAGCGCAAGCGTGCGTCGGTGGCGCTGGAGTTGCTCACCGGTCCGTCGCTGCTGATCCTCGACGAGCCGACATCCGGGCTGGACCCGGCGCTGGACCGGCAGGTGATGACCATGCTGCGGCAGCTGGCCGACGCCGGTCGCGTGGTGCTCGTGGTGACCCACTCCCTGACCTATCTGGACGTCTGCGACCAGGTTCTACTGCTGGCACCCGGCGGCAAGACGGCGTTCTCCGGGCCGCCCAGCCAAATCGGTCCCGCCATGGGCACCACCAACTGGGCCGACATCTTCAGCACCGTCGCCAACGACCCCGACGGATCCAGGGCGCGCTACCTGGCCCGGACGGGCCCGCCTCCCGCGCCGCCCCCGGCGGAGAAACCCGCCGAACTCGGCGATCCCTCACACACCAGCCTGGTCCGGCAGTTCTCCACGATCGCGCGTCGCCAGATGCGGTTGATCGTCTCGGACCGTGGTTATTTCGTGTTCCTGGCGCTGCTGCCGTTCATCATGGGTTCGTTGTCGATGTCGGTGCCCGGCGATGTCGGCTTCGGCATCCCGAACCCGATGGGTGCTGCCCCCAACGAGCCGGGGCAGATCCTGGTGCTGCTGAACGTCGGCGCGGTGTTCATGGGCACCGCACTCACCATCCGCGATCTCATCGGGGAGCGCGCGATCTTCCTGCGCGAGCAGGCGGTCGGCCTGTCCACGTCGGCGTATCTGCTGGCGAAGGTGTGCGTCTACACGGTCTTCGCGATCGTTCAGTCGGCGATCGTGAGCATCATCGCGGTGCTCGGCAAGGGCGCGCCGACCCAGGGCGCGGTGGCCCTGGGCAAACCCGGGCTGGAGTTGTTCGTCGACGTCGCGCTGACCTGCGTCGCCTCCGCCATGCTGGGCCTGGCGTTGTCGGCCGTCGCCAAGTCCAACGAGCAGATCATGCCTCTGCTGGTGGTGGCCGTCATGTCGCAGCTGGTGTTCTCCGGCGGGATGATCCCGGTGACCGGCCGGGCGGGGCTGGATCAAATGGCCTGGGCCACGCCCGCCCGATGGGGATTCGCGGCGTCGGCGTCGACCGCCGACCTGACCAAACTGGTGCCCGGCCCCCTGACCCCGAAGGATTCGCACTGGCAGCACACGCCGGCCGCGTGGTGGTTCGACGTCGGCATGCTGGTGCTCATCAGCGCCGTCTATCTGGGTTTTGTGCGCTGGAAGATCCGCCTCAAAGGCGGCTGATCGCTCGCGGCCGGGCCGCGTCCGTCAAGCGCCCTTGCGGACCGTCTGGTCGGCCGCGGCGCGCATGCGATCGGACAGTCGCAAAAGATTGTGCTCGCCTACGCCCAGGGGAAGGGTGTACGCCAGCTGCCTCAACTCGACGGCGTAGCTGCGCAAATCTTCGCGGAGGCGCATCTCGACAGTGGGCATGATTTCTCCCTCGGGCTGGGGCAGAGTGCTTGGTCCGCGTCGACCAGCCGACCTGACTAAAATCTTCGCAGCCCTGCGGCGGATCCGCGAGAGCGTCGACGCGATTTAACGGAAGTTTGACCGCGGATTTACAGCTCGGGCGCGCTGGTGGCCTCCCGCGTTGCCGCTCAATCGATTCACGGGCGCGCCGCGACAAACGTTTCGTTCGGCACGTTGGCGATGAGTTCTTCGACATCAAAAGGCCGATTGAGACGAGCATGAAGTCTTTCGCGGTCGATGAGACGGCTGATCTCCGCGGTCTCGCGAGCGAATAGCTTTCCGAAATGCGGGTAGAGCCAACGCATCAGCGCTCGCTCCGCGCGGCTGCAGCGCGCGGCGCAGTAACCGACGTGGCCCAGCTCATCGGTGAGAATTTCGGTGTAGAGCCGCTCAATCCGCGCGGCGACTTCTGGTTCGCCGGCGAACAATTCGACGCCGACGCGGCGCAATTCGTCGAACATGATGCAACCCGCCATTTCGGCTGCGCCCACGAAGGCGAACCCGATGCGTTCGGGCAAGAACACCTCCATCTTGACGAACTGGCGCATCACGAACGGGGGCACCACCACCTGGAACGGCAAACCGAATATGTCCAGCACGTACGCCAATAGCCTGGTGTGATAGTGCTCTTCGAGCGCGAGATAGATCCGTTCCGGCGGCTCGTCCTCGCCGCCGATGCGTCCGTAGGTATCTCCCAAATCCACGCCGAATCGTTCGGCTTGGTTCAGCTTGGCGGTCGCCAGGAGGAACAGCATGGCCCGGGATAACCCTGATTCGGGTCGCCGACGACGCAGGTTCTTCATGAACACGCCGCGGTCGACGGCATAGGCCGAGCGGACAGGATCAGCCTCCAGCGATTCGAAGAATTCCTCCCGATTGGCGAGGCGTCGATGCAGTAGGTCGGCGTCCCCGTCGCGGTGCGCCAGATAATCTCGGTAACCCTCGATCCCCGTGCGGCTCATGATGCCTCCATTCCCGAAACAACGGTTTTCACATATCGGTTGAGTAGGGCGTTGCGTGCCCGGGATGCCGGTGCGCCAGTGGCCAGCAATGCAAATAGCCCGGTCAAGAAGATCACCCCGAGTTCGCCCGCGTCGGCATCCCGAACCACCTGGCCCGCGGCTTGGGCTTTGGTGAGCGTGGCGATGAGGAAGCTGGCCAGCGGATGCTCGGCCAACTCGTCCTCGATCGGCCTTGTCGCAGAGAAGTGCAACCCCAGCATGTCTCTGAAGACCACCGGGCCCAACCGCTGCTCGGCGTCGAGCACCTCGCGCACCAGCAGCTTGAGCATCGACAGCAGATCGGAAGATCCGGTCTTTCGGTTCGCGAGTTTCGCGACGATCTTGATCTCCTCGGCCCGTTCCAACTCGACCAGCACGTGTTCCTTGGTAGGGAAGTGGAAGTAGAACGTCCCCCGTGCCACCCCGACCGCGGTCGCGATCGCGGCGACATCCGTTCCCGCCAATCCAGATCTGCCGATCTCTGCCACCGTCGCGTCGAACAGGCGCGCCCGCGTCGCAAGCCGTTGGGCCGCTCTGGTGCTGACAACGGGTGAACGCGATTCTGAGGTCGTTGACGCCGGGGGCACGGTCGCCAACCTACGTCACTCATTGCCACCCGTCAATGACAGGCGTCGGCGAAAGTGTGGACCGTACGAAACAGGCTGCGGACGTAACGCCACGGCGAAACTCCGCCAGTGGAATCGCCGTGGCGTTACGCTGACGCTGCTCGATGTAAGGCTGCGTGACGGCTCCGAGAAAGGCACTGGTGCCGGGATGGATTTTGAACTCGACGCCGGGCAGCGTGCCTGGCGCAACGAGGTCCGCGAGTTTCTGCGCGACAACGTCAGCCCCGCCCTGCGCGCCGAGCTCGCCGCGCACGACCTGGAGTTTCCGCACGGCGAAGTCGCGCGGTTTCGCCGCAAGATCGGCGCCAAGGGCTGGTTCGGGCTGAACTGGCCGCGCGAGTACGGCGGTCTGGGTCTCGGCGCGGTTCACCTGCATCTGTTGATGAGCGAATTCGAATACTGGGGTGTGCCCGGCCCCGACCTGACCGTCACATCGGTGGCGCCGATGATCATGCGGCACGGCACCGAGCGTAACAAGAACGAATGGCTGCCGTTGATCGCCAGGGGCGAAATGATCTGTGCGGTCGGCTATTCCGAGCCCGACGCCGGGACAGACCTGGCAAACCTGCGGACCAGCGCGACGCGGGACGGCGAGGAATGGGTGATCAACGGCACCAAAATCTGGAACAGCGGCGCCCAGCGGGCGACGCACGAATGGCTCTGCGTGCGCACCGACCCAACCGGTGCACGCCACCGCGGCATCTCCGTCATCATCGTCCCGATCGACAGCCCCGGCATCGACATCCGCCCGCTCTACGCGTGGTCGGGCTACCGCACCAACGAGGTGCACTTCCGCGACGTGCGGGTGCCGGTCACCAACCTCGTCGGCGACGTCAACCGCGGCTGGACGTACATCACCGGCGCGCTCGACCTCGAGCGCGGCGCACTGACCAACGCGGGGGACCTGCGGCGCGCCGTCGAGGAATTGCATGAGCTTTCGCGAAGCCCGCGGCGGGACGGAACGCTGCCCGCCGACGACGCGTCGCTTCGCCGTCGGCTGGCGCAGGCCGAAGCCGACGTCGCGGTGGCCACCCTGATGGGCTACGAGGCGGCGTCGATCCTCGACAGCGACGTGATTCCGACCGTCGAGGTCAGCGTCGAAAAAGTGTTCACCAGCGAGCTGCGGCAGCGCATCGCCGATCTGGCGCTCGATCTGCTGGGCCCGGACGGCTTGCTGGCGTATCGCAGCGAACAGGCGCCGCTGGCGGGCAAGTTCGAGCGGCTCTACCGGGCCGCCCCGCTGATGCGCTTCGGTGGGGGCACCAACGAGGTGCTTCGCGACATCATCGCCCAGCGCGGGCACGGAATGCCGTCCTATGGACGCTGACGGGAGCCTAGCGCGCCGCCGATGAAGACGATCCTGTCCACCGAACAGCGCGCGTTCGCCTCGGCGTTACGCGCCCTGCTGGCCGCCGAGAATCCGGTCAGCCTGGTGCGCGCCCTCGACGAACCGGACGCGGACCGCCGCACCCCGGCCCTGTGGAAGGCGCTGACCGACGCGGGTGTCTTCGGCCTCGCCATCGCCGAGGAGTACGGCGGCGCCGGCGGCGCGCTCGACGACCTCGCCGTGTTCTACACCGAAGCCGGTCGCGCGCTGTGCCCGACGACGGTGCACAGCAGCGTTCACGCCGCCCTCGCCATCGACCAGCTCGGCTCCCCGGACGTCAAGGCCACCTGGCTGCCGCCGCTCGCGTCCGGAAGCATCCGCGCCACCACCGCGCTCTGGAACGCTCGCGACGCCGCGCTCGTCTCGCCGCCGCTGCGTGCCGATCCCGCTTCGGAACTGTGGCGGCTCAACGGAACCGCGGATTACGTCGCCGACGCCGATGTCGCCGATCTCATCCTGGTGTCGGCCGCCGCGGCCGAACGCACACTGGTCTTCATCGTCGACGCGCACACCGGTGGTGTGACCGTCGAGCCGCTCGACATGGCCGGCGGGTACCGCGCATTCACCGTGCGCTTCGACGATGTGGTGGTGGCGGATGACGCGGTGCTCGACGGCGTCTCCGCGCAGGGATTGCGCCGGCTGGCCAACACCGCGGTGGCGTTGGGGTCGCTCGACCTGGTGGGCGTCGGGCAGGCCGTGCTGGACCGCACCGTCGAGTACACCAAGCTGCGCCATCAATTCGGGCGGCCCATCGCGTCGTTTCAGGCCGCCCAGCATCTGATCGCCAACATGCACATCGCCCTGGCGGCAGCGCGATTGGGCGCGCACGCGGCGGTGTTCTGGCTGGGACGCGGCCACACCGCGAGCAGGGAAACGGCCATCGCGCGCATGCATGCGGCCACCGCGGCCCGGCTGATCACGCTGGACGCCCACCAGCTGCACGGCGGGATGGGCTATGTCATCGAGACCGACCTGCATTTGTGGACCGAACGGGCGCGGCTCGGCTCGACGTTCGGCGGCGGAGCCGACGTCGCCGCGTCGTGGCTGCAGGCGAGCATGCACGAGGGGAGAGCCGGTGAATGAGGACAGCTTGATCGACGCCGAGTCGGCATCGCGGGTGGGCACGGTCGCGGCATCGGCGACCGGTGAGGTGAACCGGCGCGATTGGCAACGCTGGGCGGCCGCGGTGGGTGAGGACAACCCGTTGTATTTCGACCCGGAGTACGCCCGCGCCAACGGCTTTCGCGATGCCATCTGCCCGCCGCTGTTTCTGCAGTACGCGATCCTCGGGGTGTCGCGGCTCGAGTCGCTGCGCCCCGACGGATCCTCCGGCGCGGTCTCCGGCAGCCTCGCGTTTCCCCGCGCCCCCAAGCGGATGGCCGGCGGGGAAAGCTTCACCTTTCACTTGCCGGCCTATCATCGCGACGAAATCGAGATGGTCCGAACCATCGAGTCGATCGTCGAAAAGCAGGGCCGCTCCGGCAGATTCGTGCTCGTCACCTGGCACACGGTGTACCGCAACCAGAACCGCGAGCTGCTGGCCGAGGCGTCGACGTCGATGATCGCCCGCCCATGACCCGCGCCGACGACGATGCAGAGCGAAGCGATGAGGAGGAGTGGTGCTTATGACCGGGGCGCAAGTGTTCTATGACGACATCGCCGTGGGCGACCACATTCCCACGCTCACCGTCACCGTCGACGAAACGCAGATGTTCTTCTTCAGCGCCGCCACGTACAACGGGCACCGCATTCATTACGACAAAAAGGGGGCCCCCGACACCGAGGGATACGACAACGTGCTAGTGCACGGTCCGCTGCAGGCGGCGCTGCTGGCCCGCGCGCTCGGGGACTGGATCGGCGGGCGGGGCCGTCTCGTGACGTTCTCGGTGCAAAACCGGGCGATCGCCTATCCCGGCGAGCCGCTCAGTTTCGGTGGCGAGGTCACCGGTAAACGCCTGGGCGACAACGGGACCGGGCTGGTCGATCTGGAGATTGCCGGGCGCCGCGACGACACGGTGCTGATGCCGGGCACCGCCACGGTCGAGCTTCCGCGGCGGGGGAGCCAGGCGTGAGCGGGCTACGCGGAGAAGCCGCGATCGTCGGCATCGTCGAGTTGCCGGCCGAACGGCGCCCCACCCGCCCGGCGCTGTTCACCCTCGACCAGTACGCGTTACTGGCGAAGATGGTGATCGAGGACGCCGGTGTCGATCCCGGCTGCGTCAACGGCCTGCTGACCCACGGGGTCGCCGAGTCGGCCATGTTCGCGCCCGCCACGCTGTGCGAATACCTGGGTTTGGCGCTGGATTTCGGTGAACGGGTCGATCTGGGCGGGGCCACGTCGGCCGGCATGGTGTGGCGGGCGGCGGCGGCCGTCGAACTCGGCATCTGCGAGGCGGCGCTGGCCGTGGTGCCGGGCTCGGCGTCGGTGCCGCAGTCCGGGCGTCGGCCCCCGCCCGACCCGAATTGGTATGGGGCCTCCTCCAACAACTATGGCTCGCCGCAGGCCGAGTTCGAGATCCCCTACGGCAACGTGGGCCAAAACGCGCCCTACGCGCAGATCGCTCAGCGGTACGCGGCCGAATTCGGCTACGACCCCGCCGCGGTCGCCCGGATCGCCGTCGACCAACGCACCAACGCGTGCGCCCATCCCGGCGCGGCCTTTCACGGCACCCCGATCACGGTGAACGACGTGCTGGAAAGCCCGATGATCGCCGACCCCATCCACATGCTGGAAACGGTGATGCGCGTGCACGGGGGAGCGGCGGTGTTGATCGCCAACGCCGACGTCGCCCGCCGCGCGCGCCACCGCCCGGTCTGGATCAGGGGATTCGGCGAACACATCGCCTTCAAGACCCCCACCTACGCCGAGGACCTGCTGTCGACGCCGATCGCACGCGCCGCGGAACGGGCCTTCGCGATGGCCGGGCTGAGCCGGTCCGATGTCGATGTCGCCTCGATTTACGATTGCTACACCATCACGGTCCTGATGAGTCTGGAGGACGCCGGATTCTGCGCGAAAGGCAAAGGCATGTGGTGGATTAGCGAGCACGACCTGACCTACCGCGGCGACTTCCCGCTCAACACCGCGGGCGGCCAACTGTCCTTCGGCCAGGCCGGCATGGCCGGCGGCCTGCACCACGTCGTCGACGGTGCACGCCAGGTCATGGGGCGCGCCGGCGACGCGCAGGTGCCCGACTGCCACACCGCGTTCGTGACGGGTAACGGCGGCATCATGAGCGAGCAGGTCGCGCTGCTCATGCAGGGGGATTGACAATGAGCCCCCAACCCAGCCCGGTCCCCGAGCCCACGCCCGTCTCGCGCCCGTTTTGGGACGGCCTGGCCCAGCACCGCATCCTGGTGCAGTACTCGCCGTCACTTCAGCGGTACGTGTTCTACCCGCGCACCCTCGCCCCGGGCACCCTGACCGACGACCTGGAATGGCGTGAAATCGACGGCGCTGCAACGCTGTACACCTTCACGATCGCGCGCCGGCCCACCGGCCCGCCGTGGGCCGATGCGTTGCCGCAGCTGCTCGCGGTGGTGCAGTGGGATGCCGGACCGAAATTCAGCACCGAGTTGGTCGAGATCGATCCCGGCGACATCCGGATCGGGATGCGGGTGGCGCCGGTGTTCCACGATCTCGACGACGGGATCACGCTGCTGAAGTACCGGCCCGCATGACCTCGACGCCGGTGTCGGAGGTGCACACCCGATGACATCACAGAGGAAGTGAGACAGTGCTGGAGACGGTTCAGCAGCTCTTGCGGCAGCGCAGGCACGAGGAAACCCCGGCGATCGCTCATGGCGAACAGACCTGGACCTGGCGCGAGCACCTCGCCGAAGCTGAGGCCGAGGCGGCGGCACTGATCGCGCGCGCCGATCCCGCGCGGCCGCTGCATGTCGGTGCCGCGCTGGGCAATTCACCGGCAATGCTGCGCGCGATGGCCGCCGCCGCGCTCGGCGGCTACGTGCTGTGCGGCCTGAACACGACCCGCCGCGGGCCCGCTCTGCTCGCCGATATCCGGCGCTCCGACTGCCAAATTCTGCTCGTCGACGACGAACACATGCCCCTGCTGGAGGGCCTGGATCTCCAGGGAATTCAGGTTCTCGACGTCGGCGGCGCGCGCTATGCCGACGCGGTGGCCACGGCGCCCCCGCTGACTCCGCACCGCGAGGTCGGTGCGGCCGACACGTTCATGATGATCTTCACCTCGGGGACAAGCGGCGACCCCAAGGTGGTGCGGTTCGCGCACGGGATGGCGATCATGTGCGGCGCCAGCCTGATCTTCCAGTACGACGTCACCGCCGCGGACGTCTGCTATCTGGCGATGCCGCTGTTTCACTCCAACGGTGTCGCCGCCGGGTGGGCTGTCGCCATCGGCAGCGGGGCCACCATGGTGCCCGCCAAGTTTTCGCCGTCCCGGTTCCTGGACGACGTGCGCCGCTACAAGGTGACCTACCTGAACTACGTGGGCAAGCCCCTGGCGTTGATCCTGTCCACCCCCGAGCGCCCCGGCGACGCCGAGAACACGTTGCGGGTGGCCTTCGGCAACGAGGCGACCGATCGCGATATCGCCGAATTCGCACGGCGTTTCGGATGCCGCGTGGTGGACAGCTTCGGCTCCAGCGAGTTCGCGGTGATCGTCGTCCGAGAAGACGGCACCCCGCCCGGTTCCATCGGCAAGCCGTACCCCGGGGTGAGCATCTACAGCTCGACGACGCTGACCGAATGTGCCGTCGCGAAGTTCGACGCACACGGGGCGTTGACCAACTTCGATGAGGCCGTCGGCGAGCTCGTCAACACCCAGGGGGCGGGGCCCTTCGCCGGCTACTACAACGATCCCGGTGCCACGGCAGAGCGCATGCGGCACGGGATGTACTGGTCGGGCGATCTGGCCTACCGCGATGCCGACGGCTGGATCTACCTGGCCGGCCGGACCTCCGATTGGATGCGGGTGGACGGGGAGAACTTGGCGGCCGCCCCGATCGAGCGGATCCTGGCGCGGCTGCCCGGACTCAGCCAGGTCGCTGTCTACGCGGTCCCCGACGACCGGGTCGGTGACCAGGTGATGGCCGCCCTGGTTCTGCGCGCCGGCGCGGACCTGACCCCGGACGATTTCGGGGAGTTCCTCG
>Ga0134125_10008331_pt1 | contig 11688 bp, 12 predicted proteins | sample KB31751_FD_96464 | JGI IMG/M metagenome (GOLD analysis project Ga0134125, IMG submission 96464) | Terrestrial soil microbial communities with excess Nitrogen fertilizer from Kellogg Biological Station, Michigan, USA - KB3-175-1 | ecosystem: Environmental > Terrestrial > Soil > Unclassified ... | reverse complement strand
TCGCGTCTGCGTTCGGTCTCGTCGTGGAACGTCACGAGGATTTCTGTGCTCTCTGCCTTTTCCCCACAGAGTAGTTGAGCACTAAGGAACGCAACGCATCTCCTCAGCCTTGGCAGTTCGATCTGGCTTTCGCACCTCACGCTGGCGCCAGCCCCAGCAATGGCACGAGCCACGAGGGCCTGTAGCGCAGCGAAGTCGAAACAGCACCCGAGCGTTGTGAGCTGTCGACCGATGCACCGTTCCGGTACAGTCGCGAAGAAATCATAGAACGCCCGATTGGCTGAAATAACCCGCAACTGCCCGTTCACAACGACCAGGGGCTGCCGCATGGCATCCAGGACGCGGTCAGAAAGAGAAGCTCGTATCGGGGCTAGCCGCTCGGGTGGAACCGATTGATTTTGGTGCTGCTGCTGTTCGCTGCCGACGCTCATGCGGGTCTCCCACCGGACCGGTTAGCAAAGGAACTGCTCTCGGCATCACATCCCCCGATGGACTAGCATGGGAGATGGATAAGAGATTGGCCTAATGAACAGTTTTCGCTCTTCATATCGGCCATCTGCAGAAAGGCGAGCCGCCGTAGAGGCCAACTTGTCAGATCCACTCAGCGCCGGTGTCAATGACCTCTGACTACTTATCGCGTCTCTAGGATAGCCGTCACAATTCATTCGGGAGCGGGCCGCTTAGTCAGCGCCGTACCGAAAAGATTGTGTTCGTCAGCTTCGTGCTGCGTCGGATCATTGTTGGACCCGAGAAGCCGCCTTAATGCCGACTACGCGAAGGGTCTCCGCCATCGCCTGCGACACGGTCACAGCCACGGCTCCGGTAGATCGTAGTGGGCGCGGAATTTTTGTTCATACGCGCCATCGACGGTCATGGACGGATCGTATGGCGGACTGCTCTTGACCCGCCCCCGATCGACAGCGAGGCGGGCGAGACGGAGTGCCCAATCGATCTCCTGCACGGAACGTGGCGCGATCAATACGATTTTCCCGGCTAACCAATTCCCAGTGTCGACTTTGATATAACGGATGCTCCAGTTGTCGTCATCGACAAGGAGGTCCTGAACGTGACCGAGCTCGCCGTCGCTTGCATGAATGTGGTAGCCAATGATTGCCGCGATGCTGCGGAGATGGGGGTCACCCTTTCTCGACGGGGGGGTGGCAACGACCGAAGCTTCCGGCATCGGTCCCGGCAAGCGAAGCGGCGCGCCGAACGGCATCGCCATGGCATCGTCGATCATGTATCCGGCACCCCAATACGGATCCCAACCATAGTGATCGTAGACACGAGCCTCCATTTGCCGCGACACAGGCAGATCCGTGTCGAACTCCGGGCTGTCCTTCACCTGCTGCATGGTAAGCGTCACGGGAAATTGACGCCGGGCCGCATCAGGTTGCCCAAGAACAGAAGGCGGCAGGAGCACGCTGCGACCGGAAAGCCAGTTCCCAGTATCGACGACCAGCCAGCGAATCGTCCAGCTCGTATCTTCAAATAGGAAATCACTGACGGTACCGAGGCGTCCATCTTCCGCGTCGATGCCATAGCCCTTCAGAACGGATGCATCCCACAGCATTTCACCCTCCAAGTCGATTGCGTGTGCGGCCATTTCCGCATGACTAGATCGCACGCTCTTTCGCAAGATGGTCGCTTGGCTTGGCTTGGGACCCGATGGGACGCTTCTCGTCTTGCGGGGCAACCGTGAGGGCCTGAAGCAGTCCCATCCACCCTGTTGCGCCGTCATGCGCGTCATCAACCAGCTGCACGAAAGTCTCCGTCGACCACCGGTGATAGAGATCGATAAATTCGACCCCGTCGCGACATTCTCCGAGCCTTGCCGCTGCTTCGAAGTTCGCCGCTGTGGACTTCTGGTGCCGGTCGAACCAAGCGTTCGTCATCGCGTGACCGTATCGCAAAAGACGCGCCTGGATGTCCAGGAACCGCTTGGTCTGATCGAGGCAGAGGCCACCGAGCGGGCTGAATAGAGTCGCGAAATTGTGAGTGCCTTTGCCGACCCCGGATGGATCCTTGGCTTCGGGCGAGGCGGGGATATAGCCGGAGTCCGGCATTGGAAACCTCCTCTTCGCGGATCTCCCGCGTGCTCGGTCTTGGGAGCATGCCCGTCACGCGACTGGCGATGTCCGGGCGACCGCCACAGGAGCGCGTCACTCCTGTAACTGGGAGGGGAGGCAATATTTTACAAACGAGAATATTCAGTGGTTAAAATCGTATCTGTCGATATGACGCCCGACCCATTCAAGCGGACGGCCCGGCGCACCGCGCGTTGCACGTTAGAAATCTTCCATCGCGCTCACCTGTCTGATGCCGTCGAGAGCGAGGTCAAACAATTCGCGATCGCAGTCGGTGGGGTACACGACGTAGGCCGGCAGCGCGAATTCTGGCGCGCCTGGCAGGGCCTTCAATCGGCCGCTCTCGAGATGCGGCCGTACGAGGCGCTTCGGAAAATATCCCGAGCCGCCATTGCGCAGGATATGCCGCATGCCCAGCCAACCGATATTCGCTGTGAGCGCCATTGCGACGAAGTCCGGAAAGCTGGCGCTGTGCTTGGCATAAAATTCTGGTCCCCAGTCGATATAGACGTAGCCGGGGCCAGGTTCGGGCGGGCGGTTCGGATCGCTCGACACCAGGATCAGCCTCTCCTCGAGCAGAGGTTCGACTTTCAGGCCTGGACGGCTCTGTGGCGTGTACATCACCCCGATATCGAGGCGCCCCTCGACGAGCCCCCGCATGAGCTCCGCTTCGAAACCGATCTCGGCACGCACCGCGACGTCGGGCGCGGCCTTCAGCATCAGCGGCAGCCATTTCAGTAAAAGCTGTTCCCACAGCCCAATGCGACCACCGACGCTCAACGCGGCACGAAAGCCTCTAGGGATACCGACATCGTGTCGGGCCTGTTCCACGGTGCGGACGAGAGTCGAGGCATGTTTCTGAAACTGCTGGCCTGCCGGAGTGAGCGTCGTCCCGGCCTTGTTTCTGGCGAAAAGCGTACAGCCGAGGAGCTCTTCCAGCGTGTGTATCCTGGCACTTACCGTGGATTGGGTCACGTGAAGCCGGTCGGCGGCGGTGATGAAATTGCCGGCGGCGACCACGGCCAGAAAGGTTCGGGCGAGCTCCGTGTCCATGGGCGGCACTCCGATCGGCCGTGTCATATCGATGAGGCCGATATGACGAACGACAATTCATCGTTTGTCAAATTTGTCGGGCGTGCCCAATTTCAGCATTGGATCGACACGAAGCCTGCTTGGAGACACGGCAATGACGAGAGCATTCAATGTCAATGCGTGGTTTTGGCTCGTCGCGATGGTGACGGCTGCGTCCGTCCTGGGCGTGCTCGCGCGCTAACAAACCAGGAGCCGGAACCGCTTCCTACATTCGGAGCTGGCGATGCAAATCACCCTGCCTCGACTGCCATTTCCTTACGACGCGTTGGAGCCGCATATCTCGCGCGCCACGTTGCAAGTGCATCACGACAAGCACCATCAGGCCTATGTGGACAATGTCAGGATCCTGGCAAAGAAAGTCCGCATGGCCGACCAGCCACTCGAGCGCATCATCTTGGAGACTGTCGGGCAGACCAGCCATCGCGCCTTGTTCAATAATGCGGCGCAGGCTTGGAACCACGCCTTTTATTGGCGGTCGTTAAAGCCCAATGGCGGCGGTGCGCCCGATGGCGAGATCGGGCGCCGGATCGCCATCGATTTCGGTGGGTACGAGGCGTTCGCCGAACAATTGCGCGCCGCTGCCACCGGGCAATTCGGCAGCGGCTGGGCTTGGCTGTTGCTCGACGGCAAGACCCTGAAGGTCACCCAGACCGCAAACGCCGACACGCCGCTGGCCCATGGGCAAACCCCCCTCCTCACGATCGACGTGTGGGAGCATGCCTACTATCTCGACTACCAGAATCGCCGGGCAGAGTACGCCAGTGCCGTCATCGCACACCTCCTCAACTGGGACTTTGCCAACCGAAATCTGAGCCGCCTGAGCGCGTCAGCGGATGTTCCCGAGCCGCCGCCACCTGGCCGCGCTCATCCGCTGTCGAGTCCTGAGAAACGCGAACCGGCATCCGCCGAGATGTCGGTGCGGAGCAAATGCTGATAGAAGATCGTCATGTCGTCACGCGCGGTGGTTGGCCGAACATAGGGACGGGAGAAAAAAGATTATGCTCGACACTGTTCCAACGCTCACAGTACGCAACGATGTTTTGTACTTGAAGCTCGACGATCGCATCGACGATCCGGCCCTGAGCCGCATGGCCGATTGCATTCGCGCCCTGACGGCCTTTGTAGGATGCGCTTCCGACCGACACGGTACCGGCACGATGATGGCGTCGCTCATCGTAGTCGCGGTCAATATGGCGTTCGAGTATGACGACAGCCAGCTGATTGCCGACGTGCTTCGCCGCAATGCCGAGATGCTCGAGCTGGCGGGACGGAGCGCCCGCCGGCGCCCCAGCATCGGGGCCTAAGGAAAGGAGGCAAAAAAGTGTCATTGGATCATGGGAGAGTTTTCGATGCGCGCCCGGACAGCTGCAGTACGCCGCCGGCCTCCAGCGTGGACGAAAAGCTCGACGAGGCCCTCGAAGCGACATTCCCGGCGAGCGATCCGTTTGACCTGAGCCATGCGAATCGGCCCCAATTTGCTTCGCCGCCATGTCTCAGGCATGAGGTCGATCCGACTGATCTCGGATACCTGAGTCCGTCGCTAGTGATCGCGCTGCTGAACGAGCTGCTCGAAGGCGAGCGTGCGGGCGCCCGGGGGCTCGTAGAGATCGCGGGCGAAGGTACCGATCCGTCGGATTCCGGCGTGTTGCGGGACATCGGCCTCGATGAGGCGCGCTTCTGTGCGATGCTGGCCCGGCACATCACGCGCCTCGGCGGAACACCGAGCCGGGAGACTGGAATGTTCTACGGCAAGCTGCTCGCTCTGGAGAATTTTCCCGAGCGCATCGCGCTGCTCGGTCGCGGACAGGCTTGGGTTGTCCGGAAGCTCGAGGGGGTCTTGGCGAGGATTGGGGACTATGGGCTCCACCGAGACCTGAAGGACATGCTCGCAGTTCACCAGCGAAACATTCAACGCTGCAAACGGCTGAAATGAGTAGCTGAGCCCCGCCTGTCTGCGGTCCGAGCGTTCGTCGAACCCGCGGAGATCGTAGGAGATGACTTCTATGTCGAAACCGGTCCGGGAGGCGGCGTTCGATGACCGAGACGACCAGATAGACGGTTTCGCCGTCGAGAGCATCTTTTCGCCGAGGCGGCACGGGTCTTTGTCGCCAGTGTCAGTGGACCCGCCGTGCATAATTACCGTCCAAGATGGCAGCGCGACGATAGAGGCCCCGTATCTTGCCGCGAAGCTTGGGCTCAGCACGCAGCGATTCCGAGCCGAGATGCGGCGCGGCATCGTCTACGGCGTGACAGAACGCGGCGAGGGGACGGATCAGGGGCGCACGCGTCTGACGATCCGCTACCGTGATCGCTCCTGGTCCGCAATCGTGGAACCAGACGGCAGCTTTCAAGAACTGGCGCCCGCATGAGCATGCCGGCATGGTGGGCCGCATCATCGTCGGCAAGCCGAGCGGTCCCGGCAGCCTTCCCTTCGACTATTTCGCCGGGCGTGCAGAAGCACGCGACTGGATGCCGATCCCGGCCGCCGCCCGCGGCGCATTTCCCGATCTCGCGGACATCATCCGCCGGACGCTCGTGCCTGGCACTCCGATCTGAGGGCTCCAGCTGGCCCCTCGACAACCAGCCGCCCGTGATCGAAAAGACCGCTACTACCGCACGAATACTGGTCACCATAGCTCCGATCTCGATGAAGACGATTCCTTCGCGAATCTATATAAACCTGGAAGCATCGAGTCACAGGACAGAATAGCGTTGATGTCAGGGCATACCCATTCGCCCCTCATGAGGAGGACCAGAAGATGGAAGACCGCCCGCGGCCGACATTTCGGGCCATCTGGCTGCTGCTGCTGTTGCCATTCCTCGGCCTGCTCGCCGTCCCGCTCTACAATGAGCGCCTGCCGGAGCTGTTCGGCTTTCCCTTCTTCTACTGGTATCAGCTGGCTTGGGTGCCCGTCACCGCACTGCTGACTTGGCTCGTCTACCGGACGATGCGTCATGACGATTGATCCCGCCATCGATTGGCTCGCGCTGTCGGTCTGCGGCGGCATCTTCCTGCTGATCACCGTGATGGGCTTCTACGCGGCGCGCTGGCGCCGGCCGGCGACGCTCGCCAGCCTCGATGAATGGGGGCTGGGTGGCCGGCAGTTCGGCACCTGGATCACCTGGTTCCTAGTGGGCGGCGATTTCTACACCGCTTATACCGTGATCGCCGTGCCGGCGCTGGTCTATGCGGTGGGCGCCTACGGCTTCTTCGCCCTGCCTTATACGATCATCGTCTATCCCTTCGTCTTCGCGGTCATGCCGTTACTCTGGCGGATCGCCAAGCAGGAGGGCCATGTCACCGCGGCCGATGTGGTGCATGGCCGCTATGGCTCACGTGCGCTGGAACTGGCGGTGGCGATCACCGGCGTCATCGCGACCATGCCGTATATCGCCCTGCAGCTGATCGGCATGGCGGCTGTGATCAAGGCGCTGGGCCTGAGCGGCGAGATCCCGTTGATCACAGCCTTTGTCATCTTGGCGCTTTACACCTACTCATCGGGCTTGCGCGCACCGGCCCTCATCGCCTTCGTCAAGGACATCATGATCTATGTCGCCGTGCTGGCGGCGGTCGCGTTGATTCCGCTCAAGCTCGGCGGCTATGCTGCGATTTTCGCCGCCGCCGACGCGGCCTTCCAAGCCAAGGGCTCCGGCGGCATCCTATTGGCTCCGACGCAATATCTGCCCTATGGCAGCCTGGCATTCGGCTCGGCGCTCGCTGCCTTCATGTATCCGCACACTCTGACCGGCATCTTCGCCAGCCGCAGCGCCAACACGATCCGCAAGAACGCCATCCTGCTGCCGGCCTACACGCTGCTGCTCGGCTTGCTGGCGCTGCTCGGCTATATGGGCTACGCGGCGCATCTGCAGATCACCAGCCCGAACGACGTGGTGCCGGTCCTGTTCAAGACCTTGTTCCCGAGCTGGTTCGCCGGCTTCGCCTTCGCCGCGATCGGCGTCGGGGCGCTGGTTCCAGCCGCCGTCATGAGCATCGGCGCCGCCAACTTGTTCACGCGCAACTTCTGGCGCGCCTATGTCAACCCGGCGGTGACGCCGGCGGGCGAGGCGAAAGTGGCCAAGCTGACCTCGTTAGTCATCAAGCTCGGCGCACTGCTGTTCATCCTGTTCCTGCCGACCCAGTTCGCGCTCGACCTGCAACTCCTCGGTGGCTTGTGGATCCTGCAGACCTTGCCCGCCGTGGTGTTCGGCCTGCTCACCGGATGGTTCCGGGCGCCCGCCCTGCTGCTTGGCTGGGCGGTCGGCTTCTTCGGCGGCTCGTGGATCGCCTGGTCCGACGGTCTGAAGCCGCTGCACACCATCTCGATCGGTGGCGCCACGGCCTCGGTCTATGTCGGACTGCTGGCGCTGACGGCAAACATCCTCGTGGCGGTAGTCGTGACCCTGCTGGCGGGTGGATCTCGTCGGACGGCGGTGGCTGGGTCGCGCCCATAGCGAGAGCGCGCCCATGGCCGGGTCCGATCGCAGATGATCGTTCTTCCGCGCGGTAGAGTCCGACGGGCAATTTGCAGATGAGGGAGGTTCGATTCCATGTCCTTGACGCGCCTCTTGCGAGACGTGCGCGCTTGCCGGGTCTGTGAAAACGACCTGCCGGCAGGACCGCGACCGGTCTTGCGCCTAGCGCGGACCGCTCGCCTGTTGATCATCGGCCAAGCACCCGGCAGCAAGGTCCACCGGACCGGGACGCCGTGGGACGATCCGAGTGGCGAGCGCCTGCGGGAGTGGACGCAATTGGCCTCTTCGGTGTTCTACGATCAAGCGCAGCTTGCCATCATCCCGATCGGACTTTGCTATCCCGGCGCCGGAAAGCATGGCGGCGACAATCCCCCGCGCCCGGAATGCGCAGCTCTCTGGCACGAGCGCCTTCTTGCCCACCTGCCCGATCTCCGTCTCACCCTATTGGTCGGCCAGTACGCCCAACAATATTATTTAGGGCCAAGGCGAAAGGACTCGATGACCGAGACCGTGAGGGCCTTCATGGAGTACGGGCCAAGATTGTTTCCCTTGCCGCATCCGAGTTGGCGCAGCGTCGTCTGGATGCGAAAGAATCCTTGGTTTGAGCAGCTTGTTGTTCCAGCGCTTCGAGAGGCCGTATCGAGCAGCTTGGCCACCGATGCATCGCCGCATCGACCTGACGATCGACGGCGCCGACCAGGTCGAGCGCGGCACGCTCACCCTCGTCAAAGGGATGGGCGGGGCCCTGTTGCGTGAAAAGATCGTCGCAAGCGCGAGCCAGAGGATGATCGTCGTCGTTGATGAGGCGAAGCGCGTCGAACGGTTGGGCGGAAGGACGCCGTTGCCGGAGATGCATTATTTGACAGGGGGTAAGGGAGACTCGCGCATGGCGTTCAAGGTCCAGGGAGACCCGGTGCAGATCGCCATCGATCAGGGAGAGGTTGTGCTCGAGCGTCTCATTCTTCGCCGCGCTCTCCCGGCTGCCGCTCCCATGTGACGGCGGCCATGTCCTTCGACAACCCTGCGCCCGGCTGGCCGGGCATCCCCGGACGCTGGACCTCCAGCGCGAAAAGCGGCGTCGGCACGGCCCTTACTGCACGCAGCGGGGTGTGGTTCACGCTGAGCCATGGAATCCTCAACGAGATCTATTATCCCCGCATCGACCAGGCTTGCACCCGCGATTTCGGCTTCGTCGTCACCGATGGACGCAGCTTCTTCTCGGAGGAGAAGCGCAACACCACAAGCGTCATTCGTCCGATCAGCGAGGGAGTGCCGGCTTTTGCGGTCACCAGCACTTGCGTCAGCGGGCGGTACCGGCTCGAGAAGCTGGTGCTCTCCGATCCGCGTCGCGACGTCGTGCTGCAGCGCGTGGCGTTTCATGCGCTCGCCGGCACGATAGCCGGCTATCGCCTCTACGCGCTGCTCGCACCCCATCTGGTCAACCGGGGCGCCGGCAATACCGCCTGGATCGCCGACTATAAGGGCGTGCCGATGCTGTTTGCAGAGGGCGACGGCACGGCCCTCGCCGTTGGCTGCTCGGCCCCGTTCCTCGAGCGCGCCGCGGGATTCGTCGGCGTCTCCGACGGGTGGCAGGATCTCTCCCGTCATTACGAACTGCATTGGCGCTACGATCACGCGCGCGACGGCAATGTCGCGCTCACCGGCGAGATCGATATGCACGCCGGCGGCGGCAGCTTCGTTATTGCCCTTGGATTTGGGCGACATGCGGAGGAGGCCGCGCTGCGCGTGCGCTCCAGCCTGAGCGACGGCATCGATGCGGCGATCGGCGAATACGTTGCCGGTTGGCAGGCATGGCAGCATTCCCTTCTGCCGCTTGCCGAGGCTCGTCCCGATCGTCACAACCCCTACCGGGTCAGCACGGCAGTGCTGCGGACGCACGAGGCGAGTTCCTTCGCCGGCGGCTACATTGCCAGCCTGTCGATACCGTGGGGCTTTGCCAAAGGCGATGAGGATCTCGGCGGCTATCACCTTGTCTGGCCCCGTGACCTCGTCGAGGCGGCGGGCGGCCTGCTGGCCGCCGGTGCGAAGAGCGCGGCACGGCAGGTCATTCACTATCTGCGCGCCATTCAGGAAGAGGACGGGCACTGGCCGCAGAATTGCTGGCTCGACGGCACCGCCTATTGGAGCGGCGTTCAGATGGACGAATGTGCCCTTCCCATCCTGCTCGTCGATCTCGCCCGGCGCGAGCGTGCTCTGCCCGAGGCGGAGCTACCGGATCTCTGGCCGATGGTGAAGCAGGCGGCAACGTTCCTCCTCAAGAATGGCCCCGTAACTGGGCAGGATCGATGGGAAGAGGATGGCGGCTATTCACCCTTCACCCTCGCCGTCGAGATCGCAGCCCTCCTCGCCGCTGCCGATCTCGCCGACCAGCTCGCCACGCCGGCGCAAGCCGCCTATCTCCGCGAGACCGCCGATATCTGGAATGGCCTCATCGAGCGCTGGACCTATGCCACCGACACGCCGCTGGCAAAGGAATTGGGCGTCGATGGGTACTACGTCCGCATCGCGCCGCCCGAAATAGCCGACGGCGCGTCACCGATCGGGGGGTTCGTACCGATCAAGAACCGTCCACCCGAGGCCAGCGCCCGGAAAGCCTCGCTGATGGTAAGCCCCGATGCGCTGGCGCTGGTCCGCTTTGGGCTGCGCGCATCAGATGACCCGCGCATCCGCAACACCATCCGAGTGATCGACGCTCTGCTCAAGGTCGATCTCCCGGCGGGGCCGTGCTGGCGGCGCTATAATGGCGACGGTTACGGCGAGCACGAGGACGGTCGGCCATTCGACGGCACCGGAGTCGGGCGGCCGTGGCCGCTCCTCGCCGGCGAGCGCGCCCATTACGAATTGGCCGCGGGGAATCGCGCTGGCGCGGAAACTTTGCTCGCCGCTTTCGAAGGCTTTGGAAGTGACGGCCATCTGCTTCCCGAGCAGGTGTGGGATGGGCCGGACATTGCCGAGCGCGAGCTGTTCCACGGTCGCCCCTCTGGCTCGGCGATGCCGCTCGTGTGGGCGCATGCCGAGCACGTCAAGCTGCTGCGCTCGCTGGCGGACGGTCGCGTCTTCGACACGCCGCCGCAGCCGCACCAGCGTTACCAGCTCGACGGGATCCGATCCCGTTGCGACGTTTGGCGTTTCAATCAGAAGTGCCGCAATCTATCGAGGGGGCGGATCCTTCGGGTCGAGGTTCTCGCCGCCGCCACTGTTCATTGGAGTGCCGACGGCTGGCGCAATAGCCACGACACACCGACCCGGGAGAGCGGCTTCGGCGTGCACCTTGCCGACCTCGATACGGCAGAGCTGGCGGCCGGCGGGGAAGTCCTGTTCACCTTCTACTGGCCAGCGGATGATCGCTGGGAAGGTGTCGACTTTCGGGTGGCAATCGACTGACCGTTACTCCCACATCGGCCCGGTGCATGTTCCCATCCCTGCGCATGTGGAGACTTTGCGACCGCTTGGATTGGCCTCCTGCGGGGCGTTGTGACCTGTGCCTCGATCCAAATGCATCGAGCCTTGGGGTAAGGTAGCTTCATAGTTAGACACGGCGCGCACTCCAGTATGCCAATCCGACGTGCGTACCACCAATGCCGATATCAGCTTTGCACGCGGACGTCGCAGGATGCGACACCCGGTCAGGAGTGAAAGCGCGATGTCTGACCCAACGAATTGCAAAACGTGCCGCTTTTGGTCACTGCTGCGCGAAGGCGCGTTAATCGGCCGGTGCACGAACGTGGAAAGCAGTGGCGCCCAATTTCCAAGGGGCTCGCATTGTTGCGGATGGTGGGAAGGGACCACCCCCGCCAAGCACGATCTCGGCACGCATGACACTCCCCACTCGGACCCTATCCAAGGACGCGACCGTCCGAAGCGGCGCTGATGCCGGGCCGCTAACTTTTCCCGCGTTCGATGGTCCAAACGGGCGGCCGCCGATTTGCCGCGGAAGCCGTCCGGATCGTGGCGCCCGGCTTGATGATCATTGGTTGACGTCGCGACAATTTCATATGATCTCCGCGTGATCGAC
>Ga0134125_10008330_pt1 | contig 11688 bp, 11 predicted proteins | sample KB31751_FD_96464 | JGI IMG/M metagenome (GOLD analysis project Ga0134125, IMG submission 96464) | Terrestrial soil microbial communities with excess Nitrogen fertilizer from Kellogg Biological Station, Michigan, USA - KB3-175-1 | ecosystem: Environmental > Terrestrial > Soil > Unclassified ... | reverse complement strand
TACCGCACGGTGCGCGGTGGCCACAAACTCAATCACGCGGTGCTGTCGGCGCTGATGGCCGACACAAGCGCCTGGCGGGTGGTGGAAGCGCGCGAGCCGGTACGCCGTGCGCGCGGCCACGGGGCGGCCGGACTTGCGGTGCCAGCCTACGGCCCGGAAGTCGCCTGAAAACATCCGAAAATCGGGCTTAACCGTGCGCCTTAATGCGGGCCGAATGTCGGCTTAATCGCTTGGCCGGACCGGGTTTTTTCGTTTAAACCATCGCGTTGCGGGGACCTTTCGGGGCCTTGCGCCGGTTTTTGGGGATCGGGTGGAACCTCGCCGATGAACGTGCCGTCGCAGACAGTCGCCGGTCTTGCCCGCTCGCGCGTTGCGCGCGTGCTGGCGGCGATTGTGCTGACCGCAAGCCTCGGCGCCTGCAGCAGCTTCGACTTCTTCAAAAAGGACGACGTGCCGCCCGACGAGCCGGCCGACCGGCTCTACAATGCCGGCCTCTATTTGCTGAACGACAAGCACGATTCGACCAAAGCTGCGGCGAAATTCGAGGAAGTCGACCGCCAGCATCCTTATTCGGAATGGGCGCGCAAGGCGCTGATCATGTCGGCCTTTGCCTATTACCAGGCGGGCTCCTATGACGACTCGATCAACGCTGCCAAGCGCTACATCTCGCTGCATCCCGGCAGCGAAGACGCCGCCTACGCGCAATATCTCATCGGCGCGTCGTATTTCGACGAGATCCCCGACATCACCCGCGACCAATCGGGAACCGAGAAGGCGCTCAACGCGCTGCAGGAGGTCATCCGCAAATACCCGACCAGCGAATACGCGGTCAGCGCCAAGCAGAAGATCGAAGTGGCGCGCGACCAGCTCGCCGGCAAGGAGATGCAGACCGGCCGCTACTACATGGACAAGAAGGACTACACCGGCGCGATCAACCGCTTCAAAGTCGTCGTCACCCAGTACCAGACCACGCGCCATGTCGAAGAGGCGCTCGAACGGCTCACGGAGGCCTATATGGCGCTCGGCATCGTCGGCGAGGCGCAGACGGCGGCCGCGGTCCTCGGGCACAATTTCCCCGACAGCCCCTGGTACCGGCACGCCTATAGCCTGGTGAAGTCGGGCGGCGTCGAGCCGAACGAAGACCGGGGCTCCTGGATCAGCAAGGCGTTCAGGAAGATCGGGTTGGGCTGAACGCGCGATTATCCCGGCGCCGGCCAGTTACGCACACCGTCATGGCTGGGCTTGTCCCGGCCATCCACGTCTTTAAAGATGAGAGCAGAATCAGCAAGACGTGGTTGCCCGGCCCAAGGCCGGGCATGACAAAGGCTAGCACCGGCCGGAACGCATGCTCTCCCGATTGTCCATCCGCGATATCGTCCTGATCGACCGGCTCGACATCGATTTTGCCGCGGGTCTTGCCGTGCTCACCGGCGAGACCGGGGCCGGCAAATCGATCCTGCTCGATGCCTTTGCGCTCGCCTTGGGCGCGCGCGGCGATCAGGCGCTGGTGCGTCAGGGCGTGGAACAGGGCCAGGTCATCGCCGCTTTCGAGGTGACGCGCAATCATCCGGCGCGCAAGCTGCTTAAGGCCAACGATATCGCCGCCGACGACGAATTGATCCTGCGCCGCGTGCAACTCGCGGACGGACGCACGCGCGCCTTCGTCAACGACCAGCCGGTCAGCGTGCAGGTGCTCAAGCAGCTTGGTGAGGCGCTGGTCGAAATCCACGGCCAGCATGACGAGCGCGCGCTGGTCGATGCCGCCACCCACCGCCGCCTGCTCGATGCGTTTGGTGCGCTCGAAGCCGATGCGGCGAAGGTCGAAACACTGTGGACCGCGCGGCGCACGGCGCAGGAAGCGGTGGACGCGCATCGCGCCGGCATCGAGCGCGCGAGGCGCGAAAGCGATTTTCTGCGCCACGCGGTCGCGGAACTCGAAAAGCTCGCCCCCGGCGCCGGCGAGGAAACCGCGCTCGCCGAGCGCCGCGCTCTGATGATGTCGGCGGAAAAGGTCGCCGAGGATCTGCGCGACGCCCACGACGTGATCGCCGGGACGAACTCTGCGGTGCCGGCGCTAGCCGGCGCCGTGCGCCGGCTGGAGCGGCGCAACGCGCAGGCGCCGCAACTGATCGAGCCGGCGGTGAAATCGCTTGATACCGCGCTGAACGCGCTGGAGGAAACGCGCGCGCATCTTGAGACCGCGCTGCGCGCCGCCGATTTCGACCCGGCCGAACTCGAGCGCATCGAGGAAAGGCTGTTCGGCCTGCGCGCCGCCGCGCGCAAATACAGCGTGCCGGTCGATAATCTCGCGGCGTTGGCGCAAAAATATCAGGCCGACGTGGCGCTGATCGATGCCGGCGAAGGCCAGCTCAAGGCGCTTGAAGATGCCGCGCGCAAGGCGGAGGCCGATTATCGTGCCGCCGCCGGCGCGCTCTCCAAGGCGCGCCTCAAGGCCGGCACCGCGCTCGACAAAGCGGTCAATAACGAGCTCAAGCCGCTCAAGCTCGAGCGCGCCAGATTTTCCACCGAGATCGTGAGCGACGAAGGCGCCGCCGGGCCGAACGGCATCGACCGGGTCGAGTTCTGGGTGCAGACCAATCCCGGCACGCGGCCCGGGCCGCTGATGAAGGTCGCCTCTGGCGGCGAGCTGGCGCGCTTCCTGCTGGCGCTCAAGGTCGTGCTCGCCGACCGCGGCTCGGCCCCGACGCTTGTTTTCGACGAGATCGACACCGGCGTCGGCGGGGCCGTCGCCGACGCCATCGGCCTGCGGCTTGCCCGTCTTGGCTCCGGCGTGCAGGTGTTGGCGGTGACGCACGCGCCGCAGGTCGCCGCGCGCGCCGACCGGCACTTTGTCATCAGCAAGGACGCGCTGGAAAAGGGAAAACGGGTGGCGATCCGGGTGGCCGAGGTGGCAAAGGAGAAGCGGCGCGAGGAGATCGCGCGCATGCTCGCCGGCGCCGAGATCACCAACGAGGCCCGCGCCGCGGCCGAACGGCTGATCAAGCAGGCGGGGTAGCGGTGTCGTCGTCCTGAGGTGCCGCCGCGAAGCGGCGGCCTCGAAGGACGCGTGCCTGTCATCCTTCGAGGCTCCCCCGGCTCAAGGGGCCGGGGTCGCTCCTCAGGATGACGACAAGAGGCTATACAAACAAACGATGGCAAAGTCTTCGAAAGTCCGCACCGATAAAACGCCGGTCGATCTGCTCACCGCCAAGCAGGCCAAGGCCGAGCACGCGCGGCTGACGGTCGAAATCTCGCAGCACGACAAGCGCTACTACCAGCAGGACCGGCCGAGCATCAGCGATGCCGAATACGACGCCCTGCGCGTCCGCTACAACGCCATCGAGACGCGCTTTCCGGATTTGCGCACGCTCGAATCGCTGTCGCTCAAGGTTGGCGCGGCGCCCACGGGCCGGTTCAGGAAAGTGCGGCACTCGGTGCCGATGCTGTCGCTCGACAACGCCTTTGCCGAGCAGGACGTCGTCGATTTCGTCGCCCGCATCCGGCGCTTTCTCAAGCTCGGCGACGAGGAGAAAGTCGCCTTCAACGCCGAGCCGAAAATCGACGGCTTGTCGATGTCGCTGCGCTACGAGGACGGCGAGCTGGTCACGGCGGCGACGCGCGGCGACGGCGCCGAAGGCGAGGACGTCACTGCGAATATCAAGACGATTAAGGAAGTGCCGCAGAAGCTTAAGGGCAGGGGCGTGCCGAAAATATGCGAGGTGCGCGGCGAGGTCTACATGACCAAACAGGCGTTCCTTGATTTGAATGAGCGTCAGAAAGCTGAGGGCGGTGAGCTCTATGTTAATCCGCGCAACACTGCTGCGGGCTCGTTACGGCAGAAGGACCCGTCGATCACGGCCTCGCGCCCGCTCGGCTTCTTTGCCTATGCCTGGGGCGAGGTGAGCGCGATGCCGGCACGAAGCCAGTCCGGCATGATCGAATGGTTCGAGGCCTGCGGCTTCAAGACCAACCCGCTCACCAAAATCTGCCACAGCACGGACGAATTGATCGCCTTCCATCGCGACATCGAGCAGCGCAGAGCCAAGCTCGACTACGACATCGACGGCGTCGTCTACAAGGTCGACCGTCTCGATTGGCAGGAGCGGCTCGGTTTCGTCTCCCGCACGCCACGCTGGGCGATCGCGCACAAGTTTCCGGCGGAACGCGCAACGACGGTGCTGCGCGACATCGAAATTCAGGTCGGCCGCACGGGTTCGCTGACACCGGTCGGCAAGCTCGAGCCGGTCGGCGTCGGCGGCGTCATCGTGCAGAATGTCACACTTCACAACGAAGATTACATCAAAGGCGTCGGCGGCGACGGCGAGCCGCTGCGCGAGGGCCGCGATATCCGCATCGGCGATACCGTCATTATCCAGCGCGCCGGCGACGTTATCCCGCAGATCGTCGACGTCGTCATCGGCAAACGGCCGAAATCGGCCAAGCCCTATCGCTTCCCGACGAAATGCCCATGCCATCTGCACACGCAGATCGTGCGCGAGGAAACCGCGGCCGGCGAGGAAGGCGCGCGTGCCCGCTGCACGGGCGAATTTGCCTGCCCGTACCAGAAGATCGAGCATCTGAAGCTGTTTTCCTCGCGCCGCGCTTTCGACATCGAGGGCCTGGGCGAAAAGCAGGTCCAACTATTTTTCGAGAAAGATTGGGTCAAGGAGCCGGCGGATATCTTCACGCTGGAGCGCAAGCACAAAAAGGAATTGCTGGAAGAGGAAGGCTACGGCGAAACTTCGGTGCGCAATCTCTTCGCCGCAATCGAGCAGCGGCGCGAGATTTCACTCGACCGTTTCATCTTCGCGCTCGGCATCCGCCACGTCGGCGAGACGACGGCGCTGGCGCTCGCGCGCGGCTACGGCTCCTGGCAGGCATTTCACGATGCAGCGCTGAAGGTCGCCAAAGGCGACGCCGAGACAATCGCCGAGATGGACGCGCTCGACCAGATCGGCGAAACCGTGATCGAGGCGGTGCGCGCTTATTTCGGCGAGAGCCACAACAAAGGTATCGTCGAACGGCTGACCAAAGAAGTCACCATCCTCGACGCGGAAAAGCCGAAGACCGACTCGGCCATCGCCGGCAAGACTGTGGTCTTCACCGGCTCCTTGGAGAAAATGACGCGCGAGGAGGCCAAAGCCACCGCCGAACGGCTCGGCGCCAAGGCCGCCGGCTCGGTGTCGAAGAAGACCGATTACGTCGTCGCCGGTCCCGGTGCCGGCTCCAAGCTCGCCGAAGCGTCGAAGCTCGGCGTCAAGGTGCTTACCGAGGACGAGTGGCTGAAGCTGATTGGCTGACCCTTTGTCCCGGATGCGGTGCAGCGCGCAGCTCTTACGGAGCGGTGCGCCGCTGATCCGGGACCTTTGATGGAATTTGTGACGGTCCCGGGTCTGCAGCGGATCACTTCGTGCTGCGCCGCGCCCGGGACACGACCTACGCCGGCCGTGTCGCCTGCTCGAGCCACGCGCGTGTCGGTGCATCGAGCAGGGGCCCGATCTCGGCGCGCACCCGCGCGTGGTAGCCGTCGAGCCAGGCGCGCTCGGCGGCGGTCAGCATCGCCGTATCGATCAGCCGCCGGTCGATCGGCGCAAACGACAGCGTCTCGAAGGCATTGAGCGCCTTTTCCGCGCCCGGCGGGGTTTCCGCGCCGGTGACCAGCACCAGGTTTTCGGTGCGGATGCCGTATGCGCCGGTTTTGTAATAGCCCGGCTCGTTGGACAGGATCATGCCGCGCTTGAGCGGCACGGTGCCGAGCTTGGAAATGCGCGCCGGCCCTTCGTGCACCGAGAGATAGCTGCCGACGCCGTGGCCGGTGCCGTGATCGAAGTCGAGGCCCGCCTGCCACAGCGGCACGCGCGCGAGCGTGTCGAGCTGCGCGCCGCTGGTGCCGTCCGGAAACACCGCGGTGGCGATGGCGATGTGGCCTTTGAGCACGCGCGTGAAGCGGTCGCGCATCTCCTCGCTCGGCGCCCCGACCGCGACGGTGCGGGTGATATCGGTCGTGCCGTCTTCGTATTGGCCGCCTGAATCGACGAGAAACAGCTCGTTGATGCCGATGCGCCGGTTCGAGGCGCGCGTCACCCGGTAGTGCACGATCGCGCCGTGCGGCCCTGAGCCGGCGATGGTGGGGAAGGAGATGTCCTTGAGCGCGCCGGTTTCGCGGCGGAAGCTTTCCAGCGCCTCCACCGCGTCGATCTCGCTCAGCCGGCCGGTCGGCGCCTCGGCATCGAGCCAGGCGAGAAAGCGCGCCATGGCGGCGCCGTCGCGCCTGTGCGCGGCGCGGGTGCCATCGATCTCGGCGCGGTTCTTGACCGCCTTCATCAGTGTCACCGGATCGGCGCCGCGCACCGGCTTGCCGCCCGCGTCCGCGACCAGCCGCGTCAGCGCATCTGCTGCGCTTGCCTGGTCGAGGCGGATGGTCTTGCCCTTGCAAGCGCCAAGGTCGCCAGGAAGCCGTTCCGGCGCGCGCACGTCGGCGATCTCTTCCAGCGCGTGACGCACGGCATTGTCGAGTTTGCCGGCCTCGACATAGAGCGCCGACCGTCCCTCCGCCGGCACCAGCGCAAAGCCGAGCGCCAGCGGCGTGTGCGCGACATCCGAGCCGCGGATATTGAACAGCCAGTCGACGTTCTGCGGGTCGGAGACCACCAGCGCGTCGGCGCGCAGCGCCGCAAGCTCGCCGCGCGCGCGCTTGATTTTGTCCGCGGCGCTTTCGCCGGCGAATTTGACGTCGCGCAGGACGATCGGCCCCGCCGGCGGCTTCGGCCGCCCGTTCCACAGCGCATCGATCGGATTGTCCGCGACCGCGACCAGGGTTGCGCCGGCGCTGGCGCAGGCCTTCTTCAACCGCTCGGCGCTATCGGTCGTGTGCAGCCACGGATCGTAGCCGATCGTGGCGCCGCCTTTGAGATTTTGCCCGAGCCAGTGTTCGGGCGGGTCGTCGACAAGATGCGCGATGGAAAAAATAGCGGCATCGATTTGCGCGCCGGCCTGCACGGTGTAGCGGCCGTCGACGAACAGCACGGCGCGGTCCGCGAGCACGATGGCCGCTCCGGCCGAGCCGGTAAATCCGGTGAGCCAGGCAAGACGCTCTTCGCTCGCCGGGAGGTATTCATTCTGCTGCCGGTCGGCGCGCGGCACGACAAATCCGTCGAGCCCGCGGCGCTTGAGCTCGGCGCGCAAGGCGGCAATGCGGCTCGCGCTTTCGCCGCGCGCGCTCGAATCGTCGAATGTCTGGAATCGCGCTTCAAACATCGCCGCGCACTCTAGCGCCCCCGCGTGGCGTAGCAATGCAGGCATGCGCCGCGCGCGTGCCCGCGCGTCACCTCATGCGCATCGCCCGGCGGTTGGAGCGCGGGTGCGTGCGCGCACCGAATAGGTCGGTAAATCGGGGCTTCGCCTGCGCTTGTGCGGTGCACGTGTCTGGTCGCGGCGCAATGCTCGGACTTACTGCTTCGTTAACGCATTCATGCCGGAAATACGGGGCTTCCATGCAAACCCATGCGTGGTGCGCAGGGCTCGTCAAGACTATGTTGCATTGCAATAAGTCGAACGGAGCGGCGCATTTCCTTTGGCCCGCTCCAAGAAGGAGAGATGAAATGGTTGCTGTGACCTATGACACCGCCCGCGTTGCCGCTCCGGCCGCTGCCGAGGCAAGCGCGCGTGACAAGAGCAAAGGTTTTGTTGCGCGCTTCTTCGCGAGCTTCCTGGCGGCGATGGAACGTACGCAATTCCGGCGGGCCGAGCGCGATCTCGCGCGCTATCGGCATCTTCTGCCGCTCGATCACGACCTCTACAGCGGCAAGCTCGTGCAGCGTAACGAAGGCTCGACGTTCGGCGGCTGGTAAATTCCAGTCGTTTCGTCGACGCGTTTTGCCAAAACCGCCCCGGACATTGTCCGGGGCGGTTTTGTTTTCAGGCCGTCGCGACAATTCAGGAAATTCATGCGACCGATGTAAATAAAAAATGGAATTGCCCGCCGCATTTTCTGTTCGCTTCCTTGCACGCGCGCATCTGCAAACCGATTGCATTCGGCGGAATGCAGATACGCGCCAACGGAAGAGGACAAAATGAAATCGGTGAGACAATCCGAGTTGGTGGCCATCGCAATTGATGGCACACCCGTCATAACGATGGCGCCCGATCAGCCGAAGCGCCGCCGCAAAGGCTGGTTTGCCCGTCTCTTGCTGGCGCAGAAAATTTCGCGCCGGCGCGCGGCGCGGCGAGAATTGGCGAAACACGCGCATCTCATCGATCTGGAACGGCGTCACGTGGATCTTGCGATGAAAGAAGATTAGCCGGCATTCGGCACGGCTTAATTCCTGACCAGCACCAGCGTGACCCAGCCTTCGAGCACAATGCGGCGCTCGAGCATTAGTCCTTGCGCGCGGTAGATCGACTGCGCGGCATTGGCGTCGGCCGGCAAAAGCCCCGAGAGAACGACGCGCGCCTGCGGCGCGGCGAGCCGCGACACATCGACCGCCATGCGCATGAGCGGCGCCAGCAGGATATTGGCGAAGATCAGGTCGTAAGGCGCGCGGCTGCGGATGGCTCGGGCGCGCGCGCCATTGGCGCGTGCAAACGCGATCGCCGCGCCGGCGCGATTGAACGTGGCGTTGCCGCGGGCGACGGCGAGCGCGGACGGGTCGATATCGGTGGCGGTCACCCGGCAGCGAAGCGCTCTCGCCGCGGCGATCGCCAGCACGCCGGAGCCGGTGCCGAGATCGAGCGCGTTGCGCGGCCGCAGCCGCTTCGCAAGGTGATCCAGCGCCAGCAGGCATCCGCGCGTGGTGCCGTGGTGCCCGGTGCCGAAGGCAAGCGCGGCTTCGATCTCGATGGCGACCCGGTTTGCCGCCGCGCGGGCGCGATCGTGCGCGCCATGCACGAGAAACCGCCCGGCCGCGACCGGCTTGAGGCCGGCAAGGCTTGCCGCCACCCAGTCCGCCGGCGCGACCGTCTCGAAGGTCAGCGCCTCGGCGATGCGTTCGCCGGCGGCAAGCGCCGTGAGCGAGCGGAGCGCAGCCTCGTCGGGCGGCGCACGGAAATGGATTTCGACGCGCCATTGCCGGCCATCCTCGAAGGCCGCGCAGACGGCGTCATCGGCATCGAGGCTTTCTGCAAGATAACCGGCAAGCCGCCGGGCGGTCGGCTCGTCGCAGGCGACGCGAGCCAGGGTCGTGGGGCCGTCATGCATCCGGTTAGGGTCCGCCCTTCGCTTTGTCAGGCGCAGCGACTATCTATGACCCGCATGCCGATTGAAAGTCCAAGCCCCGGCGAAACGGAAGCGCTCGATCTTGCCCGCCGCACCGGGTGGCCCGACGAGTTGCGGCTGTTGCTCGTGCGCTATCCGCGCGAGCGCTGGCACGGCCACGCCAATCTCGGCGGCATGGTTCGCTTCTGGCTTTCACGCCACGATATGTTCCGCGAGCTGTCGACGACGATTGAAGGCGTCACCGTTGCATTTCGCTCCGGCGCGCTGCCGGCAGTGGAATTTCGTTCGCAGCTCGTGCCGCGGCTGCAATTCCTGCTGTCGCAGCTCGATGCGCATCATCAGATCGAGGACTATCACTTTTTTCCCGCGTTTCGCGCCGCCGAGGAGCGGCTCGCGCGCGGCTTTGACGTGCTCGAGCGCGATCACGACGCCATCCACGCCGACATGGCGCGCACCGCGGAAACCGCGAATGCGATGTTGCAGGCGCTTGCGGGCGACGCCGACACGCTTGCGCGGCGCGGCGACGATTACGCCGCCGCCAGCGGGGCCCTGATCAGGGGGCTGACCCGTCATCTCGACGATGAGGAAGATCTGATCGTGCCGTTGATTCTCGATCGCGGCGAAGAGGCGCTCGGCGTCGGGCATTAACGCCGCGCTAGTGGCGCTTGAAATATTGCACCTCGCGCTCGTGCTTTTGCGCGGCCTTTTTGCTGGAGAACGTGCCGAGGTTGCGCCGCTTGCCGGTGCGCGGATTTTTCTTGCGCGAATAGAGCCGGTAATCGCCGGACTTGAGCTTGCGGATCATCGAATGTCTCCCGTCGGCAGTCGATAGGAATCAAACCGCCAAACGAGGAAACGGTTCCTCACCAGCCGTTAGTGTGGCCGCACGTAATAATAGCGGCGCGGCACGTAATAATAACCCGGCGCCGGGCGCTGCCAGCCATGCGAGGGCGCGCGCGAGCGGCGCGGAGGCAGGGCCGCGGTCATGTCCGGGTCGCCGTCCTCATCGGCGGCGACGGTCATGCGCTCTTGCTTGTCGCGGTTGCGCCGGGCGACCGGCGCGTCGTTCACCGGCGTTTCGCCACTGAGCGAGATGCGGGTGTGGTTCATGCCTTCCTGCTTGACGAGGTCGAACAGCACCGCGGCATTCTTCGGATCGAGCCGCACGCAGCCGTGCGAGGCCGGCGTGCCGAGTGCCTTGGTGTGGTTCGAGCCGTGGATGGCGTGGCCCTGCTGGGTGAAGAAAATCGAATAGGGCATGGGCGCGTCGTCCCATTCGCGGCTGAAATGGTCGCGCTCCATGCGGAACGGCTTGAACTCACCGTCCGGCGTGTCATAGCCGGATTGCCCGGTGGACACCGGCCAGGTGTACAGCAGCGCGCCATCGGCGCGGACGGTCATGCGCTGGGTGGCGATGTCGATATTGATGAGAACGTCGGCGCGGGCGGCAGACACGGTCACGAGTGCCAGAACCAGCGCCGATAGGACAAAACAAGCGTGGCTGAGACGCATACGTTCACTCCAGCCAGACGCCACGCTTGAACCATAGCACGCGTGACTGCCAAATTAAGGCGGAGCGGGCCTTTTTGTTCCGGTCACATGATCGGCTTGCCGCGCACATCGATCGCCTTGTCGATGCGGATAAGCACACCAATGCCTGCCTCGGCGCCGGCGTGCGTCTGCTCGCGCGGCAGCAGTTTGGCAAAGATCGCTTCCCGCACAGGACCGCTTTCGTGCAGCACCGCCGTGCCGAAAAAGCGCAGGAAGCCGGACTCAAGGACGCCCTCGCGCTGCGCCTTGAAGTTGGCGTACATGACACAAACGTGCTGGTCGGCGCCAAGATTTTCCAGCACGCCGCGCTTGGAGCGCTCCCAATAGGCCAAATGAGAATCGTCGAACACGATCATGCTGCCTTTGGGCGTGATGTTGGGCCCCTCGCGCCCGCTGGTCGCCAGCAGGCAGGGATAGCCGTCATCCCAGGCGGCGCGGATCAGGTTCTTGATGGTGTCGGAGAGCGGCATGAAAAGTGTCCCTAGTTACCCAATTCCATGACCCAGTAACGCCGGCCGTTGTCGGCGGTCGCCGAGGCGATGCCGTACATCGACACGTCGCCCCGGAGCATATTGGCGCGATGGCCGGACGACTTCGTCCACATGCGGATGGCGCAGTCTTCCGTGTCGCAGCCCCACAATACGTTTTCCGCCGCGGTGCCCGAAACCAGGCGGCCGAGGCGTTCGCGGAAGCCGTTGTGGTCGAGATGGTTGCGCCGCGCCATGTTGTGCGCGTGCTCGTAGGCGGCGCCGGCAAGCGTCGCGCTGTAGGACAGGCTCGGCCGATGGTGTTCGGCGCGAAAGCCATTGAGGTCGAGGGCGAAAACCGGGGAGGCCGCCTCGACCACGATCAGGGCGGCGGCGACGATGAGGCGAGCGCGCATGGCGCGCAGCATAGACCGTGGCCCCGCCGGCAGGCGAGGC
>Ga0134125_10008329_pt1 | contig 11689 bp, 8 predicted proteins | sample KB31751_FD_96464 | JGI IMG/M metagenome (GOLD analysis project Ga0134125, IMG submission 96464) | Terrestrial soil microbial communities with excess Nitrogen fertilizer from Kellogg Biological Station, Michigan, USA - KB3-175-1 | ecosystem: Environmental > Terrestrial > Soil > Unclassified ... | reverse complement strand
ATGTTTTGCGTTTTCGCTTTGCAAATTTATCAAAGGAATTTTTCTTTCTTCCATTTTTGCATTTATTTCATCATAGATCATCGAATCATCAAAGCCGATTTCCGCTGCATCATTTCTGGTATTGGCAAAATAAACAACATCGGGGCGTGCCCAATAAATGGCGCCAAGGCACATTGGACACGGTTCACAAGATGTAAAAATTTCACAACCTTCCAACTGAAATGTTTGAAGAGTACTGCAAGCGTCCCTGATGGCAATAATTTCTGCGTGTGCGGTCGGATCATTCGTGCTGGTTACTTTATTATTTCCCCTGCCTATTATTTTATTATCTTTTACAACTACACAACCAAACGGGCCGCCCTCATTTTTATTAATCCCTTTTTCTGAAAGCAACACCGCTTCATTCATAAACTTTTCTTCTCTTGTCATACGCTATACTATTCTCATTTTTTTAAAGATAATTTTTAAAATTTAAATCAGCCTAATTCTACCGGATAATTTTATTGAAAAACAACGATTGTAATTTTTTGTTTCAATGCGTTACTTTTAGCAAAGCGAAAGTCGAGTAAAAATTAAAATTATTTCCAAAATGAATACGATGAATGTTGGTATCGCCTGCGATCATGGCGGGTTTGAACTAAAAAATATCCTGTTGCCTTTTTTATTAGCACACAACTTTGAAATAAAAGATTTCGGCGCTTTTGAATTGAACAGCGCAGATGATTTTCCTGATTTTGTGATACCGTTAGCCAAAGCAGTTGCACAAAAAAACGTGGATCGTGGTATTGCAATCTGCGGAAGCGGCGTGGGAGCAGCAGTTGCGGCCAACAAAATTGCAGGAGTAAGGGCAGCGTTGATTAATGAACATTTTTCTGCTCATCAGGGCGTTGAAGATGACGATATGAACCTCATTTGCCTTGGTGGAAGAGTGACAGGTTTTGCCGCAGCAGAAGAACTGATCATGGCTTTTTTAAACGCAAATTACCGTGGGGAAGAAAGGTTTGAAAGGAGGCTTCAAAAAATAAAAGCTTTAGAGACAGATAACGGTTAAAATGATCTTTTACCTTTTTTTAGATAGATGAACCTCAACATTTCAATCCTAAATTGAAATCATGAAACCTTTTCCTAAAAGAGTAAATAATTTTCTTTTATTTTAAACAACGTATGAAACAACAAATCAAAATTTTATTTTCAGATATAGGCGGAGTGCTACTTACAAACGGCTGGGGGCATCTATCAAGAATGGCTGCTGCTAAAAAATTCAATCTCAACTATGAAGAGATGGACATGCTGCACGATTTTATTTTTAATGTTTATGAAATGGGGAAAATTTCGTTAGATGATTATTTGAATACCGTCGTTTTTACACAAAAAAGAGATTTTAGCCGGGATGAATTTAAGCAGTTTATGTATGCTCAATCCGTACAACTTCCGGATACGCTTCCCTGGATGATCGGCTGGAAAAACAAGCATGAAAACATAAAAGTTATATCAATTAATAATGAGCCGCGTGAATTGAATGAATACCGCATCAAAAAATTTAAATTGCATGATTTTTTTGACGCTTTTATTTCTTCTTGCGAAGTAGGAATGCGCAAACCGGATCCGGGCATTTTTCATCTTGCTCTCGGAATCGCGCAGGCAAAACCTGAAGAATGTATTTATTTTGACGATCGTTTCATGCTGGTGGAAGCGGCAAAAAAAGTTGGAATTCGTGCTTATCAACACAACAGTTTCGAAGAAACAAAGAAGATCATGGAAGATTTGATGCAATAGAAGATTAGGATTTGATGTTGAAGAGTTTAGAAGAGTTCCATTATTGTAACTGCTTTTTGTTGAGTTTTCTGAGAAAATCTAACGGTAAAACAATTCAAGAGTTTAAGAACATTTAAAAATACAAATCCTCATTATTTATTCTTTTACTGTTCGCTCATGCCCGGCTCCTACCAAAGATTGTTTTACTTTTACACGAAATTCAATAGTGAATGAAAATATCAGAGACCATTAGAAAATAATTTAATAAATCAATAATTTTTTAGGGCAATAATTGATAAATCCGTTTGCCAACCCAAACATGAAACTTTTTCCTGAATCTGCCTCTCACCAGTTAGAATTTGATAAAATAAAGGAATTGCTTGCAGCACATTGCCGTTCAGAATATGCACTCAGAAGAGCTTTTGAATTACGCATTCATACTCATAAAAAATTTATAGAACCGCAGCTTCTACAAACACACGAATACAAACTGCTTTTCGAAAATCATTTATATTTTCCTGATGATGCTGTCCTAAACCTTTCAAAAGAATTAAAATTATTAAGTATTGAAGCGTCCATTCTTTCAGGCGAACAATTTTTGCAAATAAAAAAACTGGCAAACGTTATTCAGCAAATCTTCCGGTGGTTTTCTCCTGATAGAAAAGTGGCTTATCCTTCTCTCGCCTTGATCATAGAACAAACTTATTTTGAAAAAACAATTCCCCGGTTAATTGATGAAATCCTTGATGAATACGGCATTGTGAAAGACAGCGCTTCTGAAAAGCTCGCTTCTATCAGAATGTCGTTATATAAAAAAAGAACAGAACTTAAACGGGTTTTTGATCGAATCGTCAGCAAGTTAAAAAAGCAAGGTTACCTCACAGATATTGAAGAAAGCTTCATGAATGGCCGTAAAGTACTGGCTGTTTTTGCAGAGCAAAAACGAATGGTAAAAGGAATTTTGCATGGTGAAAGTGACAGCCGCAGGACTTCATTTATCGAACCGGAAGAAACGACTCATTTGAACAACGATATTTTTTCGCTGGAAAATGAAGAACGTAAAGAAGTAAATATCATCCTTCAAAAACTGACTTCAAAAATTCGCGTTTATCATTCACTGCTTTCCGTTTATCATGAAATTATTGGTGAGTATGATTTTATCAGAGCTAAGTCCAGACTGGCTTTGGATTACCATGGCAACCTCCCGGCGTTGCATGACAAGGCAATTGTACATTTGAAAAATGCGGTTCATCCATTACTTTTTATTTATAATGAAAAATTAAAAAAGCCGACCATTCCGGTAAACGTTTCTTTGGATGAAAAGAACCGGATTCTTGTAATCAGCGGGCCAAATGCAGGCGGCAAAACTGTTACTTTAAAAACTGTTGGATTATTGCAAATGATGGTGCAAAGTGGGCTGTTGGTTTCCTGCGACAAAGACAGCGAGTTTGGAATTTTCAAACAACTGATGATTCATATTGGCGACACTCAAAGCCTGGAATTTGAATTAAGTACCTATTCCTCGCATCTGATCAATATGAAATATTTTATGGAAAATGCCAACGGGAAAACATTATTTTTTATTGATGAACTCGGCAGCGGCAGTGATCCAAACCTGGGTGGCGCTTTTGCAGAAGTAATCATGGAAGAGCTTGCAAAAAAACATGCTTTTGGCATTGTAACAACGCATTATCTGAATCTGAAAGTAATGGCAAATAAAGTGAATGGAATCATTAATGGCGCGATGGCTTTTGATGAAAAAAACCTGAAACCACTTTACCAGCTGGCACTTGGAAAGCCGGGCAGCTCCTACACTTTTTCAATCGCAGAGCGAATTGGATTGTCGCAAAACCTGATTGAGAAAGCAAGAAAATTAGTGGATGAAAATCATTTCTCGCTTGATAAATTATTGAACAGCACCGAGCAGGACATGCAACAAATTCAATCTGAAAAAAAGAAGCTCGACATTCTGTTGAAAGAAAATGAAAAGCTGCAAAAGGAGATGCAGTACGTGATTCAAAAAGAAAAACACAAACAACAAGTAGAATTATTAAAAGAACAGAATCAAATCAACGAAGCAAAGTTTGTTTATCTGAAAGAAATGGATCGGAAATTAAAATCTATTTTGCTAGAATGGAAAAAAACGGATGATAAAAGCAAGGTTATAAAGATGATGCAGGCATTGCTTTTTAAACAACCGGAAAAACAAATTTTACAGAAAAAACAAAAGAAGATTGACAGTAAATATATAGAGATAAATGAAGCGGTAAAACAAGGGGACAAAGTAATGATGATCGCGAACCGGCAAGTTGGAATCGTGACGGAGATGCGCGGAAAGAAAGCAGTGGTGCAGGTTGGCGCCATTCCGATTACTGTAAGCATTTCAGATTTGAAAGTGGTCATAGACAAAGTCCTTGTTGAAGGAGAAGAAAAATAACTTGCTTGTCTTCCTGATTTCTATTGCACTTCCATCGAGCTTTTTTCTTCCGGCGGCTTTATCTGCCGCTTTAAATAGTCCATATACCGCAGGTTCATCACTTTACTTTCCAGCCATCCATAATAATTAAAATACAGAAAATAAAGATTTTTATCAGGATCGTTTCTGTAGTCACTGAGACGTTCCAGAAAATTATTGATTAATTCATTGGCGTTTCGCTTGGAGTCGGCGGCGGATAAATGCCCCAGGAACAACATCAGTTCCCGTTCGAAAGGCCGTAGTTTTTTTCGGGCATATAAAAAGTGATAAGCAGATTTAAGCGCGCTGTCCAATCGTTCCCATTCTTTTTTTTCATAAAGAATAACCGGAAAAAATAACAGTGAAAAATACAAAATATCTTCACGCTTTATATGTTGATTTTGCTCCTTAATCACAGACAACAGGCTTTCTGCATCCTCCCATTGCTCCATTACAAAATAAGAAATACAGACAGAACCTCTGATAGACAATTGCTCGGCGGGTGACAAAATTTCGGCTGAATAATTAAATATCGTTGCCGCTTTATTATCGATTAAAATTTTTACCTGGTCAAACCGGGCAGTTTTAAGAAAGACTTTCAACTGAGTATTGAATTGAATCACTTCAAAATGCTTACGGTAAATTTCATTTATTAAATGTGCTTTTGCAATTCGGCCATAAGCAAGTATATTCTCCTGTGCCAGCTGAATATCGTTACATAAAAAATCATTATAAGAAGTGGTGTTAATAGAATTAAGAAAAAGGAGCGGATATTCATTAACGAGCTCCGTGCTATTGCTCCATAAATGATAGATGCTGCGGCAGGTATTTTTACAAGCTTCATTTTCGTGTAACATATATTGACATAATGCCAATGTATTCAGATAGAACAAAGAAATTAAACGGTGCTTCTCGTTTGCCGGCTTCATTTCATGCAAAATCTTTTTTGCTTTTTCTATTTCCTTTAATTCATCAGCGGTAATAGGAAGCCAGGAGCGATAAGTGAGCAGACGTACTTTTTCATACAAGAATCTGTTTTCCGCATAGAGTTGCTGTGAATCAATCGCATTTTTCAAAGTTGAAAAAATGCTATCGGTACTCTCCTTAAACTGCTTATAATCTTTGTATTCAAGCACTTTGTTTTGTAAGTGAAGCAACAATATCAGGAAATGGTATTTTTCATATTGCGTGGCAAGTGCTATTGCTTTTTTACAGGCTTTTTGTGCCAGATGTAGCAGTTTTTTTTCCTGTAGCGTCTTTATTTGCTCCTGCATAAAATATAACTGGGTATCTACAGAAATATTTCTTTTTTGAAATACAAGTATGTCCAGAATGTCTTTATGGAGATAAGCTTTAAGGCCGGAAAAATGGATCTTGTTTTTAATGTCAAGAGCTTTACTCAATTCATTTTCGTCAAGAATCGAAGTCTCATCAATCAATTTGAACAGTCGTAAATGTAATGCTTCGTTTTGGTCGGCATGGCGTTTACTCATTTTTTTATAATAAGATTTTTCGCTGCTGGTTAATCCTTTTACCAAAAGGAAAATATCCGGACTGTTGCCTTCCTTTTTTATATGATGCGACATAAAAACATAATTAGAATAATATCATAATAGATGCGAAACTGCATCAGGTAACGGGGGTTTTATCTTATTAAAATCAGTGGCGTAGCAAAGCAACGTTTCCGGGATCCAAGAATTTTTAAATAGCACTAAGATCTCCAATTTGAATCTCCGAATCTTACAAACAGTAAAAGCATAAATAACGTCCTTTTCGATTTTGTATCTTCTACTATCTGATTACTAAAATTACGGCATTTTTTAATTTCTGAACTAATTGATAAATACAAAGGAATTTTTCAAAAACGCCGATATAGAGCATTTTTGATTACTAAATAAGCGGAAGATTTTTAATTGGTAAAAAACATGCTGATAGATGGCAATGCACTTTAAACGGGCTGCAAGGCGATAAAATATTTCGAAAGATATTCTTCACTCTTTCTTGTTGGTATACCAGCTTAATATTGCTTCGTGATGAAAGTCATCGAACGTCAGGTTTGTGCCAGTTGCTTAATGTCATTCAGGCGCTTGCGATACTCTTCCGTATCATTCAAAGCAACTGCCTGGTTCATCGCTTTTTCTGCCTCTGCATAATTCGGCACTTTCGTGTAAGCTAAGGAAAGATTAGCCCAATAAACGGCTACGGAATTATTGATACTGATTGCTTTTTTATAGGCAATAATTGCATCGGGCATAATATTCTGATAATAATACATGAGGCCGATCAGGTTCAAAAAATTGTCTTTTTTATCAGATACATTTAACCCTTTTTCATAAGCAGAAAGCGCATTTTTATAATCTTCCATGTCTTCATAAACCAATCCAAGGTTATCGAAATAAATTTCATTTTTATCATCTAAAGCTATCGCCTGATTATAATACTTTATTGCGTTTGGATAATCTTTTTCGTAATAAAAAATCAACCCGTAATTGTTGTAATAAACAGCATTTTTTGGATCAAGCTCCATTGCTTTTTCTAATGCTTTTTTTGCCCGTTCATAATTGCCCAACGACCTATATGCAAGGCCTAAATTATCATAATAAACAGCATTTTTTGGATTCGCTTCAATCGCTTTTTTTATAAAATCAATCGCTGATCCGAAGTCTGATTTTTTGTAGGAAAGTTCGCCAGCCTTGCTGTTCATCATTTCATTTGCCGGCATTATTTTCAGCGCTTCTTTATAAGTGTTGAGCGCCTCGTCTGGCATATCTTTTTTTTCATACGCCAGGCCCAGGTTTTCATATAACACTTCCTCTGCGTTATTCAAGCTGAGGGCCTTCTTATAATATTCAATAGCAGCATCATAATTGCCATTCAAAAAATAAAAAACACCCAAACGGTTTTGATAAGTATAATTATCAGGTTCAAGCTCCAGGGCTTTCTTGTAGGCTTGTTCAGCCTTTTCTTTGGCACCGGTATTTTCGTAAGAAAGACCAATATTGCTGTAATAAACTGCTTCTTCTTTATTTAATTCTTTGCTTAATTCAATTGCCTTTTGATAATTTATTATTGCTTCGGGATCACTGCCTGCGTTGTAGTATGCAATTCCTAAAGCATTGTACGTATCAGCAGAAGGTTGAATGGAAAGTGCCGTTTGATAAGCTTGTACCGCATTCGGCCAGTTTTTTAGCTGTATGTATGATAATCCTGAATTTTCATAATACACCGCTAACTTTGGATTCCTGGAAATCGCTTTCTGGTAATATTTTATTGCGTCTTCGTTGTGATTCAATTTGTAACAGCATATTCCAGCGCGGTTATTAAAATATTCATCTTCAGGTTGCAGTTTTAATGCCTGCAAATAGGTATTATAAGCATCTTCATAAAGATCCTGGTTTTCCTGGTATTGGCCCAACAGTTTCAAAGATTCGATATTATTGGGGTCAAGTGTTAATCCTTCTTTTAAGACGCGAATCACTTCCGGAAAATTTTTCTCTTTTACCAATACTAAAGCCAGTTTATAATAAGAATTGGTGGATTCCGGCTCCAGTTCTGCTAATTTCTGATAAGCAGCTTTTGCCTCAATAAATTGACCGGAATCTTCATATGCAAGGCCGAGATTGTCCCAGTAAACGGATATAGAAGGACTGTTTTCAATGGCTTTTTTATAAAATGCAATAGCTTCCTCATACCTTTTTTTCCGATACAGGAAAACGCCAAGCCGGTTTAGATAAACGGAGTTTGAAGGTTCGGCTTCTATGGTTTTGCGATACGCATTTTCCGCCTCTTCGTCGTTATTTAGTTTTTCATAAGCGAGTCCAATATTATCATATAAAACTGCTTCTCCTTTTCCGAGCCTGATTGCATTTTTAAAATGTTCGACAGCCTCATCATATTTCTCCTGCTTCAGCATGAACACGCCAAGTGTATTTTGATCACTATAGCTATCCGGGTCAATTGAAGCTGCCTGGAGATATGCTTCTTCCGCTTCTTTCATTTTGCCGGAGCTTTCATAGGCAAGTCCTATATTTTCAAAAAGTTCGGCGTCGTCTTTCTTAAGATCAATAGCATGTAAATAATTGCTGATAGCCGGCTCGAATTGGTTTAATTTAAAATACGCAATTCCCAGTTTTTTAAAAATAGTCCAGGAGGGATCAAGCGCAGCTGCTTTCTCATAACACTCTGCAGAAGCAGTGAGGTTTTTTAACTCGTCATGGAGAAGTCCCATATTTGCATAATAAACAGCAACGTTTGGATTAAGATCAATCGCCTTTTGATAATACTTTTTTGCTTCTTCAAAATTCTGATCGTAAAAATATTTAATGCCCAGGTTATTGTATAAAACAGAATTTTGCGGCTCCGCTTCAATCTCGCTCTTTAATTTTTCGATTTCTTCCTGGCTGCTCATGAGTGTAAATATTTTAACGATAGATTTTTTGTTGATGCGGTTATTTGGGTCTTGCGGCACTACCATGTTCCATACTAAAAGAAGCGTTTTCCGGTTGTTTAATTTCCGTTTGTTTTACAAGTGTCGCTGCTGAAGAATTCGCGATGTTATTGGAAAAATCTTTTAAAGAAGGCTCCTGGAAGCTGGCACTTTCTATATCCTTGTCTTCCTGACTTGCATTTACCGCCAGTTGACTATTTATAAAGGCATCTGCGCGTTTTTTTATGTAAGGAATATCTTCATAAAGTTTTTTTATCTGAACAGCGAGTTTGATATCTTTATTTTCCTCCATGTTTTTTAATGCCTTCTGTGCTTCGAGCACCCTGATTGTGAGATCATCCATTTCATTTTCAAACCTGCTTTCAGGATACTTTTCCTTAAAGAGCAGTAATTTTTTCATACTAGGATCCTCACGCAACTCTGACCAGTCTTTATCTTCCTGATTTTTGAACTTTATATTTTTACAAAAAAGAAAGCCATTTACGTTTCCCTGCAATACGGGCCTTGGTTCAGGTATATCAGCATCAACTGATTTCTTTAGTTCTGCTATTTCTTTGCGAAGCTGGATGTATACTTCACCTATGGTAATAAAATCACGTCCGGGTTCTGTTCCCTTTCCGATCGTGTTTAAGAGCGCTTCTGTAAAATAAGTAGGTTTTTTAGGTTCCTGCGGATTAAATTTTGCCACATTGTCTTTGCCGGCAGCAAACAAATAATAAATACCGTTTTCAGATTCGTCAAGTTCCGTTTTATCTTCAGGTAAACTTTTTGAGATCAACGAATCAGCATCACCCTGGTTTTCTTTGCTCTGAGCTGCATAACAGCAATCCAATATAACGATCAGTTCCTTTGCGCCGAACGCTTCCAGATAAGAGAATAACCGGTGAGAGTTAACTGATGTAATTTCATAATCACTCCGGACCGTATCATTTGACGCAAAAAAAAGATTCGAATCTTCTCCCGGTATCCCGTGGCCACTGTAATAAAAGATCAACCTGTCAAACAGATCTTTTTCTAAGAAAGATTTTGTTTCATGTTTTACAGTCAATAATATTTCCTGTGATGTTTTGTTTTTGATTTCCACCAGATGTTTCGCGTCATCAGGAATGCCAAAATAATTCGCATCAGTAAAAATCTTCTTAAGCAAGTCCATGTTTTGCTCCACGTTTGGGATGTCTTTTTTTTCTCCGCCCCAGGCGGGAAACATGGAATTACCAACCAGAATTACTTTTGTTTTTTGAACATCCATGTTCAGGGTTTTTGCGACTGATCCTTAATTTTACCAACCACTTCTACTATTTGTTCGGGCGATAGTGTATTTGCGGGGATGATAACTCCATTAGGCAAATGGATTCTTTTGTCATGCTGTTGCGCCCATGTATTCAGAAGGGTAACGATTCCTTTTACTACTTCATCTCCACCAGCAAGTTTCAGCAGCAGGCTGCCGATGAAGCTGCCCAGTCCCTGCTCCCCTTCTTTATGTACTGTTCTTGCCATTTCAACTTCATTAAGTCCTTTTGCACTACGGTTTTCAAGAAAATCTTTAAGGCTTTTAGCATCTGTAACTGCATCGTCGCCTTCTACGCGGATAGTTAGTTCCATGAAATTAATTTTGTAATGAAAGTTATGATTTTTGAAAAATAAAAATGTAAGAATTACCGGTTTTACAATTTGGGATTTATGGATACCAATTTCTTCAACTTTCAACCTTGAACCTTCAACTTTCAACCTTACCTCAACTGATACGCTGCGATTGTTTTATGAAGAAATGTTGGCACATAAACAATCTTTTTTGCCGCATTATAACCAATGTCGGCCGAATTGATTTTCTGATCATGAGTTTCAAGTAACGTTTCTACTTTGCCATTTGCATGAACATAATAAATATAGCCAACCCACGACGTAGCAAGGAAATCACCATTACCAAGCGGTTCTATTCCATCGATGCCTTCTGTGACGGTTGCAATCAAAGCGATTTTTTTATTTACATCTGCTTTCTTTAAATCTTTTCCTTCTGCAAAAATTAAATCATTCCCTATTGCTTTCAACCCGTTGGCGCCGTTGACATTTTCAAGAAATAAAGAAGGCTGATCATTTTCGATCTTCCAGATTTTACTGGTTTTGGAATCGGAAACATAGACTAGGCCTTTGTTTGAAACGGTAATATCATTTAATCCTGAAGCGTCCGGAATCGCAATTTTCTTTTCTACTTTTCCTTTGCTAATATCAATCACCACCACGTCACGGATGTCTGCGGCATAAAGACGATTTCCAAATTTTCCCAAACCCTTGGGTGCGTTTAAACCGGTTATAAAATTTGTATCAATTATTTTTCCTGACAAGGATAATTTGCCTACACCTCCTTTTCCGTCTTCATCCCAGCCGCCACCATCTATCAAAGAAACATACAGAATGTTTTTGTTTAGATCCGGTAAAACGGATTCAGGAACACTAATGATAGTGTCAGTTTCCCAAAGTTTTACCAGTTGATGTTTTTGTGCATTTAAAGAAAAAGAAATAAAAAAAATAGCGGGGAAAAGAAGTTTCTTCATAAAATGATTTTTTAGAAGTGAGGAAATCAACTTCAATTTAAACCAATTCCTTCTTTTTGTAATATTTTTTTCTAAATATTTTATGCCAATTGAATCATCGTCATTTCTGATCTGATGTCAACTGCCGCCTATGATTCCTGTCAGAAACCGAAAATGTAAATTTGAAATATTTGTTCTTTTACTGAACGAAATGTCAGTATTTGTTCTTCACTGAAAGAATGTGGTTTGTGAAAACACAAACACGGCAAATGTTTTTTAAAGCAATTCAATGACGGTTATTTCTGCCAGAATCCCTACTCTGCCCGGATAGCCAATAAATCCAAAACCCGGGTTCACATATAATTTTTGCTTTCCTTCTTCCTGTTTTCCGCACTTTTTAAAATGATGCTCTGAAACCCTTACTGCTATTGGCTCGGGTTTTGAAAATGGGTGTCCCGCTGCTATATTTGTTTATGTTTTTAAGAAAAAAGAAAAACAAGT
>Ga0134125_10008328_pt1 | contig 11690 bp, 10 predicted proteins | sample KB31751_FD_96464 | JGI IMG/M metagenome (GOLD analysis project Ga0134125, IMG submission 96464) | Terrestrial soil microbial communities with excess Nitrogen fertilizer from Kellogg Biological Station, Michigan, USA - KB3-175-1 | ecosystem: Environmental > Terrestrial > Soil > Unclassified ... | reverse complement strand
GGAGAATCGCTCATCCGTAGGGATCCGGCGAATAATAAGCTACCTTGACTCGCGGAAATTCGCCTATAATTGGTGAAGAAGGGAAGCAGCAGGCACTGCCGCCCTCTATCGTTAGGTTAACGGCGTTTCCACCGCAGCTTGACCATAATGGTTCCGAAAACCGAAACCATTTTCACCAAGAGGCGCATAAACTGCGGTAAGCAGGAATTGAAAGGCCGGAGACGACAACTCCGGTCTTTCGCTTACCGTCCTCGGTGCAGTACCGCGAAAGCCGCCATTCCTTTGTTCCTTTGCTTGCCACACCGATACTATTGGCGGAGCTTGATAATTTCAGTAGGGCCGGGAGATTGAGGTAGCCCTAGAACGGAACGTCGTCGTCCGTGACGCCCATGTCATAGCCAGGTTCCTCGCCATGGCCCCCGGAACGCGATTGAGGCCTCCCGCCACCTTGCGCGCGCTGGCCCGAGCCCATTCCGGCCCCTTCGCCCCCACCTTCGCCGCGGCCACCCACCAAAATCACATCGTCTGCCACAACTTCCGTTGCGTAGACCTTCTTTCCGTCTTTATCTTCGTAGCTGCGCGTCTGCAGCCTGCCCTCAACGTAAACCTGCCGGCCTTTCGTCAGGTAATTGGCCAGATTCTCCTGCCGCCAGAGCGTCACGTTGGTCCAGTTAGTTTCTTCCTTCCACTCGTTGCTCTGCTGATCTTTCCAACTGCGCGTAGTGGCAACCGAAAAGCGCGTCACGGACACGCCGGACGGCGTAAACTTCGTCTCGGCATCCCGGCCGAGGTTTCCCAATAAAATTACTTTGTTAACGCTGCGGGCCATAGTTCACACGAAATGTAGCACATCCGCGCTGAAGATTCCGGAAACGCGTCTGGTGAATCTGCGGGCAGACGATTTTGTGCCGGAAATCACAAGGGAGCATCTACTTTGTGAGTACCGGACGTAGCGGCATCTCCAAACTTTTACCAGACAGTTGCGCCTGTACGGGCAATCGAAGGTAAACTTGATCTACCCAGCACTGTTAAACGGTGCTCAATTTAAAGATTTGTTCGGTTGCGCATGGCTTGGCATATTAGCAGTCATATCGGAGCGCAGGCGGCGGTCTGCTTTTGCGTTCTTACTTTAGGATTGGCGGTGCATCCGCCGGCTTTCGGTCAAAAGTTGATTAAGGCTTCCCGCCCTGGCGAGCCGGTCACTTTAATTCCCGCCGATTTAACCATTCTGGAGTCTCCTAATCCGAGGAAAGACATACCCTGTGTCGTTACTCCCCGTAAGGCTGACTTGGGATTCGATCTCCGTTTCCATTCCGGCTACGACGTCTCCGTCCCCATGAGGGAACTGGAGGGCGATGGCGAAGTACTCACTGTCGTATTCCGGGTGTTTCCGCAAGGCAATAAAAACTCCGCCGTCTACTTTTCCCAGCGCTTCAGTGTTCCGGCGGTGGACGTCGACGCAAAGGGCGATGCCAATCTGCAGGGGGCATTCGACCTTGGCGAAGGCAAATACCACGTGAATTGGATGATGCGCGACAAGTCGGAGCGGCCGTGCACCGGCTCCTGGGACGTGGAGGCGGCACTTTCCGCCAAAGATAGCGCGGTTACACCCTTTATTCATCCGAACACTATTGCCGAATCTCAATTCGAGCCGTTTCTCGATGGGCCCATACCCCGTCGGGATGAGCCGGCCGATGGCGGATTAAACGTGAAACTGCTGGTGAATTTCGCTCCGGAGTCGAAGAGCGCCGCAACTCTCGCGCCGGTGGATCTCTCCGCTATGGTCGGTATTTTGAAGACGATTGAGCACGATCCGCGTGTCGGCAAGCTCTCACTTGTCGCCTTCAACATGCAAGAACATCGTGTTCTATACCGGCAAAGCCTTTCCGAAAAGATTGATTTCCCAGCCCTCGGAGCCGCCCTGCAAACTATGAAACTGGGCACAATCACGCTGCAAAATTTAGGCGAAAAGAATGGCGATACCGAGTTTCTCGGCAGCTTGATCGAAAAAGAAGTTGGCGGCCCGGGCAGTCCCGACGCGGTCGTCTTTGCCGGCCCTAAGGCGATGCTCGACAGCAATGTACCCGAAGACGACATTCGACGCATCGGAACTATTGAGTGCCCGGTGTTTTATATGAACTACAATCCGGACCCGCAGGCGGTGCCCTGGAAGGATTCGATAGGCCATGCCGTTCGTGTCCTGAAAGGCACGGAGTTCACCATCACAAAGCCTCGGGACATGTGGTACGCCACCAGCGAGATGCTCTCGCGGATAGTACGCAACAAGCATCTCCGGGCCTCAACAGGGCTGGTAGGGCTCCCCGGTTCGCGATAATCTATAAAGTACTCAGGGTTATGTCTTTCAGGATGCTTGGCAGGGTAGTATGGGTATCGCTATTGGTGTCGTGTCTCAGCTCGATGTGTCTGGCGCAACGGTATCACCCGGATTTGCGGGATCGCGTCGCTCCTTTCGTTAGTTCTCCACAACAGGCAGTCGACAAAATGCTGGAGATGGCGGGCTTAAAGCCCGGGGAGACACTTTACGACCTGGGCTGCGGCGATGGGCGCATTCTGATTGCCGCCGCGCAGCGATTCCATGTGAAAGCCGTAGGCATCGAGATTTCCGCGCGGCTCGCGCGTACCGCTGAAGATAACGTGAAAGCGCTTGGTCTGGAAAACCGCATCAAAATCATCCACGGCGATTTCATGCATACCGATTTGAGCCCCGCCGACGTAGTGACTCTTTACCTAATGACTACAGCAAACGCCAACTTGCGGCCGAACCTGGAAAAGTATTTAAGGAAAGACGCCAAGGTGGTTTCGTATGATTACCCTATACCCGGTTGGAAGGCAATCGAGGAGCAGGAAACCGACCCCAGCAGCCTGGGAAACCGGCATACGATCTACCTCTACGAAGTGCCTGCCTCCGAGAAGTAGGTTCTATTGACGCAATTGTTTGACGTCCTTGGCATCGGTCTTAATGCAACCGACACGCTGCTTATCCTCCCCGAATTTCCTCCTTACGCCGGCAAAGTTCCCTTTACGGAAGAGATCCTGAGCCCTGGCGGCCAGGTGGCAACTGCTGTCGTATCCTGCGCGCGCCTGGGACTGAAGACGCGATACATTGGGACCGTCGGCGACGATCTGCGCGGCAAAATTCAGTGGGAAAGCCTCAACGATACCGGCGTCGACGTTTCCGGGGTGATTGTCCGCGAAGGCTGCCCGAACCAGACAGCTTACATTCTGATCGACCAGCGCACGGGTGAGCGCACCGTTCTATGGCAAAGGCCCGCCTGCCTTAAATTGACTCCTGAAGATGTTCGCGCGGAGGATATCGCCACCAGCCGCATGCTGCACATCGATGGCTACGATACGGAAGCGGCTGCGAAAGCGGCGTCTCTGGCTCGCGCGGCCGGCATTCCGGTCTCGCTCGACGTCGATACCGTCTATCCGGATTTCGACCGGGTGCTTCGCAATGTCGATTATCTGGTTGCGAGTTCCGTGTGGCCCGCTAAGTGGACCGGCGAAACGGACCCATTCATTGCCTTAACGCGCCTGCAAAAGGAATACGGCTTCAAAGTAGCGGCAATGACGCTGGGTGAATACGGCTCCATGGCGCTTGCGGAAGGCCGCTTCGTTTATTCACCCGCGTTTCAGGTCTCCTGTGCCGATACTACCGGTGCTGGCGATGCCTTCCATGGCGGCTTCTGTTACGCGGTATTAAAAGAAATGTCGCTTGCCGAAACGCTGGATTTTTCGAGCGCCACAGCGGCTTTAAACTGCACCGCCATTGGCGCTCGCGGCCACATCCCCGGCCTGCAAGAGGTCGAGGACCTATTGAAACTGGCCGAAGCCGGCAAGATCAGCCGCCGCGTCGATCAGGAGATCGCCGAGCGCTGCGCCGAGAGCAGCCCGGTTGCCGTAAAAACTCTCACTCATCGCGCGAAGTAAACCGATGATTCCGCTTCGCGCGCTCATCCGGATGAACTCGTTTCCCGCGGTCACGCTGGGGATCATTGTCATCAATACCCTCTGCTTTCTTTTTGAGCGCATCCTCGATCCGTATGCCCTCCAGACGCTGATTTTCCACTACGGACTTGTGCCCGCGCACCTGCATCTCAGCTCGCTGGTCACCTCCATGTTTCTCCACGGCGGCTGGATGCACTTAATCGGCAACATGTGGTTTCTCTGGGTGTTCGGCTCGCGCGTCGAAGATACCCTTGGGGGCTTTCGCTACGGCGCCTACTATCTGATTTGCGGCGTGGCTGCGGCGCTCGTCAATATTGCCGCCAGCCCCAGCAGCCCGATTCCGACAATCGGAGCGAGCGGGGCTATCGCAGGCATCATGGGCGGCTTCATGCTGCTTTATCCCAGAGCGCGCATTGTGACGTTGGTCATCCTTGTCGTGTTCGTCACTACGTTGGAATTACCCGCGCTCATTATGCTGCTGTATTGGTTTCTTATTCAGCTCTTCAGCGGTCTCAGTTCATTCGGCCGTTTGGCCGTTGCAGGCGCGAGCAACGTCGCGTGGTTCGCCCACGTCGGCGGCTTTCTCGCCGGAATGCTGTTTATTGCGCTTTTCGGCGGCGCATCCCGGCGATCCAACTATCTTTACCGCTAGGTAGCGCTCCCTGCACCTGCCTGCTTGCTTATAATGAAGTCTTAACAACATCGGTGATGGGGTTCACCGCAACCGGCTCGCGTTGAGTCTGATAACTCCTGGCAACAAATTTAGATTTTGAGTGAAGGATATTCGTGGATCGATATCTTTGTGTGTTGCTGGGCGGCGGTTTGGGAGCGGTGCTCCGCTATGCGGTCGGAACCGCGGTGGCATCCCGTTATTCGACGCGTCTGCCGTTGGGCACTTTCTTCATCAACATTAGCGGATCGTTTCTGATCGGCCTGCTGATGACGTTGTTTACTGAGCGATATGCGGCGCATCCCAACTGGCGGCTCTTTCTGGTAACCGGGGTTCTGGGCGGTTACACCACATTTTCCAGCTTCGAATACGAAGTACTGCTCGCCGGCCAATCAGAATCGCCCGCTTTGGCGTTTCTCTATGTACTATCGAGCGTCGGATTCGGTTTTCTCGCCGTGTGGCTCGGCTATTTCATTCTGGCGAAGCGATAAGGCTCTTAATGCGTGGCATGCCTCGCCCTAGCTGCTCATGAACCCTCTTCGTCCCTCTCTTGAAGCTCTGTTTTCTTATGTTTGGGGCGTTTGCGGGCGGTTTTCTGCTCGATGATTCGCGATGGCTTGGGACTGCCTACACGCTCCCGTGCAATCGATTTTAGCTCTTTTTCTAAACTGAATTTTTTGCGTTTCATCGGTCCAGCTGGCCGCCACCCTCCCTATCGCTTGACGGTATGGCAAATCGGTTCCTACAATAAAGATATCCGCCGAAGTAAGGAGGCGTTATGCGATCGATTGGCCTGCCGGAGCTTCTCATCATACTCGTGGTTGCCGTGCTGCTGTTTGGCGGCAAGAAGATCCCCGAAGTTGCAAAGGGCTTAGGCGAAGGCATTAAGCATTTTAAGGGCGCTTTGAAGCCGGACGAAGAGCCGGAGCAGAAAAAACAAGCCTGACAGATTTCTCAACCAGCGGTCGCAAGTGGAGCGCTGGCCTTCCGGGTAAGCGATTTCCAAAAAGCAAACCCCCGCACTCAGCGAGTAGCGGGGGTTCTAATTTGTGATTGGAACTACTTCTTCTTGGGAGGAACGATCGCGTCCTTTACGGACTTCGCGATACGGAACTTCACCACTTTCTTGGCCGGAATTTTAATCGTTTCTCCGGTTGCCGGGTTCCGTCCCATGCGGGCTTTCCGCTCGCTCCTTACCAGGCGTCCAATGCCTGGAATCACAAACACGCCATTCTTCTTCGTCTCGCGGACTGCCATTGCCGAAAAGTGCTCCAACAAGCTCTTAACGACTTTATTGCTGACTTCAGCAGTTTCCGCTAGCTCCCGAACGATAGCGGTTTGGGTCATTTTCGTATCGGCCATGTTGACCTCCTCTACTCATCAAACGTAATTTAGATTCTTGATTCGGCGCGCACATCTCGTGCGCTGAACGTTTGAAACAAAAACGCGCCGAAATGTTTTTCGTCTCTTGAATCCTACTCGATGATAAGTGAGTCACTCAATTCTTGTAAAGCAAAAAAGCTAAAAAACGGGCACTTTATTAGGTTTTTTCGCACTGGTCACCCTGAAACCCCCGTAAACATGGCCTCCGAGCCACTCAGGGGCCGGAAAATCCCGAAAAATGAGAAAACCTGGACTATTCTTGGCGATCCGCCCTCTCGCGCTTCAATTCTTCAACAATCGCAAATTGCTGCCGCGCGAGAGCAAGCTTGCCCGCCTTTTTGTAAAGCAACGCGAGCCGGTAGTGCGCTGCGCTTAGATCTTTGCGCAATTGTACCGATAGTTCATACTCGCGTATCGCCTCCGCCGCCCGGCTCTCATTCTCATATAAAAGCCCTAGCTGATAATGCGCTTCGACGAACGTGGGATCGAGAGCCACGCTCTTTTTCAAAAGGGCCTCGGCTTGCGGCCATTCCTTTCGGCTGCCGGTTTCGAGCGATCGTTTCCACAGGCTGAGCGCGTAATAGTAATTTGCTCGGGCGTTTTGCGAGTATAACTCGGCGAAGTGGGCTAGTCGCTTTGCCACCTCTGCCCCCATGGCTGGCGATACATCATACATTTTGCCAAGGAAATCCAATGCCTTCGGATCCGCGGGGTTTATGTCCACTGCCCGGCATAGCGACTGAACTGCTGCCGTATATTGCCCGAGCGAGTACTGCGCCACTCCTTTGCCGACATACAGCCGCGCCGAGCGCGGATATTTCGCGGACCCATACTGAAAAATTTGAAGCGCCGGTTCAAACGCCCCATGAGAAACCAACTCATTAGCCAGGTCAAATACATTTTGCTCTGATGGATCTGTCCTTGCTGCCTTTTCGTATTCGGAAATCGCCTCGCGATAGCGGCCTTCCGCGTCCAAAACAGATCCTAAAAGGTTGTGCAATTCGGGCTTGTCTTGCGCCTGAAGAAGTTGCTCAACCATCGCGCGAGCTTTTGCCGCCTCTCCGCCTTTCAGATAAGCCAGCGCCAAATCGTAGGCATTCCCGTAAGAATCCGGCTCGATCGCGTACGCGTTTTCGAGATAGCGAATCGCCTGCGAATACTGTCCCGCCGCTGCGTAAAACTCACCCAGTCGGTTGTTAGCGGCAAAGCTATTCACGTGCAGTTGTACTTCGCGGAGAAGTTCCGGTTCCGCCGCCGTGTTCGCGGCGCGAATATACGGAGCCAACGACAACAGCGTGGCGGTCGCCGTGAGCAGTGCCGCACCCGCTTTTCTACCAGTAAAATTTGAGCGCGAATTGAAGCTCGCGGGCATCGTTAGGCGCGTCTCGCGTGGACGTGATCTTACCAAAGTTCACCAGGTCGAGATAATTCAATGTGCTCGGCAGCGAGAAGTTCGGCGTGTTCGTCAGATTAAACGACTCGGCGCGAAACTCGAACCTTGTGGTTTCCGTAACCGGGAAGCTCTTGAAGAGCGAGAAGTCGAGCCGGCGGAAGGGCGGCCCAGTTACTTGTGTAGCGCCGCCGCCGAGCGGCGATAGATCCGATTGTCCCACTTGGGTCACTACCGGCGCATCGCGAAACGCCAGCGGATTATAGAACTGCTGCGCGTTATGCGCGCCCGCATAAGGGTCCTGTCCGGTATACAGCGCATAGCATCCCGTGCCCGCGCCGGTGGTCCGGACGCACGAGATTGTCTGCGGCGGCCCTGAATTGAGCGTCAGAATCCAGTTCGCTGCCCAATTCCCGAATAGGAATTGCGCTACTCCGTGGCCGCTGGAAAGCCACTTCTTCGACTTGCCAAACGGGAATTCGTAAATGCCGCTGGCGCTCAGCGCGTGCCGGATATCGAACGGCGCGAGTCCCATGTCCTTCTGAATGCCCCATCCGGGAATGGCCGGAGCCCGGAAGCCGCCGATTCCGCCACCGCTCAACAAATCGCCGGCGTCGGTGCGCGTTTTCGAATACGTGTAAGCGATCAGCGCGGTAAGTCCGTTGGAATATCGCTTCTCAAACTTCGTTTGCAGTGAATGATAGTTGGCGGTGCCGATGGTGTCGTCATAGGAAGACGCGCGAGCAAAGTCGGGGAAGGGAACATAGTTCTGCGGATTCAGGCCGGGCGGCAACAGCACGCTTTGCCTGTTGCTTCCAATAAATGTTTCGAGATGCCGGCTCAGCGAGGCCACGTACCCCGCCTGGATCGCGCTGGTGGCCGTGAGCTGATATTCCAGCGTAACGTTGTAGCTCTGAACGTACGGCGTTTTGTAGTGCAGTTGAATGCCGCGCAGATTCAAGCCGTTGGCGGTTACCGCCGTGGGATCGAGAGGAACGGCGGTCAACCCGGTTTCAAGCGTTGCCGGCGCGCCGTTCGGGTATTGAACAGGTGCTACCGGACTCGGCGCCGGATAGGAGAACGTGTACTGGAAGGGATAGTTGTAGCCGAGACTCGGCGACCCACCGCGATTCTCAAATGCTCCGTAGTAAATGCCGTATCCGCCGCGCGCCACCAGTTTGGATGTGATTTGATAGGCCACTCCAAATCGCGGCGCGAAATTCGTCTTCTGAACAATGCCGAGCCCGGACCCGTAGGCGTCCGAATAGACGAGATCGATTCCATCCTTTGCAAGCAGATTCGTAAAACTCGGGGAAAGCGCCGGATTGTTTTTGCGCGCGGCCGGGATGATGAACTGCGCTCCCTGGAACGGCGTGCCCGGCACGAAATTTGCCTGCGCATTATATTTTTCTCCGGTCGGGCTGAAGTAGTCCCAGCGTACCCCCAGGTTCAGCGTCAGGCGCGGAGCTATTTTCCAGTCGTCCTGAAAGAACACGCCGTGATAATACCGGCTGTTAGAAACGCCGCCGAAATTCGACGCATACACCTGGTTCGATCCGCCGAGGAATCCCGGACCCCCAACTGACGAGGCCGTCGGACTCAGCAGCATCTGCGCTATGCCGGTGCTCCTATCTGTTTGTCCCACAACCGATGTGTAAACTCCGGTGAAATCGAATTGGCCTCGGGAATATGGCGGAGCCGTCCATGGGAATGTCATGTCCTGGAACTCGTAGCCCATCTTAAAGGCGTGATTCCCGTATGTCTTTGTCAGGTTCTCCGTGAACTGAAGCGTATTGCTGTAGCGGTCGCTAATTAGCCACTCCGCCGGCCCCAGATGCGTCAGGCTGCCAACCGTGAAATAAGGAAGTCCGCCGTTGCCCGGCGTTTGCAAAATGCCCGGAATGCCGTATTGCAGAGGAATGTTGCTGGTATCGTCGCCATACGCCTGCTGACGGGAAGTGTGCTCGCGATTGAAGCCTACTCGGGCCTCATTCACCAATGTTGGGCTGAACGTGTGCGTGTAACTGAGCGCGGCTCCTTGGCCATTGACGCTCTGATCGCCATCGTTGAAACTTCCTCCGTCGGCAACTCCCGGCAGCGGGCTTGGGAAGAACGACGGAGCATGCGACCAGCTATAGCGCGCAAAGAGTTGATCGTGCTCGCTGAAGTATTGGTCCATGCGGATATCGAACTGGTTGACGTTGGTGGTGGACTTCCCATTCGAGTTGTAGTTGTTATAAAGTCCCGCCTGTGTCGGCGCCGGATATAGATTCAACAATTTCAAAGCCACCGGATCCATGCGGTTTACAGGAATCACGTTGCCCGCAAACGGACTACGCACATATTTGCCTCCGCCAATGCTCTGCGTCGTCGCCGGATCGAAAATCGTTCCGAGTGGATAATTATTGCCCTTCGCATCGGTGAAGCTACCGGTTTGCAAAGCGGTCAAATCGGAAAAATTGGTAAACCCGCTATTGCGTTGAAGCAGAGTGGGTACAGTCGCCGTTTGTGGCGTAGCCTGCCGGATGCGTGTTCCCTCATAATCCCCAAACCAAAACGTCTTATCGCGGACCAGCCTTCCGCCCGCCGCCGCCCCGAACTGATTTTGCCGGAACGCGCCTTTCTCTTGGCCGTTTGCATTTTGGAAGAAATCGGCCGCGTCCAGCTTGTCGTTCCGTAGAAATTCCCAAACGCTGCCGTGAAACTGATTTGTGCCCGATTTCAGCGATACATTGAGCACCGCTCCGCCAGCGCGTCCGAACTCCGCGCTGAACGAACTTGTCTGTAGGTTGAACTCGGAAATCGCGTCGATCGGCGGCTTCAGAACGTAGCTCGCGCCGCTAAGAAAGTCGACGCTGCTGCTGTTGTTGTCAATGCCGTCGAGCAGGAAGTTGTTCTCTGCCGGGCGCGTGCCGTTTGCGGCAAACCATCCGTTGGCGTTCAGGCCCCTACCTTCTGGCTGCCCTTGCGTCACACCGGGGGCCAGTCGCGCCAGAAACGTATAATTACGCCCATTAAGCGGCAGGTTGTTAATCACACGGCTTTGCACAACTTGCCCCACAGCCCCGCTTTCCGTCTGGAGCACAGGCGCGGCTGCGGTAACATCCACCGTGTTCGTTACCTCTCCGGGCGTAAGGGTAAGGTCGATCAGCGCGTGCTGCTGGATGTGGAGCTGAACGCCGGTTCTACGAATTTTTTGAAATCCAGGGTGTTCGGCTTCAATCGTGTATCTGCCGATTTTTAGCGGCGAAAACGTATAGGTCCCCGAATCGGTGGTCTTCATCTCCTGCCGCGCCGAGGTGCCTTCGTTGACTACAGCAACGCTTGCACCGGCCACGATGGCGCCGCTCGAATCCCGCACGGTGCCGAGTATAGTGCCTGTGTCAAATTGGGCCCAGGCCCAGCCCATTGGCAGTAACACTCCCAGTAAAAGCCGTCGAACGGGTGACGGAAATGACATTTCACGTGCTCCTTTGGATGGAACGGCGATCCCCAACAACTGCCGCGAAAGCAGAGTGGCAGCATCGTATCACTCCGGAATTTTTATGTCAACGTACACGGTAAATTAACACTGAACCTGCATTTTTTGACGGCCAAAATCCCCGGGGCTGGGTTCAGGCATAATTGAAAAGGAAATTCCCTTGGCTTATCCGGAAGATAACCGCCCGGCAGAGGCGAAAAACCCTCCCGGCATCAAGGACATAGCGAAAGCGCTCGGCGTCTCCATCGGTACGGTGGACCGGGCCCTGCACGGTCGGTCCGGCATTAACCCCCTGACGCGATCGCGCGTGCTCAGTATGGCAAAGACGCTCGGTTATCAGCCGAACGTTGCCGCTCGTTATCTGAAGCTCAGACGGAAACTCCAGATTGCAATCCATTTGCCGCGCGAGATCGCCGCGTTTTTCGACGCGCTGCGGGAAGGTATCGTTCAAGCTGCCGCGCCCTTTCAGTCGAGCGTCGAGTTGGAGTTCCGCGAGCAGCGCCGGTTGGGTGAAGGCGATATTGAGTTATTTGAACAGGCCTTAGCAAAGCCAACGAATGGCATAATCCTGTCGCCCGGGTTTCCGAACGATCTGAAGCCGTGGATTCGTAAGGCGGCACGAAGCCAGATCCCGGTGGTCTGCGTTGCCACCGACGCCCCGAAAACCGAGCGTCTAACGGCGGTTTTTAGCGATCCGTACACCAGCGGAGCTATGGTGGCCGAGTTGCTTATCCACACAGTTCGGGAGCCCGGCTCCGTGCTGCTTGTTACCGGTGACCTCAATACGCACGACCACG
>Ga0134125_10008326_pt1 | contig 11692 bp, 10 predicted proteins | sample KB31751_FD_96464 | JGI IMG/M metagenome (GOLD analysis project Ga0134125, IMG submission 96464) | Terrestrial soil microbial communities with excess Nitrogen fertilizer from Kellogg Biological Station, Michigan, USA - KB3-175-1 | ecosystem: Environmental > Terrestrial > Soil > Unclassified ... | reverse complement strand
GCCGGCTTCCAATGATCGAGAAATCGAGAAACGTATTGCGGAATGTCGAGTGGGACGAATTGGTGAAACGCCCGATCCGGGAGACGGCTGCCCGCGACGCCAGCGGACGTTGTCGTGCCCGTCGTCAGCAGAACGTGGATGTGCGGATTGGCATCAAGCAAACCTTCGATGAGCGGAAGGATGGCGTTCGTTTCGCCGACGCTCGCCGCATGCATCCAGACGACCTGACCAGCGGGACGCGGGCGCCCCGCGAAGCCGAGGCGCTCTCCACGCCGGCTTACGTCCTCCTTGCCTTGGCGGCCGCGGACGTTGAGCAACAGCGGCACGGCGGGCCTCAGCACGGAGGTCGCGGCGCGGTAGGTTTTGAGCGCCAGGCCCGGTTCGGGCGGAGAAATCGCTGCAAGTTGATCGAGCGGCGTGGCCCTGTGCAGATCGCCCCCAGAGAGTGCGTACGCTTTCGTGGTTGCGGTATTGAGCGCGGCTTCGAGTTCGAGACGTTTGGCCTCGAGTGTGGCGGCGTCAGCGTCGCGGGGAACCTCGATAGGATCGCCGACGACGAATGCGAGATTCGAATAGGGGAGGTTGACGGTAATCCGGCTCCACGTATCGAACGAGGCGAAATGCTTCGTAGAGACCGCCACCGGAACGATGGGCCGGCCCGACATGCGCGCGATCGTTACGATGCCGGCGCCCGCAACACGCGCTGGTCCCGGCGGAACGTCCGCGGTCATGACAAGTGAATACCCGTCCGCAAGCGCGCGGAGTGATGCGCGCAGCGCAGCTGCCCCTCCGCGATCACGTTTGCGCTTGCCCGCGCCGGCACCGCGTATCAGTTCGACGTCGATCGCCCGTAATGTTTCACTGATCAGTTCCGCGTCGCCGTGCCGAGCGACCATCGCCGCGACTTTGATGTTCTCGGGGCGAAGTTCGGAGATCATCATGAATTGGCCGTGCCAGCACCCCACGATGCAAGGATGGGCCTGGATAAGACGGTCGGCGAGATCTGGCGGGTCGTTGATGATATTGGACGAACTGGCAACATGGCGTACGAAACCCGCCAGCGCTTTTCCCCCGTATCGCAAAAGCGTCTTCTTAGTTTCGGCCATACGATGGCGCTGCCTTTTTGTAACTGTAGCAAGGCCTTGCGGCGCACGAAGCGGTCGCTATCCAAAGCCCTTGCGGCCTGTAGCTATAGTGAATACTTAGCAAGTTCAATTGGATTGGATCACGCGCTTTGGCGAACAAACCACTGAATAGCACCTTCTGCGCCCGCGCGGTCAGGCTCCGAATCGGGGCATTCTGACAGCCCCAAATGGCCAGCCTCATTAAACAAGCTAAGCGCGGTCTGCGCCGGAAGAGCGGTGCTCTGCTGCACCGGGTCGTCCATTCGTCCCCGTCCTGGGTGCGGTCGAGGTTCGCGCCTGTCCTATGCTATGCGGAAATGCTGTTCATAGATTACGGGTTTGTGCGGCTCGTTTATAATAACAGGCATCGCATCACGCAGGATGCCTGGCGCTCCGCTCAGCCGGCGCCTCATCACGTCCGCTGGCTCGCCAGACACGGCATCAAAACGATCGTCAACCTTCGCGGCGAACAAACGTTCGGAACACGCTGGCTGGAGCAGCAGGCGTGCGCGCGTCATGGCGTCAAGCTCGTCGATTTGGCCCTGAGGTCTCGTGCGGCGCCGACACGTGCGCAGTTCAAGGCCATCAGGAATTTGCTGGCGAACGTTGAATATCCAATCCTTGTACATTGCAAGTCGGGCGCCGATCGCGCCGGTGTGATGGGGCTGATGGTTCGCCATGTTCGCGACGGCGTGCCGATCCACGAAGCGAGAAACCAGCTATCGTTGCGGTACGGCCATTTCCGCAATGCCGACACCGGCATCCTCGATGCGGTATTCGATCGCTACCTGGAAGATTCGGCTATGACGGGCATCGAATTCTGGGACTGGGTCGACAAGGTCTACGATCCCGACGAGATCGCTCATTCGTTCAAAGCGCGTGGCTGGGCAAACAGGCTGGTCAACAACTTGTTGAAACGCGAGTAGACCGCCTTTGTCTCAACTGGCGAGCGCATGGCTCGAACGGTTCAAGCGCGAATAGGGGCCGTTACGGGTGAGAAGCTCGGCATGGGTGCCGCGCTCGACGATGGAGCCTGCTTCCATGACGCAGATCATGTCGGCGCTCTGCACCGTCGACAGCCGATGAGCGATGACGAGAGTCGTACGGGTGCGCGTGAACGTGGCGAGCGCTTCCTGTACGAGTTGCTCGCTTTCATTATCGAGCGCACTCGTGGCTTCATCTAGCAGCAGAATGGGCGCGTCCTTGAGTATCGCTCGTGCCAGCGCAAGCCGCTGACGCTGGCCACCGGATAGCCGGCCGCCCCTGTCGCCGATGATCGTCTGATAGCCTTGCGGTTGGGCAAGAATGAAATCGTGCGCCGCCGCCGCCTTCGCGGCTTCGATGATGTCGCTTTCGCTGGCGCGAAGTCGTCCGAGGGCGATGTTGGCGGCAATTGTATCGTCGAAGAGCGTGATGTCCTGACTGACGATCGCAACATGGTCGCGCAGTGAGGCGAGCGTCACGTCCTGCACATTTTGGCCGTCGATGACGATCGCCCCTTCGGTCAAGTCGAAGAGTCGCGGCACCAGATTGACGATGGTCGACTTGCCGCCGCCCGAGCGGCCCACGAGCGCGACGGTGCTGCCGCCCGGCACGTCGAGCGTGAAATTGGAGACGGCGCGCTCTTTCGAGTGCTTGTCGTAGCTGAACGCGACGTCGCGGAAGGAAATCGCGCCTTTTGAGATTTGAAGCTCTTTGGCGCCGGGCTTGTCGGTAATCGAAGGCTTTTCGTCAAGAAGACCATAAAAGCTTTCTGCCGCCGCGATGCCTTCTTTGACGCGGCCTGCGAGATTTCCGAGCGCGCGGATAGGCTGTGCTGCCATCAGCAATGCCGTTATGAAACCCATGAAATCGCCTACGGTCGAAATGCCGGTCGAAATCCGTAGAAAAGCGAATCCGACGACGCCCGCGACTGCGAGGCCTCCTAATGCTTCAAGGATAGGATCCATGCGGGCGCGTGTGCGCACCGATTTCATTTTTAGCCGGTAAAGATCCTCGAAACTTTTATCGAGCCGCGCCGCAGCGTAGTCCTCGAGGCGAAACGACTTGATGAGACGCGCGCCCGATAGCTTCTCCGACAACAGCGATGTCATGTCGCCGAGGCCGCTTTGCGTGCGCTTTGCAACGCGGCGCAGACTGTCGCTGATGGTCGCGACGGGAAGGGCTGCGATCGGATAGACGCCGAGGACGATGAGTGTCATCGCCCAGTCGAGATAGAACATAGCCCCGACGAGGGCCACGACGGAAAAGAGATCCCGCAAAAACGAATTCAGCCCGGAGGACAATGCGGTTTGGATAAATCCGATGTCGTTTGTCAGCCGCGACATCAGCCGGCCCGGCGTCTCACGCGAGAGACGTGAGAAATCCGAGTTGATAAGGTGCCTGAAGGCAACCTTCTGCATGTCCGAGGTGAGCCGCAGAATGACGCGGTTCGACGCGACAGCCTGCAAATAGAGCAGTGTTGCCCGTGCCAAGGTAATGCCGATGATTGCCGCAAGAACCCACGGCAACGCCCCCGAGTGCTTGCCGCCCATAAGCAAGTCGAATGATTTCTTGATGATCGCCGGATAACTGCCGGTCACACCGGCAAGACAGACCGTCAGAAACAGCGTCCAGACGAGTTCCAGCCGCCGTGGCCAAACCCAATCCATGACGAAGCGGTGGAGCAGCGCGCGCGAGGGCGCATCGAGCCGCAGCCGTGCGCGTGGTCGCTTCTCGGCTTTATGGGGATGCGAACTCACGATGTGGGCGTCGCTTGGCGGACCGGGCTCGAACCGTTCGGTTCGAGCAGGCGATGGAGGTGGACGATGAAATACCGCATCATCGCGTTGTCGACCGAGCGCTGGGCCGCTCCCTTCCAGGCGGCGTAGGCGCTTTGGTAGTCGGGGTAGATCCCGACCACGTCAACGCTGCCGAGATTGCGAAATTCGTGGCCGTCGAGCGACTTCAGCTCACCGCCGAACACAAGGTGAAGAAGCTGCGGCTGTGAGTCCGGGGAAGAGGCGGGCCGTTGCAATTAGTCTTCTCCTGAAAGATTGCCGCTGCGCTGTTGGCAGAAAGCCCAAGCCGCGAGTGACGTCAACCGCTTGAGAGTGCGGGAACTCGACGCCGGCCGTCCGAAGTTGAAACGTCACTTTAAGCATATTTTCACGATACAATTTAAGCCTATTGGAAGACAATCCTGTTAGGAATTGAAGCCAGGCTGCACAATAGCCGCTCGAAAAAAGTCAACAGGCGAGACGTAACGGCGCGGCGCGAGTGGTTCAAACTCGCGCCGTTGCTGTGCGGCGAACTGTCGTCGTGTGACGTGTGTTCAGCCGAGGCCCGCGAACCACGAAAGCGCCTTATCGGCCAGCAATCCCAGGAATACCGCCAATCCCACATCACGATTGGACTGAAACCGTCTGAGGCAATTGGCGGAATCGTGAATGTCGAGCGTCGCGACCTGCCAGGACATCTGCAGAAAGACCAGTGCGACGGCGAGAAAATAGACGAGGTGGGCACCGGCCAGGGCTCCGGCGATCAGCCAGAAGATGGCGGCCAGCCCGTACAATGCCCCGACAAACGAAACTGTATTGTCTCCGAATTTCAGCGCCGTCGAGCCAAGCCCAAGTAGCGCGTCGTCCTCTTTGTCCTGATGGGCGTAGATCGTGTCGTAGCCGATGGTCCAGAGCACGCATCCAGTGAAAAGCACCAGCGCCGGCAAGCCGAGCGAGCCCTTGACCGCAGCCCAACCGACAAGCGCACCCCAGCTGAATGCGAACCCGAGGACCAGTTGCGGGTAGGGGATCAACCGCTTGGCAAAGGGATAAGCGGCGACGACCAGCAGGGACGAAATGGCCAGCCAGATCGTGAACCAGTTGAAATTGAGGACGACGGCAAGACCGACACAGGCCGTCGCTGCGACGAAAACTAGCGCCGCTTCCGGCGATACCTGTCCTGAAGGGATCGGCCGATTCGCAGTTCGGTAGACCTGCGCATCGATGTCGCGGTCGATATAGTCATTGTAAGCGCATCCCGAGGCGCGCATGGCCAGAGCGCCGATGGCAAACAGGACGAGATAACCGAAGTTGAGAAAAGTCTGGCCCAAGTCGATCTGGGCGAGCGTTTGCGACCACCAGCACGGGAAAAGCAACAGCCAGGCGCCGATTGGCCGATCGAAGCGGCCGAGCCTCAGATAGGGACGCCATGATTCGGGCGCCCACCGGTCGACCCAGTTCGACGGCGGCGCATCGGCAATCGGCGAAACCTCTATCTCCATAGTGGCGGACGTTCCTCGGCGGTTTATCGAAAACGCTATCCTGCGGTGCAGCGCTGTGCAACGCCGACCATCTCCAGCAAAGCCGTTTGACTGGATACAAAGCTCCGATAAGACCGGAACATGGCAATTCGCGACCTAGCATCGGAACGGCTCTTTGTAGAGAGCGGCCTTTCCGCCGGCCAAACAGTTGAGCTCACCGAGGCTCAGGCTCGCTATCTGACCACCGTACTGCGCCTCAGACAGGGCGCCGAGGTCCTCGTTTTCAATAGCCGGGACGGCGAATGGCTTGCGGCTCTCGGCGAAGTCAAAAAGCGTGGTGCGACGCTGCGGCTTGAGCGTCAGGTTCGCCCGCAGGAGGGCGGCCCTGACATTGACTATGTCTTTGCGCCGCTCAAGCGGTCACGCCTCGATTACATGGTGCAGAAGGTGACGGAAATGGGCGTCCGTCGTCTGCGGCCCGTCATCACGGAACGAACGATCGCGGAGAGGGTCAACACCGAACGGATGCGGGCCAACGTCGTCGAGGCGGCCGAGCAATGCGGCGTTCTTCGAGTCCCTGAGGTACATGAGCCCGTCCGGCTGCAGGATGCCCTGACCGGCTGGGATGCGACCCGAAAGCTCATCTACTGCGACGAACACGAAGACAACGCCGATCCCGTCGAATCGCTGGGCCGGATAGAGCCGGGCCCGCTCGCCGTCCTGATCGGGCCCGAGGGCGGGTTCTCGGCAGGCGAACGCCAGCGACTTCTCGGCAAGCCGTTCGTCGTTCCCATATCGCTCGGCCCGCGAATCATGCGCGCCGACACGGCGGCGGTCGCGGTGCTGGCGCTGACAAATGCCGTTGTTGGCGACTGGCGGCGGCGCTGAGGCGCACCGCCCTTGCCGTCGATGTCATGCCCCGCCATAAGGCTGAAGCCGTGCGGGCGCCGCCGCGGGTGCAATCAGGAATGGGCCGGGCCGGTCAAGCATGTCAACGCGAGAACAAGGGTCGCAAAGCGCGACGATCGAAACGCGCGATGATCTCGTGCGCTGGATCGCGGCCGGCGAGAAGCCCAGATCCGAATGGCGGATCGGCACCGAGCACGAGAAGTTCGTCTTCCGGACGGGATCGCTTGCTCCGGTTTCCTATGATGGCCCGGACGGCATCCGCGCGCTGATGCAAGAGCTGATCCGGCGTTATGGCTGGATCGCCATCCGCGAAGGCGACAACGTCATCGCGCTAAGACGGCCGGATGGAGAAAAAGGCGGCACGATCAGTCTCGAACCGGGCGGACAGTTCGAACTCTCGGGAGCGCCGCTCGAAACGCTGCACGAGACGGCGGCCGAGACGGACGAACACCTGCGCGAGGTCATCGACGTCGGCGAAGATCTCGCGATCGGCTTCCTCGGCATCGGATTTTCGCCGAAGTGGCGTCTCGACGAAGTGCCGCGAATGCCGAAAAAGCGTTATCAGGTGATGACGCGCTACATGCCGACCGTCGGCAGCCGCGGCCTCGACATGATGTACCGAACGGCGACGGTACAGGTGAACCTGGACTATGGTTCCGAAGCCGACATGGTCAAAAAGCTGCGCGTCTCGTTGGCATTGCAGCCGATTGCGACGGCGCTGTTCGCCTCCTCGCCATTTACGGAAGGCAAGCCGAACGGTTTTCAATCGATGCGCAGCGAAGTCTGGCGCGATACGGATAAGCGTCGAACGGGAATGCTTCCGTTCGTATTCGAACCGGGGATGGGATACGAGCGCTACGTGGAGTACGCGCTCGATGTGCCGATGTACTTCGTCTATCGCGGCGGCAACTACATCGACGTCGCGGGCGCCTCGTTCCGCGATTTTCTAAACGGACGCCTCAAGGGCTGCGAAGGCGAACGCCCAACCGCCGACGACTGGTCCGATCACCTGACAACACTTTTTCCCGAAGTTCGCCTCAAGCGATTCCTCGAAATGCGCGGCGCCGACGGCGGTCGATGGGGAACGATTACGGCGTTGCCGGCCTTCTGGACCGGCATTCTTTACGACGAGACGGCGCTCGACCAAGCCTGGGAGATGGTGCGAGACTGGACGGCCGACGAACGCGACAAGTTGCGCAACGACGTGCCGAAGTCGGGGTTCGGGACGCGCTTCCGATCGACGAGCGTTCGCGACCTCGCCCGACAGGCCCTTCGCATCTCGCGGTTGGGGCTCAAGAATCGCGGGCGCCTCAATTCGCGGAAGCAGGACGAAACGGTCTATCTGGCGCCGCTCGAACAGATTTCGGATAACGGCCGGACGTTGTCAGATGAGTTTCTGCGCCGCTATTCCGGCGACTGGAACGGCAACATTGACCATATTTTTGAGGAATTTGCCTTCTGAGTGCTTGCGAGCAGGCTGCATAGTCATGCGGTCCGGTTCAGCCATTGTTCATGGTCGAGTGGTTAGCACGCAACGTTTGACCCGGGCCCGCAGTCGGGAGTGAGGAGGCGGCACATGTCGCGCGTCGCATCGCTGTTGAAACGCGCGTCGGGTGCAGCCGTCTCCGGACTTGTCATGTTGGCCGCCTTCGGGGCGAGCCATGCGAACGCCGATCCCTGCGTGGATGGGTGCCGCGGCGACCACAACTCTTGCCGAATGACGACGAAGCTCTTGTCGTCGCCAAGATGCGATGCGCAACTCCAATCCTGTATTACCCGGTGCTTCCGCCGAAGCGGACCTTCATCCCGTCGTGAGCCGATGGGCCGCGAGCCCATGGGTCATGAACCGCAGGGCCATCAACCATCCGGCCGCGATCGCGGTCGCCACTAGCGAGATTTTCGTAAGAAGGCGATGCAACGGCCTCGGCCCGTATTGCGGGCCACCACCGCACATGCGAAAATGCTTAACGGCAGCGGTCCTCTGCCGCGACCCGCGTCCGGGCCCTTTGTCTGGCGGTTCCGTCGAGCCGTTCTGAAATCGAGAGAGACCTGGGACGCAAGGTCAATACCGGGCGACCGGCGCTAAGAGGTCGGGCGATGCCGTACATTGAATTCCCTGAGCCCGAAGTCGGCGTTCTTCGCCGGCGGCCACTCATCATCGAGGGACTGCGGAACCGTGTCGGCATGGATGTGCTGATCGTCGACGAGGATGGCCGGCGCGCCTACGAGACGGATGCGTTCACGGCCTACAGCTGCATGCCGATGCTGGTCGTCCTTCCGCGTACGACCGAAGAAGTCTCGAAGATCCTCAAATACTGCCACGAGAACGATGTGAAGGTCATTCCGCGCGGAGCCGGAACGTCGCTCTGCGGCGGGGCGCTGCCGAGTGAGGACGCTGTCGTCCTCTGCATTTCGAAAATGAACCGCGTGCTCGAGATCGACTTCGCCAATCGGTTCGCACGTGTCGAAGCCGGCATCACAAATTTGGAGATTACGGCGCGCGTCGCGGTGCAGGGCTTTTTCTACGCGCCCGATCCATCCTCGCAGCTAGCCTGCACACTTGCGGGTAATCTCGCGATGAATTCGGGCGGCGCCCACTGCCTCAAGTACGGCGTGACGACTCACAACGTTCTCGCCGTGAAGATGGTGTTGATGGATGGCACTATCGTCGAAATCGGGGGAACGACACTTGATCGTGGCGGATACGACCTCCTGAGCTTTGTCATTGGGTCGGAAGGCCAACTCGGCGTCATCACCGAGGCGACCGTCAAGATCATCCGGTCCGCCGAAGCCGCAAGGCCGATGCTGATCGGCTTCCGGTCGCCGGAGGCTGCCGGCAGCTGCGTCGCGGCGATCATTGCGGCCGGCATCATTCCCGTTGCCATCGAATACATGGATCGCGCCGCGACCGAAGTCTGTGAGGCGTTTGCCGGCGCCGGATATCCGCTCGACGCTGAAGCCTTGCTGATTGTCGAGGTTGAAGGCTCTGAAAACGAAATCGGCGTTCTGCTCGGTCGCATCGCGGAAATTGCTGCGAGGTTCGATCCGAAAACCGTGTCGATCAGCTCGAACGCGGAACAAAGCGCGCGCATTTGGGCCGGGCGCAAGGCCGCGTTCGGAGCCATTGGCCGTATTTCAGATTATCTCTGCATGGACGGCGTCATTCCGCTGAGCCAGCTGCCGCACGCGCTGACGCGCATAAGCCAGATCTGCGCCGAGCATGGCCTGAGAGTTGCGAACATCTTCCACGCCGGCGACGGCAATCTCCACCCGCTCGTTCTCTACGATGCCAACAGCCCCGATGAAGCCGACCGGGCGGAAATTGCGGGCGCCGCTATTTTGCGGCTCTGCGTCGAGCTTGGTGGCTGTCTCACCGGCGAGCACGGCGTCGGCATCGAGAAACGCGAGCTGATGGCGACGCAATTTACGGCAACCGACCTCGACGTGCAGATGCGCATCAAGAGCGTGTTTGATCCGGGATGGCGGCTGAACCCGGCCAAAGTTTTTCCACTAGACGCTAGCGAGAGCCTGCGCGCCGGGCTCGCCGCACGTGCACCCGAGGCGGCGTAACGCATGGTGCAATCGTGACGGAACTCTTGCGACCCGCAGCCGAATGGGAGCTGCAGTCGATGATTGCCAAGCTCGCCAGTCAGAAGCGGGACATGGAGGTCGTCGGCCACGGCGCGTTGCGCAATGCCGGCCGCACCTCCAAGGCCGATGTCGTGTTGTCGACGTCCGGGCTCAAAGGCGTGACGCTTTATGAGCCGACCGAAATCGTCATGTCGGCGCGCGCTGGAACCGCCGTCTACGAGATCGAGGCCATACTCGCGGCCCGTGGACAGATGCTCGCCTTCGAACCGGTCGATCTCGGACCGGCGACCGGTGCTCCGGGTGGCGCGTTGTCGATCGGCGGCGTCTTTGCGACGAATTTTTCGGGTTCCAGACGCATCGCGGCGGGAAGCGCGCGGGATAATTTTCTGGGCGTCAGGGCGGTCAACGGCCGTGGCGAGCTTTTCAAATCAGGCGGGCGCGTGATGAAGAACGTCACGGGCCTCGACGTAGCACGCGGCTTGACCGGCAGCTGGGGAACACTTGCGGTGATGACCGAGGTGACATTTAAGGTCGCGCCTTTGCCGCAAACGATGGTGACGCTTGCGTATACCGGACTGCCGGACGACCTTGGCATCGAAGCCTTGACTGTGGCGATGGGAACGCCGCTTGAAGTCTCGGGCGCCGTGCATCTGCCGAAGAACTGCGCATCCCGACTGAGGCAGGCGAAGCTCAAAGGCATAGATGAGCCGGTGACACTATTGCGGCTCGAAAATTTTTCGGCGGCCGTCGATGAGCGCAAAGAGAAGCTGAAAGCCGCGCTGAAAGTTTACGGACATCCGATTGAACTCGATGCGGAGCAAACCTGGAGTTTGTGGAGCGAGTTCAGGGCGCTTTCTGTCATGCCCTTTTCCAACGAAACGAGCCTGTGGCGAATTTCGGCGCTACCGACAAAAGCGGCCGAGATCGTTTTCGCGATCCAGAAGTTCATGGACGTCGTTGCGTTCTACGACTGGGCGGGAGCGCTGATATGGCTTGAAGTTCCGGTAGCGGCCGATGCCGGGGCCGCCGACGTGCGCCGAGCTGTATCGGTCCGCGGAGGTCATGCAACCTTGATCCGGGCGCAGCCGGAGGTCAGAGCCAGCGTCGACGTCTTTGAGCCGTTGAAGCCGGAAATCGAACGATTGACACGCGGTATCAAGTCCGCGTTCGATCCGGACGGACTTTTGAACCGCGGGCGTATGTACGCCAACATCTAGACGTAAGGCCCGCAGGCAACGAACCCGCACAGTTAGGCGCGATGCACACCAGCTTTTCCAAAGCGCAGCTCGAAGATCCGCAGATAGCGGAGGCAGACAGCATTTTGCGCCGCTGCGTTCATTGCGGACTGTGCACGGCGACGTGCCCGACCTACGTCGTCCTCGGCGATGAGCGCGACAGTCCGCGCGGTCGCATCTATGCCATCAAGGACATGCTCGAGCGGGGACTGGATTCCAAGCCCGAAGTCTCGACGCATATCGATCGCTGCCTTTCGTGCTTCTCGTGCATGACGACATGCCCGTCCGGCGTCGACTACATGCACCTGGTCGAGATCGCGCGCGAGCACATCGAAAAGACCGGCAGCCGTAGTCTCAAGGATCGTATGATCCGACGGGCGCTGACGGCGATCGTGCCCCATCCGCGCCGCTTCCGATTGGCTATGCGGGCGGCGCCGCTTGGACGGCGACTGTCCAAGACACTACGGGCCCTGAAGCTTCCGGAACTCGCCGCGATGATCGACTTGGCACCGATCGAGGGGCCACACGCGGGGCGTTTTCGCGGACCGGGCACGGCAAAGCCGACAGGGGTACGCACGGGCCGTGTCATTCTG
>Ga0134125_10008325_pt1 | contig 11693 bp, 13 predicted proteins | sample KB31751_FD_96464 | JGI IMG/M metagenome (GOLD analysis project Ga0134125, IMG submission 96464) | Terrestrial soil microbial communities with excess Nitrogen fertilizer from Kellogg Biological Station, Michigan, USA - KB3-175-1 | ecosystem: Environmental > Terrestrial > Soil > Unclassified ... | reverse complement strand
TTGTGCATCGTCAACTTCTGCTACGGCTTCATGGTGCTGCCGGAATCGCTGACGCAGGAACGGCGCGCGTCGAAGTTCGAATGGCGCCATGCCAATCCGCTCGGTTCGTTGCTGCTGCTGAAACGTTATCCGCAGGTGCTGGCGCTGGCGGCGGTGTTCTTCCTGCTGGCTCTGGCGCAGCTCTCGATCAATTCCACCTACGTGCTGTACACCGACTACCGCTACGGCTGGGGACCGCAAGCGGTCGGCTACACGCTGGGCATCGTCGGATTGTGCAGCGGCCTTGTTCAGGCGGTGCTGGTGCGCAAGCTGATGCCGAAACTGGGCGAGCGCCGGATGATTCTGGCCGGCCTCGCGTTCGTGGCCATCGGCTACTTCGTGTTCGGCTTCGCGCCTGAAGCGTGGATCTTCCTCACCGGGATTCCATTCCTGTGCCTCGGCGGGCTCGCCGGACCGCCCGCGCAATCGCTGATCACGCACCAGGTCGATCCCGCCGAACAAGGCCGCCTGCAAGGCGCGCTGACCAGCCTGCAAAGCCTCGCCGGCATCTTCGGGCCTGCGCTGTTCGCCAACCTGTTCGCGCTGTTCATCAGCAAGCACGCGCCGTTGTCGGGACACTTGCCGGGCGTCGCCTACGTGCTGGCCGCGGCGCTGGTGCTGGCGGCGTTGATCCTCACGCTGCGTGCGACCCGCGGGATAGCCGTGGCTGCGCCCGCCGCGAAAACGACATGAACTTGGCTTTTGCCGGCCACGACCCCATGTGACCCTGCACGCACTCGCTCCGAGGATGCCGCAATGATGACCTTCCTGTTGTGGTTGCTGCTGCTGATCTTCTGCTGGCCGCTGGCGTTGCTGGCGCTGATCCTGTGGCCGCTGGTGTGGCTGATCGCGCTGCCGTTCCGGCTGCTCGGTTTTGCCGTCGATGGCGTATTCGAATTCCTGCGCGCACTGTTCCTGCTGCCTGCGCGAGTGCTCGGCGGGCGCCCGGCACGTTGAGTCGTGCTCATGCGATCGTCCATGATCGCTGCGTCACGAGCCGTAATGCTGGACCAATCCCTTTTTGCTTCGGCAACGCCAGAACGGGCTTCCTGCCCCGACTTTCCACAAAAAGCATTTCCCCGAACAAGGACTCCACCATGAGTATTTCGATGTACCAGGCTTCCGTTCCCGTATTCGTCCGCGCGCTGACCAATCTCGCGAACGTGTTGAAGAAAGGCGAAGCACACGCGAAGGAACGGGGCGTCGATCCCGACAACCTGCTGCAGCAGCGCCTGATCTTCGACATGCTGCCCCTGATCAAGCAGATCCAGATCGCCTGCGACACCGCCGCGCGCGGCGCGGCCCGGCTGGCCGGCGCGGAACCGAAGTCGTTCGAGGACAAGGAGAAGACGCTGGCCGAGGCGTACCAGCGCATCGATGCCGCGATCGCCTACGCGAAGTCCTTCGCGCCCGAGCAGATCGATGGCAGCGAAGCGCGCAAGGTGGTGATGAAGACACGTGCCGGCGACGTGGAATTCACCGGTCTCGCCTACCTCACCGAGTACTCGCTGCCCAACCTCTTCTTCCATTGCGCCACCGCCTACGACATCCTGCGCGTGGCCGGCACCCAGATCGGCAAGAAGGATTTCCTGGGCGAGCGGTGAGCGGCGATGCCATGAAAGCTTTTTTCATTGCGCCGAAGGCTTCGAAACAATAGTTGCCTTCTTTTTCAAAGCCCCGCTTGCGAAAGCGGGGCTTTTTTGATGGCGCGGGTCTCGTGCAAAACCAGCACTGCCCTGCGGTGCTAGCATCCAGCGTCGTCGGTGGCGCAGCTCGGAACATTCGCCCTGCGCCTGCAAAGTGCGAGGTGTGCGTCATGCGCATCGGACAGTTGGCCAAGGCGGCGGGCGTGCATCCGCAAACCTTGCGTTTCTATGAACGCGAAGGACTGTTGCCGAAGGCGTTGCGCACGCATTCCGGATACCGGGACTATGCAAAGAATGATCTCGAGCGCGTGCGGTTCGTGCGCGCCTGCCAGGAAATCGGCTTCACGCTGGCCGACATCAAGGACGTATTCGAATTGCACCGGGTGCTCGCGACGCGTGCGGGCGTCTCCGCGCTGAAGCCGGATGCGCAACGGAAATTCCTCGACGCGACGGACCGGCGCATGGCGGTGGTGGACGGCAAGCTCAAGCTGTTGAGGCGGATGAAATCCGAGTTGCAGACGCTGGCGGATACTTTGCGCAACGAGCGCAAGCCGATGTGCCCGGTATCGCGCCAACGCGTGACTTGACCTTGCACCTTGCTGCAAGGTGCAAGATGGCGGCATCGCGGCAATGCGGACACGCTTCCATGCCATCCGGAAAGTTGCTCACGCGCGCAAGAATCGCCGGGATTCTGCTGGCTTCCGTGCTGATCGTCGCGGCGGCCCTCCTCGCCGGCAACATCGCGCGGCGTGCGCGTGCCATGCGCGCTTCGATCACCACGTCCGCCGACGTCGGGAGGGCCCAGCCCGGCATGCGCATCGAGCCGGTGGTCCGGCTGGAAGGGCGCGCCGCCGGAAACCTGCGCGTCGCGGAAGTGTTGCGGTCCGTCGGTGGTGCGGATTTCCGCGGGACCGGAACCCGGCTTGAGTTCGTGGTGGAACGGACCGCGAAATTCACGATGGGTGCCGCCACCGATCTCAGACCCGGCGCAGTGGCGCAGATTCGCGGAACACTGGACGCTTCGCGCCGCCTGCACGCGGACCGCGTCGTACTGCTGACCCGCGTCGTCCACGTCGAACGCAGGAGCGAATGATGTTGTTCCTGTGGACCGCCTCGTTGGGTTGGCTCGCCGCTTTGCTGCTGGCCGCAACGGTTGGCATTCCGTATATCGCGCGGACCGTCGTGGCCGCTCCGGCCACGACGCATGGGCGGGGCATGGCGCTGCATTTCTGGATCGGACCGATCATTTTGATGCTGGCTTTCGTCCACGCGTGGCTGCCGATGTCGGCAGGCGTCGCGCGGCAAGGGCTGGCCGGGATCTGGCTTGCCACGTTTGCCTTGTTGATGATGGCTTGGCAGGTGGCGCTTGGACTGCGCTTGCGCAACGCGGCGCCCGCGCAGCAGCGGTCGCGCCTCAAGCTGCATTTCTGGACCATGTGCACCATCGTTGCGCTCGTGCTGGCACACATCGCAATCAATCGGGTGCCCTGAACCACGCGTCGGCGCATCCCGCGACGGCACTTTTACCAGCGTAACTTTACAATCGGCCGCGCAAACCTTACAGTCGATGCATGCCTCGCCCCGACCGTTCCCCCGAAATCGATGCCGCGCTGCTGGCCCGCGTCGAGAAAAATCCGCAAGACTTGGTGGCGGTGGTCGGGGAAGCGTTGGGCCTGACGCGGCAGACCGTTGCGGCGCGCGCGCGCGAGTTGATCGAGCGCGGTTATCTCGCCAAATCCGGCACCACCCGACCGACTTACGGCCTCGGACCCAGCCGGCGCGCGGTGTTCACCCACTCGCTGTACGGGCTGGAAGAGAACTGGGTGTGGTTGCACGACATCGCGCCGTTGCTGCGCGGCCTGCCCGCCAACCTGATCGAGATCTGCCATCACGGCCTGACCGAAATGGTCAACAACGCGATCGACCATTCCGGCGGCTCGCGCCTGCGCGTGTTCGTGGACCGCACGCGGGAAAGGGTGACGCTGTTGGTATCCGATGACGGCGTGGGTATTTTTCGCAAGATCACCGCGGCACTCAGGCTTTCCGATTCGCGCTTGGCGCTGCTGGAATTGTCCAAGGGCAAGCTGACCACCGACCCGCGCCGGCATTCGGGCGAGGGCGTTTTCTTCACTTCGAGGATGTTCGACCGCTTCCAGATTGCATCCGGCCAATTGGTGTTCGATCACGACGACAAGCAGGCCGACGATCTGCTCGAACGCATCGAACCACGCTACGCACGGCGCGGCACCACGGTGTTGATGCAAATCGCAATCAAATCGAAGCGCACCGCAAAGCAGGTGTTCGACACGTTCTCCAGCGGCCCCGATGACTACGCGTTTGCAAAAACCGTGGTGCCGGTACGGCTCGCCCGGGTGGGTGACGAAAACCTGGTGTCGCGTTCGCAAGCCAAGCGCCTGATGCAACGGATCGAGCGTTTCCGGACCGTCGTGCTCGATTTCGCAGGCATCGCCTGCATCGGCCAAGCCTTCGCGGACGAAGTGTTTCGCGTGTTCGCCAACGCGAACCCCGACGTCGAATTGATTCCGATTCATGCAACGCCGGAGGTGCAGCAGATGATTCGCCGCGCGCAGGTGGCGCGTGGCGAAGACAGGTAGCGCGACGGCCGCTGCGGCCGCGCGGCGCATGCAATACTCGAACTCCACTGCCTGCAGGTGCATCCATGCCCATCCTGATCCTCGGCCTCGTCCTGTTCCTCGGCATGCATTCGGTGCACATGCTGGCGCCGCGTTTTCGCGATCGCATGGTGGCGCGGATCGGTTTGTGGCCCTGGAAGGGTTTGTATTCCCTGGTGGCGATTGCGGGTTTCGTACTGATCGTCATCGGTTTCGGGATGGCGCGCGCGCAGCCGCATCTGCTTTACGTGCCGCCCGCGTGGCTGCGGCACTTGAATGCGCTGTTCACGCTGGTCGCATTCGTGCTGGTCGTGGCGGCGTACGTTCCGCGCAACCATTTGAAGGCGAAGATCGGGCATCCGATGCTGGCGGGCGTGAAACTGTGGGCGCTGGGACATCTGCTGGCGATCGGTTACCTGCACGACGTGGTGCTGTTCGGCGCATTCCTGGCATGGGCTGTCGCGGATTTCGCGGTCTCGCGCCGGCGCGATCGCGCAACCGGCACCGTGTACCCGGCGGGCACGATCACGGGTGACGTGCTGGCGATCGTCGTCGGCGCGGCGGCGTGGGCGATCTTCGCGTTCCTGCTGCATTTGCGCCTGATCGGCGTCAGCCCGTTCATGTGATGGAACCATTGGTGCCGATGCGCATCAAAGCTTGGTGATTTCCGGTCTCGGGGGCGACGTGGCTCGACGCAATTCGGCACAAGGCAAGATCATCGGCGCGATCATCGTGATCGTGATCGTGGCGTTGGCCGCGTGGTGGTATTTCACGCGCATGCCGGGCGTGGATTTCTCGCGCCAGGGGCCGGCGCCTTCCGGGCCGGCCAAGGCCAGTACTGCGCCGGCGCCGATCGAGCACCCCATTTCCGAGGCGCAGACCGGCCCCGCGCCGGCGACGACATCGCCGCTGCCGCCGCTCGACAGCAGCGATGGTGCAGTGACCTCGGCACTGGCATCGATTCCCGGCGCGGATGGACTGGCCGGACTGCTGCTTTCGCGGGGCTTGATTCCGCACATCGTGGCGACGGTGGATGCGCTGCCCCGCCACTCGATCGGCGCCAGCATCCTGCCCCTGCGCACGCCCAAAGGCATCTTTGCCGTGGATACTTCCAGCGGCAAGCCGATGTTGGACAGCAGGAATTTTGCGCGCTACGACCCGTACCTGAAGATCGCCGAAGCGGTGGACCCGCGCACGCTGGTGACGTGGTACGTGCACTGGTATCCGCTGTTCCAGCAGGCCTATCGCGAACTCGGTTATCCGCAGGGCTATTTCAACGATCGCCTGATCGCGGCAATCGACGACATGCTGGCGGCGCCGAACGCACAGCCGCCGATCGCGTTGAGCGCCACCACGGATGGGCATTACGTGTTCAGCGACCCGACGTGGGAATCGTTGTCGGTGGGCCAGAAGCTGATGATCCGCATCGGACCGGAACACGAACGCACGTTGAAGGCGAGGCTGCGCAGCATCCGCGCGCTGCTGCTGGGCAAGGCGCCGGAGTTCCACGCGGAAGCGCAACCGGCGGCAGCTTCTTCGGCGCAGTGATCGCGCGTTTCAGGTTTGCTCGATTCCACCGAAGTGCAGCCGGGTGACGCCCTGCGCCACGCCGTTCGGCCCGAAGCGGTGCTCCTCGATGAGGCCGCCACCGTGGCGTGACAGCGCGATCAGCGTGGTCGCACGCGTGCCGTAGCGTTCACCGCGCACGAATACCGGTGACAGCACGCGTTCCAGTTCGATGCCGACGCCGGTGTCCGGCAGCGACGCGTCGGGCGCGGGCGTTTCGTCCGTGAACGCGTCGAACAACGGCGCGAAAGCTTGCTCGCGCGCTGCGAGCCAGCCCCGCAACACCGCGGTCACGCGCCGCACTTTCGGCCACGGCGCGTCCAGGTCGCCATTCGACAAGCCATGTACGCCATCCGCGATCGTTCGCATCCGAACCGCGGGGTCGTTCGATATGAAATGCGCAGTCTCGGCGTCGAACAGCAGCAGGTTGAACGGACGGTAGCGCGTGGCGATCCTTTCCAGCGCCGCGGCCTGACGCGCCGCCGAATCATCATCCTGCAGGAAATCCGTCACCAGCCAGCCGCGAGATGCGCGATCCTTCGATGCGTGCGGATCGCGCACGTTGGTCACCACGCAGGCGCGGCCGGGCTCGCGCACGCCCATCCAGGTGCCACCCGCTTCCAGGTCGCGCCCGGCGACAAGGCCGGGCGCATCGGTCCAGCGTTGCAGCGGCGCCGACGGCCGCGCGTGCGCCTCGTCGCGATTGCCGATCAACAGCAGGCGCCAGCGCGGGTGCACGTTCCAGGCGAAAGCAATCACGCACATGTGCTCAAGCCTATCGGATCGCACAGCGGTGTCGACAAGGGGCGAGCGATCACGGCGATAATGCCGCGCATGTTTGCCACGCCCTCATTCAAGGTCTGTGTGCTCGCGATGCTGCTGGGGGTGGCCGGCAGCGCGCACGCCGCGCCACCCGCGCCAGCCTCCAGCACTTCCGCGCGCGAGGCCGCGGCCAAGGCGAAGCTTGTGGCAGTGCGCGCCGAAATCGCGAAGATCGCGGACGCGCAACGTGCGATGGCCGCGAAACGCGGCGCGATCAACGCCAAGCTCGCGGCGCAGGCCGCGCAACTCAACCAGGCCGCCAATGCGGTGCGCGAAAGCGACGCGGCGATCGCGGCCAAGACTGCGTCGCTGACCGACCTCGAACGGCAACGCGCGACGCTCGAGCAGAAGCTTTCCGGCCAGCGCGCGGCGTTGGCGGAATTGCTGCGCGCGGTGTACACGCTCAACCGCGGCTCCGATCTCGCCATGCTGCTGGGCGACGACGACATCGCGAAGATCGATCGCGCGCTCGCGTCTTCGCGCTACTTCCAGCACGACCGCGTCGCGCGCATCCGCGCGTTGCTGGGCGAAGTCGCGCAACTCGACAACGTGAAAGCTGCCATCGAAACGGAAACCGCGTTGCTCAGGCAGCAACGCAACCAGCGCGCGGCGCAGGCAACCGAACTGGAGCAGGCGCGCGACGCGCAGCAGAAGCTGCTGGCGCAGGCCGATGCCCAACTCGCGCAACAGAAGGACAGGCTGGCATCGCTGCAACGCGACGCCGATGCGTTGAATCAGTTGCTGAAGCAATTGCAGAACGTGTTCTCCGACATTCCCGCGCAGCTCGGCAAGAACACACCCTTCGCGGAACTGCATGGCAAGCTGCCTTGGCCGGTTACGGGCACGCCGCGCAATGGTTCGGGCGCGCTCGCACTCGGACTGGTGATCGCCGCCAAGCCGGGCGCCGAGGTGCGCGCCGTCGCGTACGGCCGCGTGGCCTGGGCGGACTTCATGCGCGGTTACGGCATGCTGGTGATCATCGACCATGGCGCCGGCTGGATGAGCCTGTACGGCGGCAACGAATCGGCGGCGGTCAGCGCCGGCGACTGGGTGCGGCCGGGGCAGCCGATCGCGACGGTCGCGCGCAGTTCCGAACAAGGCGGCGCCTGGTTCGGATTGCGCCACGACGGCAAGCCGGTCGACCCGCACGGCTGGTTCGCGGCGAAACGTTGACGTCGCGCCTACAATGAACCCTCGCGTTCGCTCGCGGTCATGACTCGTGTTGCTTACCCGGTATTTCCCATGACTCGACATTCGTTTGTTCTGGCCTGCAGCCTGTTGGCTTGCTGCAGCATCGCCTTTGCCGCGCCTCCGGAAAGCTCCGCGCCGGTTCCGACTCCGGCCAGCGCGGCGCCCGTGCCGGCTTCCAGTGTGGCCGCGAACGACGTGCCGAGCTTCGAGGAAATCCAGGCGTTCACGCGCGCGTTCGAAATGATCAAGCAGGCCTACGTCGAACCGGTCGCGAACAAGCAGCTGATGCAGTCGGCGATCCGCGGCATGTTGTCGGGGCTGGACCCGCACAGCGAGTTCCTCGACCGGCATGAACTCAAGGACTTGAGCGAGGACACTTCCGGCACTTATTCCGGTCTCGGCATCGAGGTGGCGCAATCCGATCATCAACTGGTGATCGTGACGCCGATCGACGGCGGCCCGGCCAAGCGTGCCGGCGTGCAGCCGGGCGACGTGATCGTCGCGATCGATGGCGTGCCGGTGCAACCCGATGCGATCGATGCCGCGGTCAAGAAACTGCGCGGCCCGATCGGCTCGAAAATCACCTTGAGCATCCTGCATGCCGACGGCGACAAGCCTGTCACGGTGCCACTGGTGCGTCAGCGCATCCGCGTCACCAGTGTCACCACGCACATGCTGGAGCCCGGTTATGCCTACATCCGCATCAGCGAATTCCAGGAAGACACCGCCGACGAATTGACGCGCGCGCTCGGCAAGCTGCAGAAGCAGCACGGTCCGCTGCGCGGCGCGGTGCTCGACCTGCGTTCCAATCCCGGCGGATTGCTCACCAGCGCGGTCGGCGTGTCCGACGATTTCCTCGATTCGGGATTGATCGTCAGCACCCGCGGGCGGCTTGCGCAATCCAGGCTCAAGTTCAGCGCGACACCCGGCGATCTGCTGAATGGCGCGCCGATGGTGGTGCTGGTGGACAACGGCACGGCCTCGGCGGCGGAAATCGTCACCGGTGCACTGAAGGACAACCACCGCGCGCTGGTGATGGGACGGCGCACCTTCGGCAAGGGTTCGGTGCAGACCGTGCTGCCGCTCGGCAATGGCGACGCGGTGAAGCTGACTACCGCGCGTTACTACACGCCCGACGGCACCTCGATCCAGGCGGCGGGCATCACGCCGGACATCGCGCTCGGCAACGTCACCGTGGCGGCCGATCGCAACCCCTCACTCGACGACGACGAGCACGAAAGCGACCTGCCCAATCACCTGGCCGGCAATCAAACTGCCGCGAGCGATGCCGGCGCGGGCGAGCTCGCGGTGAAGGATTACGCGCTGTCCGAAGCGCTGCACGTGCTGAAGGGCCTGGCGTTGGCGCGGAACGACGTTCCCGCCAAGGCTTCGAGCACGCACTGAGGTAGCGTGCGCTCTGCGCACGTCCGGGATCATCGTGCGCGAAGCGCACGCTACCCTGTCGAAGGGTGCGACCCTTCAGTTCCCGAAAACTTTCTGGATCGACTCGAGTTCCCTGCCGCTGGTCTCCACGCCGCCGCGCCACAGCATCACGCCGGCGGCGAACATCGGCACGGCGATCACCAGCGCGGACACCAAGAAGCTGTCGAACACGCCCGCAACGCCGAGCCCGGCGCCCAGGATGCCGCCGGCCTTGGAACCCGCGGCGATCAGGCCGGATCCTGTTCCGCGCAGGTGCACCGGGTAGATTTCCGCGGCATAGGGAATCATGGTGGCGATCACGCCGCTGATCGCGATCAGCAGCAACACGGTCGCGGAGATCGTGAACGCTTGCGCGCGCAGGCCGGCCACTTCGATGCACGCGAACGCGAGCAGCGCCAATACCGTCAGCGCGACGAACAACACCAGTGACTTGAAGCTGCTCCAGTGCTGGTAAAGCCACACCACCACCGCGATACCCGGAATCGCCAGCAGCGCCGATTGCGCCATCAGCGCGCTGGCGGCGCGCGCATCCAGCCCCAGCTTGTGCAGGTTGGCGGGCAGCCACAGCACGAAACCGAAATTCACGAGCCCCCACGCCAGTCCGCACATCATCAATGCGATCGTGATGCGCGCGTGGCGGCCGCGCAGCATGTCGCGCAGCCCCGTGCGCGGCTCGTGGATTTCCATGATCGGCGCTTCGGCGGCGGCAGCGCCTGCGACGACACCCGCCGGCCCCGCGAAACGTTCGAGCACTGCGCGCGCTTGCTCGGGCAGTCCGGCGTTGGCGAGGAAGCGCGGCGATTCCGGAATGTAGCGGTTGAGCAACACGATCAACGCGCCGGTCGGCAGGTTCAACAGCCACAGCACGCGCCAGCTGAAACCCGGTTCCAGCAGCGCCGCCGCACCGGATGCCGCGAGATAACCCGCGGACGTTCCGACGCCACCCAGCGCGACCAGCAGCCAGCCGCGATGGCGCGCGGGCACCGTCTCCGCCATCAGCGTGAACGCGATCGGCAACATGCCACCCGCGGCCGCGCCCATCATGAAACACATCGCCAAGTTCCAGTTGAACGACGGCATGGTGCCGCAGATCGCCGTGCCCATGAACAGCAGCGCCGACAACAGGATCGCGGCGCGGCGTCCGAACACGTCGGCGAGGCGGCCCCAGACCACCGAACCCACCGCCGTGCCGATCAGCGCGGACAACGCGAGCCAGCCCGCCCTCGACATGCCGATGCCGTATTCGCGCGCCATGCCGGGCATCACGAACGCGATCGACGCGGGCTTCATCACGTCGATCGTCAGCGCGATCGCCAGCACCGCCACCAGCGTCCAGTGCGCGCGATTAAGCGGCACGCCATCGGCGACGTGCCAGTACAGGCGATTACCGCCATAGGCCGTCAAGCGGATCTGCGCGAAACGCGGCATCAGGCCCCACGCCGCAAGCAATACGCCGCCAGGAATCAGCGCCATGCCGAGCAGCATGCCCGGATCCATCGGCATGCCGGCGAGGTGGAAATGCATCGGCGCAGCCATCACGTACATCGGCAGATGCAGGCACACGCCGGCCGCCACGATGGCGCAGCCGAGCCAGAACGCCGCGGGATGATGGAACGTGATGCGCATACGTGCGGGAACATGAACGAATCCCGAAGGGTAACAGGCGCTGTGAGCGTGAACGTTGCCTGAGCCGCGCCGCCCGCATTCACGCATCGTTGAATGCCGCGTGCCCAAGCTGGCGAGGATTTTCCAGAGGAGGTATCGCCATGCAGAAGCACGTACTGACCGCAGCGCTTTCCGCGATCCTGTTGTGTTCGGGTGGCGCCGCCCTAGCGCAGGACGCGCCGGCGCAACCACCGCCGCCGGCCGCCGCGACGAACACCACCGGCAGCCCGACCGGCGCGCTGGATGAAGCCACCATCAAGTCCGACATCGCCAACGCCGGCTACCAGAAGGTGAAAGGCCTCGAATTCAAGGATGGCGTGTGGCAGGCCAAGGCGCGCGGCGGCAACGACAAGTGGACGCACATCAAGATCGGCCCCACCACCGGCAAGGTCTACGAAGCCGACGCGCCGTCGAAGCTCAACGAAGACGAGGTCAAGGCCAAGTTGACGGCGCAGGGCTACCAGAACATCGGCCACGTGAAGTTCGACAAGGGCTTGTGGAAAGCCGACGCCAAGAACCCGCAAGGCAAGGACGTGGACCTGCTGGTCGATCCGAATGACGGCAGCGTGGTTGCCGAACAGCAGGATTGACGATTGATTCGTCCTGCAAGGGCCGTCACGCGCAGCTATGCGTGACGGCCTTTTCTTGCATGCCGGGAACGACCGCAGTGATGTCGCTTCGCCGCCAT
>Ga0134125_10008324_pt1 | contig 11694 bp, 13 predicted proteins | sample KB31751_FD_96464 | JGI IMG/M metagenome (GOLD analysis project Ga0134125, IMG submission 96464) | Terrestrial soil microbial communities with excess Nitrogen fertilizer from Kellogg Biological Station, Michigan, USA - KB3-175-1 | ecosystem: Environmental > Terrestrial > Soil > Unclassified ... | reverse complement strand
GCACGATGGGAAAGCCAACTGACCTGGTTCAGGGAACGCTCGATGTCCTGATTTTGAAGACGATTGCGCTGCAGCCAATGCATGGCTGGGGAATCGCACAACGCATCCGGCAGCTCTCAAACGAAGTGCTACAGGTTGGACAGGGCGCACTGTATCCCGCACTACATCGGCTCGAGCAACAGGGCTGGATCCATGCGAGGTGGGGAGAGTCGGAGAACAACCGCCGCGCAAAGTATTACTCACTCACCCGCGATGGCGCCAAATACCTGCGGCAGCAACAGGCGCAGTGGAACCGCCTTTCAGGCGCGATCAACCTGGTGCTGGAGGCAACCTAAGGTAGCATGCGCTGGCGCTACAAATTGCCGCTCCGTCTGCGCTCGTTGTTCCGTCGCGAACAGGCGGAGCAAGAGCTCGACGAGGAGATCCAGTTCCACTTTCAATCTCTGGTCGATCAGTACGTCTCGCAGGGAATGAGCCCCAATGCTGCCCGGCGAGCTGCCTTCCATGAACTAGGACATTTAGAAGCTGTTAAGGAAGAATGCCGCGTGGCGCGCCACGTGAGCTTTGTCGAGAACGTGCTGCAGGATATCCACTTTGGCCTGCGCATGCTGCTGCGCAATCCAGGCTTTTCGGCACTGGCGATTTTTTGTCTCATATTGGGAATCGGTTCTAATGCAGCGGTATTCAGTTGGGTTGAAGGCATCCTACTTCACCCCTATCCCGCCGTCGCCCATCAGGAGCGCCTGCTCATGCTTGCCGCAACCAGGCGCGGCGATGCCGGTTACAACGGACTCTCCTGGCCTGACCTCCAGGATCTCCAGCGGAGCTGCACGCTGTGCGATGCAGTAATTGCGGAAAAGATCGTCGGCGTCACGCTTAGCATTGGTGACCGAGCCGAAAGCGGCGCAGGCAGCCTGGTCTCATCGAACTATTTTGACGCGTTGGGTATTCGTCCCATTCTCGGGCGCGGCTTCGAACCTGAAGAAGATTACGGACGCAACGCTCATCCAGTCGCCGTAATCAGCTACGAGCTATGGCAAAACCGCTTCCACGGCGATCCCAGCATCGTCGGAAAGACGCAGGTACTCAACGGCCTGCCGCACACTATCGTCGGCGTTGCTCCAAAAGGGTTCTACGGGACTTTCATCGGATACTCATGGAAACTCTGGGTTCCGATCTCCATGCAGGAGAGGTTCGAGCCCGGCGGCTACAAAATGGAAAATCGCGGTGAACGCTGGATCGAGGGATTCGTGCGCATGAAGCCTGGCGTGACCGTCGAGCAGCTCCAGGCCGAAATCTCCGGCTCGGCGCATCGGCTGGAACACAGCTATCCCGCGACCAATCGCGGCCTGGGCATCAAAGTGCTGCCGTTATGGAAAGCTCCTTTCAACGGCGCGTCCTTCATGCTTCCCACTTTGGAAATTGCGTTGGGTATTGGACTGTTTGTGCTCTTGATCGTCTGCGCAAATGTCAGCAATTTACTTTTAGTCAGGTTTTTCGCACGACGCCATGAGATTACCGCCCGCATCGCACTGGGTGCCTCACGCGCCCGCGTGCTGCAACAGCTTTTCACAGAAGGGCTGATCCTCGCCATAATCGGTACAGCCGGCGGAGTTCTCCTCGCATACTGGTGCCGCAACCTCCTCGTTGTCCTGATACCGCCCCGCAGTGGTCCAATCTTTTTGCCCGGCCAGATGGACTCGCGGGTACTCATGCTAAGCGCGGGCGTGTGCCTTGTCTCCACGGTATTGTTCGCTCTGGTGCCGGTCATCGAAAGCAGCAAGGTCGATCTGACCTCCTCACTGAAGTCCGAATCGGGAAGCGTGGTTGGAACTCATGGAAGAGCTCGCGTGCGGGGAGCCCTGGTGGTGGTACAGGTGTCGCTCAGCTTCGTGCTGTTGGTAGGCGCCGGTCTCGTCTTTCTGAGCCTTGAGAAGATTCGCACCGGCAGCCCAGGCTTTTCCACCGACGGCGTGCTGAGCACAGCCGTCAATCTGATGGCCGCTGGATACGACAGCCAACCCGCGAAGAACTTTCAAGATGCGCTTATGGACCGTGTGCAGACGATTCCGGGAATCGAATCGGCTGCCTACGGCCGCGTCACGCCTCTCGGGTATCGCGACTACTCGGAGGCTCCAATCGCCGTCCAAGGATATGAACCTGCGACGAACGAGCAGCCCATGTCGTCGTACAACGAAGTTGGCCCGTCGTACTTTGCCACTATGGGAATTCCTCTCATCTCCGGCCGCGAATTCACACGCGCCGACAACGAGACCTCTCCTCCGGTCGCGATCGTGAACGAAGCGATGGTTACGCAGTACTGGCACGGCGAGAACCCGGTTGGCAAACGCTTCGAGGTGAATGGACGATGGCTGCAGGTGGTAGGCGAAGCCAAAGTCTCGAAATATCGCAGCATCATGGAGGCTCCCAAGGCGTTTTTCTACGTACCTTTGCGCCAGAACTTCGCTCCTACAACAGGCCTGATTCTGCGAACCCAGCAATCCGCAGACGCAATCGCCAGAGCGCTAGCCCGCGAAGTACACGCTCTCGATCCCGACTTGGCGCCATACGTCGTAGTCACCATGCGCGAACAAATCGAACGTTCGACCTCAGCCCAACATGCAGCAGTAATGCTGCTCAGCATCTTCGGCAGCATGGCCGTGCTGCTGGCCATCATTGGACTCTACGGCGTCCTGTCCTACGCGGTCTCGCAAAGCACGCGTGAGTTGGGATTAAGAATGGCCCTGGGCGCCCGTGGCTCGGATCTGCTGCGCATCGTGATCTCGCACGGCCTGCTGCTAACCGCTATTGGCGTCATGGTCGGTGCCACGATTGCATTGGCTGGGACACGACTGCTTGGCTACCTTCTATATAAGGTGAGCCCACGCGACCCGCTAGCCTTCGGATCAGCATTTGCACTCATGATCCTGGCCGCGCTGGCGGCCTGCTTTGTGCCTGCAGTGCGAGCCACGAGGACCGATCCGGTACGAGCTCTGCGACACTAGGGCTGCACTCAACAGTCAGCGTGAGCTGGACCGCGCCGAGGTGGGCGGCTCCGGAGGGCAAGAATTCCCTGCGCAGGGAATTTTGCAGGGAAGAATTCCCGCAAAAAAAGTTTTCATCGCCAGACCAGGGATCGAGCAGCTAATCCTGGCCCTGACAGCCCTTCGCGCCAACCCAAAATTTTAATCGTCCTCGCCTTTTCCGCCTTTGAGCTTGGTTCGTGTAATGGAATGAAGCTCAGAGAAAGTGGTCAAATTATCGCTGCGTACCGACTGGAAATACAGCGTCGTACCATCAAAAGAGATTGCCGGACCAGCATCGGGTCCCGACGAATTCACACCAGGTCCTAGGTTCGTTGGCGCAGACCAAACGTCGGAAGTGCTGTTCCGCGTCGCCACCCATAAGTCCATACCTCCAGCAGGTCCACCCCGATTCGACGCCAAATACATTTCCAAGCCATCGCGACTGATCGACGGCTGCCGATCAACGAACGGTGTGCTGAGTTCTGGTATCAGAGTGGCCGGACCGAATGTTCCATCGGCTCCAAGGACGCTCGAATAAATGTCGTTGCCGTTACGCGCGCCATCATTACTAAACGGCCCAGGACCGCCCGGGCGATTGGAGTCAAAGTAAAGCGTTGTAACGCCGGTATCTTCACTTTCAAAGATCGCAGGACTGGCCTCGTTCGAACTTGTGTTGACGTTGCTGCCAAGGTTCCGAGGAGCTTCCCAACCGAAGTCGTCGCGGTTGTCTTTGCGATGGGAGACATAGATGTCGTTGCCACCAAATCCTCCCGGCCGATCACTGGCGAAATACAGCGTATGGCCGTCAACCGAAAGAACCGGTGCGCTTTCGCTGAATGAAGGTGTGTTGATTTCGGGACCAAGCTTCTGCGGCGGTCCCCAAGGCTCGCTGGTGCTGACGCGCTTCGATACGTAAATATCCCATCCGTCGAAGTTCACGGTGTCCGAGCCCAGTTGAACAGGTGACGCCGTGAAGTAAAGGCTTAGCCCGTCTTTCGAAACGCCGGCGAAGAATTCGGCTCTCAACGAATTTACGACTGGTCCCAGATTTACGGGCTGAGACCATTCCGAAAATCTTTGAGCATACGCCGTGCCTGCGAACAGCATCGCGCAAAGAATTAAGGACAGGCACGAATGATTTGATTTACTCGCGAGGTTCATAAACCCTCCAGTTGGAATGTTGGTTTGTGAGAAGGACTACCGCTACGTCGGCTCGAACCCGGAACCCAAGGGCCGTGCCTCAACTGTCGGGGGTGTTTCTGGAATGTGTTCTATTGAGAGGCGCTCAGGATTCTGCGCTTCGAGATTTCGCCGTGTCAATCACAAAATATGAATCAGGCGCATCGGCACGCGAGCCTTCGACAGATGAACGCTGACCACCGACAGCCGACTATCGCCTGCCGCCATCCTGAGCGGGAGGGCTCCCGCATGTTTTTCCAGCGTGGGAACAGCGAGGTCCGCGAGAACGCGGTTTTCGTTCTCGGAGTGCAGAATTCGGAGTCGAAGCCTTTGTTTGGGTTTTGCTTTGGCGGTTGGTTTAGCCAAGTGCTGACCGTTGAGTGCCGAATGCGATGTTCGGTTTTCCCGTCGTCTTAGCCGCAAGCCGAAAGTCATTAGCCAACAGCCCGCCATTTGGCTCAACAGCTCAAGAGCTCAGCAACTTGTGACGCGCAAACAAAAACGCCCCACCGCCGTTGGTGGGGCGCTCAGGAACATTGCGAAGATGCTTAGGCTGCTTGTCGGCGGATAGCGCTGCGGACTTTGGAGCGAGTGTTCTCGTCCATGGACAAATTGTGCGCTTCCCGGCCGTGCTGTTCGATTTTAGGAAGAATCTCATCTTCACTGTTCCCGCTGACTTGCCAATTACAAGTCTTCGGGCCCACGTCCGAACAGCGGAAGTTAAGCTTCTGGTTTCCCTGACCTGGGTTGCGTTCCGACGACGGGCCTTTAGAAAGATCTTGTGCCATGTTGATTTTCCTCCAGCCATCATTTTCTCTCTGAGCGGTAGCCTGATGGAGTGAAATCGAGAGCTGCCGATTTTCTTCGCGGACAATCGTCGGCGTTTCTTGCGTTTTTTCCCCGCTGCATCTTGCAACGACAGGCAAATTGCCATCATTCCAGTGCATCGCACGTGTGAACGTTCAAGGATTTCCCCATGCGTAAAACTTATCTTGCCGCCACGATGATCATCGCTCTCTGCCCATTCTTGCCAGCCCAGACGCACAAAACCAAAGCTCCGAAAGGGACCGTAGTGCAGAAGCGGCACTCCGACGGCACCGACGAAGTTCAACCAGAGTTCAAGAAGGTTCGGGTGACTCCCGACGTCGTCCAAGCCGCCCAGCAGAAGCTCAACAACGACGGCTACAACGCCGGCACTCCCGACGGAAAGCTCGGACCCGCCACCCAGCGAGCACTCCGGAAATATCAGTCGGACAAAAACATTACGGTCACTGGCAAGCTCGATGAGAGCACGTTGAGCCATCTGAATGTCGGAGCAGCCAACACCATGGCAACCGCTCCCAGCGCGCTCGGCAGCGGCACGCGGGCAGCCGGACACGACCTGAAAGAACGCCATCCCATTGCCGCAGCCAAAGCCTTTGGCAAAGGAATCGGACACGCAAGTAAGTCCGTAGCCGAAGGCACGAAGTCAGGCGTGGTCGGAACCACGGGCAAGATCGCCAACAAGAGCAAACCTTCCCCTGAAGGCAAGCCGGCACCACGCTAATCTCATGACGTTAGACGAGGCCTTTCGGTCGGAGCCTGCGCATTTATGCGCAGGCGAGGTTGAGCAAACTCCTAAGCTCGTAAGCCGCTGAACTGATGCACGGACGGGTTTACGGCTCTCGGCTGCCCTCGTCTGCTGTCATCTTTGCTTCAGCCGCCGCCGCCGACAGCAGAGTGCCGATCGCCAATTTCATCGTCCGATACTGAGCACCGCGTTTCGCCATCGCACAGGCTCCGCTGCGACGCTGCTTTACAATCAGCCACTTACAGCAATATTTTCCGCAACTCAATTGCTGTACTCCCGTCTGAGTCGAGGAGTCCCCAATGGCTATTCTTTCCACGCTGTGGCAGGACGCCCGGTACGGCGCGCGGCTTCTGGGCAGGACGCCTATGCTCACGCTCATTGCCGTCCTCACCTTGGGATTGGGGATCGGTGCGAATACCGCGATCTTCAGCGTCATCGATGCGGTGGCATTTCGCTCACTACCGGTAAAGCATGCCGAGCAACTCGTTCTCCCGCGCTGGGACCGCGAACAAACGGCCATCGCATATCCACGGCATGAGCAGTTATGGGGACACTAAAGAGAACTTCAAGGATGTGAACCCCACCGGCTCTTCGTTCTCTCGTGTGTTCTTTGCAGACGTCCAGCACTCCGGATTTTTTAGCGAGGTCGCAGCATTCGCGAATGCCGGGCGGATGACTCTCAGCGGAAACGGACCTGCCACAAATATCGTCGGCCAGGTGACCAAATTGCTGTTCGGCGTGAAACCTGCTGATCCAGTCACGTTGATCGCCGTAACGCTTCTACTCGTCTCCGTTGCCGCCATCGCCGCCCTGGTTCCCGCCCGGCGTGCGACCACGGTCGATCCCGTCATCGCACTGCGTTATGAGTGAAGCCGATTCGCGACACGGCACCTGAGCGAAGGAGGGTCTGGCGCGTTTTCACTCGGGTCCCCGGCAGCGCTTTGAAAGGGTGGATGAGCGTCGGAAACCGGGGTCCCCAAGAACTCGGTTTTGCTCTTGGGGTGGCAAACCGGAGTCGAAGGATCCTTTGTTTAGGTTTTGCTCTTGCTGTTGTCTTAGCTGGAAGCTGGTAGCCGGAAGCTGGCAGCTTCTTTCTGTTTTGCCGTTGCTCTACTGTCTTTCAAACACACCGATATTGGGCTCACTTTCTCCCACGATGAGCCGAGTTACGGTCAGCGTCTTGAGATCGGGAGAGAGTTCGATCTTCTGCGTATAAAGGATCTTCCCATTGATCTTGTAAGTCATCTCCAGAGCATGGGCGCTCACCCTTCGTATCGAGGACGTAGAGCCGGAGACCGCGTTCGGACCAAGGTTGGGATAATCTTTGCCGTCAAACTTCACCTGTCGCGTTACGGATGCGGGGAGGATGAAAGAAAGCCCGTCGTCCTCGTAAGGCCGGACTTGAAGCACAACGACCGAGTTCACCGTCTCGCTCGTGCTTACCCATTCGCCAGTGAACCCTGATCCTGGCCCCTTCCGTTTGTACACATAGTTCAGGTTGTAGGTCGATCCGTCGGCATTGAAACCGGTGAAGTGATCTGTCAGCGTACTGCCGCCTTCCGAAAGACTCCAGATCGCTGAGATCTGCATGCGGCCATCCTTTTTACGAATGACCTTCCAGGTATCGCCCTCGACTGCGACGGAGAGGCTGGTCCCGTAAACGCCGGGCTGATCCGTCCCATCGAGCGCAATCGTCTCGGGGCCGGCGCCAAAATTAAAGGTGTACTTATTGGCGCCGAGGCTCTCCACCTTCATCACGTCAGTGAGTTTGCTTTTGGACGGATTGAGCTTCCAATCTCCGACGAAGGGGTCGCTCGCCGCCCACAACGCAGAACTCAAGAAGATGGTCGAAATCGCTCCGAAACTGAGGAACTTCCGAAATAGGACCTTCATATTTAGGGCTCCAGCAGGAGAAGACGCGCGGGGCACGGTTAACGAGCCTTAGACGCGAGGAAACGAGATTCGTTAGACGGAGAAACCTGACACGGACTACACAGACGTCACGGAAGACACGGAATCCGAGACATCGAAGTGGTGTCCTGCTTAATTCTTTCGGGATCCCGCCCTTATCCGTGTGATCTGTGGCGTCCGTGTAGTCCGTGTCTGGTTTTGCCGTTGCTTTTGTCGTTCGCCTTGGGCTAGCAGCTCAGAAGCTTAGCCGCTTAGCAGCTTTTTCAATTCTTGCGGGTTAGCACCGAGAAGCTGGATCTGACCGGTAGGAGGAACCATGCGCCACCTGCCTCGCTTTTCTGTTGCCGCAATCTGCTGTGCCACCGTTTTTCTCGTCTTCTCACCTGCACCCGCACAGCAGAATGCCCGGATTGAAGAACCAACGCTGAAATCCGACGTCAACCTCGTCTCCGTGTACTTCACCGTGCGCGATTCGCACAAGCGCCTGCTCGACGATCTTGATCAGCAGCAGTTTCAAGTGCGGGAAGACGGCCGGCTGCAAACCATCAAGTTCTTCTCGCACCACTCGGATGTGCCGCTGAATGTCGGCGTCCTGCTCGATACCGGCACCAGCACGGCGAGCACGCTGGCGTTTGAGGCCGATGCCACCAGCATGTTCGTGCAACGAGTAGTCAGGCCAACCGACCTGGCTTTCCTGGTGAGCTATGCCAACCGGATTGAGACCTTGCAGGTGCCAACGTCTGACGTAGCTCTGCTCAAAGACCAGGCGCAGACGATTCGCTCCACCGGGCCAGTGGAGGTTTCGCTGCCCGCAGAACCCATCGCGCTTCCTGATCCGCGCATCCAGCTCCCGGGTGGCCCGATACCCGGTGGTCAGATCCCAGGTGTTCCGAACGCACGCCTTCCCATTCCAGGCGTTCCGAGCGCAAGACGCATCCGTGACCGTCCGGCTCGCCTTTATGATTCCGTGCGCTTCTCTATATTTCATTTCTTAAAGCAGCAGACGGGACGCAAGGCACTGCTGATCGTTGCGCTTTCCGACGACCAGCACAGCGAATCGACGCTCGAAGACGCGCTGATCGCGCTGCAGCAGAATGATGTCATCGCCTATGTGGTTCAGGTGACCGATGGGCCGCACGATAACTGCGATGTGTTTCACATCTTCAGTGAAGGCAAGCTAAGAAAGCTGGCCGAAGACACCGGAGGCCGGCTGATTGAAGCTCGTGGCATGAACAAGATCGGCGATGCCTTCGATCAGATTTCTGAAGAGCTGCACCATCAGTACAGCCTCGGCTATTATCCCGAAAACACAAACTGGGATGGACGCTTTCGCAAGATCGAAATTGTGACTGCAGATCATCATGATCGCGTGACCGCACGCAAGGGCTACTACGCGATCCCGCCTGAGCAAAGATAATTAGGTCCTGCCCGCATCATCGTGAATCCGCCGTAAGCGGACGGCCGGATCGACTTCGATCGCAAGGTGATGTATCTGCTTCCCAATCGCAACCTCGAGAAGCGTCAGCTTTTGACGCCAGCGACTTTGGTTTCGCGTTGTTCCCGGACCGGAGTAAAATCCGGACGGAACATATTTCCATTCAAGTTCCCGAATCAGGAAAGCGTCTTATCTGTCCCGATGTCTTTCAAGTGTTCGCAGTTGAGGGTCCGGTCGCGATGTGTAACACATACCGTGTCAGGCTGGTGTTTTTCCTGGTCATAGTTCCAGGCTGCTTCGGCCAGGTCGCGCATGAGTCCGTTCTTTGCAATGTCGTTTCCTCTCCAAGAACGACAGCTTCCACATCGGCTGTAAAGTTCAGCGTCTCCGTAGCCGGAACACAGGTCTCGGAGTTGTCAGTAACACCTTCTCAGGGAGTCAGAAGGACCATGATCCTGCTTGATTCGAGCGGGAGCATGGGGCAAAGTAACTCGTCCATCAAACTCGCGATGCAAGTGGCCAAGGACTTCATCGAGACTTCGCCACAGACCGATCAACTAGCGCTTCTAGACTTTTCCAATCGGACATACATCGACATAGCGCTGACAGACGTCGATTCATTCCGCAAGAATTTCTTGGATCCAAAGACTACAAAACAGATACGCCGGAGAGGAGGAACACAATTATTCGATGCGATGATCGCTGCTGCAGATTATCTGCACAAGACTTCAACGGAAGGAGACAGTTTATTTGTTATCTCTGATGGCGTAGACAACGCCAGCACCATCAACCAGCGGCAGTTTAGCGAAGTCCTGCTGCGCGACAATGTTCGCGCTTATCTCTTCTTGCTAGGCACTTCGGTTCAGGAGTCTGCACGGCGACAGCTGGAGACGGAGAACATTATTCGTTCCACGGGAGATACGGTGATCGGAGTTCGCCCGGTCGGGTCGCCTCTCTTGCAAAATCCCACACCAGTACCGCTCTACAACCTCAGCAGCGCGGAACTGGAAAGGATACGCACTGATGTTCAAACGATCCACAGCTTGATCGAACACCCATATAAGGTGCAGTTCGATATCCATCCCGCTCCTGCCACCGCTGCAAGTTTGCAAGTCTCCCTTACAAATCCCGACGGAACTGCTGCAGCAAACGAACTAGCGCTTTGTCCGACGAACATTTCGCCGGCAGCATCATCCGACCTAGGAAAATAGGGCAGATCAGGCTGTCCCCCGTTTTCCAGAAGGATCCGACCTACTACTTATTCGACGGTCTTGAGATTGGAAGGTTTGGTGTGGCTATCTGCTATGACCTCCTCGATCTCGAACGTGCTGCGCTCTATGCGGGGCGCATCCAGCACTTATTCGTAATTGCCTATAACCGCGATACTCAGTCCTTCTTACATATGAGCGAGGCGCTTTCCAGAGTAATGTTTTGCAATATTGTTATCTGCAACACGGGATTTTATGGAGGTTCACTCGCGGTGGCGCCTTACTACAAGCCTTGGAAGCGAACAATTTACAAGCATGAAGGGGCGGAGCTGGCGACTTATCAAGTTGTTTCGTTGCCGGTTAGCAGCCTGATCGATGCACAGAGTGGCAACCGAATTGAAGAGCCGCCGGAAGGGACTTCATATCTCTTCAAGAGTCCACCTCCCCACTTACACGAGAGGATTGTTGCAAACGTGCGGGAGCATACGGTTTGAGGCTCTCGAGTCGCGGGTAAATCAATATGAGTTCCAAGACTGTGGTCGAAAACGTTAATACTGGGATGTGTAGTGAAAGGGGAATTCGAAATTCCCCTCTCGGGTACAGCACTCGGCACTTCGAACGACGAAAACCTACGTTTCGCGGATATCGAAGCGCTGGATCAGCCCGTCCTCGGCAACTCGAACACGTGGATCACGGTTAGCCTCGGATCAAACCTACCTGTTCGGGGTTTTGTCCTTACATTTCCTTAATTGGTCCAAGGCGTTGCGTTCCCGTCGCTCCCACTCCAGCGCGAACATTGTGCTTACGTTCGGAGGTTCGCCACGTCAAATCTCGGCGGCTGGGGCGTGACAGCTAAGCAATGAGGTCCGCATGAGAAGTGTCTTCCCATTGTTGATGTTGTGTTCCTTGGCGCATGGTGCAGTTTGTCCAACCGGTCAGCCAAAGGACGAAAAGACTTTAGTGCAGCTCGAACAGACGTGGGTGCAAGCTGTGGAGCAGCACGATCGGGATGCGCTGAGTTGCATTCTGGCTCGGGAATTCGAAGAGGCCGATTTTCAAGGCTCGCTGATCGGCCGTCGCGCGATGTTGACCAGCGCCTCGAAGACCAGCGCTGTCCACCCTCAGCTGACAGACCTGCATGCGCACCTGTACGGTGATTTCGCTTATGTTCGTGGCCTGAGCGTGAACAGGACTGATGACGGAAAACCGCCGGTGAAGAGTCGCTTTACCGATATTTTTGTCTATCGCGATGGTCGCTGGCAGTGTGTAGCGGGCCATGAATCGCATTTTCCTGAAGAGCGCTAGCAGGTACGGATTTGCCAGAAGCAGCAACGGGAAACACGGGCGACAGACGAAATGTTAATC
>Ga0134125_10008323_pt1 | contig 11694 bp, 8 predicted proteins | sample KB31751_FD_96464 | JGI IMG/M metagenome (GOLD analysis project Ga0134125, IMG submission 96464) | Terrestrial soil microbial communities with excess Nitrogen fertilizer from Kellogg Biological Station, Michigan, USA - KB3-175-1 | ecosystem: Environmental > Terrestrial > Soil > Unclassified ... | reverse complement strand
GAGCCCGGAGCGGCGCTTTCGCACTTTGTTTATCTCCGACGTCCATCTCGGCGCCCGCGGCTCGCAAGCCGACAAGCTGCTCGATTTCCTCCGCACCCACGACGCCGACACCATCTATCTCGTGGGCGATATCGTCGACGGCTGGGCGCTGAAGTCGAGCTGGCACTGGCCGCAATCGCACAACGACTTCGTGCAGAAGATGCTGCGAAAAGCGCGAAAAGGGGCCAAGGTCATCTACATTCCCGGCAATCACGACGAATTCCTGCGCAATTATTACGGCACGCATTTCGGCGGCATCGACATGGTCGAGAATGCCCTGCATACCGGCGTCGACGGCAAGCGCTTCCTCGTCATCCACGGCGACATCTTCGACCTCGTCGTACAGAACGCGCGCTGGCTCGCCCATCTCGGCGACAAGGCCTATGATTTCGCCATCCAGATGAACAGGTTCGTCAACTTCTTCCGCCGCCTGTTCGGCGTGCCCTATTGGTCGCTGTCGCAATGGGCCAAGCAGAAGGTCAAGAACGCCGTCAATTATATCGGCGCGTTCGAGAAGGCGCTGGCGGCCGAAGCGCGGCGGCATGGCGCCGACGGCGTGATCTGCGGCCACATCCACTACGCCGTGATCCGCGACGAGCACGGCATCCGCTACATGAATTGCGGCGACTGGGTGGAGAGCTGCACGGCGCTGGTCGAGCACGAGGACGGCCATTTCGAGATCATCACCTGGAGCGATCTCGCGCCGCATGCGGCGCCGGTGCCGCAGGTAGCCGCCCGCGCGGCCTGACGCCGCGCGACCGGCGCATCTTGCCCGGCCGCGGCGGTTTGCCTAAAACGCCTTGATGACAAACACAGAAAAATTGCCGGTCACGCCGGCCGATATCGATGCCGCCGCGAAAGTGATTGCCCCCTATGCGGTGCGAACGCCCCTGTTGTGGTCGCCGGTCCTGAACGAACGTGCCGGCGCAAAAGTGTTCCTCAAACCGGAATCGCTGCAGCGGACCGGTTCGTTCAAGTTCCGCGGCGCCTTCAACAAGCTTTCCTCAATTCCGCAGGACAAGCGCGCCGGCGGCGTGGTCGCGTTTTCCTCCGGCAATCATGCCCAGGGGGTGGCTGCGGCGGCGCAACTTCTGAAGATGCAGGCGACCATCGTCATGCCAAAGGACGCGCCGGTGTCGAAGCGCGAGCGCACCAAATCCTATGGCGCCGAGGTCGTGCTGTATGACCGCGACCGCGAGGATCGCGAGGCGCTCGCGCGCGGGCTCGCCGAGCAACGCGGCGCGACGCTGGTGAAGCCTTATGATGATCCGCAGATCATCGCAGGTCAGGGCACCGCGGGCCGCGAAATCGCCGAGGACATGGCCGCGCTCGGCGTCGCACCCGAGATCGTGGTGGCGCAGGCCTCCGGCGGCGGCCTGATCGCGGGCATTGCGACCGCAGTGAAGGCCAAATTCCCCGAGACGAAGGTGATCGTCGCCGAGCCAAAGGACTACGACGATCATGCGCTCTCGCTGCGCGCGGGCAAGCGAGAGGCCCATCACGCCAGGGCGCGCACGATCTGCGACGCGCTGATGGCCGAGATCCCCGGCGAGATCACCTTTGCGATCAACGGCAAGCTGCTGTCGGGCGGCGTCACTGCCTCCGACGAGGAAGTCGGCGCGGCGATGGCGTTCGCGTTTCGCGAATTGAAACTCGTGGTCGAGCCGGGCGGCGCCGTCGGCCTCGCCGCGCTGCTCGCGGGCCGGATCGATGCACGCGGCAAGAACGTCGTGGTCGTGCTCTCCGGCGGCAATGTCGATGCCGACCTGTTTGCGAAGCTGATCGCTTGAAAAACGAAGAGGCAGGGCCATCTCGGCTCTGCCCTCAATTCTGCTCCAGGCCAGGATCAGTGGCGTCCGAAGCCGCGGCCGCCGAAATGCATGCCGCCTCCGCCACCCATCATGCGCATGCCGCCGCCGCCCATCATCCGCGTGCCGCCGCCGCCCATTCCCATGCCGCCGCCCATCCGCATGCCGCTCCCCATGCGCGCCTGGGAATTGCCGAAGTGGCTGAGCGATTGTTTGCGTTCGAATTTCGGCTTGCTGCCAAGGTCGTTGCTCTTGAAGCTGTTGCCCGCGTTCTTGAGATTGTTGCCCGTGTTGTTGAAGTTACTGGGCTTGAGGTTGGCGTGATCCATCGGCTTGATGTTGTTACCCTTGTTGCCGACCGGCAGGTTCACGATCTTGCCGTTGGTCGGGGCGTTGAAGCCGTGCGCGGCCAGCGTCGTGACCCTCGCCGTGCCCGACAGCGGCATCCGGTTCATCCCGCCATTGCCCTTGAAGAGATGGCCCGCCTGCATCAGCGGGAGGCCCTTCGGCTCCGACTGCAGATGCAGCGCGACCTTGGCGTAGGGGCTGTCGGCGTGGTGGTCGAAGAAATTCTTGTAGGCGATCGGCGAGTTCGCCAGCACCGTCTGGTGCCACGCCGTGGCCTGCCTTATGTTGACGAGCAGGTGACGGATGCGGTCGCAGCGCGGATCGTACGGGAAGCGGTCGATGAACTCCTGATAATATTCGGGCGTGCCTTCCGACAGCACATAATCATAGACCTGGTCCACCGACCGCCACGGCATATCCGCCGCCATCTGCACCACAGGCCCGTGATCGGGCAATCGGCTTGAAGCCACCGCGGTGTCGCCGAAGAAATAGAAATCGCTGTTGGCCGACGAGCTGTCCCACGGCGTCTGCAGGCCGTCGGTGACGTGGTTCACCTCGAGGCGGATGCGCTTGAAAAGCTGCTCGATCGGCAGGTTCGGCTCGCGCGCGATGCGCAGGAAGGCCTGCGTGTACGGGCTGTGGCCGCCGTCGAGGCCGTCGAGCGCTTCCGCGCCCGGCGCGGTCGAATAGCCGACGATCGAGCGGACCGGTGCGTCGACCAGCGCAAGGCCGCGGCCGCCGTCGTCGATGTTCGGGAACGGATTGTTGCGGCAGGAATCGAGCATCACGATGCGCAGCCGGCTCGGGATCGATTCCAGCGTCGCCATCAGGTCGACCAGGCGCAGCGAATGGTTGACGAGGTCGGTGGGCGTGGCGACTTTCGCGTCGACCGGGATCAGATAGTTCTCGCCCGCAACCTGCACGCCGTGTCCGGCGTAATAGATCATCGCCACCGTGTCCGGTCCGCGCTCGGTGATCTTGTCGGAGAAATCCTGCATGACGCGGATCATGTCGTTCTGCGTGACGTCGGTCGCCGAGATCACCTCGAAGCCGGCAGAGTTCAGAAATTCGGACACCGACTGGGCGTCATTGTCGGGATTGGGCAGCGGCGCCACGTTCCGGTAGTTCGAATTGCCAATCACCAGCGCGACCCGCTGCTCGGGCCGGGGCAGCGCCTGCGCGGGCGCCTGGATGCGATCGAGCTCGGCGGTCCGGGTCTGCGCGAAAGCCGGTTGCGCAAGGCTCAACCATCCGGCGGCAAGCACTGCCGCGCCGACGAGCAGCGACTTGAAGCGCAACGAAATGAACGGGGACATGGCGTATTCCTCAACAACAATCTCGACGTGAGATCAGTCGCGGGGACGCTAGGCCAAGGCTCGGGGGATGTACGTGACGGCAGTCACTAACGGCGATGTGAGCAGGATTCGATCGATTTACGAGAAAAACGCGATCTTCTCGGCCTGGCTCATGCGGCGGATGGGCGCAAGCGGATCGTTGGCGGGGACATTCGGCTTCTGCAGGATACCGCGCGCGATCAGGGTCGAACCGAGCGAGGGCTCGGCTGCCGGCGCGACGGACGGCGCGGCCGAAAGCACCGGTTGCAGCGCGGGCGCGAGCGGCGTTACAGGCGGAAGTTCCGGCGCTTGCCCGATAGCGGGCAGGGGCTCGACGACCGGCGGCGTCGTGACATGCGCCGGCTCGCTGTCGGCGACGATCGGGAAGTCGTATTCCTCGTCGGGATCGGGCGCCGCCATCTCGACCGCGATCAGATCGAGAACGGCTTCGTCCTCCGCGTCCGCTTCTTCCTGCGAAAGCTCGGCGGCGACGGCTTCGGTGGCGGCCTCGAACGGCATTTCGGGTTCGCTGATGGCCGCCTCGATCTCGGCCATCCCAGCCGGTTCGTCCGCGATCGCGGGCGCTTCGGCGATCTCGTGGACCGCGGAGGCAAGCGGCGAAGGAAACGCCACGACGGCGTCGCCCGCCCCGGCGGTTGCCGCGGGCGGAACTGCCGCTTCCGGTGCCGGAGCGCGGGCATCTTCATCGCGGAAGGCCTCGATCTCTCCCCGGATGATCTCGAAGGCGGCGCGCAGCGCAATGCGGGGGTCGGTCTCGGCGAGTTGGCCGCAAGCGGTTTCGATGGCGGCGACCTGCGAATCGATCAGGTCGCAGATCCGGCCGTCGGCGCCGATCTCGCGCCAGCGCCAGGAGATTTCCTTGATGATGCGGGCGCCCTTGCGAATCGGTGCGAGGCTTTCCTCGACCCGCATTCCATCGAATGCGCTGGACGCCGCGCCCTCGGCCTTTTCCACCGCGTTCCGGATCGAGGTCAGCGCCGCCGGAAGCCGGTCGACGACGACAGGCGGCGGCGGTTGCTTCTGCGCCGCCAGCGTTTCCTCGATACGCGCCACCGCATCGAGCACCATGCGCGTATCGGAATTGCGGTTGCGCCTGGCATATTCGTCGAGGAACCAGCGCCCCCGCGCGGTCTCCATGAAGGCCTCGCGAATCGCCTCATAATCCTCCTCGCTCGGCAGGCTGGCGCGGGCGGAAAGCGGCGATAGGGCAAAAGCTTGGTTGGCCATGACGGACTCTATCCGCGCAAATCAGCGCGCACTACGCTAACGATCACCATGAACCTGCCCGAATCGCAATTGAATTGATGCAGTCCCCCGCACAAATCCCCACCGCTTCGTTGAGCTCGTCGAAGCGATTCGCGACCTGGCTGGCGCTGGTCTATGGCACCGGCTTCGGGCTCGTCGGCACGCATCTGCCGTTCTTCCCGGTCTGGCTGAAGGCGGTCGGTGTGGATGCCGCCTGGATCGGGGTCATCACGGCGGTGCCCTCGGTGACGCGGTTCACCACGTTGCCGTTCGTGACGGGCTTTGCCGAGCGGCGCCAGGCGCTCCGCGGCGGCATCATCGTGATGGGCTTTGGAACCACGATTGGCCTCTCGGTCGTCGGCCTGCAGCATCAGGCGCTGCTGATCTTCCTCGCCTATGCCGTGACCTGCTGCGTCTGGACGCCGATGGTGCCCTTGATCGACGCCTATGCGCTGCGCGGTGTGCGGCAATACGGCCTTAAATACGGTCCACTGCGGCTGTGGGGATCGGCGGCCTTCGTCGTCGGCGCGCTCGCATGCGGCGTGCTGATCGATGTCATCGCCGCAAGGAATCTGATCTGGATCATCGCTGGCATGGCCGCGCTCAGCGCGCTGGTCAGCCTCGGGCTGCAGCCGCTCGCGCCGCTGAAATCGAGTCCAGCGGCGGCGCATGGCGCAGGCGTGCTGCTGCGTGACAAGGGCTTTCTCGCCATCATCGTCACCTCGGCGCTGATCCAGAGCAGCCATTCCGCCTATTACGTCGTCGCCTCGATCGCCTGGCAGCAGGAAGGCTTTGGCGGCCTGACGATCGCGGGCCTGTGGACGCTCGGCGTGCTCGCCGAGATCGTGGTGTTCGCGTTATCACCGCGATTTAGATTGCCGGCGACGACGCTGGTGATGATCTCGGCGTCCTCGGCGGTCGTGCGCTGGGTGATCACGGCCCAGGCGCCACCCATCGCGATCCTGGCGCCGGTGCAACTGATGCACGGCCTGACCTTTGGTCTTACCCAGGTCGGCATCATGAATTTGATGGTTCATCAGGTGCCCGGCCACATCATGGCGCGCGGGCAGGGCTTTCTGGCGGCATGCGCCGGCATTGTCACCGGCAGCGCGTACATCCTGTCGGGCGCGGTCTTCGCCCGCTACGGTCAGAACGTCTATTACGTGATGGCCGCGATCGCGGCCTGCGGCGTGCTTGTCATGTGGTCGGCGCGGCATCGCCTCCTGGATCATCCCCACAATGCGGCGTCCGGCGGATGAACGAGGCTGCCGTCATAGCGCAACCCGTGTTCGCGATCGCGCGCGAGCAACAGCGGCCCGTCGAGGTCGATGAAGCGCGCCTGCGCAGTCAAAAGCATGGCTGGCGCCATCGCAAGCGAGGTCGCGACCATGCAGCCCACCATGACCTCGAAGCCGAGTGCCTTCGCGGCATCCGCCATCGCCAGCGCCTCGGTCAATCCGCCGGTCTTGTCGAGCTTGATGTTCACCGCATCGTAACGTCCGCGCAGGCTATCGAGCGATTTGCGATCATGCACACTCTCGTCGGCGCAGACGCGAACCGGCCGGCGGACGCGCCCGAGCATATCGTCCCAGCCGGAGGGCAGGGGTTGCTCGACCAGAGTAACGCCGGCTTCCGCACAGGCGGCGAGATTTCGTTCGAGATCGGAGGGTGTCCACGCCTCGTTGGCGTCGACGATCAACTCGGATTCGGGCGCGGCGCGCCGCACCGCCGTGATCCGCTCCCCGTCGCCGTCGCCGCCGAGCTTGATCTTCAGGAGCGGCCGGTGCGCGGCTTTCGCGGTGGCGGCCGCCATGGCGTCGGGCGACCCCAGCGAGATCGTGTAGGCCGTGATACAGGGCTGCGGCGCGGGCCGGCCGAGCAGATCCCAGGCCCGCTTTCCGGCGTTCTTGGCCTCCAGATCGATAAACGCACAATCCAGCGCGTTGCGGGCGGCGCCTGCCGGCATCGCGCCCTGCAGCGCCTGGCGGTCGAATCCGTCCGAAACCGCCTCACTTATGGCCTGAAGGACTTTCAGCGTTTCCTCGGGCGTCTCGCCATAGCGCGGATAGGGCACGCATTCGCCACGTCCGGTCAGTTCCCCCTGGCGCAGTTCCGCCACGACGGTCACGGCTTCCGTCTTGGCGCCGCGGCTGATGGTGAAGGAACCAGCGCTCGGAAACCGTTCGATTCGAACGTCAAGTGTTGGAAATTGGGTAGAAGCCATTTTAATGTCTGGTGATTTTGAACCTCGCGCTTGCAGCGCGCAACCAACTATGGCTGGTTAGGGGTGCCTTCGACAAGGCGTGGGCCGCTCAAGGCGGACGTTCGCACTGGCGGAGATCTGGCGCGGGAGCTTTTCGGCCGTGAACGGCGATCCTACCTTGGAGCGTGTTGCGCGCGGCAGTGGTCTTGCGCTGTGTGCGGGCGGTTCCTGGACTGCACCGTTCGCGCCGCTGCTCGAGTCGATCGTGAGCGATGCCGAAAAGCTCGCCGGCAGCCGCCCCAACATCTTCATCGACGTCTCGCGGGTCTCGAAGCTCGATACGTTCGGCGCCTGGCTGATCGAGCGGCTGCGCCGCAGCCTGACCCAGGGTAATGTCGAGGCCCAGATCGCGGGTCTCTCCACCAATTATGCGAGCCTCGTCGACGAGGTGCGCCGCGTCAAAGCCGGCCCCGTGGTCGAACGGGCGCAGGTGACGATTACGGGCATGCTGGCGCAGGTCGGCCGCAGCGTGGTCGGCATCAGCGATACCTTCCTCGGCTTGATTGACATGCTCGGGGCCGTGCTCGCGGCCAGCGGCCGCGTGATGCTGCACCCCCGGGACTTCCGGTTGACCTCCACCGTGCATCATCTCGAGCAGGTCTGCTGGCGCGCGGTGCCGATCATCGTGCTGATCACCTTCCTGATCGGCTGCATCATCTCGCAACAGGGTATCTTCCATTTCCGCAGGTTCGGCGCCGACATCTTCGTCGTCGACATGCTGGGCGTGCTGGTGTTGCGCGAGATCGGCGTGCTGCTGGTCGCGATCATGGTCGCGGGCCGGTCGGGGAGTGCCTATACCGCCGAGCTCGGCTCGATGAAGATGCGCGAGGAGATCGACGCGCTGCGCACCATGGGCTTCGATCCGATCGAAGTGCTGATCCTGCCCCGGATGCTGGCGCTGGTCATCGCGCTGCCGATCCTCGCCTTCCTCGGGGCGATGGCTGCGCTCTATGGCGGCGGCCTGGTTGCCTGGCTCTATGGCGGCGTCGACCCCGAAGCGTTCCTGCTGCGGCTGCGCGATGCGATCTCGATCGATCACTTTATCGTCGGCATGATCAAGGCACCGGTGATGGCGGCGGTGATCGGCATCGTCGCCTGTGTCGAGGGCCTCGCCGTGCAGGGCAGCGCCGAGTCGCTCGGCCAGCACACCACGGCCTCGGTGGTGAAGGGCATCTTCTTCGTCATCGTGATGGACGGCGTGTTCGCGATCTTCTTCGCCTCGATCGGAATGTGATCATGGCGCAACAGCCGCAAACGACCTCCGACGCCATCATCCGGGTCCGCGACATCACCGTGCAGTTCGGCGCGACGCGCGTGCTCGACGGCCTCAACCTCGACGTCAAGCGCGGCGAGATCCTTGGTTTCGTCGGTCCCTCCGGCGCCGGCAAGTCGGTGTTGACGCGCACCATCATCGGGCTCGTGCCGAAGGTTGCCGGCCGCATCGAGGTGTTCGGCGTCGATCTCGACAAGGCCGATACTCATGCACGGCGCGCGGTGGAGCGGCGTTGGGGCATCCTGTTCCAGCAGGGCGCGCTGTTCTCCTCGCTCACCGTGCGCCAGAACATCCAGTTTCCGGTGCGTGAATATCTCAACCTCTCGCAGCGGCTGCTCGACGAGATCATGGTGACCAAGCTCGTGATGGTGGGCCTGAAGCCCGAGGTCGCCGACCGCTTTCCGTCGGAACTCTCCGGCGGCATGATCAAGCGCGTGGCGCTGGCGCGGGCGCTCGCGCTCGATCCGGAACTGGTGTTCCTGGATGAGCCGACGTCCGGCCTCGATCCGATCGGCGCCGGTGATTTCGACGAATTGGTCCGGACCCTGCAGCGCACTTTGGGTCTGACCGTTTTCATGGTAACCCACGATCTGGACAGCCTTTATACTGCGTGCGACCGAATTGCCGTTTTGGGGGACGGTAAGATCATCGCCGCAGGATCGATCGCGGACATGAAGGCATCCCAGCACCCCTGGCTGCGGCAATATTTCAACGGCAAGCGCGCGCGCGCCGTTGTGGGGTAGCCGATGAACAAGGCCTGGTAATCGGAGTAGTTGATGGAGACGCGGGCAAACTACGTCCTGATCGGGTCTTTCACGCTGGCCGTGATCGCGGCCGCGTTCGGATTCGTGCTCTGGTTCCAGAGCCTCCACACCACCAAGGCCCGTGGTCCGCTCCGCATCATTTTCGAGGGCCCGGCGGCCGGATTGCGCAACGGTGGCAGCGTCAATTTCAATGGTATCCGGGTGGGCGAGGTGATTTCGGTGAAACTCGACAACCCGCGCCGGGTGGTCGCGCTGGCGCTGGTCGAGAACAACGCCCCGATCCGCAAGGACACCCTTGTCGGACTCGAATTCCAGGGCCTGACCGGCGTGGCCGCGATTTCGCTGAAGGGCGGCGCGGAAGCCGCACCCCCGGTGCCGCTCGACGAGGACGGCATTCCCATGCTGACCGCCGACCCCAACCGGCTGCAGGACGTTACCGAGGCCATCCGCGGCACGTTGCAGAACATCAACAGGATCGTCTCCGACAATCAGACGGCGGTGAAGAATTCGCTGGCCAATCTGGAGACCTTCACCCAGTCGCTGGCGCGCAATTCCGAGAAGATCGACGGCATCATGGCCCGCGTCGACGGGGTGATGGGCAAAGCCGACAACCTCATGGTCGGTCTCAATTCGCTGGCCGGCGGCAAGGACGGCGGCGAGCTTTTCCTGACCGTGAAGTCGATCCGCGAATTGGCGGAGGATTTCGACAAGCGCTCGGGCACGCTGATGTCGGATGGCCGCAGGACGCTAGGCGACATCAGCCGCGCCGTGAACAATTTCGACCGCAACCCGAGCCGCGTGATCTTCGGCGGCGGCTCCTCCAGCAACAACGCCCAGGCCGCGCAGCCGGCGCCGGCTCCGCCCGCGCAGAGGCGGCAGTAGCGGGCACGCGACTCTTCGCCGCTGAATTTCTGATTCATCTGTCAAACAGCAGTCGGTGTCGTCGCACGGCTTGACTGGGCGATCCAGTATTCCAGCGGCTTCCGTGATTGAATCCAGACGCCTCTGGAATACTGGGTGCCCCGCATGCGCGGGGCATGACGGCGGAGAGGGTATGCGAAAGCATCCCCGCGACAGGATATGCCCGAGTCTTGCCAAACATCACCCTCCATAGAAAGAGAGGGCGCAGGGGAATGCCGGGTGCCGTTGCACCCGCAGCCTCGTGTGCAGGAAATGCGCAAAGCAACGCACACGAGTTCTCAGCAGGTACAACCGAACACACTCCGGCACCCCCTGCGCAATGGTTTTCGGCTTATACGCGCTCTCCTCGGAGTACCGGGCTTGTTAGCCTCCGTCGCCGCGCGGATCACGGCGTGTCGATCCCGAAGGGCCGACATCGCCACTCCACGAGACTTGACGCCAGCGTCGGGGCGCCAGGACCACGCGATTTCGCCGTCCGCATCGCGCGCCGCTCGTCTTGCGGCCGCAACACGTCCATCGCATCCCGCGCCCTACGTCCGTGACGATCGCGATACGCCCCTCTGATGGGTGCGAGACGGGCGGAGAAGATCATAGTTTTCTGAAAAACGGAAGTGCTATTTTTCGCTGATATGACGCGACAGGCAGGATCGGACTGAGATCGCTCAACAAATCAGTTTTTCCGCGGGACGCATTCACACGCGAAATCAGTGGTCCGAGGTGAGGGCAGGCGGAAATTAAGCCAGTGATTCGCCCTCGACGGGCAAAATGACTTGCGATGGATTGGCACGCTGCGCTCAGGTCTCCTTTGGAGGGCTGAGCGGATATGATTTTGCCGGCCCGTGACCCAAGGCGGACATTGGTCGGCTCGCAGCAGTCTCCTGGCGAGCTGTGTGCTATCCTTTCGGTCTGACGGGAGGCGCTGAACAGTGAAACGGCGCGAACTCATCACGCTCATCGGCAGTGCTGCGGCGTGGCCGATCGCGGCGCGCGCGCAGCAGCGGGGAACGCCGGTGATCGGATTTCTCGACGGCCAGTCCTTTGATGCCCACCTGATGACAGCATTTCGCCAGGCGCTAAAAGACGCCGGTTACATCGAAGGCAGGCACGTGGAGATTTATTTCCGCTCCGCGGATGGTCAGACCGATCGACTTGTAACGCTGGCCGGGGATATTGTTGGCCGGCGCGTGGCCGCGATCGTCACGACGGGAGGCGGCGCCGCAGCACTTGCGGCCTACGCGGCAACCACAACAATTCCGATTGTTTTCGTCGTTGGCTTCGATCCGGTGGCATCCGGCCTGGTCATGAGCCTCAATCGGCCGGCCGGCAACGCGACCGGGGTATACATCCTTCAACAGGTGCTGGAGGGGAAGCGACTAGGGCTCCTCCACGGACTGGTTCCGGCCGCCGCGTTGATCGCGGTGTTGCTCAACCCGACCAACGCGAATTTTCAGGCTCAGTTGAGGGGTGTTCAGGATACCGCTCGTGCCTTCGGGCAGCAAGTGAGCATCCTGAGCGCGAGCACCGAACGCGACATCGACGTGGCGTTGGCAACGGTGACTCAATCAGGCGCCGGAGCGCTGCTGGTTGGCTCCGACCCGTACTTTAACGACGAGCGCGATAACGTCATTGCGCTGGCCGCGCGCCATGCCATTCCGGCGATCTATGAGGGACGCGAGTT
>Ga0134125_10008322_pt1 | contig 11696 bp, 10 predicted proteins | sample KB31751_FD_96464 | JGI IMG/M metagenome (GOLD analysis project Ga0134125, IMG submission 96464) | Terrestrial soil microbial communities with excess Nitrogen fertilizer from Kellogg Biological Station, Michigan, USA - KB3-175-1 | ecosystem: Environmental > Terrestrial > Soil > Unclassified ... | reverse complement strand
GTCGAACGCGTAGCGCGTGCCGAACTCGTCGACCTGCACCGAGTGGTCGATCACCAGCTCGGCCGGAACGAGCGGGTTGATCTTCGCCGGGTCGCCGCCCATCGCGGCCATCGCGTCGCGCATCGCGGCGAGGTCGACGACCGCCGGCACGCCCGTGAAGTCCTGCATCACGACGCGCGCGGGCGTGAACGCGATCTCCTTGCTCGGCTGCGCGCTCGCGTCCCAGCGCGCGAGCGCGAGCACGTCCTCGGCGCGGATCGCCTCGCCGTCCTCGTTGCGCAGCAGGTTCTCGAGCAGGATCTTCAGCGAGAACGGCAGCCGCGCGACGTCGTGCTGCGCCTGCAACGCGTCGAGCCGGTGGATCTCGTAGTCGCGATCGCCGACCGACAACGTCGCCTTGGCGTCGAAGCTGTTGGTGGACATGGTCAATCTCCTGGTTTCACGTCGTCCCCGCGCGCACGCGCGCGAAGACGGTTCAGGTCTGCGTTTGAACCAAGGAGTGTGTCACCCGCCGAGGTCGCGCGGCGAGCGCCGGGCCGGCGTCAGCTCGCGCGACCGCGCTTGCGGCGCTGCTTCTCCGCCGCACTCAGCTTGCGGCTTCTGCGCCCCGCGCGCGTCGCGCTGCCGCCGCGCCCGCCGAGCGCCTCCGCGTCGGACGAGCGCGCCCGGCCTGCCGTCGCGCGCTTCGCGTCGCGCGCGATCACGATCCAGATCCCGCCGATCAACGCGATGACCGCCAGCACGATCAGCAGCACCTGGAGACCGCTGATCGAGCCGTTGTCGGCGGTCGTCGTCGTCGATGCGGGCGCCTGCTGCGGCTGCGTCGCCGGCGCCTGCTGTGGCGTGTCCTGCAGCTGGGCCGGCGCCTGCTGCTGTGCCGGAGCCGCCGCAGACGCTCCCGCCGGCGCCGCGGCGAGCGCCGCGACGACGATCAACACGACGATGCGAGCCATGCGCCGACCATAGCGCCGGCGTGCGGAACGAGCGACCGTAGGCTGAGCCGCTGACCGCTAGGAGGCCGCGGCCGTCTCTCGCTCGTTCTCCGGCGGCGCTTCCTTGTACGGGTACGGGTTGCGCTCCTCGTCCCCGTGGTCCTCCTCGTGGTACACGCTCTCGGCGTTGACCGCCCAGATGTCGTGCCGCGCGCCGTCGCAGAGGTTCTCGACCGCCCGCATCGCCGTCAGCATCGAGTGGTCGGAGTTGTTGTAGCGATGCAGGCCGTTGCGCCCGACCTGGATGAAGTTCGGCACCTCGTCGAGCCAGGTGCGGATGGTCGCGATGCGCTCGGCGTAGTGCTCGTCGTAGACCGGGTAGGCCTTGTGGACGCGCACGGCGAAGCCGCGCTTGACGCGCGAGGCGTCGCACAGGCCGGTCTGCGCCAGCTCGCGCGTCGCCAGCTCGACGAGCTTCTCGTCCTCCATGTTCCACAGCTCGTCGCCGGCGAAGCAGAAGTACTCCATGCCGATCGACGCCTCGGTGTCGTTCGGCACCATCCACGGGCTCCACGAGCGGAAGTTCTGGATGCGCCCGACCTCGACGTCCGGCTCGTGAATGTAGATCCAGTTGTCGGGGAACAGGTCCGCCCCCTCGATCACGAGCGAGACGGTCAGGAAGTCGCGGTACCGCAGGTTGCGCCCGGCGTCGCGCACGTCGACCGGCAGCTCCGGGTCGGCGATTCTCGTCGTCAGCGACAGCGGCAGCGACGAGATCACGGCGCGGCATTCGATCGTCTCGCCGCCGGCGACGACGCGCACCGCTCTGTTGCCGTCGAACTCGACCTTGGTGACGGGCGCGTTCATGCGCACCTCGCCGCCTCTGGTCTCGATGTCGGCCTTCATTCTCTCCCACATCTGGCCGGGGCCGTATCTCGGGTAGTGGAACTCGTCGATCAGCGATCTGATCTTGTTGCCTCTGTTGCCGAGGAACGCCGCCTTCGCGGCGGAGAAGAACGACAGCCCCTTGATCCGCTGCGCGGCCCAGTCGGCGCGCAGCTCGGTGCACGGCACGCCCCACACCTTCTCGGTGTAGGTCTTGAAGAACTGGTTGAAGAGGTACTTGCCGAAGCGGTTCGAGACCCACTGCTCGAGCGTGTCCTCGCGCTGGTTCGGACGCAGCTTCATCTTCGTGGCGGCCCACAGGTACGACGTGCCGGCCTTGACGAGGTTGATCGGGCCGAGCTTCTTGAGCACGTCCATGCCCTCGAGCGGATACGCGAGGTACTTGCGGTGCCAGTAGATGCGCGAGAGGCGCGGGCGCAGCAGGAACTCGCCTCTCATGATCTCGTGCCAGAGGTCGTCGACCTCTCTCACCTTGGTGAAGAAGCGATGGCCGCCGAGGTCGAAGCGGTAGCCGTCGCGCACCTCGGTGCGCGCGATGCCGCCGACCTGGTCGGTCGACTCCAGCACGATCACGCGCTCGCCGCGCTTGGCGAGCAGGTAGCCGGCTGTCAGGCCGGCGGGGCCGCCGCCGAGCACGACGAACGGGCGGGCGTCCTGGGCGGCGGCGTCAGAAGTCTCAGTGTCGGTCATGTGTGGGGAGCGTCCGGGTCAGGGTTGTGAGGTGGCCGTCTTCTCGTAGACGACGGCGCTGTCGCCGACCGTCGAGGCGCCACGGTAGAACTGCGGCGCGAGCTGGACCTGCCGCAGCGTCGGGTCGTCCGCGAGGATCGCACCCCACTGGGCCGAACGGCGCCGCACCAGCTGCGTCCACGGCGCTCTCCAGTTTTCTATCCCGTCCGTGATCGGGCGCACGAACAGGACCTTCTGGCCGGGCCGCAGCTTAGCAAGCAAGGGCGGCAGCACTCTGCCGGGCTGGGCGGCCTCGAGGTGGTCGAGCGCGTCGGCCCAGTCCATGTAGCGCGGATCGGCGACCGCCCCGATCGTGTCCGCGTACCGCAGGCCGCCGGGCATGTAGTACCAGACCAGCGGCGTCTGCTCGGGCTGGCCGACGAGCACGAGATCGCCCGTATGCATCTGCGCGCCGGCCTCGGCGCCGATATCGCGCACGTCGCTCTTGTACCCGTCGACGTACTGAGTCGGCTTGATCCAGAAGACGCACGCGAGCGCGAGCGCGAGGATCCCGAGCTTGCCGGCCCGCGAGAGGCCGAGCGCGAGCAGCAGCACGAGCGGGCCGACGATCGCCGCGAAGTAGCGCGAGGCCCACGCCGGCGAGACCTGCGAGAGCAGCCACGCGAGCGCGAGCGTGACGATCGGGACCGTGAGCAGCACCCATGTCGAGAGCCGCTCGCGGTCGCCGCGCGCGCGTCTGGCGGCGAGCAGCATCGCGAGCCCGAAGCCGCCGGCGAGCACGACTGCGACGGCCGGCCCGAAGCCGCCCAGCACGTCTCTCGCGATCTGGATCGGCACGCCGAAGCGCGGCTTGTTCGCCCACGGGGCGCCGGTGTGGGCGGTCTGGTAGAGCAGCGTCGGCACCCACGGCAGGTAGAGCACGACGGCCCCGCCGAACGCGAGCAGGCCGTCCACCAGCAGTCCGCGCCGCTGCTCGCGCGCGGCGAGCCACCACAGCAACCCGAGCGCGAGGAACGCGCCGACGCCGTAGAAGATCCCCCAGCTGTGCGTGTAGACCATCAGCGCCAGCCCGACCGCGAAGCCCGGCAGGTAGGCGCGACGGCGGTAGACGAACGCATGCAGGAAGCAGGCGGTGCCCAGCAGCGCGAGCAACGCCATCAGCGAGTACATGCGCGCCTCCTCGCCGTAGGCGGTGAGGAACGGCATCAGCGCGCAGAGCACCGCGCCGAGGTAGCCGGCGCGCCGGCCCCACAGGCTCCAGCCTGCCCACATGGCGACGGGGATCGTCAGCAGCGAGGCGGTCAGCGAGAACCAGTGGACGGCCGTCTCGCTGCGGCCGAACGCGTCCATCCAGACATGCAGCAGCAGGTAGTAGAGCGGCGGCGAGCCGTCCTGTCTGAGGACGCCGGGAATCGCGCCGAACGCATGCGAGGAGATGCCGACCGACAGGCCCTCGTCCATCCAGAACGAGCCGCCGATCGCGCGCGTGCGCACATAGGCGGAGAGCGCGACGAGCACGACGAGCGTCGCACCGGCGAGCAGCGCATCGGACGCGCGCAGCCGCGCGAAGCGCCGGGAGGGGGAGACCGCGACGGTGGCCATTGCGCGTCCCAAGGCTAGCGGCGCGCTAGGCGCCCCGAGCCGCGCCCGTCCTCAGCGGGCAGGTCGACCAGAGCGTCGTGGAGCGCACCGTCACCGCGGCCGCGTAGCCGGGCGGGTAGGGCTTCGGCGGCTGCGGCACGAGCCGCGGGTTGTTCGTCGTGCGCGCCGCGACGACCGTGCCTCTCGGCGCCGGCACGAGCCCGACCGACAGCGTGTGCTCGTGGACGTACCACGCGACGAGCGGGACGCTGAACTTGCCGGCGACGACCGGGCCGCAGGACTTCACCGCGCTCACGCCGCCGCCGCTCGCCAGCGCGTGCTGCAGGTCGTAGCGCAGCTCGGCCTGGTAGCGCAGCGCCTTGTCGAGCTTGCCGAAGTTCTTGAAGCGCGGCGCCGCCCAGTGCACGGTGGCGAGCGCCAGCACGACGAACGCGACGGCGCCCGCGCCGAACGCCAGCCGCGGGCTCGCGGCGCGCCCGGCGAGCGCGGCCGCGTACTGGACGACGCGGCCGAAGCCGACGCCGCCGATCACCGCCAGCATCGAGGTGCCGAGGATGATGTAGCGCGGGTTTCCGGAGAAGCCGGCCTGCGTCATCGTGGCGATCAGCCCGATCCACGCCAGGGCGAGCAGCCCGACTGCGAGCACCGCGGCTTGGCGGCGGTGGCGGATCCAGTCCCACGCGGCGAGCGCGAAGGCGAACGCGGCCGCCGCCTTCACCGGCGTGATCACGAGCGGCCACGTCTGCTGGATCACCTTCACGAACGGGTGCTTCGCGAACGCCGGGCTGTTCGGGTTCGGCTGCTTCGCGCGGTCCGCGGCGCGCCAGATGTTGCCCGAGCCCCACAGCTCGGGCAGGAACCACAGCACCGGGATCAGCACGAAGCCGACGGCCACGAGCCACAGCGCCTTGCGGTCGATCAGCAGCAGCCAGAGGCCGTAGAGGCCAAGGAACGGCCACACCTCGGGGCGCAGCAGCGCGGCGAGGAAGCCGAGCACGAACGCCTGGCGGTAGCGGCCGTCGAGGTGGCGTTCGATCCCCCACAGCACGAACGCGACCAGCAGCCCCTCGGAGTTCCCAAGCGACATCGTGCGCACGTACTCCGAGCTGATCGTGACGGCGACCGCGGCCACCGCGCCGGCGCCGATCGAGGCGACGCTCCAGCGCCGCTCCGTCAGGCGCGCGCCGAGCCTGAACGCGAACAGCACCGCGAGGATCGCGCCGCCGCGCGCGACGATCAGCCACAGGTTCGGCGCGGCTGACCCGAACAGCGAGAAGACCGTCGTGAACACGACCGGCAGCGGCTTCCAGGACGGGCCGCCGGTCGTCTGCAGGTCGAGGTGCGCGATCTCGCGCCCCCAGATGATCCAGGCCCACGGGTCGTACGTCGGCGTGCTGGGGTACAGCAGCGAGAGCGCGCCGAGCGCGAGCGCGAGCGCCGCCAGCAGCGCGTAGACGCGCCCGTTCGTCGCCGTCTCGCGGGCGGCCGCGGTCGCGGGCGTCAGCCGCGTGCGGAGCGCGTCGAGCCAGGTCGGCGCGCCGAGCTCTGCGGTCGAGGTCGCCATCGGTTCAGGCGGCCGCCGCGGCGGTCTCGGCTCTCGCCGCCGCACGCGCCGCGCGCACGCGCGAGAGCCCGCCGTAGCGAGCGGCGAGCAGGCCGAAGCCGACGATCGTGATGGGGATGAAGAGGACGAAGCGCAACAGCAGCAGGTACGACAGAACGGAGGCCTTCGCCGCCGAGCTGACCGCGTCGACGGCGAAGATGACGGCGGCATCGTATGTGCCGATGTACCCGGGCGCCGCCGGGATCAGTGCCGCCGCGTTCGTGAAGGCGACGACGGCGAGCCCGTCGCGCAGGCTCAGGCTCACGCCGATCGCGTGGCCGACCGCGATGTAGACGCTCGCCTCGACGCACCAGATCAGCAGCGAGCCGAGCAGCAGCGCCACGCCGAAGCCGCTCAGCAGCTGGCGCAGCGGCGCCGCCATCGGCGCCAGCGCGCGCAGCACGAACACGAGCCGCTCGCGGTAGCGCATGAACGCGACGACGGCCGCGAGCAGGAGCACGACGAGCAGCGCGCCGCCGGCGAGCAGCACCGCTTCGTGCGGCTTCGGCAGCTTGTGCAGCAGGCCGGTCGCCAGCACCACCAGGATCACGCCGAGCGCGACCGCGTCGAGCACGCGCTCGGCGAGGATCGTGCCGAGGATCGTGCGCTTCGTCGCCCGCGCTCTGCCGCCGAGCAGAAACGTGCGCAGCAGCTCGCCGCCGCGCGCCGGGAGCACGTTGTTGCCCATGTAGCCGATCGGCACGAGCGCGTAGGCGTCGCCGCGCGTGGCGTCGCGCACGCCGGCGCGCCAGAGGATCCGCGCCCACCGCTCGCTGCGCATCAGCGTCGCGACGGCGTACAGCGCGAGCGCGCCGACGAGCGCCATGATCCCGCCGAACGAGCTGGGGAACGTCGGCGCTCTCTGCTTCGCCGCCCACCACACGACGCCCGCGATCGGGATCAGCCAGACGACGAGCAGCAGCAGGCGCTTGCCGGTGAGGCGAGGGGACACGGTCGACTCGCTCAGTATCTCGTGCCCTGCGCCTGGAGGCAGGACTCGATCGCTCTGAGCTCGGCGTCGGCGAGGTGGCCGACGGTCAGCAGGTGCGGCCCGATCGCCTCGGCGCCGGGGTCCTCGTTGCGCAGCTGGATGCCCTCCGCCTCGGCCGGCGTGGCGGCGAACGTGACGTACGCGCCGCCGGCGACCGGGAGGATCTCGAGTCTGTTCGTCTGCTGCGCGTCCTTCTGCGCGTCGATGCCCTTCGCGTGCAGACAGCCGAGCGGCGCGTCGCGCGGATCGAACGCCGCCGCGCGCGCGCCCGCCGGGATCGAGCCGCCCGTCTGCGCGTGGTTGCCGCCGCCGACGATCGTGCCGCCGCTGCCGCAGCCGACCGCGAGCAGCACGGGGACAAGCGCCAGGGGGAGGGGGCGAACGCGCATCCCGCCACAGGCTAGAGGATCGCGTGGCGGGGCCGGCTTCCGCGCACGGCCCGCGTCCGCCGGCGCGCGCCCGCCAAGGACTACACTCGGCGCGCCGATGTCCGCGCCCCCCCTCTTCGCGCTCGCGGGCCCGCTGCCGAAGGCCGGCGCCGTCGTCGCGGTGCTGTTCGCGGCGGGAGCGCTGCTCGCGCGCGAGCCGCGTCAGCGGGCGCTCGCGATCGGCGGCGCGCTCGCGCTCGCGCCGGTGCTGTTGCTGGCCGACATCTGGCACTCGCCGCAGCTCGCGGTCGTGCGCCACCATCCGCTGCCGGCGGGGCTCGCCGGCGTCGTGGCGCTCGCGGCGGTCGCGGCGCTCGCGTGGCTGATCGCCCGGCGGCCGCTCGTGCTGCCGTTGCTCGTCGTGCTCGCGCTGCCGTTCCGCGTCCCGATCGAGGTCGGCGGGACGACGTCGAACCTGCTCGTGCCGCTGTACGTCGTGATCGCGGCGGGCGCGCTCGCGGCGGTCGTGGCGGGGCTGCGCGGAACCGAGCCGCCGACATCCTGGGCGCCCGGCTGGCTGGAGCGAGCGTTGGCGCTGTCGGTCGCCCTCTACGGCATCCAGGCGACGTATTCGAGCGACTTCGACAAGGCGCTCCAGCAGATCGCCTTCTTCATCGTGCCGTTCGCGCTGCTGTTCGTGCTGCTCGCGCAGGTCGAGTGGAGGCCGCGGCTGCTGCGGCTGTGCCTCGGGCTGCTCGTCGGCCTCGCACTCGTCTTCAGCGGGGTCGGCTACGTCGAGTACGCGACCAAGCACATCTTCCTCAACCCCAAGCTCGTCGCCTCGAACGACCTGCACACGTACTTCCGCACGAACTCGGTCTTCTTCGACCCGAACATCTACGGGCGCTTCCTCGTCGTCGCGATGCTCGCAGTGGTCGCGACGACGCTCTCGACGACGCGCGCGCGGGTCGTGTGGGGGAGCGCGCTCGTGCTCGCCGCGCTGTGGGCCGGGCTCGTGCTGACGCTCTCGCAGTCCTCGCTCGGTGCGCTGCTCGTCGGGCTCGCGACGCTCGCGGTGCTGCGCTGGGGTGCGACGCGGGTGCTGCTGCCGGCGGGCGCGGTCGCAGCGCTCGCAGTCGCGGTGGTACTCGTGACGCCGCACACCTTCGGGGTGAACCTGCACGACCTCAACGGCTCGTCGAGCGGGCGCTCGCAGCTCGTCAGCGGCGGCGGGTCGCTGTTCGCCGCCCGGCCGATCGCGGGCTACGGCAGCGGCTCGTTCATCGTCGAGTACCGCCGCCACGAGGGCCGCCGCCTGTCGACCGACTCGACGACCGCGTCGCACACGATCCCGATCACGATTGCCGCCGAGCAGGGCGTCGTCGGGCTGATCGCCTACCTCGCGCTGCTCGCGGCGGCGCTGGCTCGGCTGCTCGGACGCGCTGCCGGCACCTCGCCGGCGCGCTCGTTCGCGGCGGCCGCGTTCCTCGCACTGTTGTTCCACACGCTCGTCTATGCGGCGTTCCTGGAGGACCCGATCACCTGGGCGCTGCTCGGCCTCGGCACCGCCTTGGCGGCGACCGCCGCACCACGCCCCGTCGAGGCGTCCGCCAACGGCGCACCCGCGCGGCCACCGACCGCGGCCGAGCGCTCGGCGACGCGGCAGGCGGAACAGCTCGGCGCCGCGTAGCGCTTCGCCGGAGGCGACCGGCGTGTCCGCTGCGGCGATCGCCTAGCGTCTGGTGCATCGTGCGCACCCTCACTCGCATCCGGACGCGCCGGATCGTCCTCGCCGGCGTGCTCGCGCTCGTCGCGGCGATCGTGATCCTCAACTGGACATGGGGACGGATCCCCGGCGAGCCGCCGATGACCGGGCGGCTGGTGCGGCTCGGCGACGTCAGCGTGCGCGTGCTCGAACGGCCGGGGCACCACCCGGCGGTCGTGCTGCTGCACGGGCTGCCGGGCACCGCGAACGACTTCGACGCCGTCACCGCGCGGCTGCCCGGCGTCCACACGATCGCGTTCGACCGGCCGGGCTTCGGCTACAGCAGCGGCGGGTACCACCCGCTCGCCGAGCAGCTCGCGACGATCGGGCGGCTGCTTGCGACGCTGCACGTCAACCGGCCGGTGCTCGTCGGCCATTCCTACGGCGGCACGCTCGCACTCGCCTACGCGGAGGCGCACCCCGGCGCGGTCCGCGGCCTCGTGCTCGTGGACGCGGCCGCGGGCGGCGCGCACTCGACGGCGTTCAGACGTGCGCAGTCGCACCTGGTGCAGGTGCTGTCGTGGCCGGTCGTGCAGCCGCTCGCGGACGTCACCTTCTCGCAGTTGGTGCGCACGGTCGCCGCCAAGCAGGGCGACGCGCAGGCGTTCGACCCGGGCTCGGTCGACCGCGGCCACGAGCACCGCGTGCTGGCGCTCAACATGCAGCACGACGACCTCGACGCCCTCGCGGGCGAGCAGCTCCACGCCGACGGCGTGATCGCTGGCGTCGACAAGCGGCTCGCCTCGATCGCCGTCCCCGCGGTCGTGATCCAGGGTCTCCACGACCAGCTCGTGGCTGCGGCGCACGGCCGCAGACTCGCGGCGACGCTCCCGCACGCCCGCCTCGTGATGGTCAGCGGCGGCCACATGGCCCCCTACGTCCACCCCGCGCTCATCGCCGCGGCGATCCGCCAGCTGCTCGCGCGAACCAACTGAGCCCTGGCGCGACGCCGCCGGATGCGCGAGGATGGGCGCATGCGAGGGCAGCGCTTCCTCGTCAACTGGGCGTTCAACGTCGCGGCACTGTGGGTCGCGGCGGAGCTCTTGTCCGGTGTGAGCGTCACCGGTGGGAGCGCGTGGCTGACCTATGTGCTCGCCGGGCTCGTCTTCAGCCTCGCGAACATGGTCGTCAAGCCGATCGTCGCGATCCTCGCAATCCCGCTGATCCTGCTCACGCTCGGGATCGCCTACTTCCTCGTGAACGTGCTGATGATCTTCCTCACCAGCTGGATCGTGAGCGACTTCCACGTCGACGGCTTCTGGGCCGGCGTCGCCGCGGCGATCATCGTGTGGATCGTCAACCTGCTGCTCGACGCGGTCGAGCGGCGCGTGGCCGAGGACTAAGGTTCCAAAGCCCCGCCGACGGTCACGGCCGCGCCGGGAAGGGTTGGCGCGGCCGTGGGGAGGGACCGTGGGGCTTGCCGCTTTGGTTACGCCGCCTCGCGCAACGCCGCCAGCGAGCTCTCGCGGGAGAGGCGCTTGAGCGCCTGCTCCTCCAGCTCGCGCGCGCGCGTGGAGCTGAGGCCGAGGCGCCGGCCGACCTCGCTGAGTGTCTGCGGCGGCTCGCCGCCGGTGCCGAAGCGCAGGTGGATGACCGTCCGCTCCTTGTCCGGGAGCGTGGCGATCGCCTTCTGCACGGCCTCGTGACGCAGCGTGTCGGCGACCTCCTCGTGCGGCTCGGGCTCGTCGGTCGCGATCAGCGCGCCGAGCGACGTCTCGCCGTCGTCGCCGACGGGCAGGTCGAGGCTCGTCGGCTCGCGGTCGGCCTTCGCCGCCTCGAGCACCAGCTCGAGCTCGAGCCCGGTCTCCGCGGCGATCTCCTCGTCGGACGGCTCGCGGCCCAGCTTCGCCGTCAGCTCGCGCCGTGCGCGCGCGACCTTGCGGGCGCGCTGCCCGACGTGGACGGGGAGGCGGATCGTGCGACCGCTGTTCTCGAGCCCGCGCTGGATCGACTGGCGGATCCAGAGCGTGGCGTACGTCGAGAAGCGGAAGCCCTTGCGCCAGTCGAACTTCTCGACGGCGCGGATCAGGCCGAGCGTGCCCTCCTGGACGAGGTCCCCCATCGAGAGGCCCTGGCCCTGGTAGCGGCGGGCGATCGACATCACGAGGCGCAGGTTGGAGTTGACCATCCGCTCCTTGGCGACGAGGTCGCCGCGCTCGATCTGCTTCGCCAGCTCGATCTCCTCGGCGGGCGTGAGCAGGGGCCAGTTGCGCGCCTCCCGCATCAGCAGCTGGAGGGCGTCGAACGTCGTCTCCTCAGGGGCGATGGCCTGGGTGTCTGGAGTCTTCGTGGTGTTCCTTTCGTCAATACCTACTTGCACGCTAGGTATTGTACGCCTAGATCGTTGCTTCGTCAACAACCTTTTCCCGTATCGTCACACGGCAACCGTCCGATCACAGGGCATGTCCCCCGACGCGCCACAATCGCACCGATGACGTCCGCCGCACGACCACCCGAGGCGCCCGGGGAGCTCCCCGCGTTCGCGCGCGGCTCCACGCTCGTCGCCGACGCCTGGCGGCTCGCGCTCGAGGCCTACCGCGGCAACGCCGACGGGAACGCGGCCGCCGACGTCGAGCATCCTGCGATCACCGCGCGCCTGCTGCACGACGCCGGCTGCGACGAGACGACGGTCGCGACCGCCGTCCTGCACGACGTGATCGAGGATACGAGCCTCGATCCGGCGACGATCGAGGCGCGCTGCGGCGCCGAGATCGCACGCCGTGTGCGCGCGCTCACCGAGGACAGCGCAATCAGCGCCTACGCCGAGCGCAAGCACGAGCTGCGCGCGCGCGGGATCGCCGCCGGCCCCGAGGTCGCCGTCGTGATGGCCGCCGACAAG
>Ga0134125_10008321_pt1 | contig 11697 bp, 11 predicted proteins | sample KB31751_FD_96464 | JGI IMG/M metagenome (GOLD analysis project Ga0134125, IMG submission 96464) | Terrestrial soil microbial communities with excess Nitrogen fertilizer from Kellogg Biological Station, Michigan, USA - KB3-175-1 | ecosystem: Environmental > Terrestrial > Soil > Unclassified ... | reverse complement strand
CGCTGTGCGCCGCTCGGTCGCCGGACTGAATGCCCTGGCGACCTATGACTTCGTAGACCGCAACAACATTTTCATCTTTGCCCACTCGATTGGACCTCTGGAAGGCATGCTCGCGGCGCAGAGACTTGATTTCCCCCTGCGCGGCTCCATCGCTGCCGAAACCATCGGCAAAACCTGGATGGAGTACACTCTGGAAAATGCGCGCCGGCAGATGCTTCTGCTCGGCCAGCCCTATGATGCTGCTGACCGCGTCGTTCGCACCGCCGAGAAGTGCCAGCACCGCTTTCTCATCGAGAAGCAGACGCCGGAACAGGTCATCAAAGACATGCCCGAGTGCAAGGAGCACGTCAACACTTTCGGCGTTGCCTACACCTACCTTCAGCAGATTGCCGATCTCAATCCCGCGGCGGAGTGGAAGAAAGTCGATGTACCGGTCCTCGTCACCTACGGGACTTCAGATCCCACCACTTCTACTGAAGATGGACGATACCTCACAGCCATGATCAACAGCTTTCATCCCGGCCGGGCCGAGTACGTGGAATTTTCCGGCATGGGCCACGGCCTGGACCTCTCGCCATCGCCGCGCGCCTGGCTCGAGGCGATTCAGAAGCAACAGCACGGCGAATTTGATCGCGAGTTCCTCGAACGTGCACTCGGCTGGCTGAATAAGACTATGGCTGCCAAACATTAAATTGATCTTGGAATCGCCTTTCTCTTCCTCCGCGTCTCCGCGCCTCCGCGGTGAATATGTCGTTCTCCGTGCCTCCGTGTCTCCGTGGTGAACTGGCCTCTCACTCTTTGTGCCCATCGCCGGGGAGAATTCGCGTTGATTCCCGGCTAAACTCATCACGATGCCACGCCCCGTCCCATCCTGCCCTTTCCTCGCCCGCGAACTACGCCGCTCCAGGCGTCTCCACAAATTCTTCAACTCGCTCGAAGATTATCAGCGCATCTGGATCATCGAAGGCATTCAGTCCGCTAAACGTGAAGAAACGCGCCAGCGCCGCGCCGCTCGCGCTGCAGAATGGCTCATGGAAGTCATGGAAGCCGAGCGCGATCTGCCCCCGGCGTTCAAGATCGCCTTCGCCCGCAGCCCCAAAGCCCGCCGTGCGTGGGAACAGCGTAGCCCCGATTATCGCCGCGCCACCCTGCTGAGTCTCTTCTCGCGACCTGGCCCCGTGTCCCGCGCGAAAGGCATTCCTGCGTTGATTGAAGAGTTGGAGCAATCCGCAGAACGCAGTTGCTATTCCGAATGAAAAGAAGGTCAACCCGCCGGAACTCGCTGGTGTCTAATTGCAAGAACAGAGTTGTTCCTCGTTCTTAGTCATCTGGAGGACGCTTTATGCTGCACCTTCTGCTGTATGCCGTACTCCTGGCCCAGGTCGGACAGCCACAAGGCAAGCCCGCCCCGGTCAAAATTTCTGAACGCGAAGCGGCTCAACACCGGTTGGAACGGCAGAATCTCTTCCTCCACGTTTCCAAAGAACACGGGTTTGAAGACTCTATCGAAGTCTCTGTCACGGTGGACCGGTCGGGATCTGTTGTTTCCACTCACGTCGATTTAACCGGGCGCAATGGTGATTACAAGGACTCGCCGGCCATTCTCGCGGAAGCCGAATCGATGGTTCGCAACCTGAAGTACTCGCCGTTTACTCGCGCCGGCAAAGCAGTGGTAGCGCAGTTCGCGGAGGCTGTCTTTCTTCTTCCACCGGAGCTCAAGCCTGCAAAACACGTTCCTTTCCCACGAGTAAAAGACTGGAACTCAGTAAAAATCGGCCTCTCCCGCACCACTTGCTACGGTAGCTGCCCGTCATACACTGTTGAAATTTCAGGCAACGGGTCTGTGAACTACACCGGCAACTACTATGTAACTTTTGTTGGTACTCATCGCGGGTTCATTCCTCCGAAGAACGTGATCGCGCTGGTGAAAGACTTTGAAAAAGCCGATTTCTATTCACTGGCTGATAACTATTCCACTACCGTCACGGACAATCCTTCTCAAACAATTTCCATCTCGATTGACGGGTTGCGCAAAGAAGTCGTCGACTACGTTGGGCTTGAAAGCGGAATGCCTCTCTCCGCCCACCGTCTGGAGGAAGAAATTGATCGTGTATCAGGCTCGGACCGGTGGACCGTGGGCAACGCAGACACCATTGCTGCGCTCGAAGCAGAACATTGGGATTTTAAGTCGCCGGCGGCGGCGGCTACGCTTTCCAGGGCCGCGCAGCGTGGTGATGCTGCTGTTGTCCGTGATCTCGTCGCAGCTGGAGTGCCGCTGAATTTGAACTTTCAGCGATCCAAACCTCCCCACTCGGGCGAAGAACCTCCTGCCTTGATTGTTGCTTCTGGCAAAGGAAGTCTTGAGATGATTCGCACTTTGGCTGACTCCGGGGCTGCAGCGGATCCGGTTGTTCTGACCAAGGCCGTGGTCGTCGCTGCTTATTCCGGCAATGTGGATGCCTATCGGCTGCTGTTAACGTATGGTGCCCCTTCGAATCCTACCGATTTAACTGGAATCACAGCTTTGATGGCCGCTGCCCACTCCGGCCGCCCCGCGATGGTCCGCGAGTTGCTCGACAGGCACGCCGATGTAAATGCTTCTGCAGTGGCTCCGCCCGCGCTGTGCTTGCACAACATCGACGCTTGCGACTACGCAGGCCACACGACTCTCATGGAGGCAGTAAACACCAGTGACTATGATGTTCCGGCGGAAGGTGTAGACCGTGTCGAAGTCGTGCGCCTGCTCCTCGCTGCTGGAGCCGATGTCAATGCAAGGGACAAGCAAGGAAATACAGCTCTCATTCTTTGTAGCAACAATGCTCTGCAAGCGGAGGTTCTGCTCAAGGCCGGTGCCGATCCAAACGCTCGCAATCGCGACGGTAAAACAGCGCTGGAGCAAACCTACGACGACGATGTCAAGCGCGTCCTTCGTAAATACGGCGCAATCGCGATCAAGTCCTCCGCTGAAAAGCAGTAAATCGCGCAACTGCAAATCCGTGCGGCTGATCCTCATGCAGGGTGTGGTCATATAGCCGCGTCTCCTTGCTCTTACGCGGCGCGCTTCCAATCCAATTAACAAAGGCCACGTTCTTTGCAGAACGTAGCCTTCTCATGCAAAACGAGCTTACACCAGGCTATGCGGCCGCCTTTTTCTTTGTAGCGATCACACCAACTTGTGTCCAGGCGTCGCGAATGCCTTTCTGTTCCGGGCTGTTTGCTCCGTAGCGAGCTCCTGCGTGACTGATCGTAAGATTGGCAAAGGTCGCAAATGAAGCGTTTGCCTTCAGGTTATGGTCAACTAGAGTGTCATACCAGATCTGGCCGGCCTTTTCCCAGGAGTGTCCCCCTAATGCTACCGCAGCCAGGTAGAAAGCGTGGTTTGGAATTCCGGAGTTCGTGTGGACTCCTCCATTGTCCTCGGCAGTGTGGACATAGCCCTGCATCGTAGCCGGCTGAGGGTCTTTGCCCAGTTTCGGATCGTCATAAGCTGTTCCCGGCGCCTTCATGGACCGCAGGGCCTCTCCCTTGATTCCCTTGGCTAGAATTCCCTTGCCGATCAACCAATCCGCTTGTGCTGAAGTCTGTCCGAGCTTGTATTGTTTGACCATTGAGCCAAACACATCGGAGATCGATTCATTCAAAGCACCTGACTGTCCCTGATAAGTCAGGTTGGCTTCGCTTCCTGTAACGCCATGGGTCAGCTCGTGCCCAATCACGTCCGTGGCGCCGGTGAATCCGGTGAAGATAATGTTGTCTCCATCGCCGAACACCATCTGCTGGCCGTTCCAGAAAGCGTTGTCATAATTCTTGCCATAATGGACTGAGGCCACCAGCGGCAGTCCGGCGTTGTCGATCGAATTCCGGTGATACACATCCAGGTAGAACTTAAAGGTGTCGCCCAGACCGTCATAGGCCTGGTTGATTGCAATGTCGGTCACTGGCCCCTGGCCTTCTGACCGGACGAGTTTGCCGGGCAGGTTCTGGAGGTGCCCTGAGTCATAGATTGATCTTTTTTCCGTGGGCGCAGTAAGGGCGGCGTTCGGATGCGGAAGCTTGATACCCCCGGACAGCGCGTAGACCACGCGGCTGGTTCTGATGGTGTTGTCCAGAGCGAGAGTATTCAATGCAGCCTCTCTCTCATCGTTGTTTCCGTTTCGCGCGATATTTCTCAGAACGTGCGGCGGCAGAATGCAGAAAATCGAATGGCGGTGTTTTGTGCTCATGGGAATCTCCTTAACCAATCAAAAAACTGGAGCCGAAAGGATCACCTTGCCGAAAACTCGATTGGATACAACTGTTAAGTGCGACCATCGGGGCTTTCGTTACAGCCAGGCATGGCATTTTGGCGCGGACTACGTGTTAATTCAGAAAGAGTACCTCACCGAAAAGCCAATTTTCCGGGGAAATCAGAGAGCCGCAGGGCCTGCGGGACGGGTTTACCTGGCCTTCATCTTGGCCGTCAGAATGTTTTGTGACTCCTGCTGAAGCCACGAGAGAAACTTTGCCGTCGGCGTGGCTACCGATTCCATATCCGAGCCGCCACCGGGCGCGTTCAGCGTCACATTGTGTGTCTTTCCATCCGCTGTCTTCACGGTGATGGTGTAGTGTTCAATATCCCCAGTGCCCCTGCCCGCGCTTTGCGCGGCTGCGAGCCGGGTTGCAGTCTGGGAAAGAGATTGCGGATCGGCACCGGCGCGCAGCATCTCAGTCTCCGCGGGCGCGAGTTGCCGATGATAGGCAGCATCTCCGGTTACTTCTGCCCCACCATCATTCAAATGAACTGTCCCCTGAACTCGGGTCATGGGGCCTGCCAGCCCACCGCTTTTTACGAAAGAGATTTCCATAATTTTGATATTCCTCCGCGCTGGTTCGGATTTCTCGCCCGGAGCAGCACTTGCCCTGCCAACGACCAGGAGCACAGCCGAAGCCTGGCTGCGGTTCCCAATAAGGCCGCATGGATTGTGACTGGATCCCGATTGGCTGGTCCGCCATACAGGCAAAACTGTTAATGCTCCGCTTTGCAAGACCCTGTGCGGATGCTTGACTGCCACCGAAGCTCCTGCCGCAGAGCAGGAGAGGCAAAGCACGAGCATTACGGAGAGGCGAGGCATGGTTCACTCCGTGCTAGTCATTATAAGCCGCAAGTCGCTTCATAAACACGTCGCGGAAAAGATTGTGGAACACGTGTCACCGCACTGTTTTGCCTTGTCGTCGCTGCCTTTGGGATCTCGGTAAAGCAATGGCAACTGGTCGCGGCTACCCTGTCGGTTGCGGGGAAGCGCAAGGGCGAGCCCGACCAGCGCGGCGAGCCCGCTGTAACAGGAGCCTATCGGAGGTGCCCACAAACAAAGCACTAGTAGCGGTGTGGAGCGAAGCGACATTTGAAACGAAGCGCTAAAATTGATGGCATGACGCGCTTCGAAATGGAGTGCGTGGAGTGCAATGCCTGATGCATGAGCTGGACTCACTCACGAATTTTGAATTGTTTCATCGCTTGTGGAGTAAGGCCGTGGATTCGCCCGGCTACGACAAACGGGAATGGGTTGCCCTGGAGCAGAGGCTGATCCGAATCAATTTTCTGCGTTACAAAGACCCTGCTGAGTAAGTCCACTCTCCGGCAACCGCCGATCACGGGTGCTTAAATGTCCCTTTCAGTGGGCCAACAACCCGCAACTCCTCTTACCTTCGCCATCGCTACAGCAGCCGATGGCCGTGCTATCGCCTCGGTTCGCAACGCCGCAGCTGATCACCTCACCAGAACTTACGGGAACGGGCACTGGTCATGGCTGACCAGCGAACGCGCCGTCTCGCGCGACCTCAACTCACCGCGCTCGTGCCGCGTACTTCTTGCACGCGATGGCAACCAGGTCATTGCCACTCTGCTCCTCCAGACCAGGAAGCCCTGGGCCATTGATTCCGCCTACTTCACCAGCGTCCGCAGGCCTCTATATCTGCTGAGCATGGTCGTGCATCCCGATTACCAACGCCAGCATGTGGGTCGAATGTTGCTCAAGGAAGCTGAAGCCCATGCCAGAACGTGGCCGGCCCAGGCAATTCGTCTCGACGCGTTTGACGCTCCGGCTGGCGCCGGCGTGTTCTACACAAAATGTGGCTATCGCGAAGTTGGTCGCGTGGTTTATCACGGCACTCCGCTGATTTATTTCGAGTTTGTTTTGTGATTCCCAGGTGCTGCCGCCTGCTCAAGCCAAAATAACAGGGCGCACGCCCTTTCAACGTGCGCCCTTAACCCATCGACCACTAACCTTTGACCAACGGCCAATGAAGCAACCCCTCACTAGCTCTTGGAAAACTTCTTGGGGAACTGCTTTTCAATGCCGCCGCTGAGAAGATCAGCCAGGCCAAGAATATGGTTGTGGATCTTGTCATAATCCTGGATGCCCGCCGCATAGTTGCCCTGCAACCTGTTGGTCGCTTCCTGAAGCGTGAGGTCCAGATGCATCTTCATGCCTGACTTCATGTCGGCCAGCGGCCAGTTTTGCGGGTTCGCTCCGCTCAGGAAGGTGGCAATCTGGTCTGCATTGGCGTACCACTTTGCAGCGGCGTCATCCGTCTTCGCCTTGTCGCCTGATTTCGCAGCGTCAATGAGCGCAGCTGCGCCCAGAATGTGGTCCTTCAGCAAGCCGGTGAGTTTGTCGCCGGCGTCTTTGCCATAGAACTGTGCAACCGCATTGCCGATGTCTGTCTGATTCTGCAGCAATCGCTGTGTCGTCGCGTCTTTGTCCGGCAGATTTCCCGCTGCGCTGATGATATAGAGCCGAGTCCACGTGATGTGGTCTTCCCACAGTTTGCGCATGGCCTTGTTGAAATCGGCCTTCGAAGTCCTGGTGCTGCTATCACCTTTGGACGCGGCGAATGCCGGCAGTGAAGCCACCGATAGAACCATTGCTCCAGCAAGCGCGACCGAAAGCATTCGCGCGCCTATTCTGTAAAACTTAATCGTCATTTTCATCTCCTTGAGGGCGAGTCTTTCTGTTGCGTGCCAGGGTCGTGCCACACATCTTTCGGGGTATTGCCAACTCTATAGAGTGAAGCTGCTGGTCAGAGTTACAGGTACTTTTTTAATCGGAGCATAGGCGTCTTGCAGTCTTTCGGAAGGAAGAAATAACGAGATTGACCGATAACGTAAACAAAAAGACGGCACAGGCATCGATTTCGCCTGTGCCGATTTCCTGCTGAAATTCTGTGAACTTTTACTCGTCCCGCAATGTCCTCATCGGGTCAACTCTCGTAGCCCGATACGCCGGGACGGCCGTCGCCAGCAAGGCCACGCCCGCCAGCAGGGCTGAGACACTGGCAAAAGTCGCAGGATCGGTGGTCTTCACTCCGAACACCAGGCTCGCCATAACTCTGCCGATCAGTAACGCACCAATCACTCCAATCCCAAGTCCCACCAGGGCCGGCTTCATTCCTTCAAAAACCACCAGGCGCAACACATCTCTAAGCTGCGCACCCAACGCCATGCGAATGCCGATCTCGCGCACGCGCCTCCGCACTGCATACGAGAGCACGCTGTAAATGCCCATGGCAGCGAGCACCAGCGCCAGACCTGCAAATGTCGCCAGTAGCAGCATATTGAAGCGCTGCTGTGATATCGATTCGTCGGTAAAGGCCTCCATGGTCATAGTGTGGAGTACGGCCTGCTCCGGATCGATTTCATGAATTCCATTGGTCACCGCTGGTAGCAAATCGCCGGGCGGAGTACTCGTTCGCACTACCAAGTCCAATCCAAACGAGTGCCACTCCCCCGACGGGGGGACTTCGAGTTGTGCAAGCGGAACATAAATGGCTGAATTCTTGTCCGGCTGGTCCAAACCATCCAGCTTTACGTCCCCGATTATGCCAACTACCTCCCGGATTTTGCCCGGCGCGAAAGTAAGGGTCAGCCTCTTGCCGACCGCGTCCTCTCCTGGCCAGAAGCGCTGCGCCATCGCCTGGCTGATCAGAATCACCCCCGGGTGCTCTGCTCCGTCCGATTCAGTGAAGTCCCTGCCGCGCAACACAGGGATGTGCATCGTGCGTAAGTACCCCGTGCTGATCACCCGGACATCTACCTCTGGTTGTTCAGACATGGGCACAACAGGGCGTCCCTCGATGGCGATGGGCTGATGTGATCCGCCGTTGAATGGCAAATCATCCACCACGCCTGCTGACTCCACCCCCGGCAATGCCCGCAAACGATCGAGTAAGCGGTTCCAATAGCTGATTTCTTCTTGTGGCGACTTGTACTTTGTCCCGGGAATCGGCAGGGAAGCCGTGAGCGTGCCGTGAGGATCAAATCCTGGATTGCTGCCGCGCAGATTCCACAAGCTGCGGATCATCAGCCCTGCACCCGCCAGCAGCATGAGTGATAGAGCGACTTCGCAAACCACCAGCGCGGCGCGCGTGCGATTGCCGCCCGAGTCGCCCGCTCGTCCCATCCCCTGTTTCAATGTCTCATTCACATTGGCTTTGCTCAACCGCCAGGCAGGCACTAATCCCGCCACAATTCCAGTCAGCAGAGAGATGATTAAAGTAAAGGCAAGTACCGTGCCATCGAGTGTGATCTCGGTTGAGCGAGGCAACTGCTGCCCTAAAACATGGACAATCAGGTCCATGCCGAACTTCGCCACCACCAGCCCGGCAAGCCCCCCAGCCAGGGCCAGTATTACTGTTTCGACCAGCAACTGCTGCAGCAGTCGTGTGCGGCTCGCTCCCAACGCGGAGCGGATTGCGATTTCTTTGTTGCGCGCCAATGCCCTGGCCAGTAGCAGGTTTGCCACGTTAGCGCATGCAATCAATAGAACAAATGCCACGGCACCCAGCAATACCAGCAACGCCGGGCGGACGTCGCCAACGATGTCTTCGCGCAAAGGCACCACAAGGGCGCCCCAGTCTTTGTCGTCTTCAGGATATTGACGCGCCAGCCGGTCAGAGATTGCGGACATTTCCGCCTGCGCCTGTTTAATGTCCACTCCCTGCCTGAGCCGCGCCATCACAATCGAATGGTGTTCTCCGCGAACGGCTGCTTCCTTCGGAGTCCATGCCAGCGGTTTCCACAACTTCTGCTCCCAGTCGGGATACGTGAATTCGGGCCCCATCACACCAACCACGGCGTAAGGCTCACCATTCATCGTGATCTGGCGACCGACTATGCTGCGATCTCCTCCGAAGCGGCTTTTCCAGAATGTATACGTCAGCACCACTTCGTGGTCGTGTCCCAATTGGTCTTCACCCTGAACAAACGTGCGGCCAAGCAACGGCTTTGTCCCCAGCACGGCGAAAAAATCAGATGAGACTGAAGCGGCCCTGACAAATTCAGGCTTCCCGCCCCCCGTCAGGTTCATGCTGGCGCCACTGAAGATGGCCATTTTGTCGAAGACGTGGTTCTCGCGCTGCCAGTCGGTGTAGTTTGCCGCGGATACAGAAAACCTGGTCATCCCAGGGAATTGTTTCGGCGGGGGGACGTGCCACACATGCACGATCCGCGATGGGTCCTCGAAAGGCAAGGGCCGCAGCAGGACCGCGTTTACTACGCTGAAGATCGCTGTGTTTGCCCCGATTCCCAACGCAAGCACCAGAACTGCCACAATGGAAAATCCTGGGTTCTTGCGCAACACCCGCAATCCGTATTTAAGGTCCTGAATAGCTCTTGTCATTACTCGATTCCCCCGTCCACTTCTTTGACGTGATTTGGTGAGTTACGTTAATGCACACAAAGGTCTTCGCCTTGAATCGCAAGTCGGCTGCCAATCGTGGGGCCGCTAAGTATATGAAATCAGAAGAAGAATGGAGGCGGTAAGGTGCTCAACCAGGCTTGTGTGGTGTTCAGATTCGGGCACTCGTGCTCGATTCCGCACAACCAGGCTTGACGGCTAAAGCGCTCGCCGTTGCGTCCTTTCTGATCGACGGCGTATAACAACACGCATTGTTACAGATATTAGGGGTATGCTATGCGCAGATGTTTTTTCCTCTTAGTCCTCGTTGCCACCCTTAGTTTCGGTCAGGCAGCCACGCAGTCGACGAAGAAGGGCGAAGCTAAACCTTCCCCGCACTCGGCACCACTCGTAACTCCGGACACCATCAAATGGGGTGATCCCCCGCCGGTGTTATCGCCTGGTGCGCGGCTTGCGGTAATTTCCGGAAATCCCGCCGGAGCTGGACCTTATGTGGTCCGGCTGAAGATGCCGGATGGGTATAAGGTCATGCCGCACTGGCATCCGACCCAGGAAAATGTCACCGTCCTCTCCGGCGAGTTCCACATAGGCATGGGTGATAAGTTTGATGAAGCTGGCATGCAGGCCTTGCCTGCAGGCTCGTTTGCGGCAGCCCTGGCACACCAGCATCACTATGCTGTCGCGAAAGGTGAAACGATTGTGCAGGTGCACGGCACCGGACCTTTCAAGCTTGTTTACGTCAACCCCAGTGACGATCCTTCAAAAAAGAAATAATCGCAATTCAAAAAAGCCAGGCTCCCTTGGGTGCCTGGCTTGATCACTCCGATCTCGGATTAAAGAGTCTGGAACTACTGCGGGTTTGTTCCGGTCACCGGCTGGTCTGTCACGCTTGCTGTCACCGCCTGGGACTGCTCGGGTGTGATCTTCACGGTGCCAAAGATCCGCTCCAGTTGTTCGAACATCGCCACCTCATCCACCTGCGTCGTATTCTCCGGCGGCTCGGAAATTCCCAGCGCGAACTCATAGCATGAGCTTGAATTGCTGTCCGTGGCGGGCACAAAGTGATGATAGTACCTGGCTTCGAGCTGCTCGGTAACTTCGTCGGCCTTTGCGAACTCCACCCCGCGCAGGCTCACTTTCTCGACTCCGGATTCATCATTCGGGTCGATTGGGGTAGCATCGCTGCTTTGAGGTGATGCCATTGCAAAGTGCCGGCACTGCTCGTCGGTTACCCCCTTCAACACGCTGACGTTCATGAAGGAAGTAACAGGACCATTGTTCAGCTCAACTGCTGCAATGCTGTTTCCACCAGCTTCCACAAAGTTCATGGGCAGCTTGGCAAGATCGTCTTTCGCCTGGTCGCCCTTGTCGGGAGTCAGAAGCTTGTACTTCCGAGGATAGCGGAACGACACGCCGTAAGCGTTCTCACTGTATGTAACCGTCGGAGACCGTTTGATGGCCTTCTTTTTCGCCACCACCGGGGTTGCCGCAGGTGTTGGACTGGGAGCAAGGGTTGGAAGGTTGGAACTCGTGCTGGCTGAGTTCGAGTTCGGCTGGCTTACGTTTGTCTGTTTGGTCTTGCTGGAGCAGCCGTCAAGCGCGACTGCGAATATCACGGCCAGCGCTGCCGTCATCACCGCTGTTGCCGGTATTCCCAAACCGAAGATCTTTCCAATCGAGCGGGCTACGCTCCTGGGCTTGGTTGGTTCTGCTGGTTTCATCTGCGTCGTCATTTTCATCACCTCCGCTGCTGTGCCGCAGCAACCATGCGTAATGCAGCGCCGTGGCCAAAACAGAAGTTGTTGGTTAGAAGCGACTTACAGGCAGAGCTGAAGCGATATGGTGTGGGCGGTAAATGACAACGTGTCCGGCGAGACACAATACTCGCAAGGCGCCAAACTGAAGAAGGTGCTGATCAGTGTGAATCTGTTAAATCAGTGCAATCAGCGGTAAGGTTTTTGTTACGCCTCGCCTAACTCCCAGCCGTCTTTCTTCATTTCCGACTGGAGCCAGCGCTGGAGTG
>Ga0134125_10008320_pt1 | contig 11698 bp, 10 predicted proteins | sample KB31751_FD_96464 | JGI IMG/M metagenome (GOLD analysis project Ga0134125, IMG submission 96464) | Terrestrial soil microbial communities with excess Nitrogen fertilizer from Kellogg Biological Station, Michigan, USA - KB3-175-1 | ecosystem: Environmental > Terrestrial > Soil > Unclassified ... | reverse complement strand
GAATGGATGATTCCGGCGCCAGCCCAGGGTGCATTGCTGGTCGTCTGTCGTGGGAATGACGATGAACTGCTTCCATTCTGTGCAAAACTCAATGATGAACACACGGCATTCAGTGCTAAAATAGAAAGAGATTTTTTATCTGCTTTAATGGGAGGATGCTCCACACCCATCGGCGCGCTGGCAGAAATTGAAAATGAAGAAGTGTATTTCCGTGGTAACCTGACCAGCATCGACGGGAAAAAACAGGTTAGTATTGAGAAAAATATTTCGGTGGAACTGGCTGCTTCCCTGGGCATTTCAGCTGCACACGAATTGCTGGAAAGCGGCGGACTGGAAATCCTGAATGAGATAAAAAATGGCTGACGGGTTTACCATATTATCCACCGGCTCCCTGGTCATTAATGAAAGCCTGGTTTCCGCAAATGATCATTCCGCCGCCATGGTGGATGTGATCCCCTTTATAAAAATTGTATTGCATGCGGATGACGATACGCGCGCCCGTATTCGTGCTTATGCCGGACAAACAGCAAGCGTTATCTTTACCAGTAGCAATGCGGTAAGAGCGGTGATAAATGTTTTGCAGCGTCCGCCGGACTGGAAAATATTTTGCGTGGGTAGCGAAACTAAGAAGCTGGTGATTTCTTTTTTCGGTGAACCTGCCGTCGTGGATTATGCCGGGGATGCGGAAGAACTTGCAGAAAAGATCACCCGGCAGGGTCAGGTTAAAGAGGCAGTGTTTTTTTGCGGTGATCAGCGAAGGGATATATTGCCGGATAAACTCAAAGCGGCAGGCATTCTGCTGAAGGAACTAGCCGTTTATCAGACGCTTCTCACTCCTGTCCGGATCGCAAAAACCTATGATGCCGTTTTATTTTTCAGTCCCACCGCAGTAAACAGTTTTTTTTCCCTGAATACCCCTTCTTCCAAAACGATTTTATTTGCCCTGGGAGAAACGACTGCCAGTGCCATCCGGAACCTGTCGGACGGCGAAGTACTGCTTTCCCCAAAACCGGATAAGAATGCACTATTACAAATGGCCATTGACTATGGCCGCACGCATAGCATAACATGAACAAATTGAAAAATGATTTATTGCTGAGAACCCTCTCCGGCGAAAACACGGAACGCGCGCCGGTATGGATGATGCGGCAGGCAGGACGTTATCTTCCGGAGTACCGGAAGCTTCGGGATAAATATTCTTTTTTCGAACGCGTGCAGACGCCCGCGCTGGCAGCGGAGATCACACTGCAGCCCGTGGACATTATAGGGGTCGACGCCGCCATTCTTTTTTCGGATATCCTGGTAGTATTGCAGGCTATGGGACTGGAAGTGCAACTGATTGAAAACACTGGTCCGGTATTACCGGCGCCGGTCAGATCCGCAGCGGATGTTAAAAGAGTTCGTGTTCCCGATGTAAAGGATTCACTGGCCTATGTATTTGATGCCATCCGTTTAATTAAACAGGAACTGAACGGCCGCTCACCACTGATCGGATTCGCGGGTGCCCCCTGGACCCTGCTCTGTTATATGGTGGATGGAAAGGGATCCAAAACCTTCGATCTCACCAAAAGTTTTTGCTATGAGCAGCCTGAACTTGCGCACCGCTTATTGCAAATGCTAACTGACACAACCATCGCCTATCTCCGTCAGCAGGTGAAAGCAGGGGCCGACGTGGTTCAGCTCTTCGACAGCTGGGGCGGTTTGCTGGGTCCCGATGATTTTGAAATTTTCTCGCTGCAATATATGCGTCAGATCATCGGGGCATTGAAAGATGAAGTGCCCACTATTCTCTTTGCAAAAGGCGCCTGGCATTCACTCGCTGAAATGGCAGCCACAGGAACGGCAGCCATCGGCATCGACTGGTGCATCCGCCCGGAAACGGCCAGGGAGTTTGCCGGCTCCCGGGTCATCCTGCAGGGGAATTTCGACCCCGCGCGCTTACTCACGCCCATTCCCGAATTAAAAAAACAAGTCACGCAGATGCTGAATGCATTCGGCCCGCAGCAGCATATCGCCAATCTCGGTCATGGAATTCTCCCGAATGTGCCGGTAGATCATGCGAGAGCGTTTGTGGATGCGGTGAAAGGGCATGTGTATTCGGGGACGTTGAATGAATCGTTGACGGTTGACGGATGACGGTTGACGGACTTCAGGTGATAGACCCTGTCTGACTTTAGTTAACCTGATTCACATAAAGTCCGTCAACCGTCATCCGTCAACCGTCATCCAATCCCATTTCGCTACCAAAAACTTCATCCATCATGCCTCTCTGCAAAACATCAACCAAAGCATTCCGCGGCCGCTGGATTGAATACGTCTACGGATTACAGGATACAATTTGTATTGCTTTGGAGAAAGCGGACGGCAAGGCGATATTCCGGACCGATGAATGGGAAAGAACGGAAGGCAGGGGCGGTGGCGGCAGGACCCGGGTGATGGAAAACGGAAATGTATTTGAAAAGGGCGGGGTCAACAGTTCCGTGGTGTTTGGAGCGGTGAACGATGTAATGCGCAAACAGCTGGAGATAGAAGGGAAAAGCTGGTTTGCCTGCGGGCTTTCGCTGGTGATCCATCCCCTGAATCCCTATGTCCCCACCGTGCATGCGAACTGGCGGTTTTTCGAATTATATGACGAAGGTGGCTATGTGACGGACAGATGGTTTGGCGGCGGCACCGATCTTACGCCTTATTATTTATTTGAAGAAGATGCCTGCCATTTTCATCAGACGATAAAAAATGTGCTGAACCCGTTCGGGGCGGAATTATATCCGCAGTATAAAAAAAACTGCGACGAATACTTCTCCAATACCCACCGTAATAAAGAAACCAGGGGCATCGGGGGAATTTTCTATGATCATCTGCGGCCTGCCGATGAGGCGGATGCTGAAAGGCTGTTAAGTTTTCAGCAACAAAATGGAGATGCGTTTCTGGCAGCGTATCTTCCTCTTGTTGAAAAAAGAAAAGATATTCCGTACGGCGACAGGGAGATGTACTGGCAGGAAATCAGAAGAGGAAGATATGTTGAATTCAATTTAATCCACGACCGCGGCACTTTATTCGGACTCAAAACAAAGGGAAGAACCGAAAGCATATTAATGAGCCTGCCGCCCCGTGCCCGCTGGGTCTACGATTACCACCCGCAGCCGGGATCGAAGGAAGATGAATTGCTGCAGGTCTGTCTGAATCCGCGGGAATGGGCTTAAGGAATTGATAATTGATAGTTGATAACGCCATCCGTCTTATCTCCATCCTCAACTATCAATTATCCATTATCAATTATCAATTTTTTAAAATGTATTTACAAAAAAGAAGCAGAATACTAAGAGCAAATCCTTCCATCCGGAACCTGGTTGCAGAAACCACCATTTCTCCCAACGATTTCATCGTGCCCTTATTCATTGATGAAGGAAAGCAGGTGAGAACAGAGATTGCCTCCATGCCGGGATATTTCCGGAACAGCCTGGATGTGACCGTAAACGAAGTGAAGGAATTATATAAAATGGGATTAAAAAGCATATTGATCTTCGTAAAGAGCAGGGACGAACTGAAGGACAATACCGGAAAAGAAGCCTGGAATAAAGACGGGCTGATGCAACGCAGCATCCGCGCCATTAAAGATGCCGTTCCGGAAATGCTGATCATGACCGATGTTGCGCTTGATCCCTATTCCTCTTACGGCCACGACGGAATTGTAAAGGACGGAGAGATCGTAAATGATGAAACCGTAGAAGCGCTCGTAAAGATGAGCCTGAGTCACGCGGAAGCCGGAGCCGATTTTGTTGCACCCAGCGATATGATGGACGGCCGTATCGGAGCCATCCGGAAAGCCTTTGAAGAAAACGGGTATACAAAAACCGGTATCATGGCTTACAGCGCCAAGTATGCTTCCTGCTTTTACGGACCCTTTCGTGATGCACTCGAATCTGCGCCTGGTTTCGGAGATAAAAAAACCTACCAGATGGATTATGCCAACCGCACGGAGGCTGTTAAAGAAGCTTTGCAGGATGTGGAAGAAGGCGCGGATATCGTAATGGTGAAACCCGCTCTTTCTTATCTCGACATCATCCGGGAGGTAAAAAATGCCGTGCGCGTACCCGTGAGCACCTACAATATCAGCGGAGAATATGCGATGATCAAAGCCGCCGCCAAAATGGGCTGGATCGATGAAAACAAAGCAATCCTCGAAACCCTCACCTCCATGAAGCGCGCCGGCGCCGATCTCATTGCAACTTATTTTGCCAGGGATGCGGTAAAGTTGCTGGAGCGCGTTTCATAATATTTGCGGACCCGCAAATCGAACCGGCTAATTTTGCGGTAGTTCTGTAATGAATGTAATCAATTGTTCCGGAATCAATAATATGGAAACACCCATCAGTAAAGGACTTTTTGACAGAGCGCAGAAGACCATCCCCGGCGGCGTGAACTCTCCTGTGCGTGCATTCAGAAGCGTGGGCGGAACACCGCTCTTCATCAGCAAAGCAAAGGGCGCCTACCTCTACGATGCGGACGGAAATAAATACATTGATTATATCGCTTCCTGGGGGCCGATGATCCTGGGGCATGCTTATGAGCCCGTGGTAAAAGCCATTCAGGAAAAAGTAGCAGGCTCCACTTCCTTTGGTGCGCCAACGGAACTGGAAGTGGAAATGGCGGAACTGATCTGCAGTATGGTGCCGAATGTGGATCTGATCCGCATGGTGAGCAGCGGCACCGAAGCCTGCATGAGTGCGATCCGGCTGGCGCGGGGCTTTACCGGAAAAAATAAATTCATCAAATTTGAAGGGCACTACCACGGACATGCCGACTCTTTTCTTGTGAAAGCCGGGAGCGGGCTCGCCACTTTTGATATACAAACCGTACCGGGCGTTACTGCCGGCGTGGCGCAGGATACCCTCACCTGTGCATTCAACGATCCGGAAGCTGTGCGGCAACTGGTAAAACAATATCGCGGAGAAATTGCAGCCATCATCGTGGAACCCGTTGCCGGCAATATGGGTTGCGTGCTGCCGGAAAAAGGATTCCTGGAAGAACTCCGGTCCATCTGCGATGCCGAAAATATGCTATTGATATTCGATGAAGTGATGACTGGTTTCCGGCTCGCGGCCGGCGGTGCGCAGGAGAAATTGAACATCAGGGCCGATCTGGTAACCTATGGCAAGGTAATCGGCGGCGGAATGCCCGTGGGTGCATTCGGTGGCCGCAGGGAAATCATGGAACAGATCGCCCCGCTCGGAAAGGTTTACCAGGCCGGCACCCTCAGCGGGAATCCCATCGCCATGATCGCCGGACTCACGACATTAAAAATATTGAAAGAAAATCCGCAGATCTATTCCGAACTCGAACAAAAGACAATGCATTTAAAAGAAGGATTACAAAAAGCGCTGGAGAAAAAAGAATCCCCTTTTGTGATCAACCAGTCCGGCTCCATGATCAGCATCTTTTTCACGGACCAGCCGGTAAAAGATTTCGCTTCGGCCTCCACCAGCAATACCGAAACATTCAGAAAATTTTTCCATTCCCTTTTAGACCAGGGAATTTATCTTCCGCCCTCTGCCTTCGAAAGCTGGTTTCTAAATAATGCGCTCACCACAAGAGATCTGGAGGAAACGATCGACGCCGTTTCCAATTGGGCTGTCAGCTGACGGAAGAATAGGATTAAGCGCCCACCCAACATCCGGAATGGATTTTACGCTCAACAACCTTACCTATGACGCCAACGGGAATATTTTAACAATGAACCAGATGGGATTCAAGCTGGGAGGTTCCATCCAGATGGATAAGCTCACTTACCAGTATTTCGGCAACAATGCCAGCAACAGGCTGCAAACGGTAACGGAAGACCCTTCGATCGGCTCGACGGATAACAAGCTTGGCGATTTTACGGATAAAAACCGAACCGGTGATGATTATGTTTACGATCAGAACGGCAATATGACGACGGATAATAATAAAGGCATTGCCAATATGACGTACAACTACCTCAACCTGCCGCAAAACATTCCGATCACAGGTAAAGGAAATATCAGTTACATATACGATGCGTCAGGAAATAAATTGCAGAAAACGGTATCAGATATATCAGTTGCCGGCAAAATCATTACCACCACCACAAACTATTTATCAGGCTTTACTTATGAAAGCAAAACTATCAGTCCCGCCGATCCCGATAATCCAAATTATACAAATTTGTTACAGTTCGTTCCGCACGAAGAGGGACGCATCCGTTATATCAAAGCCGTCGGCTCCGTACCCGAAAGTTTTGTATATGATTATTTTATCAAAGACCATCTGGGCAATGTGCGCATGGTACTGACCGAAGAGCACGAACAGAACATATACCCCGCTGTTACCCTGGAAGGAACGGGTCCCGACACGGACCCCGTTGCCGTGGAGCAGGGTTATTACAGCATCACGCTTGCCCAGGTGGTACCCAAACCAGCCGGCATCACGGATTACCCGAACAACAATGGCAATCCCCCGGTCAACAATAATCCGAACTGCAGCAATACGAGCGTCATCAAGCAGACCGATCTCAGCCAGAAAGTATATAGGACCAATGCCTCCAACACAAATAGATCCGGCTTGGGCATTACGCTCAAAGTGATGGCGGGCGACAAGCTGGATATATTCGGCAAATCCTATTATGCCGACATGAATACCGGGGGAGCTTCCAGCAATCTGCCGATCATCGTGCTGGACATCCTGAACGGTATGCTGGGGACTCCGTCCAGCCCGGCAGCGGGCCATGCCACTGTTGCGCAGCTCAATGCAAATACATCAGGGGTGGTTAATCCGCTGACGGCTTTCATCACGGGCCACGATAATCCGGCTGCGCCCACGGTACCCCGTGCCTATATCAACTGCGTATTTTTCGATGAGCAGTTCAACTATGCGGGCTCCCGCATCAGCCAGGTGGGAGCAGCAAACGCGGTCAAAAGCCATTACGGGGACGCGGCGATGCAGAATATCCTTGCGCCCAAGAGCGGATATGTTTATATTTATTTGAGCAATGAAAGCCCGGTAGATGTGTATTTTGACAATTTACAGGTGATCCACAGCCGGGGGCCTTTGCTGGAGGAGACGCACTATTATCCGTTCGGGTTGGTGATGCAAGGGATAAGCGATCGTGCCCTGAAATCAAACTACGCTGAAAACAAATTCAAATACAACGGCAAGGAATTACAGAACAATGAGTTCGGCGACGGAAGCGGACTGGAAGCTTATGATTTTGGAAAAAGAATGCAAGACCCACAGATTGGAAGATGGTGGGTATTAGATCCTAAAGCAGATTTATTGGAGATGTCATCTCCTTACGCTTTTTGCTATAATAACCCAATAGCTTATAAAGATCCTGATGGCGAACTGGCGATTCTAATTAATGGAAAAGTAGCAAGTGAATCAGAAAGAGGCAGTTCAAGTTATTGGGATGAAGGCGTAATTAGTGCAATAGAACATTCTGGAATTCCTTATAGCAATAATCGAAATAATTTTTTATATGTAGATGGTGATAGATGGGGGCAATATACTGGTGCCACAAAAGATCAGGAACAATTCGAAATTCATAATGGTACATATTTCTCAGGCAACGAACCTAGTGGCAGGGCGTTAGCCGGTAGAGAAACTGCTAATCAGGATTGGGAAAGCATATTAAGTAAGTTGAAAAAAGATCCTAAGAGTGGAAAGATTATTGAGAAAATAGAAATTTATACGCATAGTCGAGGTGCTGCCTTTGGTGCTGGTTATATTGACGGGCTTTTGCAAAAGATACAAGAAAACTCAGATTTATTCGCCGATCCTTCAAATGAAATTGATTTGGTTTATAACATGGCGCCACATCAATCATGGGGAGCAGATGACCATGATGGTTTGAATGCTTATTCGCATGATCATTCGTTTGATCCTCTTTCCGGGAATGATATGGGTGGATTAAAAGGTGCATTTAGAAGCAACGAGGGAGGCAGTTTATTAGGCCAGCATACAACAAAATCATTTACAAAAGATATTAAGGCATTTACCAAGGCGTTCGTTAATAGCAATGGAAACAGTAAGAAACTGATAGAGAATTTTATAAATATGATGCAGCATGAATACGGCGTAAATGTGACAGTAAAACAATAAAATAAAACCATCGAAAAATGAACCATGCTACGAACACAAAGAAGATCTTAATAAATATATTATTTATGGTCTGCTTTAGTATCTTTTTCATACTTGTAGCTTTCCTGGGGGGATACGCCTCAAATGCCAACAAATATCAGCCTGAATTAAAAAGAGTATATTCAATTTTCGTGATATTTCATCTTATAATAAACTTTTTCCTGTATTGTAAGAAGTCTATTAATTGGTACACGATTGTATCAAGTTTAACTATTCTTGTGGTTTACCTGTTGCTTTATGGATTATTAGCCGCGACCTAATAAGAATTAGTGAGATGTGTGCTGAAATCCATTTTATTGTCCATTTAAGCGCTAAATCGTTGACCTTTTTACCAAAGAACCTATGCTCGGCAACGCTGAAAATACAAATACTATGGGAAAAATTCCGAGCTGTAAGTACAGCTTTTCCTGCATTTGGACCAAGAAGTTATTGGAGGCTCAGACCATAAAAATATCCGTCCGCCGATCCGAAATAAAGCAGGCCCCCTGAAATAGCGGGAGAAGAAACAATGGATCCCGGGGTGTAAAAATCATCTATCACTTTAACATTGGACGCATATTGATACAAGTCGGCGCTTTTTGCTGCATAGCTAAAATCCAGCGTGCCGTTTTTTAATACGACGGCGGCATGCAGTTTGCGGCTTTCCATTGCGGATATCCGCGGCATAATAGTGTCCGTCATAGCTTCCGAGATAAACGGCTTTCATCACGGGCCACGATAATCCGGCTGCGCCCACGGTACCCCGTGCCTATATCAACTGCGTATTTTTCGATGAGCAGTTCAACTATGCGGGCTCCCGTATCAGCCAGGTGGGAACGGCGAACGCGGTCAAGAGCCATTATGGGGACGCGGCGATGCAGAATATCCTTGCGCCCAAGAGCGGATATGTTTATATTTATGTGAGCAATGAAAGTCCGGTAGATGTGTATTTTGACAATTTACAGGTGATCCACAGCCGTGGGCCTTTGCTGGAGGAGACGCACTATTATCCGTTCGGACTCCAAATCGCAGGACTGTCTACTAAAGCACTCAAACCCCACTACGCTGAAAATAAATATCTCTACAACGGTAAGGAGCTGCAGAATAAAGAGTTCAGCGATGGTAGCGGCCTTGAAGATTACGACTACGGAGCAAGAATGTATGATCCGCAGATTGGAAGATGGAAAACCTCAGATCCGATGGTGGATAATTTGCATGGAATTTCACCTTACAACTATGCATTTGATAATCCAATTCGATACATAGATAGAGATGGGCTCATTCCTGGCGAAGTCTTCCTAACCCACACTTATTATTCACGCGGAAATTTATATTATGAATATACTGTGACTGCACCAATAGCCGGGTTTCTCGAAGGTGCTTTGGGGATTTCACGCCAAATCATTCAAAATACAAAATGGCGGGAGGGAGGGTTTGCGACATCCGGCATCAACGCTATTACGTTAGGGAATAATGTTGATTTTAATAGTAGCCTGCATGATAACAATAACGTTGCATTTTGGACTGGCCTGGTAGGGCATGAAAGCACACACAGAGACGAAATTGAAGCGGAAGGGGACATAAATTTTTATGGAAATTACCTTGGAGAATACAATGCTAGAAGAAATGCGGGTGAAAGCAAAGACGATGCCTATGAAAATATTAACACCGAACAAAATGCTTATGCAAACCAGAAATTGGTCGGTAGTTTTTTCAAAAATGACCAAAACAAGAAAGATTTTTCCGCGATCCTAAACAATTATGAACTCAGCAGTGAAAAAAAAGCAAATCAACTGCAGGCGTTAGGGCTGGAGCGAATTGCCATTCCCGGATTAAATGGTTTGGCGTCCTCATTGGGGGCCCAAATATCCAAACTCTTAAAGAGTAACAAAGATGGAAAATCAACAGCTGTAATAAGCGCAGCAACAAACTTCCTTAATCTAATTATTCAAAAGATAAATGCCGATCAGCAAAAAATAAAACAACTCAGACAATAAAATGAACTTTTATATGAATCCGAAATTTTTTTTAACACTCGTTGCCATGGCCTTAGTTGGGGGCTGCGTTTTTAACTGTGATGATTATCTTACGGAAAATATTAGTCCTATGACAATACGCGGAATTGTATTAAAAAAGCAGGAGCGTCAAACTGAGTGTTTTGGCAGCATTTTCGTTGAAGAATTGACTAAGAAAGACACACTGCGAGTATGCTATTGCGTTGTAGAAAACCAAGATGTTTGGTCATACATACTCCCAAACGACAGCTTATATAAAGAGGAAGGCAGTTTGAAACTACGAGTTGTGAGAAAGGGGCAGGAAAAATTGTTTGACTATCCTTGCTGCGCTCAATAACTGTGTAGTTAGGAAGTTGGGACACCGATAGGGTTGGACTTCAGCGTGTCGCGAGTTGATTTAGACAACGGATATGGACCAAACAGCCAAAAAATATCACAAGTTGGTAAAATCGCAGAGAACACAGTGTTAAATTTGTTGTAACTGGCTCTCTTATGGTAGTAAAGTGACTGCTGATGATATTAGCAAGAACACGGACACTAAAAACAATTATGTAAAGCTAGTTGCATCACGTATTGACGTTTCATATATGGATGGAGCAGGTACTACTAATATGAAGAGTATAATTATAATGTTGGGATTGCTCTGTGGTTCGTGTGGCACAACGCAGAAAATGAAGTATAGTAGCAATGCAATTATTGGCAGATGGTGTTCCATATCAAATACAGCTGATTACCCTCACCTTACCTTAAAACCAATCATCAAAAACAAAATTCTGAAACTTACGCAAGACAGTTTAGTCATGGAAACATTATTAGAACATCAAACAGAACAGGAGTATTACCCATGCGATAAGTAAATCAGAGCGGGTAGATATTTATCATCCATTGAAGAAGCAGGGATGAATACCAACAAGCCATGTCGAAAAACCACACGAAAGTTTTTAAAATGTTACTGATAAATATTGCTATATCTATAGCGATAGTTATTTCATTTTTTATCACGGCATTTTTGTTAGGATACGGCTCCAATAGTATTTATGCTAATGCAACAATAAGATTATATATCGCATTCGTCATCTTACATTTTGCAATAAACTTACTAGTGCTTTTCAAATTTAAGCTGCTCACAATTAAATGGATTGTTATCACCTTTCTTCAGTTATTTATAATTTATAGCGTTATAGCACAGTATTTTAATGGCTAATCAGTCCAATAAGGGAAATACATTATCCGTTTCGGCTCACCATGGGAAATACCGTCCAAAGTATCCAGTCAATTATGCTGAAAATAAATATTCCTATAACGGCAAGGAACTTCAGAATAAGGAGTTCAGTGGAAGGAGTGATAAAACCATTCCAAGTTCCCTTCCCCCAAGTACTTTATACCTTTTTTGAATGGAAAAATGGAATAGCTAATGAGGGTGCACAAAATGTTTATGCTTTTTTCACCAATTAATCCGTATTTCCAGGCTGTCATTTCAATGGCTGATTCTTTGCCAGATTTAATCGAAACTATTTTGGAGTGTTACCAGAAAAAAATTTACCTGT
>Ga0134125_10008319_pt1 | contig 11699 bp, 9 predicted proteins | sample KB31751_FD_96464 | JGI IMG/M metagenome (GOLD analysis project Ga0134125, IMG submission 96464) | Terrestrial soil microbial communities with excess Nitrogen fertilizer from Kellogg Biological Station, Michigan, USA - KB3-175-1 | ecosystem: Environmental > Terrestrial > Soil > Unclassified ... | reverse complement strand
GATTCCGACCGTCACATGGAGCGCATGAACGCCCGTCATGATCCAATAAAGGACCCAGAAAATTTGCGATTCGGGAGGAAGGCCCGCTTTGAAGTGCGCTCCCGGCCATAAATTGTCTGAGATGTCTTTGTAATATTCGACGCTTTTGACGCCGAGAAATGCCACGCCGAACAGAACCGTGATGACGAGATATCTGAAAATCCAGCGGGTGCTGCCTTCCTTGGCCGCCTGGACGGCCAGCGCCATCGTGAGACTGCTCGTCAGCAAAATGGCGGTATTGACCGTGCCGAACAGGACCAGGGTGTGATGGCTTGCCTCCGCAAAAGCATGCGGATAGGCGGAACGGTAGGCGATGTAACTCATGAACATCGCGCCGAAAAAAAGGACCTCCGTGGCGAGGAATGTCCACATGCCGAGCGTGGCCGCTTCTTTTTGCTGCGGCATCTCCGTGAATTGCTCCTGAAGATTGGTATTTGCGTTGGTCATGGTGCGGCTCGCTTTTCATTGGTGGATTGGTGCAGCGCCATTTCTGTTTCCTCGGGGGAATATTGATACGGCGGCCCGGTCACAACCGGTGTTTCGTGGAAATTATGTTTCGGGGGCGGCGACGTCGTTTGCCATTCAAGACCGGTCGCCTTCCACGGATTGGCCGGAGCTTTTTTTCCGTGTTTGAGCGACCAGATGAAGTAAATCAGCGGCAACAGGTAACCGACGCCGAGAATCGACGCGCCGGCGCTGGACATCACGTTGTAAATTTGAAATTCCGGCGCGTAAGCATGATAACGCCGCGGCATGCCGAGGTAGCCGAGCACGAATTGCGGAAAGAACGTGAGGTTGAAACCGATGTACATGATGAGCGCGGCGAGTTGCCCGAGCTTTTCCGGATACATGCGCCCGGTCATTTTCGGCCACCAATAATGCAGCCCGCCCATGAACGCCGTCACCATTCCGCCCACCATGATGTAATGAAAATGCGCGACGACGAAATAAGTGTCCGTCACGTGCACATCCAAACCCACTGCCGCCAGGAAAAGACCGGTCAATCCGCCGATGGTGAACAAGCCAATGAATCCAAGCGCGTACAACATCGGCGTCTCCAATGAAATCGAGCCGCGATAAAGAGTCATGGTCCAGTTGAAAACTTTGATGGCGGACGGCACCGCGACCATGTAGCTGAGAAACGAAAACACGACGCTGGCGTAAACCGATTCGCCGGCCACAAACATGTGATGGCCCCACACCAGAAAACCCAGCACGGCGATGGCCACGCTCGCGAAGGCCACAAAGTGGTAGCCGAAGATCTTCTTTCGCGCGAAGCAGGTGATTAATTCGCTGATGACCCCCATGCCGGGAAGGATCATGATGTAAACCGCGGGATGCGAATAGAACCAGAACAGGTGTTGGAACAAAACCGGGTCGCCGCCCAGTTTCGGATCGAACACGCCCACGCCCCAAATACGTTCGATGGCCATGAGCGCCAGGGTCATCGCAAGCACCGGCGTCGCAAGGACCATGATGACGCTCGTCGCATACATGGACCAGAGAAAGAGCGGCAGGCGAAACCACGTCATGCCCGGCGCTCGCATTTTGTGAATGGTGATGATGAAATTCAGCCCGGTCAGGATCGTGCCGAACCCGGCGATGAAAATTCCCGCCGCCATCGTGACGACGTTTGAATTAGCGTAGGTGCTGCTGTAGGGCGTGTAAAACGTCCAGCCGGTGTCGACGCCGCCGAACAGCACGGAATACAGCGCCAGCAAACCGCCCGCGTTGAAAATGTACCAGCTCAGGAGATTCAACTTCGGAAACGCCACATCGCGCGCGCCGATCATCATCGGTATGACAAAATTTCCGAGCACCGCCGGAATGGAAGGGATGAGAAAAAACCAGACCATCAATGTGCCATGAATGGTGAACAATTTGTTGTACGTTTCAGACGTCACCAAGTCGCCCTCGGGCGTGATCAATTCCATGCGCATCAGCGCGGCCGCGATGGCCGCGATCGTGAAATAGACCAGCAGCGAATAAAGATACAGCAGCCCGATGCGCTTGTGGTCGGTGGTCAGCAGCCACGATTTCAAGGTGTGGCCTTCCGTCAGGTACGTTTTTGGCTCTTTGACGGGGACGGTTTGAGTTGTTTCCAAAGTAGCGTTCATTTGGCCTCCGTTGGGGAATTGTTGGGCGTGGGCGCGCCGAGACTTTTGATGTAGGCGATCAAATCCAGCAATTGCTCCTCGTTCACGCGCCCTTGAAATGACGGCATGTCATTCGTATAGCCGGCGGCGATGTCCCTTGCGGGGAGCAGAATGGAATCGCGAAGATAACCTTCGTCGGCCGTCACAAACTGGCCCGTTTGCAGCGGCACGGTTCTGCCGAAGAGACCGGCCAACGGCGGCGCGTGCACGATGGTGCTGTTCTCGTGGCAGCCGCTGCAGCCCAGTTCGCGATAGAGACGCTCTCCCGATTGCGCGAGGCTGGGGCCGGTTTCCCCATGCATGAGCCAGGCCTCATAAGCGGCGGGCTCCATCACAATCACCCTGCCGGTCATCGCTGAATGGTGCGTGCCGCAATATTCGGAGCAGAAAAGATGGAATGTCCCCAGCTTGTTCGCCTTCAACCAAAGTGACGTGTAACGGCCCGGCACAACGTCCTGCTTGATGCGAAATTCGGGCAGGAAGAAACTGTGAATGACGTCCTGCGAGGCGAGGGTGAGTTTGATCGAACGGCCAAGCGGAATGTGCAACTCATTGATCTCGCGCTTGCCCTCCGGGTGCTGGATTTTCCACATCCATTGTTTTCCGACGACGTCGATCTCCATGGCATCGGGCGGCGGCCGTTCGATTTTGAAATACACCTTGGTTCCCCACGCGAACAGGCCCGTAAAAATGATGAGCGGAATGACCGTCCAGGTGATTTCGATTTTCATTTCCGGCAGTTCCACCGGACTGCGGTCGGCCTTTTTGCCGCGGCGATATTTGAAAAGAAAAATGATAAGCGGCACGAAGACGACCGCCATGGTCACCACGCTGATGCCGATCATCGCCCAATACAGGTAATCGGTCTGCCGCGCCGCCTCCGAAGCTTCATCTGGAAGTAGCGGAAATTTCATGGGCGAGTTCCGGAGGTTTCCAGCGCCAGCGGCGGCCCTGGCTTTTTGCGCCGGCTCAAGGCGACGATGAGCCAGGCCAGGCCGATCAAGGTGAGTGCAGCGAGAATGCGAATCGTGAGCATGATGGCCGCGCCGTATTTCCCGGAGATCGGGTTGTAATGAAAACAAAGGAGCACCAGCCGTTGAATCGGCGAGCCGACTTTTTCTCCCGAGGCATTTCGCAACGCGGCGAACAAATCGCTGGCGTGAAAAGTCACGCCGAAAAGATACTGCGAGATTTTCCCTTGCGGCGTGAGAATGACCACGCCGCTGGGATGCGCATATTGCTTCGATGCGGGATCGTAAACGTATTTGAAGCCGGCTTCCCCGGTGAGTTCGCGAATGGCGGATTCGTCCCCCGTCAGAAAATGCCAGCCCGCGTCCGCGCCGGAGCGCCCATAGCTCCTGAGGTAATTCTTTTTCTTGGCGAGGGCGAGCGCGGGCGTTTCGTGCGGATCAATGCTCACATTGATAATGTCAAACTTCCTGCCGACAGACCATTTCATGTCCTCCATCGCCTGCACCAGGCCGTTGAGCGTGAGCGTGCACAGCATCGGGCATTGGTAATAACCCAACACCAGCACCACCGGCTTTTTGCCCAGATAATCTCCAATCCGGACATCATGGCCGTTTTCGTCGCGGAAACGCAGGTCACGGTTGATTTGCGTATTCAGATTTTGTTGGAACGTGACGGAAAGCAGTTGTTCGTCTGAAAGCGATTGCGCATTCGCGTATGGAGACAACCAACAAAGTGCCAGGGCAGCGAGTAATGACATCCAATGATGTGAGTATAACATTCTTTTCATGGTTGCACCTCCGGTCCGGCCTGGCGCGGTCGTTGTTGTTGCAGATCATAAACGGACGGCCCCAGGGCGCCCCCGTTCGTGCCCGAACGTGTGGGCAGGCCGCGCTGAAGGACCATCTCCATGGCGCGCTCGATGGGAACACGCACGATTCCCGCGGTTTTGTTGACCCAGCCGTAAGTGGCCAGTTCGCGTTCCTCCCGGGCGCGAAAATCCTTCAACTCGGCTGCGGGCGTGACCTGCAAGCGCGGCGGGGGCGGTTGTTCCGAAGCAGCCGGCGGCAATTTGCCTCCGCTCCATCGGTCGGAGGATGTCGGGGTTTTGTCCAGGTGCCGCAATACACCGAGCAGCGCAAAATGCGTGGCCAGGAGAGAGAGCGCCAAAAACAGGACGACGCCGAAAAGCCATTTGGCGTTCGCGTCGCGTTTTTCGTAGCCGACGTTTCCGTGCTGGGGCCGGCCTTGTGGTTTGGCGTCAGGATTCTGCATAGACAAACGCGAATTGCATTCCGGGATCGTTTTGTGGCAACAGCGGCGCGGATTTCAGCCGGGACAAAAAGAAAGCGGACCATAAGCCGCCGATTCCAATGAGTGTGGCAAAATCCATCCAACTGACGGACATGCCGCTCGAGTGCAATGTGGGCATCACCAGCCAGTAAGTGTCCACGATCTGCATCACGAAAAGCATGACCGCGAGCGTCGTGAGCACAGCGACCTGCTTTTTCACCGGGCGAAATAACAACAGGAAAAATGGCAGGAAGAAGTGGAACAAGGCGATGGCTCCCACGAGGGATTTCCAATTCCCGGCGATGCGGTGCAAATACCACTGCAATTCATGTGGCAGGTCGCCGGAATAAATAATGAGCAGTTGGCCGAAGGATACGTAGGTCCAAAACAACACGAACGTCAGCAACAGATTGCCCAGGTGGTGATAGTGAACTTTCGTCACGACTCCGGAAATCGGTTCATGCTTTCGGCACAGCGTGAGCATCATCACGGAAAACGCGTAGGCCGTCAGGATTTGTCCAATGAGGATGATGACGCCGAACATGGTGGAGTACCATTTCGTCTCGAGTGAAAGAATCCAATCCACGGAAGCGAACGTTCCGAGCAGGCCGTAAATCACCACGCCCGGACCGCTGAGCGTGCGGGCTTTGCGGGTCGGAGCGGCGTCGGTGGTGGCATCCTGGTCGAGTGACCAGCGCCGCAGTTTCAGTCCCATGCCAATGAAGACGGCGAAAAAGACAATTTGCCGCAGGATATACGCCCAATTGTTTTCGTAGGCGGAGCGTTCCCGCACGGCTTCATCCGTGGCCACAATGTGCGGTTGCGCCCAGGGATAAAGATGACGGAGGCCAAGGAAAATCGGAATAGTCAGCAGGAGCATCAACGGCAGGACTCCAAAACCGGCTTCCAGGAATCTTCTCGTCGGAAAACCCCAGCGCCCGCCGGTGAGAAAGTGAATCATGGCCACCGCCATGCAGCCCAATGACAATCCCAGCCAGAACAGATAGGAAAACAAATAGGAGAAAAAGAATTGTTTCGGATTCACACACACGCCCGCCACCATTGCGGCGCTCGCGACAAGCCCAATTACCAGCGACGCGGTCTGAATGCGGTTCAAATGAGATTTCAATGAAGCGTTCATTGGGCATCCTCCAGTTTTGCGCGTTCCGCCGGAGTCAGCGATGTGGCCGGGGTGTCCTGGCTGGTTTGCAACACGCGAATGTAGGCCGCGATGGCCCAGCGATCTTCGGGGTCCACGCGCGAGGCGTAGGAAAACATCATGCCATAACCCCGCGTGATGACGTCGAAGAAATGGCCCACCGGCGCCTGGCGCAATCGATCGATGTGGTACGACGGCGGCGCGGGAAAACCGCGTTGAACAATCATGCCCCGGCCGTCTCCCGTGCGGCCATGGCAAGGCGCGCAATAAATATCAAACCGCTCGCGGCCACGCGCGAGAACTTCGCGGGTGATGGGAATGGGAAAAGTGTCCACAAGGTTCGTGCCCACCATGCCGTGATAGAACGCCTCGTCTTCCTCAAGATGCCCGCGCGCCACCGTGTGCGGCACCAGCGGCCGCGAAGCCATGTGGTTGTCCCGGAAGAAATCGCTTTTGTCCAATGGCCTTCTGGACGGCTGAGTGAACATGTCCCGCCGGCATCCGGTTAATACGAAAAGCGGAAGGAGCAGGCAGAGAACGGCCAAAGAAAATTGACTTGGCGGCAGTTTCATTCCTCCACCTCCGACACTTTGCTCGCTTTGAGATTTTCCAGAAACTGGCGCGTTGCGCTCCGCTCAAATTTCGGATCCGCCGCCTCGATGCACAGGAAAAACCGGTCAATGGAGGCGCGTTCAAATTCGGGAACGTTGAAAACCGGATGATGCGGCTGTGGCAGTTTGCTCAGCAGGAACACGGAAACAAACGCCGCAAATGACGCAATCAGGATTGTCAGTTCGAAAGTAATGGGGATGAAGTTGGGCCAGCTATTGAGCGGCCTGCCGCCGACGTTCAACGGATACAAATGCGCCATGGCATACCACTCCATGAAATATCCGCCAAGCCCGCCGATTATGCCCCCGGCCAGCGTGAAAAACGGAATCTCCGAATATTCATGGCCGAGTGCTTCAGCGAGGCCGTCGATGGGAAAAGGCGAGAATCCATCCATGCGCCGGTAACCTTCCGCGTAGGCGCGCCGCGCTGCCGCGAGCAATTGTTCGTGCTCCTCGAACTCAGCCATCAGTCCGTAAAGCCGCGGCTCTTCGAATTCAAAAGCCGGCTCTGTGATGACTTCCGGATTGGTCCGTTCCTCCATCACAGCTTGCCCTCCTTTCGCTGCGCGATGAGCTCGCGCGATTCTGAAATGGATATCATCGGCACATAGCGGATGAACAGAAATTGCAGCGTGAGAAACAGGCCGACGCTTCCCAGCAACGTCGCCGCGTCCCAAAACGTGGGGGTATATAATTTCCAGCTCGAAGGGACAAAATCGTGGCTGAGGCTTTGCACAACGATGACGAAGCGCTCAACCCACATCCCGAGATTGATGGAAAGCGCGACGAAGAACAGCGCGATGTCGTTGGTGCGCACACGGCGCGACCAGAGTAATTGCGGGATGACACAATTGAGGGTCATCAGAATCCAGAAAATCCAGCCGTATGGGCCGAAGGCGCGGTCCCACATCTCTGCGCGTTCGAACGGATCGCCGCTGTACCACGCCATGAACGCCTCCATGATGTAGCCATAGGCGACCATCCAGCCGGTGGCGAGCATGACGCACGCCATGTTGTTGAGCGTGCGTTCGGTGATGAGATTTTGCAGCCCGTAGATGCGGCGGATGGGAATCAGCAGGTTCAAAACCATCGCAAAGCCGGAATAAATCGCGCCGGCGACGAAGTAAGGCGGGAAAATGGTCGAATGCCAGCCGGGAAGTTGCGCCACGGAAAAATCGAAACTCACAACGCTGTGCACGGACAATACGAGCGGCGTCGCGAGGCCGCCGAGAAGCAGGTACGCCGTCTGGTGCCGTTGCCAGTGAACCGCCGAGCCGCGCCAGCCGAGTGCAGCCATCCCGTAAGTGATTTTTTTCCAGCGCGTCCTCGCCTTGTCGCGAACCGTCGCGAGGTCCGGCACAACACCCAGATACCAGAACAAAAGCGACACGGTAAAATACGTGCTCACTGCAAAAACATCCCACACGAGCGGGCTGCGAAATTGCGGCCAGAGCGCCATCGTATCGGGGTAAGGCAGCAGCCAGTAGAAAACCCACGGCCGTCCCAAATGCAGCAGCGGAAACATTCCGGCGCAGATGACGGCGAAGAGCGTCATGGCTTCGGTGAAGCGGTTGATGGTCGTGCGCCATTTTTGGAACAGCAACAAAAGGATGGCCGAGATGAAAGTGCCCGCGTGGCCAATCCCGATCCACCAGACAAAGTTCGTGATGGCAAAACCCCACGCCACCGGAATCTGGATCCCCCAAATTCCCACACCGCGAGCCAGCAGGTAAGTGACCGCGGCGCAGAAGAGAAGAAAGAACGAAAACGCGAACGTGAAACCAATGAACCAAAATTTCGGGTTGGGATGCTTGAGCGGAATGCCCGCAATCTGGTCGCTCACGCGCGCGTAAGTTTCCTGCGGCCCGATCATCTCCGCGGGATAACCCAGTGTCGTCACCGGATACGGCCGGTCTGGATCCGGCGTGCGCGGTTCGGAGCCCTGGATGGTTTCCATAATTTACGCGGGTTGAGTCGGTTCGAGTTGTGGGTTGGGATTGCGCAGCTTTGCCAGATAAGTCGTGCGCGGGCGGGTGTTCAATTCGCCGAGCATCGAATAATCCAGCGGATGTTGCTTTAACGCCGCGACCTTGCTCTGGGGCGCATTGAGATCGCCAAAGACAATCGCTTGCGCCGGGCACGCCTGCTGGCAGGCGGTTTGCACTTCTTCCGCGCGAATGCGGCGATTTTGCTTTTCGGCCGTGATCCGCGCGTGACTGATGCGTTGCACGCAATACGTGCATTTTTCCATCACGCCGCGCGAACGCACCGTGACTTCCGGGTTGAACATTGCCTTCAGGCTCGGCGTCTCGTCATGGGCATAGTGCAGAAAATTGAACCGCCGCACTTTGTACGGGCAGTTGTTGGAACAAAAACGCGTGCCGACGCAGCGATTGTAAATTTGCAGGTTAAGGCCTTCGTGGTCGTGCACCGTTGCTCCCACGGGGCAAACAAGTTCGCACGGCGCGTGTTCACACTGCATGCACGGCACCGGCATGTGGCTGAACCGGGGAGCATCGAGCGCTCCCTGGAAATACGTGTCGATCCGTATCCAATACATTTCCCGGTGCCGATCCACCTGATCTTTGCCTACATAGGGAACATTGTTTTCCACATTGCACGCCATCAGGCAGGCGTTGCATCCGATGCACGCGTTCAGGTCAATCGACATTGCCCACTTGTAGCCCTCGTATTTGAATTCATTATTGTCGTACAACGTTTCGTCTTCGCTGGGGATTTCGAGGGAGGCTTTTAGAAAGTGCTCGTCTTTGTTGAACTGATCCAAAGTCCCCTCGCGATAAATCTGGCGGGTGGGTTCTTCGAGATTGTGATGGATCTGCGTCGCCACAAGGTGATGGGATCCGCCCGTCTTTTTTATTTCCACGCCGGAGCTGCGCCAGAATGAATCGGACGTGCGCAACGCATAGGCGTTGAATCCGGCGCCTTTGCTCACGCGTCCCAGACGATCCCTGCCGTAACCAAGATGAAGCGTGATGGTGTTCTGCGCCTGGCCCGGCTGAATCCAAATCGGCCCGCGAATGGCGCGGCCGCTGGCGCTGATTTCAACCACGTCATCGTTTTGCAAATGAAGCCGCTCCGCCAATGCCGGACTCACGATGACAGCATTGTCCCACGTTAATTTGTTCGCCGGTCGCGCGCATTCCTGCAGCCAGCCGTTGTTGGCGAAGCGCCCGTCCCAAATACTCGGGTCCGGGCGGAAGGTGACTTCGAGATTCGAGGAAGCCTGCCCGTGGTCCGGCGATTGCAACATTCGTTTTATCGCGTCAGTCCGCAATTGAACGTGTTTTTCGGGCGAGGCGCTGTTGGCGATGAGGCCGTCGTGCAACGCGCGCCGCCAGCTTTTCTCGAAATCCGGCCAGAGATTTTGCGCGCGCCAATGTTCGCGGACGATATCGTAGTCCGATTGGACCGTGTGGAGCTGGGCGAACGCGCCGAGAAGGAGGTGAGCCGTTTTGCCATCATAGAGCGGCGCGATAAGCGGCTGAACCAAAGACGCGGTGCCGTCAAACGAACGCGCATCGCTCCAGGATTCCAGATAATGCGCCTCCGGGATGTGCCACGTGGACAACGACGCCGTCTCGTCAAAGTAAGTTCCGAGATGAATCGAACGCTTGATTTTGGGCAGGAGATTGGCGAATTCGAAATCGGCTGGCGCGTTGTACGCCGGATTGCTTCCCAGCATGACGAGGCTTCGCACGCGCCCGGCTTTGATGTCATTGGCGAGTTCTCGCAATGAATCCAGTTGCTTCACGGCCTGTGCTTCGGCGGATTCAGTGTAGGAAACCGTGTTGCCGGCGTTGCCGAGAGATTCGTTAAGCAAATGCACAAGCGCGTGGACTTGGGGCGATTGACTTTCTCCTGCAATCACGATGCATTTGCCGCGATGCGCTTGAAGGTCCGCAATGACCGCTTTTACCCATGCGGTTTGAGCATTCGACGGCAAACCACTGGCGGAATTTCCGCTTAATTCCCGAGCGATGGCACGCGCCAATTCTTCAACGTCACCAGTGCCCAAGGCGAGGCGATGGTCGGCCATCGTTCCCGTGATCGTCGGCGTGCTCTCAACCGCGTAAAGGCGGTTCATCGCTTTTTTTCCGTCACTGACCCGCCGGGCATCGATGAACTCGCGCGCGTAACGAAGCCGCTGCGGATGCGTGGAAAGGAAATCCGACTCCAGGGACAGGACCACCTCTGCACGATCAAACCGATAATGCGTTTCAACAGCCTCGCCAAAAGCCAATCGCGCACCCTCATGCACATTATCGCGCGCGATCGGGTCGAATTGATGCCACTTCGCCTTGGGAAATCTCTTCAGCAAACCTTCCAGTCGCGCGGCGAGCGTCGGCGACGTGACGGTTTCAGTCAGAAAGCGCAACCCTTCCCCGCCATTGGCATCGTGCTCGCGAATGAGTTGATTCAGGTCGTCGAGGAACGATGACCAGGTGCTGAGTTCACCCTGGTGCATTACCGCCTGGGAACGATCCGGATCGTACAGGTCCAAAATCGAAGCCTGCATCCAGATGCTGGACCCGCCCAGCGATGCGGGATGTTCGGAGTTGCCGTCTATTTTGATCGGACGACCTTCACGGCTCTTCACGAGCACGCCGGTTGCGTAACCGCCGAGCAACATCGAAGTCGCGTAATAGAGCGGCTGGCCGAGAACCAATTCCTCCGGCTGGTTCACGTAGGGCAAAATGTCGTGCGGCGGTTGCTTGGTGCAGGCGGTCAAACCGGCGAGCGCCAGTGATGCCGCCGCCATCTTGAGAAAGCTGCGCCGATTCAATTCCCCGTCCCATTCCGACGCGCCGTCCGGAAATTCGCGATGGAGCATCTCCCGGAACTCCGGCATGTCCGCCAACTCATCAAGGCTCCGCCAGTATTCCTGGCCATTCGCGCCGTTGAGTTTCGCGCGAATCGCCGCGAGATTCATGGGCTCGCCGGGGTTGTGATTGGAATGTTCGTGGAGGCTCATCGGTGGCACATGCTGCAATCGCGGAGTTGCGCAAGACGGTTCGTGCTGATGTGGTAATCCGCGAGCAATTGTTGTCCTCGCTCCAACTGATCGCTCGGTGGCTGCCAGGCCATGTTGAAAATCTGGTCGCGCGGGCGCAAAAATTTCTGTGGCGCCTCATGGCAATCGAGGCACCAGCGCATATAGAGCGAGTGTGCCTTCCAGGTGATCGGCATCTCGTCGACTTGCCCATGGCAGGTGGAACAGCCGATGCCCTTTTGCACGTGGATGCTGTGATTGAAATAAACAAAACCAGGCAATTGATTGACGCGCTTCCAAACCAGCGGTTGATGCGTGGCGAAACTTTCCCGGACCGGCGCCAAAACAGGTGCTTCGGTCCACACCCGCGAATGGCAAGTCATGCACGTTTCCGTCGGCGGCAGGCCCGCGAACGAGGATGTCTCAACCGTCGTATGGCAATAACGACAAGCAATGCCTAG
>Ga0134125_10008318_pt1 | contig 11700 bp, 12 predicted proteins | sample KB31751_FD_96464 | JGI IMG/M metagenome (GOLD analysis project Ga0134125, IMG submission 96464) | Terrestrial soil microbial communities with excess Nitrogen fertilizer from Kellogg Biological Station, Michigan, USA - KB3-175-1 | ecosystem: Environmental > Terrestrial > Soil > Unclassified ... | reverse complement strand
GGAGGAGCTCTTCGCGATGAGCCTCTACTACACGCAGAAGCTGCTCTTCCAGCTCAATCGCGATCCGGCCACGCGCCGGCGCCTCGAAGCGGACCTCGAGGGGTTGCTCGCCGAGTACGAGCTCACCGACGAGGAGCGCCGCGCCATTCGCGAGCCCGACGTCGGCCTGCTCTATGTCATGGGCGTGAATGGGCAGATTCTCATGCACTATGCGGCGCTGCGCGGCTACGAATGGAGCGCCTACATCGAGGCCATGCGGGCGGGCGAGCGCAAATACGGTCCGGTGCGGACCGGCTTGTATTCCCGGGCGGACGCCAGATGAGCATCGCACCCCGTCTGCCGGAGGTCGACACATGAGTCTGGTCTTTGCCGGCGTCTGCAGTCATGCGCCCGGCATCACGGGCCGCAGCGAACGCGCCGATCCAACCGTACGGGAGCCGTTTTACGCGGCGCTCGAGCGGATGCGGCAGGCACTCGAGGCCACGCGGCCGGATGTGTTGGTGGTCATCGGCGCGGAGCACTTCGCCAACTTCTTCATGAACAACATGCCCGCGATCTGCGTCGGCATGGCCGAGCACTACGAGGGACCGATAGAGGATGAGGCATGGCTGCGCATCGAGCGGCGGCGCGTGCCGGGGACACCCGAGCTCTCGCGTGAGCTCATCCAGGACGTGATGGCGGACATCGACCTCGCCTATGCCCAGGAGTGGAAGTTCGATCATGGCATCATGGTGCCGCTCCACTTCCTCACCCCGCGGTACGATCTGCCGGTCATCCCGGTCAACATCAACTGCCAGGGTCCGCCCCTCATTCCCCTTAAGCGATGTTACGAATTCGGGCGGGCGCTCAGGCGCGCCTGCGATACCCGTCCGGAGCGGATTGCCATCATCGGCACCGGAGGGATCTCCCATTGGCCGGCAACGCCGGACTCCGGGCGTATCAACGAGTCCTGGGATCGGGCGTTCCTCGAGAAGTGGGTGGCCAACCGCCGCGAGGCCCTTCTCTCCTACCGTGATGAGGAGGTCTGGCGCGAAGCAGGACAGGGGGGCTTCGAGATTCGGACCTTCATCGCCGTGGCGGGGGCGACGGAGGGGAGTACTGGCGAGCTCTGGTTCTATGCGCCGATTCCAATCTTTGCGGTCGGCTGCACCGTTGCGGTGATGCAGCTTTCCGAGAGGTAGCTGCCAAGGGCATGAGCTCATGAAGAACCTGGGGTCACTCGAGCGGGCGAGCGTCGATGAGATCCGGGCACTGCAGCTGGAGCGATTGCAGTGGGCCGTACGGCACGCCTACGAGAATGTCGGGCATTACCGCCGCAGCTTCGATGCCTGCGGAGCTCACCCCGATGACTTGCGAGCGCTCGCGGACATGGCCCGCTTCCCGTTCCTCCTGAAGCAGCACTTCCGCGACAACTATCCCTTTGGCCTCTTCGCCGTGCCGCGGGAGAAGGTGGTGCGCCTTCATGCCTCGAGCGGCACTACCGGTCGACCCACGGTGGTCGGCTACACGCAGAACGACATCGACACCTGGGCAGACCTGGTTGCCCGCTCGATCCGCGCTGCCGGAGGCCGTCCGGGGCAGATCGTGCACATCGCCTACGGTTATGGCCTCTTCACCGGCGGCCTGGGCGCGCATTACGGGGCTGAGAGACTCGGCTGTACGGTGATACCGATGTCCGGCGGACAGACCGAGCGCCAGGCGCAGCTCATCCGGGAGTTCCGTCCCGACATCATCATGGTGACCCCGTCTTACGCCCTCAACATCGCCGAAGAGTTGGCGAGACAGGGCATCGATCCGCGCGACTGCTCGCTGAAGGTCGGGATTCTCGGCGCGGAGCCCTGGACCGAAGCCATGCGCGGGCAGCTGGAGTCGACTCTGGGGATCGATGCCGTTGACATCTACGGGCTGTCCGAGGTCATGGGGCCGGGTGTTGCCAGCGAATGTGTGGAAACCAAGGACGGCCCGGTGATCTGGGAGGATCACTTCTATCCCGAGATCATCGACCCTGAGACGGGCGCGGTGCGAGCCGACGGGGAGGAGGGCGAGCTCGTGCTGACCTCACTCACCAAGGAGGCGCTGCCGGTGATTCGCTATCGCACGCGCGATCTCACCCGGCTGTTGCCGCCCACCGCCCGCTCGATGCGGCGGATGGCGAAGATAATGGGGCGCACGGATGACATGCTCATCGTGCGCGGTGTCAACGTTTTCCCCTCGCAGATCGAGGAGCTCATCCTGCGAACCGCCGGGCTCTCTCCGCACTACCGGCTCGAGACGGCGCGCGCCGGTCACCTCATTGCCTTGACCGTGCATGTCGAGTGTGGTCCGGATTCCTCGGACGAGGATTCACGCAGCCGTGCGCAGGGGGAGCTCGCGCACCTCGTAAAGTCCCTGATCGGTATCAGTGTGGCGGTCGAGGTGCACCCGCCGGGAGCCATCGAGCGATCCGTAGGCAAGGCGAAGCGTCTCTACGAGCGGTGAACCCATGAAATCTCTCCGACCTCAAACTGAGACTCAGAGAATCGCGGAGCTCGCCGCGCAGGCGCTCTTCGCCAACGACCCGGCGTCGGCGAATCTCGGCATCACGATCGAGTCGGTGAGGCCGGGAGGCGCGCGTCTTCGAATGACCGTGCGGTCTGACATGGTCAACGGGCATGGCATGTGCCACGGCGGCATGGTCTTTGCGCTCGCTGACAGCGCCTTCGCGGTGGCTTGCAACACGTACAATGCGGTCACCGTGGCGGCGGCGGCGTCGATCGATTTTCTGGCCCCGGCGCAGGCGCATGATGAGCTGACTGCGGAGGCACGCGAGCTCTGGCGCTCCAGGCGCAGCGGAATCTACGAGATCTCGGTTTCCAACCAGCGCGGCGAGACGATTGCGCTCTTCCGCGGGCGCTCCCACTGCATCGGCGGTCCGCTGGTGCCCGGCGCAGAGGCATAGCCGCCCATGGCCTCCGTCCGACTCGGGAGCATGCGGGGACTTTCAGCGGCCTGTGAGTCCCCGGTCGAAGTAGACCCGGCAGTTGAGCTCGGCCGACAGCGCGCCGGCGACCCGGTGAAGGGTGCGAATGAGCGGCTGTGGCGGCGGACTCGGAATTTCGGCCGAAGTGCCCACAATGCCGATGATGCCGACGCACGCGGCTTGGTCGCGAAAGACCGGTGCGGACAGGGCGTTGATTCCGAGCCGCACCTCATCGATGGCTTCTTCGAAGAAGCGCTCGCGGATGAGCTGCAGGCGTGTCTCGATCTCCGTTCGGCTGGTCAGCGAGTGAGGAGTGAAGGCCACGAGCTTCTGTGTGAGTACGCGCTGACGTGCCGCATCATCGACAAATGCGAGGGCGATACGCCCCTGCGAGGAGCAGTGTGGCGGCGGCCGATTCCCTGCATGGGAAGTGATCGCGAGCCGGTCACGGTACTCCACGCAGGAGAGCACGATCGGCTCGCCGTTGCCCGGAACCGCCAGCAGCGCCGTCTGCCGCGTGAGATCGCGCAACTGGATGAGGAAGGGTGCCGCAACGAGGCGCAAGTCGAATTGCTCGAGTGCCGCCTCGCCGAGGGTGAAGAGCTTGCCGCCCAGGCTGTAGCCGCCGCTGCTCGCGTCCTGAAACACGACACCGAGGCGCTTCATGGTCGCCAGATGGCGGTAGACGCGCGGCTTGAGCTCCCCGATCTTGGCTGCGAGGGTCGTGAGCCCCACCGGCCCGTGCGCGTTGGACAGCTCATCGAGAATCCGAAACGCCGTCTGCAGGGACTGGAGCCCATCGCTTCTTGTGGGGGTGCGGCTCTCGCCGCGTCGTCGCGCGCGCATCGAAATGCTATAATACACGAAATCGTGTTTCGCACAGCGAAACAAACGCAGAGGCCTGCCCCATGTTTCTGAGGAACTGTTGGTATGTAGGCGCCATCGACCACGAGCTCATCGATGGCAAACTTCTCAGCCGCACGCTGCTCGGCGAGCACGTGCTGCTCTTCAGGGGTGACAGCGGCAAGGTGATCGCGCTCAACGACCGCTGTCCGCATCGCGGGGCGCTGCTCTCCTACGGGCGCCGCGAGGGCGATGCCGTGCGCTGCATGTACCATGGGATCAAGTACGACGGCTCCGGCAAATGCGTGCAGATCCCCGGTCAGGACATGATTCCGCCACGGCTGCGGGTACGCAGCTACCCCGTGGTCGAGCACCGGCCGTTCATCTGGGTGTGGATGGGGGACCCGGCGTTGGCGGACCCCGAGCTGATCGTCGATCTGCCGTATCTGCGCGATCCGCAGTGGAAGGGCATACCCGCCTACCTGCACTACGATGCCAACTATCTGCTGATCGTCGACAACCTGAGCGATTTCGCGCACCTCGCGTTCGTGCACACCGCCACGCTCGGTGGCTCGGAGGAGTACGCGTACGTCAGCAAGCCGAACCCCATCGAGCGGTTCGAGCGCGGCTTTCGCGTAGAGCGCTGGCACTTCAACAGCGACCCGCCGCCGTTCCACAAGAAAGTCATTGCCGACAAGACCGGCAAGCTCGACCGACGCAACATCGCCACGATGCTCGTACCGGGCATCTTCACCATGGAGACGATGTTCGCGCCGGCGGGTCAGGGCGCACAGTCGGGCAACCTCGCGGGGTCGCGCGAATATCGCAACTGTCAGTTCATGACGCCCGAGACCGAGCGGACGACGCACTTCTTCTGGTCCTATCTCAATAACTACCAGGGCGATGACGCCACGATCTCGCGCTCGCTGCTCAACAGCCTCATCGAGGGCTTCATGGAGGACAAGGCGATCATAGAGCGCCAGCAGAAAACGCTCGAGGACGATCCGAAATTCGAGATGCTCGCCATCCTGGCGGACGGCCCGCTGGTGCACTTCCGCCGGGTGCTGAGCAAGCTCATCGACGCAGAAAGGGCCGCCGCAGCGGCCCCGCCCGCCGAGTCGCGGAGAACCGACGCCGCAACGACCTGAAGTCGGACCATTAACGGGAGGGGACGATGACACCGAGCAACAAGCGATGTCTCGCCGGAATCGGCATGCTGATGGCCACGTGCTCCGCGGCGCAAGCGGCGGACACGACTACTACGGCGACGAGCTCCATGCAGCTGCAGGAGGTCATCGTCACGGCCGAGAAGCGCTCCGAGAATGAGCAGACCGTGCCGATGTCGATCACGACGTTCGGCTCGGCTGCCTTGCAGCAGAAGGCGATCACCACGTTCGTGGATTACGCGACCAAGGTCCCCAACCTGGCGTTCGCACCTACGGGAGACGGGATAGGAACCGCTCGGACCGTCTCCATCCGGGGCATCTCGGGTGACAATGTCACCGGCTTCTACATCGACGACGTGCCGCTTCCAGACTCGATCGACCCGCGGGTGCTCGACATCGATCACATCGAGGTGTTGCGCGGTCCGCAGGGCACGCTCTATGGCGCGCGCTCGATGGGCGGCACCGTTCGTCTCATCACCAAGCAGCCTGACCTGGACAGATTCTCCGCAACCATCCATGGCGGGGCATTCGACACCGAGCGCACGAACCGGCCCGACTACACCGGCGATGGCATCGTCAACATTCCGCTGGTGCAGGATCGGGTGGCGCTGCGTCTCACCGCGTTCTACGACAATGAGGCGGGATACTTCAGCCGCAGCTACTGCACCGATCCCGCCACGGCCGGGGTCACCTGCTTCCCGCTGTCGACTACCGGCCGCACGACAGTCCACAACGTCGCCGCAACGGACAGCTACGGCGGCTCGGCAAGCCTCACGGTGAAGCTCAATGATGCGCTGACTATCACCCCACGGGTCATGGTGCAGCGCGAGGGCTACAACGGCTTTCCGCTCGGGGATTTCAACAGCACGCCCGATAATGGAATCGGCTTCCCGGCCCCCTCGGGACCCTACACCCTGCCGAGCCCGTTGAATACGACGGATTTCAACCAGGCGCGCTTCTTCAACATCCCGGAGGGTGGAACCGACTGGTGGGACCTTTACTCGGTGACGGTGCACTGGAAGACCGGGCTCGGAGAGCTCACCTCCTCGACGGCCTACTTCGATCGCACCGTCGATGAGACCGAGGACCAGTCGGAATTCGTATGGGCCGCGATCACCTCGGGTGCATGTGCCGCTCCATCTCCCTTCTGCAATCCCCCGGCGCCGGGCCCGATCGAGGAGATCAAGTCCTATCAGCGGTTCGTCGAGGAAGTGCGCTTCGCCTCGAGCCTGCCCGGCCCGGTGCAGTTCGTGACCGGAGCGTTCTATTCCGACTTCCACGGCCGCGTGCCGTTCGCCTCGCTCTATCCGGGCTCACAGGTTCCGAACCTCGACAACGAGCTGACGGGCGGATTTCCCAACAATCCAGACAATATTCCCAATCTCATCTTCAAGCAGGACTTCCACACCGACATCAAGGAGCCGGCTGTGTTCGGCGAGGTCTCCTACAACGTCACACAGCCGCTCAAGCTGACCGCAGGCCTCAGGTGGTACCAGGTGAAGACCACCTCGGAAGGATTCGAGGAGGGGCTTGCGGTGGGAGGCGGCGAGATCGTGAGCCCGCTTGCGACCGACAAGGAGAATGGGGTCACGCCCAAATTCGAGGCGGACTACAGCCTGACGCGCGACAAGATGGTCTACGCAGTGGTCTCGAAGGGTTTCCGGCCGGGAGGCGTGGTTCCCATCGTGCCCCCGGGAACACCCGGTACGGCCAACGACTGCGTCGCGGCGCTCGCTGCCGTCAACCCGAACATCACGCTCGACCAGACCCGCAGCTTCAAGTCCGACTCGCTGTGGAACTACGAAGTCGGGGCGAAGACGGCCTGGCTCGACCGCCGGGCGATATTGAACGTATCCGCGTTCGATATCCGCTGGAAGAACATCCAGCAGGAGGTATTGCTGCAGTGCGGCTTCCAGTACGTCGCAAATGCGGGGGCGGCCGAGAGCAAGGGAGCGGAGATGGAATTCCGGGCCCAGGCCACCGAGCATCTCGACCTGTCGCTCGGCCTCGGCTACCAGGACGCGAAGATCACCCAGGGCGGGGAGTCGCCGCAGCCGGTGGGCTCGCCCGTATTCCAGGTGCCCGACTGGACCGGTAACGCCTCGGCGGTTTATACCGTGCCCGTGACGGCCGACTGGTCGCTCATGAACGAGCTCGACTATTCCTATATGGGTAGCAGTTTCAGCTCCAGCAACAGCTCCGTCAGTCCGCGCAAGCGGCCGGCCTACCGGCTCGTCGATTTGCGGATTGCCTTGAGCAATGGAACGACGGAGCTGGCGCTCGTGGGCAAGAATCTGACGGATGAGGTCACGAATCTCGGCGACAATCGCTCGATTGCGGCGGAGGTGCCCGGGCGGCCCCGGCTCTTCATCAACCAGCCGCGGACCATCGGACTCGAAGCACGCTATTCTTTCTAGCGGGCCAGGCTGTGAAGGCACCGCGGAGGGTGAGCAGATGAAGCGACCACGATGAGCCGTACCGTTCGGGCAGCAGCACTGGCTGCCGTGCTTGTGCTCACCTGCCGCGGCCATGCAGCGGCATCGGCGCTCACGCCGGATCCGCTCGGCGTGGTGGCGACCGTTCCCGCGGCGGCATCGCCACACTGGGTCTGGGTCAACGATGTCGTCTTTGCTCACATGTCGGATGGACAGGCGCTCCTCGTCGATGGTGACTCCGGCCGCTTCCTCGGTATGCTGAGCACCGGCTTTGCGTTCGCGCGAGTGGTGCTGGCCAAGGACGGCAAGGTGATCTTCTCGCCCGAGACCTACTTCTCCCGGGGGACGCGCGGCACCCGCACCGATGTGGTCACGCTCTATGATCCGGTCCACCTGTCCCCGGTGGGCGAGATCGCCATACCGCCCAAGCGGGCGGCGAACATGCCGATGATGGCCGATTCGGAGCTGACCGATGATGGCGCCTTCCTGCTCATTTATAACTTCACTCCGGCGCAGTCGATCACCGTGGTGGACACCCGAAGCCGGCGTTTCGCCGGCGAGATCGAGACCCCGGGATGCGCGCTCGCCTATCCGACAGGCCCGCGATCGTTCTTCAGCATTTGCGCCGACGGTGCCTTGCTCGATGTGCATCTGGATGATGCCGGTCATGTGACTCGCCGCATTCACACCCGCGACATGTTCGACGTGTCCTCTGATCCGGTCACGGAAAAGGGTGTGCGCCTCGGCAGCCGGTGGCTATTCGTGTCGTACGGCGGCAAGGTCTACAGCGTCGACATTACGCCCCGGGGTCTCGAGCCGGGTGCGCGCTGGTCTTTGGTCTCGGACGCAGAGCGTCGACAGAATTGGCGCCCGGGCGGCCTGCAGCAGCTCGCGGTCCATGCCAATCCGGATCGCCTGTATGCGATCATGCATCAGGGTGGCCCCGAGACGCACAAGGATCCGGGTAAGGAAGTCTGGGTCTATGATCTGCGCCGCCGCCAGCGAGTGCAGCGCATTGCGCTCAGAAGCCCGGCGGGATCGATTCAGGTGACGCGCGACGACAAACCGTTGCTCTTCTCTGCGTTCATGGGCAGCACCAGGCTCGAGGTTTACGATGCGAAGAGCGGAGCATATCTACGATCGGTGGAGAACTTGGGAACGACACCAACGCTGCTGGTGACGCCGTGAGCCGCTTCGACCGCTGGATGGAGGCGTCTTCGCGGTCGGTGGCCCGTCGTACCTCGCGACGCGGGTTGCTCGGCTCGCTCGGCGCACTTCTCGTCGGCGTTGGGGTGCTCCCTTTGCTGCCCGTTGCGCGCGGCGCCGAGAAGCCGGTAAAAGGAGATGAGCCGGAAGCGGGCCATCCGGAGGCACAGAATCCGACCAGCTGCAATTACTGGCGGCACTGCGCGATCGACGGTTTTCTATGCGGCTGTTGCGGCGGCTCCGCCTCGGCCTGTCCTCCGGGAACCGTGCAGTCGCCGATCACCTGGGTGGGCACCTGTCACAATCCGGCGGACGGCCTCGATTACGTCATCTCCTATAACGATTGCTGCGGCAAGAGCAGCTGTGGACGCTGTCTGTGCAACCGGAACGAGGGGGACATGCCGCTTTACGTACCCTTCCGCTCCAACGATTACGACTGGTGCACGGGCAGCAGTGTCGCGAACATTCCCTATCACTGCTCCACGGCGCGCGTTCTTGCCCGGGCGACCTGATCGGGTGCAGCGCACGCTCTCGGCACGCCTGCGCCGCTTGCTCTGGGTTCTTGGGCTTGCGATCCTCGTGGGCTCGCCGGCGCTGGCGTATGAGCCCCGGATCAACTACATGCTCGAGTGCCAGGGTTGCCACGGGCCCGATGGTCGCGGCGAGCCCGGCCACGTGCCGTCCATTCGATCGACGCTCGCGCCGCTGTCCCGGTTCGATGCCGGCCGACGCTATCTGTTGCAGGTGCCGGGTGTTGCGTTGTCGATGCTGTCGGACCAGGATCTCGCGGCGCTTCTCAACTGGATGATTCCGGTGTTCGGGGATATCAGGCCGCAGGCATTCCGGGCCTTCACGGCTGCCGAGGTTGCCCGTTACCGGCACACGCCGCTCGTCGAGATCAGTGCCACGCGGGCACGCCTGATGCGGCGGCTGCAGGTGCGGCAGTGACCGCCGTGCCGATGACGACGTGGTCAGTCGATCCGATACCCGCCGCGATCGTGACGCTGTCTCTCGTCGCCCTCTGGCTCGCCGCTGGCCTGCATAAGCTCGCAGATCCGCGCGCGTTCGCGGGCTCCCTCGAGGCGTATGACATTGTGCCCCGGGCGCTGCTTGCGCCAATTAGCCGACTGCTCCCGATCCTGGAGCTCGCGCTCGCGGCGGGTCTTCTCGTCGTAGCCACACGGCCTGCCGCGGCCGTGGGGGGCGCGCTCCTCCTGCTCGGATATGGCGCGGCGATTGCGCTCAATCTGCATCGTGGGCGACGCGATCTGGATTGCGGGTGCTTGGGATTCGGTGCGCGGTCGCAGATCTCGGCCGCATTGATATGGCGCAACGCCCTTGCCGCCCTTGCATCACTCTGCGCGGGGCTGCTGCCGCGTGCGCAGCGCACATCGACCTGGATGGACACCTGGACGATCATCGCCGGAGTCGTCGTGATCGCACTGCTCTACCTTGCTCTGGAAGGGCTGCGTGCCGCGGCTCAGCGGTCCTCCCGATACGGCTGAGTCACATGTTGCGGGCGCTCGTCATTTCCAATGTGCTCCTGTGGGTGCTCGCGGTCGCTCTTGCGGCCGTCGTTCTGGCACTCGTGCGTCAGATCGGCGTCCTGCATGAGCGCATCGGACCCGCTGGTGCGTTGCTGCTCAAACGGGGGTTGCAGGTCGGTCAGCCGGTTCCGTCGATGTCGCTCACGGACCTGAGCGGACGCAGCGTCACGATCGGTGCTCCCTCGGACAGCGGCAGATCCACGCTGCTCGTATTCCTCTCGCCCACCTGTCCTGTCTGCAAGCTGTTGCTGCCGGTCGTCAAGTCGAGCCGCACCAGCGAGTCAGCGTGGCTCGAGCTCATTCTCGCCAGCGATGGTGTCGCGGATGAGCACCGCCGCTTCATCGCCGCGAACAAGCTCGAGGAAATCCCCTACGTGCTTTCAGCCGAGCTCGGCATGAGCTTTCAGGTGGAACGGTTGCCATTTGCGGCCGTCATCGACGAGGGCGGCATTCTGCGCGCGCGTGGGCTCATCAACTCACGCGAGCACTTGGAGAGCCTGTTCGAGGCCAAGCGCCTCGGGGTCGCCTCCCTGCAGGAGTTCCTGCAATCGAATGCCGATCCCCGGGCGGCGCAACGCTAGCGTCCTGAGCCGCCACGGCGGGACGGCAGCCGGGGGGCCGCCGCGGGATCCCGGCGCCTGCGGCGAGAAGCCGCCGCTAATCTCAACTGTGAGAATGCAGCCGCTCGCGCTGGGGCGACCGGGCTTCGGCGGCATCAGGCTGGGTAACACCGAGCACGTGAACGAGCTCTCCGCCCAGCCACCCCGAAACGATCAGTGCTGCGACGGAGAGCGCCGAGAGGGCTAACGTGAGGCTCGTGTCGAGCCCCGAGGTGGCGCGCAGCGCGAGATTGATTGCCTGCACGGCGACGATCGCCAGGTTCACCGACATGTGAAAGATGCCGATGCGGCGTTCGCGGGACGCCGGCAGGCCTAGAAGGTCGAACAGTCCGGGCACCGCCGCGAGCAGCGCGCCCGCGATTCCCCCTGCCAAGGTGAAAAATGCGGTTGCCTCCCAACGGGAGTCTGCGGTCACGGTGAAGACCACGTCCGAGGTGAGCGTAAAGATCCAGAGCCCGATGGGTATGGTTACCAACATCGCGTGAATCGGGTGACCGGCAATGGTTACACGTGCACTCATGTCGCGCACTCCTTGGAAGCCGAAGTCGCGCCGTATGGTAGCAAACGGCGTGCCAGCGGCACGGACTTGAGCGGGGCACGATCCAACAAAACTACATTGTTGTGTTATCTGCGAATTCGGAGGAAGTTGAGAGTCAGGAGAGGAGCCCGCGACCTGGGTCCTCCGGGATTTCCGACCTTGAGCACCAGCTCGCCGATTTCGTGATCGCCGCGGCAGAGTGGCCAAATCGCGGTGGCTGACCAACGCCGGGGCGTGAGGGCACGAAGCCCTCCCGATGCGCCTCACTGTCCCGTGCCCTGCCGCCAGTCGACCGCGCCGAGATCCCCGTCACCTATGAAGGTATAACCGATGTTCACCGTGCCTACCCGCTGGTGCGAGTCGGGCAAGTGGCTGTAGTGGCCATC
>Ga0134125_10008316_pt1 | contig 11702 bp, 11 predicted proteins | sample KB31751_FD_96464 | JGI IMG/M metagenome (GOLD analysis project Ga0134125, IMG submission 96464) | Terrestrial soil microbial communities with excess Nitrogen fertilizer from Kellogg Biological Station, Michigan, USA - KB3-175-1 | ecosystem: Environmental > Terrestrial > Soil > Unclassified ... | reverse complement strand
GTCAAGGACGGCATCATGGCGTACAAGCTGGCCGCGCACGCCGCCGATCTGGCCAAGGGGCATCCGGGCGCGCAACTGCGCGACAACGCGCTGTCGAAGGCACGGTTCGAATTCCGCTGGGAGGATCAGTTCAATCTGGGCCTCGACCCGGACAAGGCGCGCGAATTCCACGACGAGACGCTGCCGCAGCATGGCGCCAAGCTCGCGCACTTCTGCTCGATGTGCGGCCCGCACTTCTGCTCGATGAAGATCACGCAGGACGTGCGCGACTATGCGGCGAAGCAGGGCTTGAGCGAGGCGGATGCGCTCGAGAAGGGAATGGAGGCGAAGGCGGTCGAGTTCGTGCAGCGGGGCGCGGAGATTTATTCGAAGGCCTGAGTCCCCCGATGCGAGCATTCAGCGTTTGCGTGAATGCTCGCGGGTCCGGCTCCCGCACTGTCAAATAGCGGGTTCGCCCGAAGCCGCTGCAACGGTTTCGCTCCCGCGCCCTTCGAAAGCAGGCGACGAGAACGCTACAGGATTGGGCTCAGACCGACAATGAACCCGAAGGCCGGCGACATCCGCATCGGTATCTCCGGCTGGCGCTACCCGCCCTGGCGCGGAACGTTCTATCCACCGGGGCTGCCACAGCGGCGCGAGCTCGAGTACGCGTCGCGCCACGTCTCGACGATCGAGATCAACGGTTCGTTCTACTCGCTGCAACGCCCCGAGCACTACGCGCGGTGGCGCGACGAGACACCGGACGGCTTCGTTTTCAGCGTCAAAGGTCCGCGGTTCATCACGCACATGCTGAAGCTGCGCGACAGCGAGCAGGCGCTGGCCAACTTCTTCGCGTCGGGCATTGCCAACCTCGGCGAGAAGCTTGGTCCGATCCTCTGGCAACTGCCGCCCACGTCCCGATTTGACCGCGAGCGGCTCGCGCGCTTCCTCGCATTGCTGCCCGGCGATACCGACGAAGCGGCGGCACTCGCGCGCAGGCGCAACGACAAGCTGAAAGGCCGCGCGCGCCTTGCGTTCGGACCCTTCCGGCCGCTCCGCCATGCGCTGGAGATCCGGCACGACTCGTTCATCGACGAGGCGTTCGTCGACCTGTTGCGCAGCGAACGCGTAGCACTCGTCATCGCCGACACCGCCGGGAAGTGGCCCTACGCGGAAGATTTGACCGCGGACTTCGTCTATGCCCGTCTGCACGGCAACGAGGTGCTGTACGTGAGCGGTTACACCGATGAGGCGCTCATGCGGTGGGCGCGACGCTTCATCGCCTGGGGCGAAGGCAGCGCGTCGGAAGACGCCCGCTGCATCTCGCGCATACCGTCGGTGCCTTGCGCAAGCCGCGACGTTTTCTGCTATTTTGACAACGACGCCAAGGTCAGGGCGCCGCGTGATGCGCGTGCGCTGGCGGACATCATCCATGCGGCCGGCGCGCGAATCGTCATGCCGGGCGGATTGCAAGGGGAGGAAACGAATGGATCGGCAACGTCGCAAATGGTTGAAAACTTCGGCGGTCGTTGGGGCGCTCGCAAGCGGATCGCTGCCCGCGAAGGCGGCGGCGCAGGATGAAGTACTTTTCGCGCACCAGGGCAGCTTCATCCCCGTGCTCGGCACGGCAAAGCACTTTCAGGTGCGCCGCATCTACTGCGTCGGACGCAATTACGCGGCGCACTCGCGCGAGATGGGCTCGGACCCGAACCGCGAGCCGCCGTTCTTCTTCCAGAAGCCCACGGACGCGATCCAGCTCGTGCCTGACGGCGTGACGATCGATCACCCGTATCCGCCGGTCACCCGGAACTATCACCATGAAGTGGAACTCGTTGCCGCGATCGGCAAAGGCGGCCGCGACATCCCGGCGGCGAGCGCCACCGATCATGTCTTCGGCTACGCGCTCGGCCTCGACATGACACGCCGCGACCTGCAGCAGGCGATGGGCAACGAGAAGAAGCCGTGGGAGATCGGCAAGTCGTTCGACCATTCAGCCGTCGTGAGCCACCTGCATCCGGCGTCGAAAACGGGGCACCTCGCCAAGGGCGCGATCTGGCTCACGGTCAATGGCAAGCCCCGACAGTCGAGCGATCTTTCGAACATGATCTGGACCGTCGCGGAACAGGTCGCGCACCTGTCGACGTACTACGAGCTCTATCCTGGCGACATCATCTATTGCGGCACGCCGGAGAATGTCGGACCCGTGGTCGCCGGCGACGTCATGCACGGGCACATCGACGGGCTTTACGACATCGATGTGAAGGTGGTGTAGCCAGCCGAATGGCGTTCGCTACTCGGCTGGCGCGAGGCGCACGCGATACCCGCCCGATTTGTCATCGCGCTCGAGCATCAGCAGCGCGTGCTGCGCCGCATCCTCGAGCAGCTCGTTGAACGACCGGAAGCCGTAGAACGATTCGTTGAAGCCGGGCTTGCGCCGCCGCAGCGCCTGCTTGACCATCGAGCTCCAGATCTTCTCTTCGTCGCCCCGCTCGGCGATCAATGCCTCGACGGTTTCGACGGCGAGCTCCATCGCTTCGAGCCGCCGGTCTTCGTCCGGCGTCTGCTTCGCCGGCGACGCCTCGCTGGTCGCCGCATTCGCTGCGGCCTTGGTCGCGCGCTTTTTCGCAGGCGCCTTGCGCTTGGCGCGCACGAGATCGTCGTAGTAGATGAACTCGTCGCAGTTGGCGATCAGCAGATCGGACGTCGAGTTCTTCACGCCGACGCCGATTACCGACTTCGCGTTCTCGCGCAGCTTCGACACGAGCGGCGAGAAATCCGAATCGCCGCTGATGATGACGAACGTGTCGACATGCGCCTTCGTGTAGCAGAGGTCGAGCGCGTCGACGACCATCCGGATGTCGGCCGAGTTCTTGCCCGATTGACGCACGTGCGGAATTTCTATCAGCTCGAACGAAGCCTCGTGCATCGGCGCCTTGAACGCCTTGTAGCGCTCCCAGTCGCAATACGCCTTCTTGACGACGATGCTGCCCTTCAGCAGCAGGCGCTCGAGCACCTTCCCGATGTCGAATTTCTCGTAGTTGGCGTCGCGCACGCCGAGCGCGATGTTCTCGAAATCGCAGAACAGCGCCATGCTGGTAACTTCAGGAGTATTGGCCATTGTGCCCGCCGTGCGGGTCCGGGAGAATTCCGGACCTCCTCTTCGATATATACCAGAAGCACCCGACGATCATGACATTGCCCGTCCTTTCCCAGGCGGAAGCCCGCGTGCTCGGCGTCCTCGTCGAAAAGCAGCGCACCGTGCCGGACACGTATCCGCTCACACTCAATGCGCTCGTCGCCGGCTGCAACCAGAAGACGAGCCGCGAGCCGATCCTGTCGCTATCCGACGCCGAAGTGCAGGAAGCGCTCGATTCGCTGAAGTCGCGCTCGATGGTGGTCGAGACGAGCGGCGGACGCGTAATGCGCTACGCGCACAATGTCGAGCGCGCGCTTTCGCTGCCGTCGCAATCGGTCGCCCTCCTGGCAGCGTTGTTCCTGCGTGGTCCGCAAACGGCCGGCGAGCTGCGCATCAACGCCGACCGCATGCATCGTTTCGCCGACATCTCGACCGTCGAGGCGTTTCTCAACGAGCTCGCCGAGCGCGAAAGCGGCGCGCTGGTGGCGGAATTGCCGCGCGCCCCGGGCACGCGCGAGACGCGCTGGATGCAATTGCTGTCGGGGCCGGCTCCGATGGAAGCGGCGGAGGCGAGCATCGGGTCGGTCGCCGCTGCGCGCGCAGTCGTCTCGGCGGACACTTCGGCGCTCGCGCAGGAGGTCGCAGCGTTGCGGGCGGAAGTGGCGGCATTGCGCGAGGAAGTCGCGCAATTGTCCCGATCACGCGGCGTGGGGTAGCCCGAGGAGCCGATTGGCCGGCACCGCGACGTCGATCATCTTCGGCCGCGGCAATTGCAGGTTGCCCATCAAGTCGATGAACGAGGCACGGTCGCGACCTGCGAGCCGGGGGTTGTGGCGTTTTTCGTGACCGATCGTCGAGACGGTGTTGCCGCGGTAGTCGTGCGCGGGCCAGACCCGCGTGTCGTCCGGCAGCGTGAAGAGCCGCTCGTGGACACTGTCGTAGAGCGACCCCGCGTCGCCGCTCTGAAAATCGGTGCGGCCGCAGCCTTCGATCAGCAGCGTGTCGCCGGTCATGACGTTGCCTCGCCAAAGGTAACTCGTGCCGCCCGCCGTATGACCCGGCGTGTGAATCGCGAGCACCTCCTCGACCGCCCCGAAGTGCAGCTTGTCGCCATGCGCGAGTTGCACGTCGGCGGGTGAAATCCCGCACATGAATGGCGCTGCGGTTCGCGCACCGGTCGCGTCCCGCACGCGCCCCGCCGCGGTGACGTGGTCGGCGTGCGTATGCGTTTCGACGACGTAGCGCAACGTGAGCCCGAGCCGGCGCAGCAGCGCGATGTCGCGGTCGAAGCGCTGCTCGACACAGTCGACGAGGATTGCCTCGCGTGTCGCGCGATCGACGATCACGTAGGTGAACGTCGACGACTCCGTGTCGAACAACTGGTGCAGCTCGTGATCCATCCAGCGCCTCCCGATCGATTGCGGTACGCGTACGCTAAACCGGACAGCGTCGCATTGTAAATGGGGTCTGCAGAAAATGGGGTCAGAGCGCATTTGACGGCAAGGCTGACTTCGCCTGCCTGTTAAATGCGCTCTGACCCCATTTACCGTATGCGACAATCGCGGGCCGCTCCCGTCCCCGAAACTTCCGACCGCCGCCTTTGGATCACCCGTCCGCCGTAGTTGCTCTGATCCTGGGCATCGTCGAGGGTCTCACCGAATTTCTGCCCGTCTCGTCCACCGGCCACCTGATCGTTGCCGGATCGCTGCTCGGCTACACCGGCGAGCGCGCGAAGGTGTTCGAGATCGTGATCCAGGCCGGCGCGATCCTCGCAGTGTGCTGGGAATATCGCGCGCGGCTGATCCGCGCCGTCACCGGAGTCGGCAGCGACCCGCTCGCGCAGCGTTTCGTGCTCAACTTGTTCGTCGCATTCCTGCCCGCGGCAATACTCGGCCTGCTCTTCGCGAGCGCGATCAAGCGCCACCTGTTCGCGCCGGTCCCGGTCGCGCTGGCCTTCATCGTCGGCGCGTTCGTCATCCTGTGGGTCGAGCACCGTCGACGCTTGTCGCCGGCGACGGCAAGGATCGACCGCGTCGATGCGCTGCGCTGGACGGATGCGCTGAAAATCGGCTGCGCGCAGGCGCTGGCGCTGATCCCCGGAACGTCGCGCTCGGGCGCGACGATCATCGGCGGCATGCTGTTCGGCCTTTCGCGCCCGGCCGCGACGGAATTCTCGTTCTTCCTCGCGATCCCGACCCTCTTCGCGGCCTGCATCTACGACTTCGTCAGGAATCGCGCGCTGTTCTCGGCGCTCGACCTGCAAGGCTTCGCGATCGGATTCGTCGCCGCCTTCATCTCGGCGTTCCTTTGCGTGCGCTGGCTGATCCGCTACGTGAGCCGGCACGATTTCGTCCCGTTCGCCTGGTATCGAATCGCGTTCGGGCTGCTGATCCTCGCGACCGCCTGGGCGGGCATCGTCGACTGGGCGTAAGAAGGGATGGGCGCACTGCTCGCCATCCTGGGCGTGCTCGGGTTTTCGTTCAAGGCGATCCTGATCAAGCTCGCGTACCGGTGGGCGCCGGTCGATCCGGTCGCGCTGCTGGCGCTGCGCATGCTGTATGCGGCGCCGTTCTTCGTGGTGCTGGCATGGTGGACCGGACGCGGAGCGCCGCGGATCGCGCCGCGCGACGTGCGCATCCTGATCGGGCTTGGCTTCATCGGCTATTACCTGTCGAGCCTGCTCGATTTCCTCGGTCTCCAATACGTGACCGCGTCGCTCGAGCGGCTCGTGCTGTTCCTGTACCCGACGATCGTCGTCATGCTGTCGGCGATCTTCTTTGCGCAACCGGTGACGCGACGCGCGCTCGCGGCACTGGTGCTTTCCTACGCCGGCATTGCGCTGGCGGTCTGGCACGATGTCCGACTCACCGGCGATCCGGCAGCGATCGCGCTCGGCAGTGCGCTCGTGTTCGCAAGCTCCGTCGGCTACGCGATCTACCTCGTCGGCGCGGGCGGCATCATTGGCCGCCTCGGATCGTCCAGATTCATCTCCTGGGCGATGCTCGCATCGACTGTTTTCATCACGCTGCAATTCGTGCTGACGAAGCCGATGTCCGCGCTGGACCTGCCGCTATCGGTGCACGCGCTGGCGCTCGCGATGGCGGTGTTCTGCACGGTGCTGCCGACGTGGATGATCGCCGAATCCATTCGACTCATCGGTGCGAGCACGGCATCGCTCGTGGGCTCGCTCGGGCCGATGTTCACGATCGGGTTCGGCGCACTGCTCCTGGACGAAGCCGTCAATCTCCTGCAGATGATCGGCGTTGCGCTCGTGCTCGCCGGCGTCATCCTGATTTCGCGCGGTGCGGGCCGGCCACCGGCGAAGCCCGCCGAAACGCGGAACATCGCCGATCGGCGCGCAGTCTAGGAGGGAACATTCCCCCACGCTCGCTTCGCTCGCTGCCCCCCGGGGGCTGGTCAGTCGGTCGGGGCGGCCCTTCCCGTCTGACGTGACGACTATACTTACAGGTTCATCACGCGGAACGGAAATCCATGGCACCCGATACGATCGATCGCTCGCCCCTCGTCGTCGAGGATTCGTCGCTGCTGCGCCAGCAATGCTACGTCGACGGCCAGTGGATCGGCGCCGACGACGGAGGATCGATGCCCGTCGTCGATCCGGCGACGGGTGCGCTGGTGGGCAGCGTGCCGGTGTTTCACGCGGCGGAAACGAAGCGCGCGATCGACGCGGCGAACCGTGCATTGCCCGCGTGGCGCGCGAAGACCGCGAAGGAGCGCTCGGCGATCCTGCGCAAGTGGCACGATCTCATGCAAGCCAACGCCGGCGATCTCGCGCGCATTCTCACCGCCGAGCAGGGCAAGCCGCTCGCGGAAGCGAAAGGCGAGATCGCGATCGCCGCCGCGTATGTCGAGTGGTTCGCCGAGGAAGCGAAGCGCGTCTACGGCGACGTGATCCCGACGATGGCGAACGACCGGCGGCTTGTCGTCGTCAAGGAGCCCGTCGGCGTCTGCGCGGCGATCACGCCGTGGAATTTCCCGTCGGCGATGATCACGCGCAAGGTTTCACCCGCGCTCGCGGCCGGGTGTACCGTCGTCATCAAGCCGGCGGAAGCGACGCCGTTTTCGGCGTTTGCGCTCGCCGAGCTCGCCGGTCGCGCGGGCTTTCCGCCCGGCGTGCTCAACATGATCACCGGCGATGCACAGTCGATCGGCGCCGAGATGTGCGCGAATCCGGTCGTGCGCAAGATTTCGTTCACCGGCTCGACCGAAGTCGGCCGCCTGCTGATGAAGCAGGTCGCGCCGACGATCAAGAAAATCTCGCTCGAGCTCGGCGGCAATGCGCCGTTCATCGTGTTCGACGACGCCGATCTCGACGCTGCGGCCGAAGGCGCGATCGTGTCCAAATACCGGAACGCCGGGCAGACCTGCGTGTGCGCGAACCGTTTCTTCGTGCACGAAAAGGTGTACGACGCGTTCGCGCAAAAGCTTGCGGTGAAAGTTGGCGCGCTCAAGGTGGGACGCGGGACCGAGACTGGCGTGACGCAGGGGCCGCTCATCAACGCGGACGCCGTTGCCAAGGTCGAGGAGCATCTCGCCGATGCGAAGGCGCGCGGCGCGAAGGTCGCGATCGGCGGCACGCGGCACGCGCTGGGCGGGACGTTCTACCAGCCGACGGTACTGACCGGCGTCACGCCCGACATGCAGATCTTCCGCGAGGAAACGTTCGGCCCGGTCGCGCCGCTCATCGCGTTCAGGGACGATGCCGAAGTCGTCGAGCTCGCGAACCGCAGCGAGTTCGGTCTCGCGTCGTACTTCTACAGCCGCGACATCGGCCGCATCTGGCGCGTCGCGGAAGCGCTCGAATACGGCATGGTCGGCGTCAACACCGGACTCATTACCACCGAGGTCGCGCCGTTCGGCGGCATGAAGCAATCGGGACTCGGCCGCGAAGGCTCGAAGTACGGCATCGAGGAGTTCGTCGAGGTGAAGTACATCTGCTTCGGCGGCGTGGACAGGTAGCGACCCTTCACCAGCCGGTGGGCAGCTTCTTCAGGATCGAGATCGTCCGCTCCTCGACGCCGAGATAGCCGCCGGCCACGAGGTCCTTGAGCAACTTGCCGATCATGTCGCGCGATGCGCCTACGCGATCGGCGATGTCCTGCTGCGTGAGCTTTTCGGGCACGACCTGCCTGCCGTCGACGTCCTTCGCCAGCGCGTTCAGCAGGCGCACCAGGCGCCCGTAGACGTCGGAGAGCGCCAGGCTTTTCAGGTTGCCGGTCGTCACGCGGACGCGATGGATCAGCCGCTCGATCAGGTGCATCGCGAAATCGGGATGCGCGAGGATGAAGTCGCGAAACTGCGTGCGATTCACCACCGCGCAAGTCGTCGGCTCGACGGTCATCACCGACGCCGATCGCGGTGCGCCATCGAGCGTCATCTCGCCGACGTATTCGCCGGCTGCGTGAAAATCGATGACGAATTCGCGACCCGCCTCGTTGCTCGAGAACACCTTCACGCGTCCCGAGAGGATCACGTAGAGTGCGTCGCCGAGGTCGCCCTCGTTGATCAGTACGGTGTTGCGCGGAAAGCTGCGAACGACGCCGGTCGCCGCGATCGCGCGCAGCGTTTCGGGCTGCAGCGGCGCGAATGCGTCCATGCGGGGAGCGGCCTGGCGGATCGGGCTCATCTATTCGAGCTTCCGCAGGTCGTCGATCACCTTGCCGTCGTTCGGCAACTCGTCGACCGCGCGGAACGTCACTTCGCCTCGAAGCTTCGTCACTTCACGGATCGATTCGACGATCGCGTCGGCGAGCTTCGGCTCGATGCCCGAAACTTCGACATGCAGCATCATCCGGTCGCTGCCCGCCGGATTGTCGACGACGAGCCGTGCGCGCTTCACTTCGGGATGGCGCTTGAGAATGGCGTCGACCTGCGCCGGATGGACGAACATCCCCTTGACCTTCGTCGTCTGGTCGGCGCGCCCGAGCCAGCCCTTGATGCGCTGATTCGTGCGACCGCAGGCCGACACGCCCGGCAGCAGTGCGGACAGGTCGCCGGTGCCGAAGCGGATCATCGGGTAATCCCGATTCTCCAGCGTCGTGACGATCACCTCGCCCACCTCGCCCGGCGCGACGGGTTCGCCCGTGCCCGGCCGCACGATCTCGACCAGCACGCCTTCGTCGATCACGAGCCCGTCGCGCGCCTCGGTCTCATACGCGATCGCGCCGACGTCCGCGGTCGCATACACCTGGTAGCCGTGAATGCCACGCGCAAGGAACGCGTCGCGCAGAGACGGCGGAAACGGCTCGGCGGAGACAAGGGCCTTCGTGACACTCGGCAGCCTCACGCCGAGCTCGTCGGCGCGCGCGAGGATGATGCGCAGGAACGACGGGGTGCCGACGTACCCTGCGGGACGCAGATCGGCCATTGCCGCGACCTGGCTGTCGGTCTGGCCCGTGCCGGCCGGAAACACCGTGCAGCCGAGCGCGTGCGCACCGCTCTCGAGCATCGACCCTGCCGGCGTGAAGTGATACGAAAAGGCGTTGTGCACGAGATCGCCTGCGCGAAAGCCGGCTGCGAAGAGCGCGCGTGCCAGGCGCCAGTAGTCGGGCGATGCGCCCTCGGGCTCGTAGATAGAACCCGGCGACGCGAACACGCGGCGCAGGCTTCCCCAGCGCGTCGCGGCGAGCCCGCCGAACGGCCGAGCCTCCTGCTGCAATGCGCCGAGCTGCGATTTGCGTATGACCGGCAACTGCGCAAGCGCCTCGCGCGTCGTGATCGCGGCAGGGTCGACGTGCGCCAGCGAGCGCGCAAACGTCGGCGTCTGCGCCTTCGCGTGGGCGATCTGGCGCGCGAGCTGTGCGAACTGCTCCTGCTCGCGCACCTGCGGATCGCGGGTTTCGAGCGCGTCGTAATAATCTCTCATGGCCGCGTGATCGATCGACGAGCAATCATGCGAGCCATCGCTTGCGCCGGCGATAGTGCTTGACGTCTCGAAAGCTGCGGCGCCCCGACGTCGACAAGCCGAGATAGAACTCCTTGACGTCCTCGTTGTTCGCGAGATCGGCCGCGGCGCCATCCATCACCACGCGGCCGGTCTCGAGGATGTAGCCGTAGTTGGCGTGGCGCAGCGCCACCATCGTGTTCTGCTCGGCGAGCAGGAACGAGACGTTCTCCTGCCGGTTCAATTCACCGACGATCGCGAAGATCTCGTCAACGATCTGCGGCGCGAGACCCATCGACGGCTCGTCGAGCAGGATCATCGACGGCTGCGCCATCAGCGCACGTCCGATCGCCGTCATCTGCTGCTCGCCGCCCGACGTGTACCCGGCCAGGCTCGTCCGCCGCTCCTTGAGCCGCGGGAAATAGCGGTACACCTTGTCGAGCGCCGCGGCGATTTCGCCGCGCGATCCCTTGCGCGTGAACGCGCCGGTCAGCAGATTTTCCTCGATGGTGAGATGCGCGAAGCAATGCCGGCCCTCCATGACCTGGCATACGCCACGGCGCACGAGATCGTTGGGTGTCAACCGATCGATGCGCTCGCCGCGGTATTCGATCGTGCCCTTCGTCACCTCGCCGCGCTCGGCGTGCAGCAGATTGGAGATCGCCTTCAGCGTCGTCGTCTTGCCCGCGCCGTTCGCGCCGAGCAGCGCGACGATGCCGCCTTCCGCGACATCCAGCGACACGCCGCGCAGCACGAGAATCACGTGGTCGTAGATGACCTCGATATTGTTCACCGACAGCGCGAGCCGCGGCGCCGGCTCGGCTTGTGTCGACATCGAGATCATCGTGCGCCCGACCAGCCGGTTACATTTCCTTGCCGCAGTCGCGCGGCGTGATCTTCTTTTCAGCCGCGTACTTGGCGGCGCCCTGCATGACCATCTGGTGCACGAGCGCGCGATCGCCGGCCATGAACGGCGTCAGCTGCTTGAAGTTCTTGCCGTCCCATTGCTCGAACTTCACCATGCCCGATCCCTCGTGATCACCGCAGCTCGTCTTGACCGGCGGGAACAGCCCCGCGGCGCCAAGCTCCTTCAGCCGCGCGTCGGACACATCCAGGTGCTCGAGTCCCCAGCGCACCTGCTCGGGGCTCATCACCTTGCCCTTGCCGTACTTCGCCTGCGCCGTGCGAATCGCCTCGACGATCATGATCGCGTAGGTGACACCGCGCGTGTGGTAGATCGAGCCGATGCGCGACTTGTCCTCGAGGTTGCCCTTGCCCGCGCCGTAGACTTTCTTGACGATGTCCTGCATCACCGGGAAGTTCGTGCCATGCGCAGAGAACGCCGCCGTCACGTAGCCTTTGGCGGCATCGCCCGCGGGAACGACGTCCTCTTCGGACCCGGCCCACCACACGCCGAGAATCTTGTCGCGCGGATAACCGAGCTTCGCGGCCGTCTTCAGCGCGACGGGATTCATCACGCCGTAACCCCACAAAATGACGTAATCGGGCCGAAGCTGCCGGATCTGCAGCCATTGCGATTCCTGCGTCGTGCCCGGTGGCGTGATCGGTATCTTGGTGAGATCGAAGCCGTCGCGCGTGGCGAGCGCATCGAGCACGGGAATCGGCTCCTTGCCGTACGCCGAATCGTGGTACATGAATGCGATCTTTTTGCCCTTGAGCTTC
>Ga0134125_10008315_pt1 | contig 11702 bp, 11 predicted proteins | sample KB31751_FD_96464 | JGI IMG/M metagenome (GOLD analysis project Ga0134125, IMG submission 96464) | Terrestrial soil microbial communities with excess Nitrogen fertilizer from Kellogg Biological Station, Michigan, USA - KB3-175-1 | ecosystem: Environmental > Terrestrial > Soil > Unclassified ... | reverse complement strand
TTGTGCGCCGCCGCCTACGTCTCGATGATGGCGCTGTATTATGCGAACGTCGTGGCCTCGCAATCCGAGCTCGAGCGCGAGGTGCTGCGCCATCTGGCGACGGCCCAGCAATTGCGCAATGCCAAGATCGAGGCCGAGCGGGCCAACAAGGCGAAATCTGAATTTCTCGCCAATATGAGCCACGAACTCAGGACGCCGCTCAACGCGGTGATCGGGTACAGCGAGATTCTGCTCGAGGACGCACAAGCGGCGGGCCGCGAGGACCAGACCGCGGACCTCGGCAAAATCCATAATGCAGGCAAGCATCTGCTGGCGCTGGTGTCCGACGTGCTGGATCTCTCGAAGCTCGAGGCGGGCAAGATGGAGCTCTATCCCGAACGTCTTGAATTGCGCAGCCTGGTCGAAGAAGTCGCGGAAGCCTCCCGCGCGGGTATTGAGGGCAACGGCAACACGTTGAGCGTCGAATATGGCGGCGATCTTGGGTCGGTCGAAGTGGACGCTGCAAAGCTTCGCCAGGCCGTGGCGAACGTCTTGAGCAATGCCGGCAAATTCACCCAGAACGGAGCCGTGACGTTCTGCACGGACATCGACAATGGCTGGATTCGCTTTGCGGTACGCGATACCGGGGTAGGAATTAGCCCGGACAATCTGGCGAACCTGTTCCAGAATTTCGGCGAGGCAGAAGGCGCAACATCGAGCAAATATGGCGGCACGGGATTAGGCTTGGCGCTCAGCCAGAAACTGTGCCGTCTCATGGGTGGGGACATCACCGTGCAAAGCGAAGTGGGCAAAGGGTCGTGCTTCACCCTTCGCGTGCCGGCGCAGATCGTCCAACTGTCGCCCGCGAAACCTGGCGCGCATACGGAATCGACTACCGCACCAGGCCGGCAAAAGATCCTGGTCATCGATGACGATCCCGCAGTCCTCGACTTGGTGGAGCGAATCCTCGCGAAGGAGCCCTATGACGTCATCCGGACGGACCGAGCGCGCGAGGGGTTAGCGTTGGCGTGGACGGCCAAGCCGGACGCCATCATCCTCGATATCTTCATGCCCGAAATGGAAGGCTGGGACGTTTTGAGCGCACTCAAAGCCGATGAGGAAACCTGCGCCTGCCCGGTCATTCTTCTTACGGTGAGCGACGAGGTTCAAAAGGGGCGCTCGTTGGGCGCCGCAGGGCATTTGCAGAAACCCATCAATCGGGAAGCGTTGCTGCGACTGCTGGAGGAGTGCTGTGCGCGCGTGGCGCACGATGGGCAGTGCGAGAGCCCTGTCGCGCTCGCCTCATGAGGATCGCGCAGGCGGAAACGGAATTGCGATGACGAAGATACTTCTAGTCGAAGACAATGAGATGAACCGCGACATGCTGGGGCGCCGCCTCACGCGTCAGGGCTTCACCATGTCCTTCGCGGTCGACGGCCCGAGCGGGGTACGGATGGCCGGCGAGGAGTTGCCCGATCTGATCCTCATGGATGTTGCGCTCGGCGACATGGACGGCTGGGAGGCCACCCGGCTGATCAAAGCCAATCCGGCAACGGCGCGCATTCCCATCATAGCTCTCACCGCTCATGCGCTGGCCTCCGATCGTGAGACCAGCGTGAAAGTGGGATGTTCGGAGTTCGACACAAAACCGGTCGACCTCCCCCGTCTCTTGGGCAAGATCCAGCATTGCCTGAGCGCCCAAACGGCAGCGGCGGCCCGCGTCTGAAGCCTGGAACGATTGCGATTTGCATGCTGCCGTGAGCGGGCGCGATCCAGCGTGGAATTCCGACCTCCCGCTTGACTCTCGACCGGCAAAATCTAGGGTTGCGCCGAACTTCCGCCCTAATCGGAAAAGAGGAGCAACCGATGGCGCAATCCGACACCAAAGTGGACAATGGCGTGAACGTAGAAGCGCTGCTCGGCGCACGCAAAGCGCTGACCGAAGCGCCGGAAGCGGCCCGCTTCACTTGGCGCGCATCCTGCGAATGGGTCAATGGCACGCATAGCCAGTCCAGCGTTCAGGGCTTTTTCGGCCTTGGCGCCGAGCAGAACCACCGGACGACGTTCTCCTTCGATGCCGATCACCCCGAGGTCTTCGCCTCTGAAGACAAGGGCGCGACGCCGGTGGAGTACGTGCTTGTAGGTCTCGCGAGCTGTCTGACCGGCGGGATTGCCGCAGTTGCCCAGCACCGCGGCATTCAGCTGCGTTCTGTGTCGGCGACTATCGAAGGGGGAATGGACATCCAGGGTATCCTGGGCATCGATTCCGACGTGCGCAACGGGTTCGACGGCATCAAAGTCAAATACCGCATCGACGCGGACGCCAGTCCCGAGGAGATCAGGGCTTTGGTCGCCCAATCGCAGAAGCGCTCTGCCGTCTTCGACGTCATCACCAATCCGACCAATGTCACGGTCGAGGTGAACTGAGGGCGCCGGCATCGCGCAACCGGGGGAGCGGTCCCGTTCGTAGCATTGCAACCGTCGTAATCGGCGCCGGACATGCCGGACTGGCGATCAGCCGGTGCCTCGCCGAACGCGCTGTCGAGCACGTTGTGCTCGAGCGGGGCGAAGTGGCGAACTCGTGGCGGACGGAGCGCTGGGATTCGTTGCGGCTGCTCACCCCGAATTGGCAGAGCCGCCTGCCCGGCTATGGCTATCAGGGCGACGAACCGGACGGCTTTCGGACGATGCCCGAAACGGTGGCCTTCATCGATGGCTACGCAAAAGCGATCGCAGCTCCGGTGCAGACCCGCACGACGGTGAGATCTCTCAGCAGCGCCGATCCGGGATATCTGGTGAGCACCGATCAAGGCGACTGGCGTTGCCGGACCGTGGTGGTCGCGACGGGCGCATGCAATATCCCAACCGTACCGGCCTGCGCGGTGGCGGTTCCTTCCGCAATACGCACGCTGACCCCGATGCAATACCGCAACCCGGACCAGATCGAGCCCGGCGGCGTGCTCGTGGTGGGTGCATCGGCAACCGGAATTCAGCTTGCCAGTGAGATCCACCGCTCGGGCCGGCGCGTCACGCTGTGCGTCGGCGAACACATCCGCGCCCCTCGGGTCTATCGCGGCAAAGACATTCAGTGGTGGATGGAGAACACCGGCGTGCATCATGAGCGCTACGACCAGGTCGAAGACATCGCCCGGGCGCGCGGGCTGCCTTCCCTGCAGCTTGTGGGCACGCCCGAGCGCAGCACGCTCGATCTCAACGCACTGAGCGCGCTTGGAGTGAGGCTGGTCGGCCGTCTTGCCGCCATCAAGGACGGCAAAGCGCAGTTCTCCGGTTCCTTGCGCAACCAATGCGCGCTATCCGACCTCAAAATGGGACGTTTGCTCGATGCCATCGATCAATGGGCGGCCGCTAACGGGCTCGACGGCGCCATCGAAGCGCCGAGCCGCCCGGCGCCGACCTATGTCGAAGAAAATCCGCTGCTGGAAATGGACCTCAGCCGTGCCGGGATCAAGACGATTGTCTGGGCCACCGGCTACCGCCCGGACTATTCGTGGCTGCACGTGCCGGTGCTCGATCGCAAAGGCCACATCCGGCATGACGGGGGCGTGACGGAGTCGCCGGGCATGTATGTGATGGGGATGCAGTTCCTTCGCCGCCGTAAATCGGCCCTCATCGACGGGGCTGGAGACGACGCACGCGAGCTGAGCGCGCATCTTGCGGATTATCTCGCTTCGCGTCCGGCGAGAACAAGTTCAGGAGAAATCGCGAAACTCGGTCTTGATCTCGACGCCTGATTTCAGGGTCAATGTCACCGGCGTCCGCTCGGCGATTTCGGCAAGGCGCGTGCGCTGTTCCGGGGCCAAATCGCCGTTCAGCGTAATCTTGCGGTCGATCCAGCTCTGCTCGCCATCCCTGATATAGCGCAAGTCCAAAGCCACGCCGGCGAGCGGCCACTGCTTGCGTTCGGCATACATCCGCAGGGTGATCGCAGTGCATGCAGCGAGGCTGGACAGCAGAAGCTCGTAGGGGCCCGGGCCGGCATCCGTTCCGCCCCGCGCACGCGGCTCGTCGGAGATAAGGCGATGCTCGCCCATCGCGAGAGCGACGCGGTAATTCTCGGCGCAGAGCTCGCCCGCGGCGTGCGCCACAATGATTCTCATTGCGAATATCCGCTCCCGATGATTTTAGAACACGCCGCGCGAGGGGCGTTTTTTCTCAAGGATCTTTATTCTATCTGCAGTCTCGCCGGCCTTGGTCAGTTTGGTGACGAGGAACTTGCCGCGCTCATCTTCGCTTTCGAGCGTCACCTGATCGCCGGCTTTGAACTTCGCCAGATTGATGCCGCGTTGAACTAAGTAGGTTTTGCCGTCGTCGAGAACGATCTGGCGCGTGGTCCAGTCGATGCTGCCGATCACCGCGTCGAATTCGCGGGCGAGGGCGCCATCGAAACTCGTGAACATCAAAGCTGCAAGCGCAGGAACTGCCAGAAACCTCACCGGACGCGTCCTCGACATGTTCATGGCTGAGGCGATGATTGTATCAGAAGCCGGCCGCTGAGGTGAATCGCGATTGCGTAATCCGAGTGCGCTGATGGAGGAGCGCGGGGCCGGCATTCTGCCGTTGCCCAGTCTAAGCGGACCCCGCCGCCATGAGGCTGGCCGGATCGAAAAAATTGGCCGCCGAGCCGTAGGCCTGCGCGGCGCGCTGCATCAGAGCATTCATCGCTGTGGTGTCGGACTGGATCTGTTGCTCCAGCGACGCGAAATAAGAGGAGAATTCGCTGTTGGAGATCGATCCATTCCCGTTGCTGTCGATTGAGGCAAGCAGATCGGGATTGCCGCTGGAGGCGCTACGGGAAACGGGCCCGGACGCTGAGGTGGAGTTCTGCATCTCAGCCATCAGCTCGTCGGGGGATAAGGTCCCGTCCTGATCGCTGTCCAGGGCACCGAAGATCTGCGACGCCAGATCGGCGGTCGAGGAAGAAGCATCCGCATTCGGCTGTGACGCTTCGCCGTGGTGATGATGCCCGTGATGCGCGCGATGGCCTTGTGCGACATCGTTCGTGAGCTGAGTTTCCGACAACCCGCCGGAGCCGTTCTGGTCAAGGCTGGAGAACAATTCGTCAGCCTGGCTCTGTGTTCCGCCTTGAGCCTGGATGTAGCCCTCCATTTCGGACTGGCTGACGACTCCGTCGCCATTGCCGTCCATCGCCGAAAAGAGCTGCTGGACGGGGTTTCCGGTGGCCGAAGCGGATGGTGCCGGGGCATTGGCTCCATTGCCCGGGTTCGATTCACCGGCGGAGCCTTGCTGCTGCAATTCTACAAGCACGGCCAGAATCCGGTCGCTCAGCTTTGATTGATCTGTTCCGGTCAAAGCAGTGCCGGCATCATTGCCCGGCGCGGCGTTGCCGGAAGTTGTCATGGTGGTGTTGTCGGGCGATTGCGTTTTGTCGAGCCGCGAAAGCATCAGGGCAAGAATTTGGCTAGGATTGCCAAACCCCGATGCTCCCACGCTGCTTATGGACATGAAGGCCTCCATTGTTTGCGCACGCTGCGCGCGACCCATGTCGACGCACGGCGAACAGATCGAGCCAAGCACGTCTTGCGCCGCTGTAAGGTCCAGGTGCTTCCGCCAAAAACAGGGTTATCGAAATGCTAAACCGGGGAATTTTCAGCCGGAGAGCGAAAAATCTGCCGAGCAGGCCGGAGCTGCAGGCTCGGCAATCGGACACTGACGGCGCGGCAGAGGTTCGGGATTTTGGAAGGTCAACCTCGGCATCGTAAATGCCGGGAGCGGCGTGCGCTTAATTCGCCGCTACCTGCGTCTGCAGCCGCGTAAGCAATGTACGAAGCGCTGCGAGGTCGACCGGCTTGGCAAGGTCGTCCACGACCCGCAAGCCCTGAGCGGCCGCCAAACGGCAGGCGGTCTTGCGCAGCCAGGAATCCTGGCCGCTGACGATAATCAGCTCTCCGCTGAAGCCGGCATCGTTGAGCGTGGCGAAAACGTTGATGCCATCCTCTTCCGGCATGCAGAGGTCCAGGGTGACGATGGCCGGCTTCCAATCCTGAAGCAGGGCGCTCAGACCCTCGAGTTTGACCAGGGGCCGCGCATCATAGCCGCATTTCGCTGCGACCCGGGTGATGAGCTCCGCCGAGTCCGGATGATCGTCGACAGCGAGAAGCCGTTTCATCAAGCGACAAAGCTCCGTTGCGCTTATTCTCCGACGGCGCGGGCGTGTAGCGGCATAGGTACGGGCATCGGGATGAGGTCGTCTTCAACGGGAATAAGGGTGCGGAAATAGCGCGGGCTGCGCTCGGCGGCCTCGAGAGCGGTCTTTAGGGCAACCAGCATGCGATCGACATGCTCGGTGCTGTGCGTGGCCATGACCTGAAGCCGGAAACGCGCGCTGCCTTTGGCCACCGCGGGGAATTCGACCAGGTTGGCGATGACGCCAAGGCGGGGCAGGCGCTGACTGACGAGGCGCGCCAAGCCCTCGTCGCCCACTTTGACCGACACGATGGCCGAAGGGTCGCCGACGACTTCGAGCCCCGCGGCCCGGAGCTGATCGCGCAGATAAAGGATGTTCCTCATCAGATCGGCCCGCAAGGTGCGGCCTTCGTCGGACCGCACGATTTCGAATGCTTTGAGCACGATGGCCGATTGAACGGGCGAGAGCGCGTTGGAGAAGGTGCCGGTGCTGCCGAAATATCTGAGATATTCCCTCACCGCCGGTGAATTGCAGGCCACGAAACCGCCGTTCGAGGCGAAGGTCTTGGAAAAGCTCCCCATCACCAGGTCGACTTTTCCGATCATCTGTTGCAAGCCGATATGGCCTCTGCCGTCCTCGCCGATATTGCCGAAATCATGGGCGACATCGACCAGCAGGGTGGCTTCGTATTCCCGGCAAAGCTCCTGCATCGCAGCAATGTCGGGAGTGTCCGAATCCATCGAGAAGAGCCCCTCCGTGACGACCAGAATGGCGTTCTCCCGGTCGCGGGCCCTGATGCGCTTCAAGTGACGGCGCACCGAGTCCAGACTGAGGTGCCCGTGAAGGTGGATGTTGCGTGTTGCTCCGAAGGCGCCGTCCTGGAGGCAATTGTGTGCGAGACCGTCGATCACGACGTGGTCGTCTGGGCGGATCAGGCCTTTGATGACGCCGTAGCCGGCCGCCCAGCCGGTGGGATAGAGGACGGTGTGCTCCATCTGCAGGAACTCGGAGATGGTGCGCTGAAGGGCGAGCGAATAGCGGGTATTGCCGAGAAAGGCGGACGAGCCGGCGCTGTGGACGCCGTAATCGTCGACGGCCGCCTTGGCCGCTTCCTTTATCGCGGGATGCGAAGATAGGCTGAGATAATCCTGTGAGGCGAAGTTGACGCCGCCAAACCCGCGGCCAGCATCGTCTTTGGCGGAACAGATGGCCTGCGGAGCTTCGTCTGTGGATTTGGAATAGGGCCAATAGCCGTAGCGGCGGCGCAGATTCTGCCAATCGTAGAATTCCTGCACACGGCCCAGGAGATCGCGCCCGTGGGGCTCGCGGTATTCTCGCAGGCTACCCGTCAACGGATCCAATGATATGGCGTCGTTTGTCTCGCCCATGATTACCCCCTGAATATTACCAACGTGCACCGTTTTATTTCAATGCCTCGGACGAGCATCGGTGTTCGTCGAATACTAGAAGGCAAACGTGAAGAAACCAGAAATAGAGCGGTAGATATTAGTGTTTAACATCTCTTGTTTTACTTGAGTTATATTTAAGTTGAATTCAAACTTTCCGAAAAGAAGATGCAAATTTGACTAAACTTTTTCTCAAATGCCGCAGGATCACGACTGGCATTCTTCTTGCTGCTGGTGGCGAGAGACCCGGGAGATGACCCAGATGAAAACCGACCAGAAGATTAGAAGACTGCGCCGCCCCGTAGGGGCCGCCCCCTTATCGGGCCGCCGCTTGCGGGCGAATTGGCCCGGCGAGGTACGCATCGCCGGAGCGAAAATCGCCTGCACGGTCTTGGATGTGTCCAGCGGCGGCGCGAGCCTGAAAATAGAAGCCGCGCCCGAGGCCGGCGCCGAACTCTGGCTCGTGGTGGAGAATGTCGGCCCGGTTGCCGCGGCGCTCGCCTGGAGTGAAAACGGCCGGGTGGGCATACGCTTTTCGGAGGAACAAGACTGGGTTCTCACGCTCTGCAACCAGCGCTTCAACCCGGCAGCCTGGCTGAAAACGAATTGACACATTTTGCATCGGAGCCCTTGCGCACTGTCCCATTGGGGGACGAGGCGCGGGGCGGTCGGCGTTCATCGCTCGGGTGTGTCGCGGCCCGGTGATCGATGCGGTTGAGTCAAACGGACGAGGAGAGAGCTTAACGCAATCACATCCTGCTTCTGTCCTCTGATTTCGCAGTCAGCGTCAACCGAACGTTAAGTCCCGCTCCCTAAGCTCCGCATGAGAAGAAGTTCGTGCGGGAAGACGCCAGGGAGACAGTCATGCAGCGGAGGTCGGTCAACAAGCAGCGTGGGTTCACGCTGGTTGAATTGATGGTCGTCGTGACGATTATCGGCATTCTCGCGGCAATCGGAATTCCGCGCGTGTTTGCCTATATTCGCACGAGCAATACCGCCGAGGTAGCGCAGACGACATCGGTAATCGCAGCAGCCATCAACGGCTATGCGCAATCGCAGCTCAAGACTCCTGCGGCGCTGAAGACGGAAATCGACGGAACACAAGTCACGCCGGACAAGTCGAGCATGAACGAGCTGTCGGCAATCATTCCGCAGCTGCAGATTCCGCCTGACGGAAACTTCAATTATGCGGTTTCCGCGATCGTCGCGACCGCGGGTCCTCTGAACGGGGACGTGGTCTATTGCATCACCGCCACCGGCCGTCCGAGTTCGGCGGTGAACGGCGGTTTGGTGCTGTTCTCCAGCGCCGCCAGCAAGGCCGCCGGCTGGGACGGCCACATCAACCGCTATCCCTTCGTCAACGGCAACACCGCTCTGACCGGCATCGCTGCCGGCGGCTACTGCACGGCGACCGGCACGGCACAGGCGACCTGCACCAACTGTTGAACGAGCGCGCCGTCGCGGATGCGGTGGACATGAGCATTGCTATCACCAAGAGGCCGGCGGGCGAGTTCCATGCGCCCGCCGAACGCTTTGTGGACTGGCAGCCGATCGGCAGCGGTGGCGCCGCCGATGTGTTCAAAGTTACGGACCGGGAATTGGGCGTTCCCCTCGCCATCAAGATACTCAAACAGCTCCATCGCGAAGATCGCCGCTACATCGATTCGCTGCGCAGCGAAGTGCTGATCTCCCGCAGGCTGCGCCATCCCAACATCTGTCCGATCCATGATCTCTATGAAGGCTCGCAGGGCATCGGGATCGTGATGGATCTTATCCAGGGGCAGGACCTCAAGAGCTGGATACAGGAGCATCACGGCCGGCTCCTCGAAACCGTGGAGCCGCGCCTGACCGTGCTGCGCAAATTGACCGAGGCGCTCGCGGTCGCGCATTCCGAGATCACGCACCGCGATCTGAAGCCGGCAAACATCTTTATCAAGAACAACGACATTTCCTCGCCCATCATCATGGATTTCGGGCTGTCCGCAACGACGGGACAGGATGGCTCGCACGGGCTTTTTGGCGGCACTCCGAAATACATGGCGCCGGAACAGCTCCTGACCCCTCAGGACGTCGATAAAAGGGCCGATCTCTTTGCGCTTGGCATTATCGCATATGAATTGCTGACCGATGGCGAGATCCCGGTCTGCAGCCTGAGAGACAGCGCCAAGGCAGGCGAGCTTCCTCGCTTTCGTCCGGAAGAGATGCTGCCGCCCAGTACGTTCTGCACGGCGCTGCCCAATGAGCTGGACCGCCTGATCCTGCAGATGCTGGATCATGATCGCGACAAGCGGCCGCAATCGGCCGCGGAGGTGAAAGCCGTTCTCGACAGCATCAAGCTGCTCAATCCGTTTGCCGTCTCGCGCGGCAAGGAAACCAGGACCGCGCCGACCTATCTCGTTCCGGCGGGAAGCTATTTAATCGGCGACGCTTCGTCTTCGGCGCGTGCCTGCGATCAGCCGCAGCGCCGGATCAGGCTTGCGCCCTTTCGCATCGCTTTGACGCCGGTTACCAATGCCCAATACCGCCTCTTCTTGAAAGCGACGGGTTACCGGGCGCCAGAGCTGATAAACCATCCTGTTTTCGGCCAGGACTCCCTTCCGGTGGTGATGGTGAGCTGGGACGACGCGCTGGCCTATGCGCAATGGGCCGGCGCAAGACTGCCGAGCGAAAGCGAATGGGAGGTTGCCGCGCGAGCCGGGAACGGCAAGAACAGCTTTCCTTGGGGCGACACCTCGCCGCTCAACACCCAAGCGAATATCGATGGCGTGTGCCCCGGGCCGACGCCGGTCGGGAGCTATCCCACGGGAGCGAATGCCTGGGGTCTCAGTGATTGCTGCGGCAATGTCTGGGAGTGGTGCGCCGACACCTGGGACGAAAATCGCCTCAAGGTCATCGGCGCTGAAGCCAGCAATCCTTTGGCGCAAAATGCGAGCGAGGGGCGCGTCATCCGCGGCGGCAGCTACGACAGCCTGGCGACCTGCGGCCATTGCAGCTTCCGCCATCACGCACTTCGCTCGTCGATGCGCGCCGATCTGGGTTTCCGGCTCGCTTACAATCCGTGAGGGGCGCGATGACCGCCAAAGTCCGCGCCCAGCAAAGCACAGCACAAACGCAGCCGCCCGACGACGCTACGGTTGTAATCGGCGCAACGCCAGGAGTATCTCGGCCCGCCGAGGATGCCACCGTCATCATTGGCGAGAATGCCGGAGAGGCTTTGCCGAAACGTGCAGCCGAAGACGCGACCGTCGCTATTGGACATGATGTCTCCGCCGCGCCTGCATCCAAATCTGCTGGTTCTTATCCGGCGGCGGTGAAGAAATTCCTGAACGCGAGAGGCGAGGATTCAACGCTTCTCGGCCGAACCGGCAACGCGAAGTCGGGCAAGCGCGGCTCTGGCGCGGGTGGATTTCTGGGCCCAATTGCCAGCGATCTTGTGGCGCGCGGGGTGCTGCCGGAGCGCGAAGCAATTTCGCTCGCGTTGCGGGCGCGCGATCTCGGCTTCACCCTGTTCTACGCCATGGCGCTGGATGCGACGATGAGCGCCGACGAGAAGCTCTACGGGGCGCTGGCCGACCGGCTCGGCACGCGGCTCATCAGCTCGCGGCGGGAGCTCTTGGAAACGGTCGCAGAAGTAGATTGGCTGGACGCAAAATCCGCCGAGCAGCGCGGGGTGCTCCTGCTGCAACCGCGCGATGAAGGCGCCGATACGCTAGAATACGCCGCGCTCGATCCCTGCGACGTGCTGATCGGCGACTGGCTTAAGGCGCGCACCGGAAAGAAGGTCAAGGCGGTGGTCGTGCTGCCCGCCGCGTTCTTCGAAGCGGTCACCAATCTGAAAGCCCGCATTGAAGCTCCCAAGCGGGGCGACGAAAGCCTTATCCCGATCGACGTGTCGTGGCAGCAGGAAAGCCTGCTGCTTGAGCAGCCGCTCTCGGCGGATATCCCACTTGTGGTCGACTACATCCTGCAAAAGAGCCAGGAGCAGGGCGCTTCCGACATCCACCTCGAACCTGGCGACGACGCCATGCTGGTGCGAGCGCGCATCGACGGCATTCTCCACGAGCAGACCCGCATGCCGCTGGAGCTCCACGCAGCGGTGGTTTCGCGCATCAAAGTGATGGCCGGTATGGATGTCGCCGAACGGCGGCGTC
>Ga0134125_10008314_pt1 | contig 11703 bp, 10 predicted proteins | sample KB31751_FD_96464 | JGI IMG/M metagenome (GOLD analysis project Ga0134125, IMG submission 96464) | Terrestrial soil microbial communities with excess Nitrogen fertilizer from Kellogg Biological Station, Michigan, USA - KB3-175-1 | ecosystem: Environmental > Terrestrial > Soil > Unclassified ... | reverse complement strand
TTCGACATCTACCACGAGATCACGGCCGAGAACGCCTACCGGACGCCGATGCGGATCTACCCCGCGGTGCACTACACCATGGGCGGCCTGTGGGTGGACTACAACCTGATGTCCAACCTGCCCGGGCTCTTCGTGCTGGGGGAGGCCAACTTCTCGGACCACGGGGCCAACCGCTTGGGCGCCTCGGCCCTGATGCAGGGCCTGGCCGACGGCTACTTCGTCATTCCCTACACCATCGGCGACTATCTCGCGGGGCTGAAGCCGGGTTCGCGGCCCTCGGCCGACGCGCCGGAGTTCCGGCAGGCCGAGGAGAACGTGCGCGGGCTCACCACCCGGCTGCTCGGGATCAAGGGCAAGGAGCCGGTCAGCCATTTCCACAAGCGCCTGGGCCACCTCGTCTGGCAGCACTGCGGCATGGCCCGCAACCGCGCGGACCTGGAAAAGGGCCTGCGCGAGATCCCGGCCCTGCGCGAGGAGTTCTGGGCCGGCGTGCGGGTGCCCGGCTCGGCCGACACCCTCAACCAGTCGCTGGAGCGGGCGGGCCGCGTGGCCGACTTCTTCGAGCTGGCCGAGCTCATGCTGCGCGACGCGCTGGCGCGGGACGAGAGCTGCGGCTGCCACTTCCGCGAGGAGCACCAGTACCCCGACGGCGAGTGCAAGCGCGACGACGCCAACTACGCCCACGTCGCCGCCTGGGAATACCAGGGCGAGGGGCGGGCGCCGCAGCGCAACGTCGAGCCCCTGACATACGAGTTCACGAAGATGAGCGTCCGCAACTACAAGTGATGTCCTCGTCCCCGGCCACCCTCTCCGTCACCCTCCGCGTCTGGCGCCAGCCCGGCGCGAACCAGCCGGGCCGCTTCGCCGACTATCCGGCGAAGGACCTCAACCCGAACATGTCCTTCCTGGAGATGCTCGACGTGGTCAACGACGAGCTGACGGCGAAGGGGGAGGAGCCGATCGCCTTCGCCCACGACTGCCGCGAGGGCATCTGCGGCACCTGCTCGCTCATGATCGACGGCAAGCCGCACGGCCCGCACCGGGGCGTGGCGACCTGCCAGACCTACCTCCGCAGTTTCAAGGACGGCGACGTGATCGTGGTCGAGCCCTTCCGCGCCCGCGCCTTTCCGGTGGTCAAGGACCTGGTGACCGACCGCTCGGCGTTCGACGACATCCAGCAGGCCGGCGGCTTCATCACCGTGCGCACGGGCTCGGCGCCCGAGGCCAACAACCTGCCGGTCCCGAAGGAGGACTCCGACCTGGCGATGGACGCCGCCGCCTGCATCGGCTGCGGCGCGTGCGTCGCGGCCTGCAAGAACGCGAGCGCGATGCTCTTCGTCGCCGCCAAGGTCTCGCACCTCGGGCTGCTGCCCCAGGGCCAGGCCGAGCGCGCCCGGCGGGTGCTGGCCATGGTCCAGACGATGGACGAGGCGGGCTTCGGCGGCTGCACCAACCAGTACGAGTGCGGCGCGGCCTGCCCCAAGCTGATCTCGGTGGATTTCATCGCCCGGCTGAACCGGGACTACCGCCGCGCCTCGTTCCGGGCCGCCTTCAAGCCCCAGGCGCTGGAAACGGCCGGCTCCGGCTGAGCCGGAGCCTCAGAACACCGAGAACGCGCGGGCGCTCTCGACCACGAACCAGGCGGCGCCGGCCACGAGCAGGGCGACCATGCCGTGCTTGACCAGCTGCCGGCCGCGGAGCACCGCGTCCTGCAGGTTGGTGTCGATCGACCGCCGGTTGTTCTGGGAGATGAAGCTCACAAAGCGCGGGTCGCGGAAGCGGCCCCGGGGATCGCGCGCCAGCCCCATCCGGACGGCCGGACGGTGCAGAAAACTTTTAAGGGCGCGGAGCATAAGGCCTTATATCGGTTTCTTTGGTCGCTTTTTCAAGGGGAAAGTGGACGCTCGCAGGCCGCCGCATGCACCACTTCCGCTACAACGGCCAGAACCTGCACTGTGAATCGGTCGACCTGGCCGAGGTCGCCCGCCTCTACGGGACCCCGACTTACGTCTACAGTGCCGCCACCATGGCCGATAATTACCGCCGGCTGCTCAAGGGTTTGGGCGGTTTGGACGTCGAACTGGCCTACGCGGTCAAGGCCAACTCCTCCCTGGCGGTCCTGAGGCATTTTTCCAATCTGGGCGCCGCCTTCGACTTCACCGGGATCGGCGAGCTGCGCCGGGTCCTGGCCGCCGGCGCTAGGATGTCCGCCAGCGTCTTCGCCGGGGTGGGCAAGACCGAGGAGGAGATCGCCCTCTCCCTGGAAAGCGGCCTTTCCGCCTTTCACGTCGAGAGCGAGCCGGAGCTCGCGCGGATCAACCACGTGGCCGGCCGCCTGGGCCGGAAGGCCGCGATCGCGATCCGGGTCAATCCGGACGTGGACGCCCACACCCACGCCAAGATCACGACCGGCAAGGCCGGCAACAAGTTCGGCATCCCGATGGCGGCCGCCCCCGCCGCCTACGAGGCGGCGGCCAAGATGAAGCACATCGAGATCGCCGGCGTGCAGGCGCATATCGGCTCCCAGATCACCTCCGTCGGCCCCTTCGTCGAGGAGGTGAGGAAGCTCGCGCCCCTCGCCGCCGACCTGAAGCAGAAGTACGGCATCCGCTACGTCTCGATCGGCGGGGGCATCGGCATCGTCTACCGCGACGCCCTGGCCAGCGGCCCCGCCGCCTGGTGGGACGCGCAGCCCGAGGCGCAGCGCCCGCTGACCTTCGAGGCCTACGGCCAGGCGCTGACCCCTCTGCTCCGGCCGCTCGGGCTCAAGGTGCTCCTCGAGATGGGGCGCTCCATGGTCGGCAACGCCGGCGTGCTGCTCAGCCGGGTCGAGTACCTCAAGCGGGGCGAGGGGAAGAACTTCCTGGTGGTGGACGCGGCCATGAACGACCTCGTCCGCCCGGCGATGTACGACGCCTACCACGAGATCGTGCCGCTGCACCGGGACACCACCCGTCCCGCGCTGGTCGCGGACGTGGTCGGCCCGATCTGCGAGAGCGGCGACTGCTTCGCCCACGACCGCCCGCTGCAGTCAGTCGGGGAGGGCGAGTACCTGGCGCTGATGAGCGCCGGGGCCTACGGCCGGGTCATGGCCAGCCGCTACAACAGCCGGCCGATGCCCGCCGAGGTCCTGGTCCAGGGCAGCGCGTTCGAGCTGGTGACGCCCCGCGAGACCTTCGAGCAAATGATCGCCGGGGAGAAGATTCCGGCCTTTCTCAAGTAGCCGGGATTTGCTATAGCTCCGCCCATGAATTTCGCGGTGGTCGGAGCAGGTGCCTGGGGCACGGCCTTCGCGCTGCACTTGGCGCGCACGGGCTGCGCCGTCACCCTGGTTCCCCGCCGGCCGGAGCAGGCCGCCGCGCTCGGGGCCCTGCGCGAGAACACCGACTACCTGCCCGGCATCGCCCTGCCGCCCGAGCTGCGGATCGATTCCGACCTCGCCACCGGCCTTCGGGTGGCCGATGTCGTCTTTCTGGCCTGCCCGGCCCAGTCCCTCCGCGACACCTGCGCCCGGATCCGGGCCGCGGGCGGGGCGCGCCGCCTGGTCTGCCTGGCCAAGGGCCTCGAGCGCGGCACTCACCTGCGGCCCTCGCAGGTCATCGCTTCGGCGCTGCCCGAGGCGCAGACCGGCTCCCTCACCGGCCCGACCAACGCGGCCGAGGTGGCCCGCGGCCTGCCCGCCGCCATGGTACTGGCCTCGGCGCCCCCGGCGCTGGCGGCGGAGGTCCAGGCCGCGATCAGCAACGGCAACCTGCGGGTCTACACCAGCGACGACGTCGCCGGGGTGGAGTTCGGCGGGGCGCTGAAGAACATCTACGCCATCGCCGCCGGCTGCTGCGACGGCCTCGGGCTGGGCGACAACGCCCGGGCGGCCTTGCTGACGCGGGCCCTCACGGAAATGGTGCGGGTGGGCGCGGCCCTGGGGGCGCGCGCCGAGACTTTCTACGGGCTGAGCGGCTTCGGCGACCTGGTCGCCACCTGCCACGGCGGCTGGAGCCGCAACCGGGAATTCGGCCAGCGGGTCGGCGAGGGGGCGCGGGCCGCCGACCTCATCGCCCGCCGCAAGACCGTGGTCGAGGGCTACGAGACGACGGAGTCCTTCGCGGGCCTGTGCGGGGAGAAGCGCATCGACGCCCCGATCCTGCGCGAGATCCACGCGGTCCTCTTCGCGGACCGCCGGCCGGCGGACGCCTTGGCCGCGCTGATGAGCCGCGGCCTCAAGCAGGAAACGGTGGCCTCGGGCTTCTCCTCCTGATGGCCGGCGTAACCTTTGTTATCTGTTTTTTGGTTTTGCTCGGGATGAAAAACCGGAACAGGGTGGGGTAATGTCCACGCGCGCGGTCATCATCGAAGACGAGGCGGTTTTCCGCCAGATGCTGGCGATGGCCCTGGGCCGCGTGCGCGGGCTGCAGGTGGCCGGCTCCTTCGGCGACGGCCAGGCCGGCCTGGAGTTCTGCCTGCGGACCAAGCCCAGCCTGGTGGTGGTCGACCTCTACCTCCCCGGCATGCACGGGCTGGAGGTGATCAAGGCCCTGCGGGCCAGCCTCCCCGCCACCCGCATCCTGGTGCTGACCGGCCATCCGGACGGGGAACTGCCGGCCCGCCTCATCGCCCAGGGGGTCCACGGCTTCGTGGACAAGAACGCCCCCATCAATTACGTCCTCCAGGCGGTCGAGTCGGTGATCAACGGCGGCATGTTCTTCGCGGCCCACGTGCCGCCCAAGACCGACGCGGCGGCGGCCAAGGCCGCGACCGCCGGCCCCAAGGTGCAGCCCGACGTCAAGACGGGCCCGACCGGGACGTCGATCGAGGCCGTCCAGATGCTTTCCGGCCGGGAAATCGAGGTGGCGCGGCTGGTGGCGGAGGGTTTTTCCTCCAAGGAGATCGCGGTGCGGCTGGATTTGAGCGTGCGCACGGTGGAAAAGCACCGCGCCAACATCATGGACAAGGTCGGCGTCCGCGAGGTCGCGAGCCTGGTCCGCTGGTGCGTCCAGTCGGGGATCGTCCGGCCGAACCAGCAGCAGCCGCGTTAGCCGCGGCTCATTCCCCGGCGAAGGCCCGGAGCGAATCCGCCTCCTGCTCGAAGTCCCGCTGGACGCCCCGCAGGTCCTCGGGCGTGACGGAGGAGCCCGGCTCCTCCAGGTGCGCCTCCAGCGCGGCCAGGCGGTCGGCCAGGGCGCCCAGGCCCATGTGCTGGGCGCTGCTCTTCAGGCTGTGCGCCGCTAGGTAGCATTGGCGGCGCTCGCCGCTGGCCAGCATGGCATGCAGCGGGGGGAATTCCTGCAGAAAGATGCGCACGAGCTCGCGCACATCTTCCTCGCTGAGGGCCGCCGCGAGATGGGCCAGGGTAGGGTTGGGCGCGGGCACCGACGGAGGGTGGCGGCCGCTTAGCGGGAGGAAACGGCGCCGGCGCGCGGGGCGGTCCCGGGCAGGGGGGCGAGCAGGGCGAGGCGCGTCTTGAGGCGGGCGTTCTCGGCGGCGAGCTCGGCCACCTGGTCCTGGAGCTGGCGGACCCGCTCGCGCAGGGCCTGGGCCTGGGCGGCCACGGGGGCCTGCGGCCGGAGGACGGAGAGCTCGGCCGACTCCTTCGCCTCCTGGTCCTTCAGCTTGCTGTTCTGGTCGTCGAGCAGGGAGTAGCTGTGCAGGGCCGTGGGCAGCTTGTCCTGGGTCTCGGCCAGCTGCTGCTTGAGGGCGGTCGCATCGGTGTAGCTGAGCGCGGGCGGGGCCTCGGCGGCCTGGGGCGGGGTATCGGCGCGCAGCGCCGGAAGGCTCAGGGCGAACAGGGGGGCGAGGGCATAGGGAAGAAGGGACTTCGGCATGAAGCCGGACCCTAGGGCGGAGGGCCCCGGGTTTCAACACCGCACCGGCCGCGGCTACTACGTAGGGTCGGCCCAGCGGCGGCTGCGCTCGACGGCCCGGTGCCACTCCGCCTGGAGGGCCCGCATGCGCCCGGCGGGCGCGGCCGGGCGGAAGATCTTGCCCGCCTGCCAGAGCCGGGCGATCTCCGCGCGGTTCTTCCAGAATCCCACCGCCAGGCCGGCGAGGTAACCCGCTCCCAGGGCGCTGGTTTCCGTGACGCGGGGCCGCACCACCCGGGTCCGCAGCAGATCGCACTGGAACTGGATCAGCCCATCGTTGACGCTGGCGCCGCCGTCGACCCGGAGTTCGCGCAGCGGACCCCGGTGGTCGGCGCGCATCGCCCCGATCAGGTCGCAGCTCTGGTAGGCGATGCTTTCCAGGGCGGCCCGCGCCAGATGGGCGCCGCTCGTGCCCCGCGTCAGCCCGACGATGGCGCCCCGCGCGCCCGCGTCCCAGTGCGGCGCGCCCAGGCCGGCGAAGGCCGGGACCAGGTAGACCCCGCCATTGTCCGGCGCCCGGGCGGCCAGCTCCTCGATGTCGGACGAGCGCGCGATCAGCCCGAGCCCGTCGCGGAGCCACTGCACGACCGCGCCGCCGATGAAGACGCTGCCTTCCAGGGCGTATTCAAGCCCGCCGCGGGCTCCGAGCCGCCAGGCGATCGTGGTCAGAAGGTTGTGCCGCGAGGCGACCGGCTTCGCGCCGGTGTGGAGCAGCAGGAAGCAGCCGGTGCCGTAGGTGTTCTTGGCCATCCCGGGCCGGAAGCACGCCTGGCCGAAGAGGGCGGCCTGCTGGTCGCCCGCCATGCCCGCGACGGGAACCCCCTTGAGGGCGGGAATGGCGGAGGTTTCCCCGTACACCTCGCTGCTCGCGCGCACCTCGGGCAGGACCTCCCGGGGGATGCGCAGGAGCTGCAGCAGCTCCTCGTCCCAGGTTCCGGTGCGCAGGTCCAGCAGGAGGGTGCGGGAGGCGTTCGAGACGTCGGTGGCGTGGACCCGCCCGCCGGTGAGCCTCCAGAGCAGCCAGGTGTCCACGGTGCCGAAGGCCAGCTCGCCCCGGCCGGCGCGCCGGCGCGCGCCGGGGATGTGGTCCAGCAGCCAGGCGAGCTTGGTCCCGCTGAAATATGGATCCGCCAGCAGCCCGGTCCGCCGGCGCAGCAGGGGCTCGGCGCCGGCCGCCCGCAGCTTGCGGCAGGCGTCGGCCGTGCGCCGGTCCTGCCAGACGATGGCGCGGTGGAGGGGACGCCCGCTGGAGCGCTCCCAGAGCAGCGTCGTTTCGCGCTGGTTGGCGATGCCGATCGCCGCCACGTCGGCGCCGGTGAGGTTGGCCTCCGCCACCGCGGCCAGGGCCACCCGGCGGGTCGTCTCCCAGAGGTCCTCCGGATCGTGCTCCACCCAGCCCGGCTGCGGGAAGTGCTGGGGAAACTCCTGCTGGGCGGTCGCCCGGGGCAGCCCCTGCCGGTCGAACACGATGGCCCGCGAGGAGGTCGTGCCCTGGTCGAGCGCGAGGACGAAGCGGCTCACGGGATTTTTTGTAGCGACCTGGCCCGCCGCGGCGATAGGATTCGGGCCCTCATGCCGGACCAAAGTGGAGCCTGGCGCCGCTGGCTTGCCCTCGGGGTCCTCGCGCTCGGGGTGTGCCTCCTCGACGACAATGCCCCGATCGGGCTCAATCCGACGATCCGGCGCCCGGGCGCCCGGCTGGACGGGGCCCCGCAATGAAGCCCCGCGGCCGCATCCTCCTCGCCGGCCTGGGCATCGTCCTGCTGACGATCCTGGCCTACGCCAACACGCTCTCGGCGCCGTTCATCTTCGACGACGCTCCGGCCATCGCGAACAATCCGACGATCCGCCGCCTGGCGGATCTTCGCCAGGTCCTGTCCCCCTCGGCCACCGACGGCAGCGGCGTCAGCGGGCGGCCCGTGGTGAACCTCTCGCTGGCCCTCAACTACGCCGCCGGCGGGATGGCGGTGCGGGGCTACCACCTGGCCAATCTGGCCATCCACCTCGGGGCCGCCCTGCTGCTCTTCGGGATCGTGCGCCGCACGGCCGAGCGGGCGGGGCGGGCCGATGCGACGCTGGTCGGCGCGGCGGTGGCCGCGCTCTGGGCCGCGCACCCGCTGCTCACCGAATCGGTCACCTGCATCATCCAGCGGACCGAATCGCTGATGGGATTGTTCTACCTGCTGACGCTCTACGCCTTCGTGCGCGGGGCCGAAGGTCCGCGGAAGGGGTGGCTCCTCCTTTCCGGGGCGGCCTGCCTGCTGGGCATGGGAACGAAGGAGGTCATGGTGTCGGCGCCGCTGCTCATCCTCCTCTTCGACCGGACCTTCGTGGCGGGAACCTTCCGGCGCGCCTGGGCCGAGCGGTGGGGATACTACTGCTCCCTGGCGGCCACCTGGCTCCCGCTGGCCTGGCTGATGGCCGGCAACCGCGCGAGCCGCGGCGGCTCGGTGGGCTTCGGCCACGGTGTCAGTGCCTGGCGCTACGCCCTGACGCAGGCCGCCGCGCTGGTCCACTACCTGCGGCTCTGCTTCTGGCCCCATCCGCTGGTCATCGATTACGGCACCGCGCTCGCCTCCGGGCTCGGCGCGGTGTGGCCCCAGGGCCTGCTCGTGCTCGCCCTGCTGGCGCTCACGGCCTGGGCCCTCGTCCGGCGGCCGGCCGCCGGTTTCCTGGGCGCATGGTTCTTCGCGATCCTCGCCCCCAGCTCGAGCTTCGTCCCGCTGGTCACGCAGACCGAGGCCGAGCACCGGATGTACCTGCCCCTGATCGCGGTCGTGGCGCTGGTGGTCCTCGCGATCGCCGCGGAGGCGCGGACCCTCCTCGCCCCGCCGCTGCGGATCGCCGGCACGGCGCTCCTCGCCGCCGGCCTGGCGCTCGCCACCCGCGCGCGCAACGCCGACTACCGCACGGAGAACGCCATCTGGGCGCAGGCGGTCGCGGCGCTCCCGGGCAACGCGCGGGCCCACTACAACCTCGGCACCACCTTCGAGCACGCCGGCGCCGTCGCGCCGGCCGAGGCGCAGTACCGCGAGGCGCTGCGCCTCCAGCCCGGCTACGCCGAGCCCCACAACAACCTGGGCAATCTGCTTCTCGGGCAGGGCCGGCTGGCGGACGCCGAGGCGCAGTTCCGCGCGGGGCTCCGCCTGCAGCCGGCCAATGCCGAGATCGCCTACAACCTGGGCAACGCCCTGATCCGGGAGGGGCGCGCGGGAGAGGCGATCGGCTATCTGGACGGCGCGCTGAAGCTGAAGCCCGCCTACGCGGAGGCCGAGGGCAACCTGGGCGTCGCCTACGCCATGCTCGGCCGGTTCGAGGAGGCCCGGGCGCACTGCGAGGCCGCCCTGCGCATCGATCCCGGCTACGCGGTGGCCCATTACGACCTGGGCAATGTGCAGGCGCACCAGGGGCGGATGGGCGAGGCGGTCGCGGAGTACGAAGCCGCCCTCCGCCTCGATCCGAATTACGCCAAGGCCCAGCTGAACCTCGGCAACGCCCTCTTCCAGCTGGGGCGTCCGGAGGAGGCCGCCCGCCACTACCAGGAGGCGCTGCGGCTGGAGCCGGGCAACGTCCTGGCGCATTTCGACCTCGGCAATCTCTACCTGCAGCTCGACCGCCTCGCCGCGGCCCGGGCCGAGTACGAGGCCGCGCTGCGGCTTAACCCCCAGCTCAAACCCGCCCGGGAAATGCTGGACCGCCTCCATGCCGCCGGACCCTGACCAGGCGCCTGCGTCCGTCCGGGGAGGGCTCTCGCCGCGCTGGGCCGCCGCCCTGCTCGTCGCGGCCGTGGCCCTGGCCTACGCCGGAACCTTTGCCGCGCCCTTCGTCTTCGACGCCTCGCCGATCGCCACCGCCTATCCCACGATCCGGCATCTCTGGCCGCTGAGCCAGTCGCTGAACCCGCCGCACGACGGCTCGACGATCGAGGGCCGCCCGCTGCTCAATTTCTCGCTGGCGATCAGCTACGCCCTTAGCGGCATCCGGGTCTGGGGGTACCACCTGCTCAACCTGCTCATCCACCTCGGGGCCTGCCTGGCGCTCTTCGGCATCGTCCGGCGGACGCTCGAACGGAAAGAGGCGGAGGGGGCGGCGCTGACCGCCCTCATCGCCGCCCTCTGGTGGGGGCTGCACCCCCTGCAGACCGAATCGGTCACCTACGTGATCCAGCGGGCGGAATCGCAGATGGGCCTGTTCTTCCTGCTCGCGCTCTACGGCTTCGTCCGCGCGGCGGCCGGAAGCCGGCGCCCCGGCTGGCAGGCCCTGTCCGTGGCGGCCTGCCTGCTGGGCATGGCCTCCAAGGAGGTGATGGCGGGGGCGCCGGTCCTGATCCTGCTCTATGACCGGACCTTTGTCGCGGGGACGTTCGCCGAGGCTTGGCGCCGCCGCCGCGGCTACTACGGCGCGCTGGCGGCCACCTGGCTGCTGCTCGGCTGGCTCGTGCTCGGCTCCCATCACCGCAACGGCACGGCGGGGTTCGGCGGGCCGGTGCCCTGGGGGCAGTATGTGCTCACGCAAGTTTACGGGATCGCGCATTATCTTCGCCTGGCGCTCTGGCCCCGGCCGCTGGTCTTCGACTACGGGACCATGACCGTGGGCCGGGCCGCGCTCCTGCTGCCTTCGGCCGCCGTGCTGCTGGCGCTGCTCGGTCTCGCGGCGGCCGGCCTGGCCTCCCGCCGGGAGGGGCTGCGCGCGGCCGGCTTCCTGGCCGCCTGGTTTATCGTGCCCCTCGCCCCGACGGCGCTGGTGCCGATCAGCACGGAGACGCTCGCGGAGCACCGGCTTTACCTCTCGCTCGCGGCCGTGGCGGTCGGCGGGGCGCTGGCCCTGCGGCGGCTCTGCGGGCCGAACCGCCGGGCTTGGCTCGCCGCGGGCGCGGTCATCGCCCTCGGGCTCGGAGCCCTCACGGTGCGCCGCAATGCGATCTATGCCAGCGAGGAGCGGCTCTGGGCCGACACCGTGGACAAGATGCCGGACAATCCGCGGGCACTGACCCAGTACGGCGCGGTGCTCTTCACCCACAACCGCCTGGACGAAGCGGCGGCGCTGTTCCGCCGGGCCCTCAAGCTCCAGCCCGCGAACTTCTGGGCCCACTACGACTTGGGCAGCTGCTACCTCAGCCAAAACCGCTTCCGGGAGGCGGTGGGGGAATACGGCGTGGCGGTCGCGCTCCTGCCGAAGGACGTCAACGCCCGCGGGAACCTGGGCAACGCCCTTTCTCGCGCCGGCGACCAGGAGGACGCCGTCGGCCAATACGAGGAAGCCCTGCGGCTGGATCCCGAGGCTCGCGGGACCATCTTCGATGCGGTCCATCACCGCAAGACCCTGGCGCGGAACCTGCTCCGCCTGGGCCGTCCCGCGGACGCCGAGAGGCAGCTCAAGGCGATCCGACTCGAGGCGACCCGGTCGTCCGCGAAGAGCGAGGATCGCGAGGCCGACTGGCTCCTGAGCCGCGCCTATCTCCAGCAAGGGAGGATGCCCGAAGCATCCGAGGCGCTGACCCGTTCCGGCTCCTACGGTGCGGATCGCCGTCTCAAGCCCGAGCCAGGCCCCTATGTCGGCTCCGCGGCCTGCGCACCGTGCCACCGCAAGGAGAGCCGGAGCTACGACGGCACGCGGCACACTCGGACGTTCTACCACGGGGCCGGGCTGCTCGACCTTCCCCGGCCCGATGGCCCGGTCCCCGATCCCGACGACCCCAAGGTCACGCACCGGATCGATCGTCGGGGCGAGACCATCGAGGCTTCCAGCGAGATCGACGGCCAGGTGTCCCGGATGGTCGTGGAGTATGCCTTCGGGACGCCCGAGCATTACCTGACGATGATCGCCCGCGACGAGCAGAAGAACG
>Ga0134125_10008313_pt1 | contig 11703 bp, 10 predicted proteins | sample KB31751_FD_96464 | JGI IMG/M metagenome (GOLD analysis project Ga0134125, IMG submission 96464) | Terrestrial soil microbial communities with excess Nitrogen fertilizer from Kellogg Biological Station, Michigan, USA - KB3-175-1 | ecosystem: Environmental > Terrestrial > Soil > Unclassified ... | reverse complement strand
CTAAAAGCTACGCCGGCCGAGTGAGTTCGTGGCCCGGCGAAGCCTTGGCGGAGACGGGTGCCGGGCATCCACGTCTTTTTGCTACACCATTAAGGAAGACGTGGATGGCCGGGTCAAGCCCGGCCATGACGAGTGTAGCGACGCCCTCACTCCTCTCCCGGCTTGAACGGCTCCTCCCTGTCCGGCGGCACGGTCTGCTCGGCCATGGCGAGGATCATCGCAACCATCACGTAATTGCCGGCAACCGCGGCGAGATCGACGATCTGCTGATCGTTGAAAATCGTTCGTGCCCGCGCAAAGGTCTGGTCGGAAACCTTGTGCGTGGTCGTCAGCTCGTTGACGAAATCGTAGACCAGCGCCTCGTCTTCGGCCATTTTCGAGGGCCGCTTGTTCGCCTTCAATTCGGCGACAATGTCGGCCGACAGCCCGGCCTTCATCGCAATCGGCGCATGCGCGAACCACTCGATCTGCGAGCGCCACTGCCGGCCGATGATCAGGATCGCGAACTCGTTGAGCCTGATCGGCACCGAGGTCTTCCAGCGCAGATAGTCGAAGAGATCGAACAGCCGCTGGCCCAGCACCGGGCTGCGCAAGAGCAGGTTGTAGGGGCCGCCGATACCGACGCTGGAGACCTTCATGACCTGGTCGCCGAGCGGCTTCTGCGCCTCGCTCAGCTGGTCCAGGGCCAGTTGTGGAAAGCGCGGCGGCTTGCCTGACGTCGACTGCATGATCCCTCCCATTGTCCTGATTGCGGCGGAGAGCTTAATTGCGCGCGGCAATTGCGCAGCGTTCAGCGTGGCCGCTGCCCGGTGAGCCGTAGCACGAACACCAGAACTTCCGCGACCGCCTTGTACAGCTCGGACGGAATTTCGTCGCCGAGCTCGACATGGGAGAGCGCGCCGGCGAGCACTTCATTCTCCTCGATCGGGATGTTGTGCTCTTTGGCGACCTCGATGATCTTGGCGCCGATGGTGCCCTTGCCCTTGGCGACGACGCGCGGCGCGCCGGTGCGATCATAATGCAGCGCGACCGCGAGCTTGTTTCTGGCTTCCGTGCTCACAGCGCGCGATCCAGGAAATGGCCGGCCCTGGCGGGTACCGGTTGCGGCGGCGCGCCTTCGCGGATCACGATGTCGCCGGGCGAAAGCTCGGCTTGTGCCAGCGCTTGCGTGAGCTCGGAGGCGCCGGCACGAAGCTGCGCGGCGGTCTGCGGCCGCTCCGCCCACATTCGCACCGAGGTGTGAGCGCCCGTCAGCGAGATCAGTGCGTGCACGGGACCGGCCGGCTCGATGTTAAGCGAAAAGCGCGCCTGCCAGGTCCGTTTCACGGGTTCAACGGCCTCACCGCCCCCGTCGCGCGAAATCTCGAACTGCGCCATCGCGGTGCCCTGCGGCGTGGCAAAGGGAATCTCGAAATTCCAGCGCGGGATCGAGGGATCGATACGATGGCCAGAAGCATCGATGCGATCCGGCAGCGACGCCACCTGCAGCAAGGTCTGGCGCGCGAGCGCGGCATCGGTGTCGTCGAGCAAGTGATGCATGGTGGCCGAAAGCGGCGCATTTGGCACGATCGATGACGTCGCAACCGGCTGCGCCGAAGGCAACGCGCCGCGAAACGGCGGCGGCGGTGTCGTCGTTGGCATATTGGGGCCTTCTGTTCGCTGCCCGTTCTGCCCACTTTGTCCATTCGGCGAGGTGATGATCGCGGCCGGATTTCCGGCTGTCTGCGGCATTTGCTGCAAAGCCTCCTGCAGCAGATTGAGCGCGGCGCCCGATGTCACCGAGCGGACGTCCGAGCCCAGCAACGCTTGCGCCGGCACAAGCTTGCCCGGATCGGCTGCGGTGAGATCGACAAGCGCCGGCCGCAACTTCAGGAGGATCCCTTGGCCCTCTGCGTCCGCGGGTAGCGCCAGCGCGGCGAGCGAGGGCGATGCGACGTCTGGCTTGGTGGCACCTGTTGATGCTGCAGCGGTTGGCAGTGTCACGGCGTCCGGGGTCTCGATTGCGCTTGCCAGCGTCTGGCGCAGCACGATCAGCGCCGCCTTCAGGTCGGGAACGCCGCCGTCCGAAGCAATGGCACCAGCGGCGAGCGAGGATTCCAGGAACAGGCCGGACTTCTGGAACGCATTCTGGACGTCGTTGCCGGAGAGATTTTCGTCGAGGGGCGTCTGTTGCGTGAGCACAATGGCCATCGCCTGTTGCAGCGCCGGCGGCAGGTTGTTCGACGCGGCAGCCGCCACGTTGAGATCGGCAAACAGCGGCGCCAGGCTCTGCTGCCCGGTCGCGGCGTTTTCGGACGCCACTGAAACCGCGATGCGCTCGAGCGGCGTCAGCGGATCATTCGATGCGGCGACATTCGCTGCCGGGGCGACCGGCGCGCCTGGCGCAACGTTCACCGTTTCGTTGGTCGCGCTATCGGCGCCGGCGCCGGCGGCAGGACCAGTTCCCTGCCCGACGATCTGCAGCCGCACCACGCCGTCCTGCGGCAGTGATACCGCGAGCTGCAAATTCTGCCCCGGCGTCAGCGCGACCGCGGTCAGCACGTCGATCGACAGACCGGCAATCGCGATCCGCACGAGATTGTCGGCGAGCACGCTCTGCACTTGTGCCGGCACAACCGCGCCCGGCTGCAGCATGACGCCATCGTTCGCGCTGCCCACGCTCTGGGCCGCCACCACCGGAACGGTCGGGTTGACTGACGTTATCGCCATAGCCCGCCAAGCTAACGCGGACGGCGTAAACCTCTCGTTAACCGACGCCCTTCATCGCCCTTAAAATCGCGACGGCCGCCTCGAAATCGAGCTTTCGCGCCGCCCGGCGCGCGGAGACCTCCTCGTCCTCGCCCCATTGCTCGGCATTGAAATCCTCGTCCACGTGGGCGGCGGCCCAGACCTGATCGGCATCGCGGGCGCGTTCATGCAGCGCGAGCGCAAGTAACGCCGAGCCGGTGAGCGTCGTCACCACATGCAGCGCCGCCACCGACCAGGGATCGTCCGGCAACGCCTTACGCGCGGCCGCGACCGCCTGCTCGGGCTGGCTGACATGCATGATACCCTGCGCCAGGATGAAATGGGCGCCGAGCGTCTCCGCCGCCCAGAACAGCACGGGATCCCAATGCTGCGCCTCGCGCGCGACCAGCGCTTCGGGATGGCCGGCACGATAGAACAAGAGATCGGAATGGAAATATTTGGCGATATCGTCGCGCACGAGGCCGACGCGGTCGACCACGGCATCGACGACACTGTTGGCAAACCGCGTCATCGGCATGGTCGTGGGATCGATGGCGTCCTTCTGCGCCTCCCATTCGGCCACCATCGTATCGGCTAGCGCGCGCCTCGGCACGGCGATGATCGTGCCCGACGGGGTTTTGATCGGCTTGCCGTCGAGCGCCACGGCAAAGCCGCCGTCGGCCTCGATGACCCCCGCGGTCGCATAGAAGCGCTTGCGCCGGGGCACGCGCGTGGCACGCCTCACCGCCTCCTGCGGATCGAGCGGCGACTTGCCAACCACCTCGTCGAACAACTCACGCATGAAACCCTTGCTTCCCTCGCTCGCATCAATGCGCCCCTGCAAACTATGATAGGCACGCAGCCGAATAAAGCGAGCCGAGCCTGGGACCAGTCATTGGGACGGGTTTTTGCAGCGATCCTGGCCTTGATTTGCGGCGTGGCGGCCACGACTATTGTTCCGGCGCGTGCTCGATCGGATCGAAGCGGTCGGCTTCCAGCCCGAGCAGATTCCAGGATTGCAGCATGTGCGGCGGCAACGGCGCAATAGCGTCGATGACGCCGCCGCGCGGATGCGGAATCACGATGCGGCGCGCCAGAAGATGCAGCCGGTTCTGCAGGCCGCCCGGCAGCTCCCAGTTCTCCTTGTTGAAATATTTTGGATCGCCGACGATGGCGTGATCGATATGGGCCATATGTGCGCGCAATTGATGGGTACGGCCGGTCACGGGTTTCAGTGACACCCAGGCAAGCTTGGCCGCCGAGGTTTCGACGACCGCATAGTAGGTCACAGCATGGCTCGCGCCTTCGTCGCCATGGGCGGCGATGCGCATGATGGTGTCGTCCTCGCCTTCTTCCTTGGCAAGATAGGTCGAGATGCGGCCCTGCTTCGGCTTCGGGACGCCGGCGACCAGCGCCCAATAGATCTTGCGCGCCGAGCGATGACGGAACGCGCCGGTCAGATGCGTCGCGGCGAAGCGCGTTTTGGCGACCAGGAGGCAGCCTGCAGTCTCCTTGTCGATCCGGTGCACCAGGCGCGGCTTCTGGCCCCTGGTGTCGCGCATCACCTCCAGCATCTGGTCGACGTGACGCGTGGTGCCGAAGCCGCCCTGCACCGCGAGGCCGGCGGGCTTGTTCAAGACCAGCACGTCATCATCCTCGTAGAGCGTCATCTCCTTGAGCTGCTGCAGGGTGCGGTTCTCGGCCTCGGTCAGCGCCGCGGCCGCGCGTGGGGCATCGAGCCGCAGCGGTGGAATGCGCACGCCCTGTCCCGCAGCGAGCCGATCCTTGCTGTCGGCGCGCTTGCCATTCACGCGCAGCTCGCCTTTGCGGACGATGCGCTGGATGTGGGAGAACGACAGCCCGGGAAAGCGCGCCTCGAGGAAGCGGTCGACCCGCATATTGTCCTCGTCCGGCGTCACCACGACTGTCTGGACCTTGGTCGGCAGCGGCAGTTCGGCCTTCGTCTTCACGGGCCGATCGCCGAATTGGCGCGGCTTGTCCGTGCGCGGCTCGCCCCGTTTCTCGGAGAATCGCGCCGGCCTGTCGCCCGGCCGATGCGCCGGCAGTCGCTCGGATTTCCGGACGTCACGATGCGCCCGCGCGCCTTTGGGGCGCTCACCCGGCGCGGTGGTTCGCTTGATGCGGCGGCTCATGCGGTTCCGTTAGCCGAAAACACCGGGATCGTCACGGCGGAATTGACAGGAATCCGGCGCGCAAAGGCGAAGAAATTGGGGAAACACAGTGCCGCCGGGCGGCGAGGATACGCAGCGGCTTGCCCCCGCCGCGCCAGCGCCACGCGAGCCGCGCCGGATTTTCCAGGCTTTCGGCGAAACCAAACAGGGTGACCACGACCATCGCGACCAACTGCCCCTGCCCGATCAGCAGCATCGGCAGCATCAGCGCCCAGCAGCCGCCGGCACAGGCCGCGCCGTTCTTCAGACCGAAGCGAAACGCATCGAGGTCCGCGGCCATTCCAAAGGCGGCGAGCGGCGGGCGCTGGTGACAGCGGTTCAGGCACCACTGCTTGGCGGGCGAGACCTGCCACACGAGCGCGATGGCTCCGGCAAGGGCGAAACCCGCGAAGGCAACCGGCACGGCCCATCGCAACAGCCACGCGGCCATCTCGAGGATCACGCCCACCGTCATCCATACCGCGACGAAGCCCGCGACGAACAGCAGCATCGACCGCGCCCGCCGCCTTGCAAAACTCCGCTCGCGCACATGCCAGAGCGGCAGAAGCGCGCGCGGCAGCATCATGGCCATGACCATCAGCGCCCAGCCGAGCAAAAGCTGGACAAAAGTGTTCGAGACGCGCGCCAGGTCGAGCGACACCGACAACGGCAGCGCGCTCCAGGTCTCGGCCGAGCAGAAGGCCGGCAGCGAGAAAGCACTGCCGCCAAACGCCAGCATGAGCCAGGCAATCAGGATGATCGCACCGAACGGCATGAGCCAGATATCGCTCCGGCGCGCGGCGCGCTGCATTGTCCGCTCCCTACGGCGATTGCCGGAAGATGCTGATGTGACCGATGCTGACCGGCGAGGCGGCCGGCACTTCCCTGCGCGGCACGAGGCTGACGTGGAGCTGGTTCACATTGAGCGCGCCGTGCAGATGCAGGGTGTCGATCACATGGGTGATCTCGACCACGAAGGTGAGGCCGTCACCTGCGTGCGGGCCATCCATGGCGCTCGCCTTGCTGACGCCGAACAGTCCGACGCTGCCCGCCCTGAGCTCGGGGTGCCTTGCCGGATCGTCGGCCTCGGGCACGTTGATGTAGACGCTGAACACAGTTGCGTCGTTGACGCCGCGCACATTCTCCAGGTTGAGGAAGATGCGGTCCGGCGCCGGCGCGCCGCCCGTCATGCCCTGCAGGCTGGAAGAGACCTTGTTGCGCACGGCGTGATCGAGCTGAACGGAGGTCTTCGCTCCAGAGCCGGTCAGGCTGAGGCCGCCCTGGCTTGCTCCCAAAAGCTCCACATTAGCCATCGCAGGCCTCCTTCCCGGTTCGGGCGGAGCCATTCCCAGCCGCTGGAACCGTGACGCAATCTGGGGCTGGGCCGGCGCGGACACATCGTCATAGCCGTAGCCGAGTGTCGAAAGACTGACTGTATCGGCGGGAGTATAAGCCCAACTCCGGCCGCCCGGCATCGGCATCGCGAAGGCGCGTTCGCCGATGCTTGCCGGCCCTTGCACCCATTTGGCATCGGCCGGGTCGGCATGCGAGGGATTGCCTCTGTTCCACACCTCCCACAGCCGATCGATATTGGCGTGATGCAAATAGAAGATCGGATCGAGGCCCGCGAGGTCCGGAAATGACATCAGCCCTGGATTTTGGTCGTCGCCGCCGCCGACCAGCACATGCACGGCATCATGTGGCTGGCTTTCGACGCCGCCGTGCCTTTGTCCGCTATGGGCAAATCCGGTCGACACCCCGCCAAAACCCTGGCTGCCGCCCTGCCCCGGCCCGACAAATCTGGAATCACCAAGCGCATTCTGATCGACCTGATCGGTCGGGATGTAGATGGAGCCGTTATTATCGGGGCCATAGCGCTGAACCACGTAGAGCGGATTGTCACCGGTTCCGTCAGGCCAATCCGGCGATGCGAAAGCCGGCGGCAACTGGTTCTGGCTCGGCTTGAAATAGTTCCAGTAGGGCAGCGCCCAGGTTGCACTGGGTCCGCTCAATTGTGCGATCGCATCGCGCACCACCGCCTCGAGCGCGAGGAGATAGCCGCGATGCCAAGGCAGGAAATACCAGCTGCCGTGCTGGCACTGCATCCAGTAGGTCTTCATGTCGCCATCACTCGGCGGCTGATCGCCTTCGTCGAGGAGGCCAAGCTGCGACCACAAATTCTGATCGAAGCCGTGCATCGCGCCGAAGAAACGCCAGCTTGTCGGATCGTTGAGGGGACGCGCCTTCATCGCCTTGACGCCGCGCGCGTACCAGAGGATGGGATCAGCCCAGTCGGAACCCAATTCCCAGACATTTTGACGTGTGAAGGTCATGGCCGTGAGCCCTGCTTGGTGAAGAAATCGGTTGACCCAATGCACTTCAAATCTGACGAGGGCATTGCCGTGATCACGGTGAGGATGGCGCGATCACGGCAACGCTCAACAACCAAATTCCAATCAAGTAGCCGGATAATATAGATACTACTTCAAGGCGTGATGATGACGTTTGCCCTCACGAGACCCGATGCGAAAGCCCCACTGACCAATTGACACGATCCAGCCTCTTCGTAGCGCGGGCGCGGAACGGCGCTTGTGAACTGCAACACGTCTGGCGAAAAATTGGCCGCAAGGAATTTTGCGAAAATCAGCGCAATCGCGCCTTCCAGTTTTTAGAGCATGATGTGTTTAGATCACACCCTCGTCATGGCCGGACTTGTTCCGGCCATCCACGTCTTTGCTTTGCCGGGGATTAAAGACGTGGATGCCCGCGACCCGCCTACGCCAAGGCTTCGCCGGGCCACGAACTCACTCGGCCGGCGTAGCTTTAGCGAAGACGGCAAGCGCGGGCATGACGATTCCGTCAAGCGTCATCCCGCTCAGCCGCGCTCGCGGCGCAGCTTGGCCCAATAGTCGAGGCGCTTCCTGATCTCGCGCTCGAAGCCGCGCTCGGGAGGGTCGTAAAAAGTCTGCCGCCCCAGCGCCTCCGGGAAATAGTCCTGGCCGGAGAATGCTTCCGGCGTGTCGTGGTCATATTCGTAGCCGGCGCCGTAGCCTTCCTGCTTCATCAACCGCGTCGGCGAATTGAGGATGTGCTTGGGCGGCAGCAGCGAGCCCGCCTCCTTCGCGGTGCGCATCGCCGCGCCGAACGCCGCGTAGGCTGCGTTCGATTTGGGCGCGGTCGCGACATAGATGACGGCCTCGGCGATCGCGAGCTCGCCTTCCGGTGAGCCGAGAAAATCGTAGGCGTCCTTGGCGGCATTGGCGATCACCAGCGCCTGGGGATCGGCAAGCCCGATGTCCTCGACCGCCATGCGGACGATGCGCCGCGCCAGGAACAGAGGGTCCTCGCCGGCATCGAGCATGCGCGCGAGATAATACAGCGCGGCATCGGGATCGGAGCCGCGCACGGATTTATGCAGCGCGGAGATCAGGTTGTAATGGCCGTCGGCGGATTTGTCGTAGATCGGCGCGCGCCGCTGCAGGATCTCCTGCAATTGCGCGGCATTGAAGACCTCGCCGCCGCGCGCCGAGCGCCAGACCTCTTCGGCCAGCGTCAGCGCCGCACGGCCGTCGCCATCGGCCATGCGCACCAGCGCAGCACGGGCTTCGGCATCGAGCGGCAGTTTCCGGCCTTCGACCGCTTCGGCATGGGCAAAGAGCTGTTCGATCGCAGCCGCGTCAAGCGCGTGAAACACCAGCACGCGCGCCCGCGAGAGCAGCGCCGCGTTCAGCTCGAAGGATGGATTCTCGGTGGTGGCGCCCACCAGCACCACCGTACCGTCTTCCATGACGGGCAGAAACGAATCCTGCTGGGCGCGATTGAAGCGATGTACCTCGTCGACAAAGAGCAGAGTGCCCTTGCCTGTCTCGCGCCGCGCGCGCGCCGCTTCGAAGGCCTTCTTCAGATCGGCGACGCCGGAGAACACCGCCGATAGCTGCTCGAAATGCAGCTCGGTCGCGTCCGCCAACAGCCGCGCCACCGTGGTCTTGCCGGTGCCCGGCGGACCCCAGAAGATCAGCGAGCCGAGGGTGCGCGTCTGCAGCATCCGCGTCAGCGCGCCGTCAGGGCCGAGGATGTGATCCTGCCCGACGACCTCGGACAGCTTTTGCGGCCGCAGGCGATCGGGCAGCGGCCGCGGCGCGTCCTGCTCAAGGCCGGCGGCCGCGAACAGGGTTGTGCCCCCGCCTGGTTGCTGGTTTGGTCGCTTCGGGCTCATCCGCCGAGCGTGACGTTGATCTGCTGGCCGCCACGCTCCAGCGTGATGCGCCACAACCGCGAGGACTGGCTGGTCGCCCGTTCGAGGTCGGATGTCTTGCCGATCTTGGTGTTGTTCACGGCAACGATGATGTCGCCTTTCTGGAAGCCGACATTGGCGGCCGTGGAATCATCGGCGACCTCGGTGACGACCACGCCCTGGGTGTCGGCATCAAGATGCAGTTCGTCGGCAACCGCCGGCGAGATGTTGGCGACTTTCGCGCCCTGGAACGGCGAGCGCGAGGACAAAACGATCTCGCTGCGGCCGGTATCGGGTGCGGTCTCCAGCGCCACCGCGAGCCTGATCGGCCGGCCGCCACGGGTCACGTCGAGCTGCGCCGTGCCGCCAAGCGGCTGCGTCGCAAACCGATAGTCGAAGGCGTTGGGGTCTTCGATGGTCTGGCCATCGACCGCGGTGATCAGGTCGGAGGATCTGAGGCCGGCGCGCGCCGCCGGGCTGTTGGGGACGACGCTTGCGACCAGCGCGCCGCTCGGCGAGCGCAGCCCCAGGCTTTCGGCGATCTCCGGCGTCACCGTCTGCAGCTTGGCGCCAAGCCACGGCCGCTTCACCATTTTGCTGCCGCTCTTGGCGGAGGCCACGACGATGCGAACCATGTTGGAGGGGATCGCAAAGCCGATGCCCTGTGAGCCGCCCGAGCGCGAATAGATCGCAGTATTGATGCCGGCAAGCCGGCCGTTCATGTCGACCAGCGCACCGCCGGAATTGCCGGGATTGATCGCAGCGTCGGTCTGAATGAAGAACTGGTAGTCGGTGATGCCGACCTGGGTGCGCGCGAGCGCCGAGATGATGCCATGAGTCACGGTCTGGCCGACGCCGAACGGGTTGCCGATCGCGAGCACAACGTCGCCGACCATCAGCTCATCGGAATTGGCGAAGTCGAGCGTCGGAAACCTCTCATGGACGTTCTTCAGCTTCAGCACCGCAAGGTCGGAGCGCGGATCCTTCAGCACGATCTCGGCCTCGAACTCGCGCTTGTCCGATAGTGACACCTTGACCTGATCGGCGCCCTCGATGACATGCACGTTGGTGACGACGAGGCCCGACGGATCGACCATCACGCCCGAGCCGAGCGAGCGCTGCATTTGCTCCTGCGGGCCACCCTGCAAGCCGAAGAAGCGACGGAAGATCGGATCGTCCAGGAACGGATTGTGCTGCCGCACGACCTTGGCGGCATAGACGTTGACGACCGCAGGCTCCACGCGCTGCACGATCGGCGCATAGGAGAGCCGGAGCTCTGCGGCCGAGGACGGCACCCTGCGGTCCTGCGCCAGCGCCGGCAACGCGACGGCGACCGAAAAGAGCAACACAGCCAGGGAGCGGATCGAGATCATGCGGAGAATCCTAAAGAGAATGCGTGGCCCTTGGACAGGCCGTGCGTGTGACGTTGGAAGCTGATCAGGCCGCGCGCGGCGGCGAAGAGGTCCCGGCGGCGCAGGATAGCCGTTCCTGATGGCTCTCGCCCCAGGCTTTGAGCGTATCGATCACCGGACGCAAGGACTCACCGATCTCGGACAGGCAATATTCCACCCGCGGCGGCACCTCGGCATAGACCTTTCGGATGATGAGCCGGTCGTCCTCGAGCGCACGCAATTGCTTGGTCAGCATGCGCTGGGTGATGCCGGGCATCCGGCGGCGCAGTTCGCCAAAGCGCTGCGTGCCCGCTTGCAGGTGGAACAGGATGACGCCCTTCCACTTGCCGTCGATGAGGTCCAGCGTCGCTTCGACAGCGCAGCCCGGCCGATGTGCGAAATTTCGCCGTTTCATGCGAATTTTTCCAACGGTATCCAAACGGGGACTATATCCCTCAATTTACAGTACTTGCCAAGTTGATGCCAAGTGACAATTAATCCCGGCCGCTTGCCAAGGGAGATCAATAATGAAGGCTGTCGGATACCAGAAATCATTGCCGATCGAGGACAAGGATGCGCTGGTCGATTTCGAAGCGACCAAGGGTGAGCCGAAGGGACACGATCTCCGTGTCGCGGTGAAGGCGATCTCCGCCAATCCCGTGGATTACAAGGTGCGCAAGCGCGCCGCCCCGCCCGCAGGCGAATACAAGATCCTGGGCTTCGACGCGGCCGGCGTAGTCGACGCGGTCGGGTCCGAGGTCTCGCTGTTCAAGCCGGGCGATGAGGCCTTTTACGCGGGCTCGATCCAGCGCCAAGGCACCAATTCGGAATTCCACCTGGTCGATGAGCGCATCGTCGGCAAGAAGCCAAAATCGCTGTCGTTCGCGCAGGCCGCGGCGCTGCCGCTGACCTCGATCACCGCCTGGGAACTGTTGTTCGACCGGCTCGGCGCCGCTCCCGGCAAGAGCGTCGATCCGCGCACGCTACTGATCGTCGGCGGCGCCGGCGGGGTCGGCTCGATCCTGATCCAGCTTGCGCGGCGGCTGACCGGCCTCACGGTGGTCGCGACCGCGACGCGTCCGGAATCGCGGAAATGGTGTCTCGATCTCGGCGCGCATGCGGTGATCGACCACGGCAAGCCGATGAAGGAGCAGGTCGAGAAGCTGAAAGTGCCGCCAAT